>Ga0137409_10001912_pt2 | contig 10814 bp, 7 predicted proteins | sample CZODoug1_16funga_FD_122059 | JGI IMG/M metagenome (GOLD analysis project Ga0137409, IMG submission 122059) | Vadose zone soil fungal communities from Angelo Coast Range Reserve, California, USA - CZODoug1_16fungal (Hybrid Assembly) | ecosystem: Environmental > Terrestrial > Soil > Vadose zone... | reverse complement strand
CGGAGAAGTTCAACAAGCTGCGCGAATTCCCGTTCTTCGAGGACTTCAACGATGTCGCGCTGTGGGAAATGGTGCGCATCGGCAGCTGGAAGTCGGTGGTGGCGGGAACGCCGTTGATCCGCGAGGGCGAGGAGGGCGACAGCTTCTACCTCCTGGTCGACGGCGAAGTGAAGGTGACGCTGTCAGGCAAGCCGCTCGCCACGCTGAAGCCCGGCGCCTGCTTCGGCGAGATCCTCTACTTCACCGAGCGCGCCCAGCGGCGCACGACCACCGTGACCACGGGCGGCGACGCGACCGTCATCGAGTTCAGGGCCGGCGCGCTGCGCGCCGCCACCGATGCCTGCCAGGTCGGCTTCAACAAGGGCTGCATGCGCGTGCTGGTCGACCGCCTGGCGCAGACCCACGAGCGGATCACCCGGGCCGCGTAACGCGGCTACTCCCGGAAGCCGGGATAGCAGCGGGGCGCGAGCTATAATTTGCCGCCCTTCCAACTCGCCGTTTTTCCATGAAAGTCCTGGTCAGCGTCAAGCGCGTGGTCGATTTCAACGTCAAGGTGCGCGTCAAGGCCGACGGCACCGGCGTCGAGACCGCCAACGTCAAGATGTCGATGAACCCTTTCGACGAGATCGCGGTCGAGGAGGCGGTGCGCCTGAAGGAAGCCGGCGTCGCGACCGAGATCGTGGTGGTGTCGTGCGGCGTGCAGGCCTGCCAGGAGACGCTGCGCACCGCGCTCGCGATCGGCGCCGACCGCGCCGTCCTGGTGGAGACCGACGCGGAGCTGCAGCCGCTTGCGGTGGCGAAGCTCCTCAAGGCGATCTGCCAGAAGGAGTCGCCGCGGCTGGTCATCCTGGGCAAGCAGGCGATCGACGACGACGCCAACCAGACCGGGCAGATGCTGGCGGCCCTCCTGGGATGGCCGCAGGCGACGTTCGCCTCGAAAATAAAACTCGAAAAGGACTCGGCCGTGGTGACGCGCGAGGTCGACGGCGGGCTCGAGACCGACGCCGTCAAGCTGCCGGCGGTCGTGACCACCGACCTGCGGCTGAACGAGCCGCGCTACGTCACGCTGCCGAACATCATGAAGGCGAAGAAGAAGACGCTCGAGGTTCTCAAGCCCGATGCGCTCGGGGTCGACGTGACGCCTCGCCTTACGACGCTGAAGGTGGTGGAGCCGGCGAAGCGCAAAGCGGGAGTGAAGGTCGCGGACGCGAAGGCGCTGGTCGACAAGCTGCGCAACGACGCAAAGGTGATCTGAGATGGCGGTTCTGGTCGTCGCCGAGCACGACAACGAGTCGGTCCGCAAGGCGACTCTCAATGCCGTTGCCGCTGCGCAGAAGCTGAGATCCGATATTCATGTCCTGATCGCCGGCCACGAGGCGGGAGCCGCGGCCAAGGCAGCGGCGCAGATCACCGGGGTGGCGAAAGTGCTGCACGCGGATGCGCCGCAGCTGCGCGATTTCCTTGCCGAAAATGTCGCCGCGGTGGTTGTTTCCGTGGCGAAGAACTATTCGCACCTCCTCGCGCCGTCCACGTCCAACGGAAAGAACGTCATGCCGCGCGTCGCGGCGCTGCTGGACGTGCAGCAGATCTCGGACATCGTCGCGGTGGAGGGCGCCGACACCTTCGTGCGTCCCATCTACGCCGGGAACGCGCTCGCCACGGTGAAATCCAGGGACCCGATCAAGGTGATCACGGTGCGCACAACCGCCTTCGATGCAGTGGCGGCAGCGGGCGGCAACGCGAGCGTGGAGAGGCTGGCCGCGCCGGCCGACAGCGGCCTGTCTTCGTTTGTCGGGCGCGAGGTGTCGAAATCGGAGCGCCCCGAGCTGACCGCGGCGAAGATCATCGTCTCCGGCGGACGCGGCATGGCGTCGGGGGAAAATTTCACCAAAGTACTGGAGCCGCTCGCCGACCGGCTGGGCGCGGCGATGGGCGCTTCGCGGGCGGCGGTCGATGCCGGGTTCGTGCCGAACGACTGGCAGGTCGGGCAAACCGGGAAGATCGTGGCGCCGGACCTCTACGTCGCGGTCGGCATCTCGGGCGCGATCCAGCACCTGGCCGGAATGAAGGACAGCCGGGTGATCGTGGCGATCAACAAGGACGAAGAGGCGCCGATATTTCAAGTCGCCGACTATGGAGTCGTCGGCGACTTGTTCCAAATCGTGCCGACCCTGGTCGAGGAGCTGAAGAAATGAGTGCGTATGTAGCGCCCTTGAAGGATATGCGGTTCGTCCTCAACGAGCTCGCAGGGCTTGCCGAGGTTGCGAAGCTGCCGGGGTTCGAGGAAGCCTCAGCGGATACTGTGAACGCCATCCTCGAGGAAGCCTCGAAGTTTGCTTCTGAAGTTCTTGATCCTATTAACTTTTCAGGAGACCAGGAAGGCTCGAAACTAAGTGATGGCGAGGTGCGTACTCCGCGGGGCTTTCGCGACGCGTACCGCAAGTTCTGCGACGGCGGATGGAACGCGCTGCCCTTCGAGCACGAGTGGGGCGGGCAGGGGCTTCCGCGGCTGGTATCGACGCCGGTGCAGGAGATGTGGAAGAGCTCGAACCTCAGCTTTTCGCTCTGCCCGCTTCTGACCCAGGGCGCGGTCGAGGCTCTGCTGCTGCGCGGTTCCGATGCTCTGAAGCAGGCCTACCTGCCGAAGATGATCGAAGGCAAGTGGACCGGGACGATGAACCTCACCGAGCCGCAGGCCGGGTCGGACCTGTCCCTCGTGCGCACGCGCGCCGAGCGCCAGGCAGACCAGTACCTGATCTCGGGCCAGAAGATCTTCATCACCTACGGCGAGCACGACCTGGCGGACAACATCATCCACCTGGTGCTCGCGCGCACGCCGGAGGCGCCCGAAGGCGTGAAGGGGATCTCGCTTTTCGTCGTGCCGAAGTTCATCCCGGGCTCCGACGGCAAGCCGGGCAAGCGCAACAGCGCCAAGTGCGCCTCGATCGAGCACAAGCTCGGCATCCACGCCAGCCCGACCGCGGTAATGGTGTACGACAGGGCGGCCGGCTACCTGGTCGGCGAGGAGAACCGCGGCCTCGAATACATGTTCATCATGATGAACGCGGCGCGCTTCGCCGTCGGCCTGGAGGGCGTGGCGATCGCCGAGCGGGCGTTCCAGCGCGCGCTCGCCTTCTCCAAGGAGCGCCTGCAGGGCCGCGACCTGGTGGCCGGCGGCAAGGCCGTGCCGATCATCCGGCATCCGGACGTGCGGCGCATGCTGATGCTGATGAAATCGCAGGCCGAGGCGATGCGCGCGCTTGCCTACACGACCGCCGCGGCGATGGATTTTGCCCATAAATCGGAAAATCCGGCCGAGCGAAAACGCCACCAGGCGTATGTCGACCTGATGATTCCCGTGGTGAAGGGCTGGAGCACCGAGACCGGCATCGAGATCGCCTCGCTGGGCGTGCAGGTGCATGGCGGCATGGGCTTCATCGAGGAAACCGGCGCCGCGCAATACCTGCGCGACGCGCGCATCACGACCATTTACGAAGGCACGACCGGCATCCAGGCGATGGACCTGGTCGGCCGCAAGATCGCGCGCGAGGGCGGTGAAACTGCGAAGCAATGGCTCGCCGAATTGAAGAGATTCGAAGCCGAGCTGGCGCGTTCGAAGCATCCCGATGTTCAATCCTTCAAGAATCAATTCGCCCCGGGCGCGCAGGCGGTCGCCGACTGTGTTGAATTCATCGTCGCATCCAGCGCGAAGGACCCGCGGCCGGCATTCGCCGGGGCGGTGCCGTTCCTCAAGCTGATGGGCGTCGTCGCCGGCGGCTGGCAGATGGGGCGCGCGGCGCTCGCGGCCGAGCGCGCGCTGCAGGGCGGCGACCGCAAGTTCCTCGAGGCCAAGATCGCCACGGCGCGCTTCTACGCCGATCACGTGCTGGTGCAGGCGCCGGCGCTGCGCAACACCGTGGTCAACGGCGCGGCCGGCGTAATGGCGCTTTCCGAAGACCAGTTCCTCGCCGCTTAGCCCTCGGCTTACGCGCCGAGGCCGAGGAAGCGGCGGAGGCGGCCGAACAGGTTGCCCTGCCGCGCTGCGCCCGCATCGACCGCCGCCGCGGCGAACGCCTCGCGCGCACGCTCCAGGTCGCCGCGCCGCGCGCCGATCACGCGCTTCACCTCCTCGGCGATCTCCGGCCGTGTCTGCAGCAGCTGCTGGAACGAGCCGCGGTCCAGGCGCCAGCACTCGACGTCGGTCTTGGCCACCACGGTCGCGGTGCGGGCGTCGCCCGTCATCAGCGCCATCTCGCCGAAGAACTGCCCCGGCCGCAGCAGGGCGAGGACCTGCGGCGGGCCGCTGGGCGGCTCGTACAGCACTTCGGCATCGCCGAAGGCCATGATGTACAGCCAGTGCGCGGTATTGCCCTGCTTGGTGATGACGTCGCCGCGGGCGAACGGCGCGTACTGCAGACGCTCGGCGACCTCGGACTTCTCGTTGTCGGAAACCCCGGCGAACAGGCCGACCTTGCCGAGCATCTCGAGGCGCCGCGTCAGCTCGCGGCGGCGCACCTTTTCCGCGTGAGCCTCGTCGCGCTGGATGGCGTGCACGGTGTGCTGCGGCTCGGCGATGCGGATCCCGGCGCGCTGCAGCGAAGCAAACAGGTGCACGCGCACCATCGAATCGGTGAGGTCGTCCTCCATCAGGTCGGTCAGGAAGTAGCGCAGCTGGTAGCGCAGGTTGCCCGACTCGAAGCCGTAGAGCACGCAGCTCGCCGCCGGCGTGCGCGCCACGTTGGTCATGGCCAGCTCGCGCATCTCCTCGTCGACGATGGCGATCACGCGCGCCGGCGGCACGGCGGGGTCGACCATGAAATTGAGGATGCGCCGCCACTGCAGCGGCGCGCCCTCGAGCCGGCCGAGGATCGCGACGCGCGACTTCATCAGCGTGCTGTTCGGGATCACCACCGTCTCCCAGTTGCGCGTCTCGATCAGCGTCGAGCGCCAGCGGATGTCGCGCACGCGGCCGACCAGGTCGTCGACGCGCACCCAGTCGCCGACCCGCACCGAGTTGTCGAGCTGGATGGCCAGCCCGCCGAGCAGGTTGCCGAGCGTGTCCTGCATCGCGAAGGCGAGCACCGCGGTCAGGATTGCCGAGGTGGTGATGATGCTGGAGAGATCGACGCCGGCGCCGCGCAGTTGCGCGAAACCGTAGACCACGTACGCGACGACGATCGCCAGGTCCTCGATGATGCGCGGCAGGTCCCTGCCGAGGAGCGGCAGCAGCAGCCGGAACACGCCGAAGCCGAACAGGCGGATGAGCGCGATCGCCGAGATGATGCGGAACACCGCGTACACCGTGTTCGCAGCGCTCGGGAAGTCGAGCGCATAGACGGCCCCGGCGGAGGCCTGGCCGACGACGCCGAGCAGGAACAGCCACAGCGTGTTGACGAACACCCTGCGCTCGTGCCGGCGCGCGCGCAGCAGCAGGACCGTCAGCACCAGCGCGACGACTGTCAGCCAGAGGACTTCGGGGCTCCAGAACCTGGGCGTCAGATCGGTGGTTTCCATGGCTGCTGGCAGCAGTCTACATGTTGGGATAGTTTGGGCCGCCGCCGCCTTCCGGCGCGACCCAGACGATGTTCTGCGTCGGGTCCTTGATGTCGCAGGTCTTGCAATGCACGCAGTTCTGCGCGTTGATCTGCAGGCGCGGGGCCGTTTCCAGGTCCACGAACTCGTACACTCCAGCCGGGCAGTAGCGCTGCTCGGGCCCCGCGTAGATTTCCAGATTTTGCAGGGGTATGGAAGGATCCTTTAGCGTCAGGTGCACCGGCTGGTCCTCGTTGTGGCTGGTGTTGGAGACGAACACCGACGACAGCCGGTCGAAGGTGAGCGCGCCATCGGGCTTCGGATAGGCAATGGGTTTTACAGAATCCTTGCTTTTCAGCGTCTGATGGTCCGCCTGATGGTGGCGCAGCGTCCACGGCGCTTTGCCGCGTAACACTATCTGGTCGACGCCGACCATCAGCGAGCCGGTATACAGCCCCTTGGACATCCAGGGCTTGAAGTTGCGGGCGCGGTAAAGCTCCTCGTAAAGCCAGCTCGAGCGGAACGCTTCGGGGTAGGCGGCGAGCTCGTCGCCGCTCCGTCCAGCCTGGATCGCCTGCGCGGCCGCTTCGGCGGCGAGCATGCCCGACTTGATGGCGCAGTGGCTGCCCTTGATGCGCGAGGCGTTGAGGAATCCGGCCTCGTCGCCGACCAGCGCGCCGCCCGGGAAAACCAGTTTCGGCAGCGACTGCAGGCCGCCGGCCGTGATCGCGCGGGCGCCGTAGCAGATGCGCTTTCCGCCCTCCAAAAACTGCCGGATGGCCGGGTGGGTCTTGAAGCGCTGGAATTCCTCGTAGGGCGACAGGAACGGATTCGAATAGCCGAGGCCGACGACGAAGCCGACCGCGACCTGGCGATCCTCCATGTGATACAGGAAAGACCCGCCGTAGGTGCCGGCGTCGAGCGGCCAGCCGGCGCTGTGAAGCACGAGACCGGGCCGGTGGCGCTCGGCTTTCACCTCCCACAGCTCCTTCAGCCCGATGCCGTAGACCTGCGGATCGGCGTCCCGCTGCAGGGGGAACTTCGCGAACAGCTGCCTGCCCAGATGCCCGCGCGAGCCCTCGGCGAAGAAGGTGTATTTGGCGTGCAGCTCCATCCCGGGCTGGTAGGCCCCGGTCTTCTCGCCGCGGCGGCTGATGCCGAGCTCGCCGGTGGCGACGCCCTTTACGCGCGCGCCTTCGTAGAGGATTTCCGCCGCGGCAAAGCCGGGGAAGATTTCAACGCCCAGGCCCTCCGCCTGCCTGCCCAGCCAGCGCGTTAGGTTGCCGAGGCTGATGACGTAGTTGCCGCGATTCTTGAAGCAGGCGGGCAGCAAAAACTCCGGGGTCCTGAAGGACCTCGATTCGGTAAGGAAGAGGAACCGATCCTCGCTCACCGGGGTGTTGAGCGGCGCGCCCTGCTCCTTCCAGTCCGGAAACAGCTCGGCGAGCGCGCGGGGATCCATCACGGCGCCGGAAAGGATGTGCGCGCCGATCTCGGAGCCTTTCTCGAGCACGCACACGGAGAGCCCGGCGGAGCGCTGCTTCAGGCGGATCGCCGCGGCGAGGCCCGCCGGACCGCCGCCGACGATCACCACGTCGTAGTGCATCGATTCGCGCGGCATGGCGGGCAATTATAATCGCCGGCCTATAGAGGACATTGCTCATCGAGGCCACCCAATGAAAAAGGTATATCCAGACGCCGCCGCGGCGCTTAAGGGTCTGCTGCGCGACAACATGACGATCGCCGCGGGCGGCTTCGGGCTGTGCGGGATCCCGGAGAATTTCATCCAGGCGCTGGTCAGCAGCGGTGTCAAAGGCCTTACCATCGTCGGCAACAATGCGGGCGTCGACGATTTCGGCATGGGCCTGCTCCTCAAGTCGCGCCAGGTGAAGAAGGTCATCGCCTCCTATGTAGGCGAGAACAAGGAGTTCGAGCGCCAGGTGCTGGCGGGCGAGCTCGACCTGCAGCTGACGCCGCAGGGCACGCTGGCTGAGAAGCTGCGCGCGGGCGGAGCCGGCATTCCGGCCTTCTACACGCGCACCGCGGCCGGCACCAAGCTCGCCGAGGGCAAGGAGACCAAGGTATTCGACGGCAGGGAATATGTGCTCGAGCAAGGCATCCGCGCCGATTTGTCGATCGTCAAGGCATGGAAGGGCGACCAGGCCGGAAATCTCGTCTATCGGATGACCTCGCGCAACTTCAACCCCATGATCGCTACCTGCGGCAGTCTCACCGTAGCGGAAGTGGAGGAGCTGGTCGAGGTGGGCGAGCTCGATCCCGACCACGTCCACACGCCGGGAATCTACGTCGATCGCATCATCCAGGGCGAGCGCTACGAGAAGCGCATCGAGTTCCGCACCGTGGCCGGGGCCGTCGGCAAGAAGGACTCGCCGATCCGCGAATTGATGGCGAAGCGCGCGGCGCAGGAATTGCGCGACGGCTTCTACGTCAACCTCGGCATCGGCATTCCAACCCTGGTCGCCAATTACATCCCGGACAACATCAACGTCACGCTGCAATCGGAAAACGGCTTGCTCGGCATCGGGCCGTTCCCGGCCGAGAGCAGCGTGGACCCGGACCTCATCAACGCCGGCAAGCAGACCGTGACGACGCTTCCCGGCTCGAGCTTCTTCTCCAGCGCCGACTCCTTTGCCATGATCCGGGGCGGCCACGTGGATCTCTCCATCCTCGGCGGGCTGGAGGTGGCGCAGAACGGCGACCTCGCCAACTGGATGGTGCCGGGCAAGATGGTCAAGGGACCCGGCGGCGCCATGGATCTCGTGTCTGGCGTCAAGCGGGTGGTGGTGCTCATGGAGCACACCTCCCGCGACGGCAGCTCCAAGATCCTGAAGCAGTGCACGCTGCCGATCACCGGCAAGGGGGTGGTCAACATGATCATCACCGACCTGTGCGTTTTCGAGGTCGTGCCGGGGCAGGGACTGGTGCTGAAGGAGATGCATCCCGGGGTGAAGCTGGAGGACGTGCGCGCCAAGACCGCCTGCGAGTTCCGTGTCGCGCTGGGTTCCTAGAGAAGGCCAACCGATGACTCCGCTCAAGCTTCCGGCGCTCGATCCCGACGCCGCGGCCGAAGTTCGCGCCTCGGGGTATCCGCAGCCGTTCAAGTCGAGGATGGGCGATCGCGCGAAAAGGCGCCTGGGAGACGCCTGCGGCCTGACCAAGCTCGGCGTCAACCTGGTGACGCTCGGCCCCGGCGGCCAGTCGGCATTGCGCCATTGGCACACGCTGGAAGACGAATTCGTCTACGTGCTCGAAGGCGAGGTCGTTCTCGTGACCGATGCCGGCGAGCAGGTGTTGAAGTCAGGCACGTGCGCGGGCTATCCGGCGGGCAAGCGCGACGCGCATCATTTCATCAACCGCTCGACGCGTCCGGCGAGATACCTCGAGATCGGCCCGCGGCTCGATGGCGACACGGCGTTCTACCCGGACGATGACCTGATGTGGATCGAAACCGAGGCGGGCTCGGTGCCAGCGCACAAGGATGGGAGGCGGTACTGATCATGTTTACCCTTGTCGGAGTGCCACGACAGTTTGTGGCGCGTCGGGCATTCCTGTAAACTTCCCCGTCCCACCACGCGCTAGGTAGATGACCAAGTATGTCTTCGTAACCGGTGGTGTAGTTTCCTCCCTGGGGAAAGGCATCGCCGCCGCCTCCCTTGCCGCGATCCTCGAATCGCGCGGCATCCGCGTCACCAACATCAAGCTGGACCCGTACATCAACGTCGATCCGGGCACCATGAGCCCGTTTCAGCACGGCGAGGTGTTCGTCACCGAGGACGGGGCGGAGACCGACCTGGACCTCGGCCACTACGAGCGCTTCCAGAGCTCGAAGATGCGCCGCTGGAACAATTTCACCACCGGCCAGATCTACGAGTCGGTGATCAAGAAGGAGCGGCGCGGCGACTACCTCGGCGGCACGGTGCAGGTGATCCCGCACATCACCGACGAGATCAAGGCGTTCATCAAGCGCGGCGCCGGCGACGCCGACGTGGCGATCGTCGAGATCGGCGGCACCGTCGGCGACATCGAGTCGCTGCCGTTCCTCGAGGCGATCCGGCAGATGGGCCTGGAGCTCGGCCGCAGCAACGTCTGCTACATCCACCTGACGCTGGTGCCCTACATCGCCTCGGCGGGCGAGATCAAGACCAAGCCGACGCAGCACTCGGTGAAGGAGCTGCGCGAGATCGGCATCCAGGCCGACGCGCTGCTGTGCCGGACCATCCAGCCGCTGCCCGAGGACGAGCGCCGCAAGATCGCGCTGTTCACCAACGTGCAGAAGGAAGCGGTGATCTCGGCCTGGGACGTCGACTCGATCTACAAGATCCCGATGATGCTGCACGAGCAGATGCTCGACGAGATCGTCTGCCACAAGCTGAACATCCTCGCCCGCGCCGCCGACCTGTCGTCGTGGGTGAAGCTGGTCCACGCCCAGGAGCACCCGGAGCACGAGGTCGACATCGCCTTCGTCGGCAAGTACGTCGACCTGCAGGACTCGTACAAGTCGCTCAACGAGGCGCTCAGGCACGCCGGCATCCATACCCGCTCCAGGGTGAACATCCACTACCTCGATTCCGAGGAGCTGGAGAAAGGCGGCATCGCCCAGCTGGAGAAGATGGACGCGATCCTGGTGCCGGGCGGCTTCGGCAAGCGCGGCACCGAGGGCAAGATGCGCGCCATCCGCTACGCGCGCGAGAACGGCATTCCGTACCTCGGCATCTGCCTCGGCATGCAGCTGGCGACCATCGAGTTCGCGCGCAATGTCTGCGGCCTGGCCGGCGCCAACAGCACCGAGTTCGACGCGGACACGCCGCACCCGGTGGTGGCGCTGATCACCGAGTGGCTCGACCGCACCGGCCGCATCGAGAAGAGGACCGAGAAGTCCGATCTCGGCGGCACGATGCGCCTGGGCGCGCAGAAATGCCCGGTCGAGCCGGGCACTCTCGCGGCTTCGATTTACGGTTCGGAAGTAGACGAAAGGCATCGTCACCGCTACGAGGTCAACAACATCTACGTGCCGCAGCTCGAAGCGAAGGGCTACAAGGTGTCGGCCCGCACGCCGAGCGAGAAGCTGCCGGAGATGATGGAAATCCCCGGCCATCCGTTCTTTGTCGGCGTGCAGTTCCACCCCGAGTTCACCTCGACGCCGCGCGCCGGCCATCCCCTGTTCAAGGCTTTCGTCACCGCTGCACTCAAGCACCGCGCCAGCGCGAAGCGTCCGGGCGGCACGCTGTCGGTCGTCGCGGCGTGAAACTCTGTGGTTTCGA
>Ga0137409_10008006_pt1 | contig 10815 bp, 8 predicted proteins | sample CZODoug1_16funga_FD_122059 | JGI IMG/M metagenome (GOLD analysis project Ga0137409, IMG submission 122059) | Vadose zone soil fungal communities from Angelo Coast Range Reserve, California, USA - CZODoug1_16fungal (Hybrid Assembly) | ecosystem: Environmental > Terrestrial > Soil > Vadose zone... | reverse complement strand
CATGTTCGGCCGTCCGCCTGCCCCGCGCAGCGCTCCCTCCGCGACCGCGACGTAATAGTTCACGAGATCGAGCTTGGTGTACTTCGGTTTGGGAAACAGGACCTTGGTCGGATTCGAGATCGTGACCTCGTAGCCGCCGATGTTTCTGGTGACCGGCTCCATTACTTGCGGAGACAGCGATCCAGCTCGTCCATGTAGCCGCCTGTTGCAAACCTGTCGAGGCTCCCGACAATCCACCCTTCTTTGCCAGCCGCGTTTCGCACGCGGACCCACCAGACGGACTGCGCGCTGCGAATCGCCACGATGTCGTTGGAGTATGGTCCGCTCGCATGCTCGTCGTTCCAGAACTGATAGCCGTGCGCCGCTTGGCCGCGGAACCACCACGTCAGGTATCCCTCGCCCTCGTAATTCAGGATGTAGAGCGTGTCCGCTGGTGTGAAGCGAATACTATCGACTTCGTTGACTTCGTCGGCGGCATTGGAAATCGTGTCACGAAACACGACCATGCCGGGAACCACGACGTGCATGTCAGCTGTCACCGCGGTGAACTTCTCCTGCGGCGCGATTATGAACGCCAGTGGCGCATCGGACCGTTTGTCTGACCGGACAACCAGGGTGCTGCATGCCGCCCATGTGCCGGACTTGGCGCAGCCTTCCCCCTCACACGCGTTCTTCACGATGTACGGCATTGCCGGCGGCCGGTTGTTGACGGGTCCCCAGTCGCGATGATGCCGCGGTGCCCGGAGAGGCTCGGCCGGCGACGCAGGTCCAGGCGCAGGCGCTGAGGCCGGGGTCGGGGTCGGATTGGTCGGGACTGGCGCGTTCGCGAGCGCCGTGGACTCCGCCGCCCACCCCACGCATACCGGGTCGCCGGCATGATAGTACCACTTGATCGAATCGAGCATGGTCGAATCGAGCATGGCCGTGAGTGAACAGCTCATCGTCGTATAGTTGTTACCGACCTTCGCCACCCAGCGATCGCGCTGGATTTCGAGGAACGGTCCAAAGTTCGACTTGTCGTTGACGAAGGCATACCGTCCCTGCAGCCGATACGCAGGGGTCGGCCGACCGGAATCGGCAACAAAAGCGGACTCGGCGGCGGCGATGCTCTTCAGCGCCGCTTTCATGGCTGCAACACCTTGTCGACGCCTCGCGAACCGCTGATAGGCAGCGCTCGACACGTCCCCGGTATCGCCGTTGATGAGCTTGAGATCGCCAGCAGTCTCGCTCACGCGTTGACGGAGCGACTTGGTGGCCGCAGCAAGTCCGACAAGGACGACCGCGGCCACGACGAAGATAATTGTTCGTTTCATGGCGCCAATATTAAAAATGACTCCTGATTGTCAATTAGTCGTCGAAGAACTCCACTGTGCCGTCCTCCACACAGTACTCCGCTCCCACGATCAACAGGCCGTCGCGCTCGATTCGCCGCTCGAGCAGCGCCGACCCGTGTCGCAGGTGCGCAACAGAAGCCCGGATGTTCGCACGCGTGGCCTCGGCGGCGAGCGCGGCAGGATCTTTCGCAATGGGGGTCGCGAGCAGCGGCTCGATGGCCGGCCGGATGCGATTGACGATGGCGCGCAGATTGGGGGACTCGTGGCCCTGCGGCTGCCGCAGCTCTTCCAACGTCGCGGCCACCGCGCCGCATTGGGTGTGGCCCACGACCACAGCGAGCCGCGTCCCGAACACCTCGGCCGCAAACTCGACGCTCCCCACCTGCGATGGCGCGACGATGTTGCCGGCGACGCGGATCACGAACAGGTCACCGAAGCCCTGTCCAAAGATGAGCTCCGACGGAACGCGGGAGTCGGAGCACCCGAGCACGATGGCGAACGGCTGTTGCCCCGGGCCAGGACGGCCACCCGACGCTGCTCCGTGTTCTACGAAGCGGCGGTTGCCCTCGCGCAGACGCGCCAGCGCCTCTCGAGCCGGGATCATCGGTTGGGGGGAAGATTTCCTTGCGCCCGGGCCATGCTGTCGCCCACCATGCGCCCAATGACTTCTCCCCACTGCTGACCCGCCACGGTGCTTTCCCGGAGAATATCGGGTTGAACGGCGGTCAATCGTTGACCGAGGGGCGATGTGTAGAACCGCACCAGCTCGTCCAGCTCGCTGCGCGTCAGGTGCGCCGCGTAGATCGGAACGAGGAGGTCGATGAGCTTGGTTGTATCGCGCCGCGCGCGCGCCATGAACGCGTCCCAGAATTCCGGCGGGATCTGCTGATTGGCGTTGCGCTGCGCCGCGATCATCGTCTCCATCGTGCCGAGCATGAGCTTAGTCGCCCCCGTCACCGCCAAGAGGAGGCGCGCCGAGGCTGCGGTCGCGGCGTCGACGGGACGGCTCGCCTGCTGTCGCTGAGCAGCCGCGGGAGAAACAATAAAGAAGAGGCCGCACATCGCGGCCGCCAGCGCACGCAGCATGACTCGCTCCTGCTCGAGGGGAGATACGGTGCGGCTCAGGCGCTCGCCTGCGCCCGCCGTCGTGTGACGACCATTCGGACGATGACAAGTCCGATCGCAATCCCGAGGACCCAGCCGACGATCCTGCCCATGCGTCCAGCCCGTTCCGTCGAGGAAAGCCAGTTGGTTTCGCCCTTCAGGGAGCCGAGGACCGAGTTGAGTATAGTCAGCGCCTCGGGGGCTCGCGCGCCCGGCCCCGCCACAACTACCTGAATCGCCTCGCGTCGCAACGGGACCTGTGCCGTGTAGACCGTGAGCGGCGCACCGGCTTGCGAGGTGTCGGTGCGGATGGCGTCGATGTCGAGGCCCTGCCACTTGACCGTCAGCAGGCGCGACGAAGCCGGCAGATCCGACGACTTGAGACGTTCTCGCCCCAACGTCGCGTGCATCCGCTGGACGCAGAGCACGAATGACCCCTGCGACGATTGAGATCCCTCGCCGGCCCAACAGCCGACGACATCCCGCACGCCCGCGAACTCAGCGGGGATCGAGACAAAACCGTCTGGCAAGCTCATGACATACCCGAGCTCGGCGCTGGTCGCGGCCTGGAGCATGAGAACGACGGCGTGCAGCAGCATTCTCTAGCATAGCAATCGCCTGGCGTCCCGCCAGCCAACCGGTAAGGTTCTCGTAAGGTTCGCCGCGCCAAAGGTCACAATTGACAGTTGACGGAAGCCTGTCGTGTGCGTAGGTAGAATCGGGGAGATTGACGCTGGGGGTGGACATGACATCTGGTCGCGATGCGGGGGGAGCCTTGCTGCTCGCCGCAGCCGCCATCGTGGCGGTCACTCGGCCGTCGCACGCGCAAACCGCGGGCGACGGTTTCTTGTTTCACACACCGGTTTTCACGTGGGGGATACACGGCGGGTTCGATCGCGCGATCGCGGGCGGCGACGTGTTCTCCTTCGTCACGCAGCAACTTACACTCGACCGTGGCGATTTCAGCTCCGCCACGTTCGGAACGAACCTCGCCCTCCCAGTCTCGCAGTCCAACGACATTGTGTTCGACATCGGTTATGCGAGGGTCTCCCGCGGCTCCGAGTTCCGCAAGTGGGTCGATCAGAACAATCTGCCCATCGAGCAAACCACATCGCTGCTGCGGGTGCCGGTCACGTTGGGCGTGAGGCACTACTTGTCCACGCGCGGCCGCTCCATCGGGCGGTTTGCGTGGATCCCCGCTGCACGGGCGACCTACGTCGGCTTTGGCGCGGGGTTGATGAGGTACGATTTCCATCAGGCTGGTGACTTCGTCGACTTCAACACGCTCAACATCGCCTATGACGAGTTCGTCTCGAAGGCCTGGACGCCGGTCCTGCACGCCTTGGCCGGCATCGAAATGTCCCTCGGCCGCGTCGTCCTGGTGACCGGAGAAGCGCGCTACACGTGGGCGAACGGACCGATGAGCCGTGACTTCCAGGGTTTCAATCGCATCGATCTATCGGGAATCTCGCTCGCCGCCGGTTTGGCGATCAGACAATAGGAGAATACTCACCATGCGTACTCATACCCAGACGTTACTCGTTGTCGCCGCTCTCCTCGGCATGGGCGCTGTGCCGGCCCGTGGCCAGGGCGCCGCGATCGACCCGCGCTGGCTCGCCTATCTCGGCTGCTGGGAGCAGATCGGAGTCGCGAAGTCCACGATGTGCGTTGTCCCCACCGGCGACCGTTCGACCGTCGACCTCGCCACCATCGCCAAAGGAGAAGTCACGGCACGGGAGCGCATCGCCGCGACAGGCCTGCGTGTCGAGACCACGCGCGACAACTGCACCGGATCGCAGAGCGCTGCGTGGTCCCCGCGCGGCCAGCGCCTTTACCTGCATTCTGAAGACGCCTGCTCCGGAGAACCGGCGCGGGAGGGGACGGGACTCATCGCCATGTCAGGCGCCGGACGGTTGCTCTACATCCAGAGCATGACCATTGGCACGCAAACCGGCGTGCGCGTGCAGCGCTATCGTGAGGCGACGGCAGATCTGCTCCTGCCCGACGATGTCGCGAATGCGCTGCAGTTAGGCGTCTCGTCGATCATTCAGGCACGCGCTGCTGCGGGCGCGCCGCTCGCGACCGACGACGTCATCGAGGCATCGCGGACCATCGACGTCGCGGTCATCGAAGCGTGGCTCGTCGAGCGCGCCGATCCCTTTACGCTGGACGCGAAACGACTCGTCGGGCTCGCAGACGCCGGCGTCCCGTCGCGTGTGATCGACCTCATGGTGGCGCTGTCGTACCCGAAGGCCTTCGCGATCAACGCTGCGTCTCGCCAAGGCGAGCGACTGGTCCGGCAGCGCGCGGGGGACGGCTTTGGCACGCCCCCGACCAGCTACTTCCTGGGGTATGACCCGCTCTGCTCGAGCTACTATATGATGATGGACCAGTACTCGTACGGCTGCGCCGGCAGCTATGGGTACGGGTATGGCTACGGGTATGGGTATGGCTACGGGTATGGCAATCCTCCGACGATCGTCTTCATTGGCGGCGGCGGCAGCAGCTCCCGGCCGCATGGCCGAGTCGTGAACGGCCAGGGATACACCCAGGCCGATGACGCGGCGACGAAAGGTCACGCGTTGCCACGGCCATCTGGCGACACGTCACGACCGTCGAACGGAACGACCGGCAGTACCGGCACCGGCACTCAATCGACCGGCTCGAGCTCAGGCTCGACCGAGCAGCGGACCGCGAAGCCGCGGCCGTAGTAATCAGCGCGGCCGAGTCGCCGCGAAACTGTAGTTGCCCGAGCCGACGTCCACGACGACGTCGGTACCGCGTTGATGGGCGGCCCGTATTCCGTCGCGTGCAGTGAGGGAGACTCCTCCCTCCCGCACCTCGTCGAGGCGGGCGTCCCACATGGTGATTTCGGCGGATGTGTTCGCCGGCACCGTGACGTCGAGCACAAATCGCTGACCCTCGAATTTCCACGCGGTGCTCAGTTTTCCATAACCGGTTTCAATTGACGCATTGGCGCTCGTCAGGCCCGCGCCGGGCCGTGGCGCGATGCGTGCATGGCGGTATCCCGGCGCCGCAGCATCCAGGTCGATTCCGCCGATATTCTGATACATCCAATCGCCGACCGCTCCGAAGGCATAGTGGTTGAACGAATTCATCCCGGGATCCTCGAACGAGCTGTCCGGGCGAATCCCGTCCCACCGCTCCCACATCGTCGTCGCGCCGCGCGTGATCGGGTAGAGCCACGACGGATACGTGCGTTGCGTGAGCAACGCGAACGCGTCGCCGAGGTGCCCGGTAGCGCCGAGTACGTGCAGCAGGTACGGCGTCCCGAGAAAGCCGGTCGTCAGATGGTGGTCGCGCGCTTCCACGTCTCGTGCCAGTCGCCCGGCGGCCGCCGCGATCAGGGAGTCGGGAAGCAGATCGAACGCGATCGCCAGTGCGTAGGCCGTCTGCGTGTTCTCGCCAACTCTCCCCGTCGTCGAGACGAATTCGCGATTGAAGGCGTCACGCAGCGCCTGGAACCGCGCCTGATACGAGTCCGCGTCGTTGCGGCGCCCGAGCACCGCCGCCGTGCGCGACACGAGATCCGTGGAGTGGGCGAGGAACGCGGTGGCGATCAGGTCCGTCCCCGTGGTCGCGCCCGGGTAGGAGGGATCGTCGCTGTGCAGTGCGAGCCAGTCACCGAACTGCCATCCCGGTCTCCAGATCAGATCCGGCCCCGCGCGGCGGCGCGCGTAATCGACCCACGCGCGCATGCTCGGATACTGCCGCTCGAGCAGACGGCGGTCGCCATACGTGAGGTACATCGTCCAGGGAATGATGACGGCGACGTCGGACCACCCCGCGGTGCCAGCGAAGCGCACGGAGTCTCCGCCAAGGGGATTCGGAATCACCCACGGGACACTGCCGCTCGGGTCCTGATCGGCCGCGACATCGCCGAGCCACTTCGCGAAGAAACCATTGACGTCCATGTTGTACGCAGCCGTCCGCGCGAACACCTGCGCGTCGCCGGTCCAACCGAGCCGCTCGTCGCGCTGCGGACAGTCGGTTGGCACGTCGAGGAAGTTGCTGCGCTGACCCCAGACGATGTTGCGCTGCAATTGATTGAGCAGAGAGTCCGAGGTGACGAGGCTCCCTGTCTGCGTGAGATCGGAGGAGATGGCAATACCTGTGATGGTGGTCGAGTCCGGCTGACTCGGAAGGCCCGCCACGGCAACGTAGCGAAAGCCGTGGAACGTGAAGTGCGGCTCGTACACCTCACGCGACTTCCCGCGAAGCGTATATCGATCCGTCTGCGCGGCGGCGCGCAGGTTGGCGGTGTAGAGGTTGCCGCCCTTGTCGAGTACTTCGCCGAACCGCATGGTGATCGTCGTCCCTGCTGGGCCGCTGACATTGAGGCGCGCCCAGCCGGTGAAATTCTGGCCGAGGTCGAAGAGCATCTCACCCGATGGTGCGCGCCGGATCGAGACGGGGCGCAGCTCGCGCACGCGCCGGACCGGCGGAGACAGCGTTGCCACGAGCGTCGCCGGCGGAGGATCAACAAACGCGACGGGTGCCCACCCGTGATCGTCGAACGGCGCGTTCGCCCATCCGATCAGCTCGCGGCGCGCATCGTAGGTCTCCCCACCGTAGATGTCCGATGCGAGCACCGGCCCCGGTGTGGTTTTCCAGCCCGTATCCGACACGATGCGCTCGGTACGTCCACTCTCGTAGCGGATCTCGAGCTGTGCCCGGAGACCGAGCCGCCGGCCGTACAGATTCCGTTGCCCAAAAAACCCCAGCTGACCGCGGTACCAGCCATCGCCCAGCATCGCACCGACGACGTTGGTGCCCGGCCGCATGAGTGCCGTCACGTCGTAGGTCTGGTACTGCAGGCGGCGGCGGTATGACGTCCAGCCGGGTGTGAAGAGCTGATCGCCGACGCGTTGTCCGTTGAGATAGGCCTCGTAGAGGCCGAGGCTCGTGACGTAGAGGCGGGCGGAGCGGACACGCTCGGCCACCTGGAACGAGCCTCGCAAGAGGGGCGATGGCGATGGGAGGCTGTCGCTGGTGGTCGGCGGCGGACCGATCCACCGCGCGGTCCAGTCGGTGGGCTGCAGCAGCCCTGTTTCCCAAAACGAAGGGCGGCTCCAGGGAGACGCGCGACCGCTCGCGTCCCAGACGCGTACGCGCCAGTAGTACCGGGTGCGCGATGTCCCGGGGGGACCCGCGTAGTCGACAAATACGGAGGCGTCCGAAGTCACTCTCCCGGAATCCCACAACAGGTTCGCGCCGCGCGCAAGGATCGCTTCGCTAGTCCCGACCTGCAGCTGGTACGCAGCCTGCATGGTGTTGCGGCGCGCGCTTGCGATCCGCCAGCTCAGCCTCGGCTGCACGACGTCGATGCCGATCGGATTGGTGAGGTATTCGACACGCAGTCCCTCGACCGTCGGCCCGACCTGAGCAACCTGCGCCACGAGCACCGCCAGTGCCAAGAGAGTCACCGCTCGTCCTCGATCCTGACCGGACTGTTGATGTTGTAGCTCGATACCTTCGCGACCGTTACGAGCCGCTTGGATCCGTCTGCCAGCATCTCGGTAATCCGCCATGCGTTGGGAATCCAACCCCACTCGGCGTCGTGGACGTAGTCGATGTCCATATCCACAATGGTTCTCTGCTCGAATTCCACGACGTAGCGACTGATGAGGAAATCGCGCTCCGGCTCGATGAAGAGGATCGTCTTCCAACCGGAGGGATCGTGTCGTTCCTCCAGGAGGAAGATGGATTTGCCGCGATAGAAGGTCCGCCGCAGGTTGGTGACTGCGCGATCGATGAGCCGGTGTCCCAGGACGGGATCGAGCGGCCGAAATGCCATCAGGATCGGGCGCGTGTCGAGATTCTGCGCGTCTACGTTCGCCGTCGTCTGCTCCGCAGTTGGCGGTGGGTGGTCGAAGAAAGACGTGACGCGCGTCGTTCCCAGATGGCCGTCGAACACGCTGGCGTACGCATAGTGCCGCCGAACGCCCAGCCCCCGATTTCCACCCTGGGGCGCGATCACGTCGACGCCATCCGGCTCTTCCTTGCGGTCGAGCTCGAAACTGTAGCGCATCTTGTTGCCGTCCACGGCAAGCGTTTTGTCGACGACATAGGTGCGGTCCGCGAATAGCGCAGGGATGGCGGCGCGCTCGCGTTCCGGATATCTCGGATTGGAAAGCCAACCGGTCGGATGGGTCTGGTCTTCGGTCCAGACGAAGCTGAAGGTGTTGATCGCGCTTTGGCGTCGCTGCCACGCCGCGATCGTCTCGGCCTTGCTCGGGACCGGTTTGCTCGGGTCCGGCCGCAGCTGTCCAGGCCGATCGCGATCCTGTGCTGCCAGGAGTCCTGCGGCCGCGAGGACCGTCAGTGGAAGGATCATGATGCGTCCACCAGGCTCTGGATCGCGTCGGCCAGTTCGGTGATGGTGAAGGGCTTTTGCAGAAACGCTCCCGCGTCCAGTGCTGCGGCTGGTGCCATATCGTTGGGGGCGTAGCCGGACATGAGCAACACTTTGAGCTCCGGCCGGATCGCTCGCAGGCTCTCGATCAGCTCCCGCCCGCTCATCCCGGGCAAGATCAAATCGGTGAGGAGCACGTCGGGCGGACGGCTCTTTGTACCGGCGACCGCGAGCGCCTCTTCCCCGCTGCTCACCATAGTTACTTCGCATTGTAGTCGCACAAGCATCCGCTCGAACGCGCGTCGTAGCGCCGACTCGTCCTCGACCACGAGCACGTGCAAGCCCTGCAAGCCGCGTCGCATCGGGGTCCGGCGTTCGCGGCGCTCAGGCGGTGCGTCGTCGCCCTGCCGAGCGCCCTTGGGCAGGTAGACGGTGAACGTCGTGCCTTTCCCCGGCGTGCTGTCGACCGTGATGCACCCGCCCGACTGGGTAATGATGCCATAGACGGTCGCCAGCCCAAGACCGGTGCCCTTGCCGATTTCCTTGGTGGTGAAGAACGGCTCGAAGACTCGCTTCTTGGTCTCGTCATCCATTCCGTGGCCCGTATCTGTGACCGCCATCATCGCGTATGGTCCGGTCTCGGCAAATTCCCGGTCGAGCTGGACGTTTGCGGTGGCGATGGACAGCTGACCGCCATTCGGCATGGCATCCCTGGCGTTGACGGCGAGGTTCACGACGACCTGTTCGACCTGGCCCGGGTCGGCCTGGACCAGCCACAGGTCTGGGGCCAGCGTGGTGGTCAACGCGATGTCCGCGCGGATGAGCCGCCGGAGCATAGTCTCGAGATTGCGGACGACGCCGTTCAAGTCGAGGACTTGGGGCTGAAGCACCTGCTGGCGGCCGAACGCCAGGAACTGGCGCGTAAGATTCGCCCCGCGCTCTCCGGCTTTGACGATCTCTTCGACCTGGCTCCGGCTGTCGGTGTCCTGGACGTCCTTGAGCAGCATGTTGCCAACGCCGATGATCACACCGAGGATGTTGTTGAAGTCGTGGGCGATGCCGCCCGACAGCCGGCCGATCGCCTCCAGTTTTTGCAGTTGGCGCACCTCTCCTTCCATTCGTTTCTGCTCAGTCACGTCGCGGACCGACCCGATGAGGTGGATCGGCCGATCTTGCGCATCGTAGACGGGCGTGATCGCGACGTCGCCGTATCGCGTGCCGGTGCTATAAGACGTAGTCTCCTGCCACCGGACGGTCTTGTGAGTCCGGACGGCCTCGGCGTACTTGCCGAGCACCAACGACAAAGACGGCTCCGGGATCACGTCGTGGACCAGCTTCCCAACCACCTGCTCCGCCGCCAAACCGGTGGCCGCGGTAAATGCCGGATTCACCGACAGGAAACGGAAGCCATCGGCCTCCACCCCCAGGTCGAACAGCACGTCATCCACGTGGTCGTAGACGAGGGAGAGATGCTGCTGGCTTTGTCGGAGCGCTTCCTGCGCGTGTTTGGACGCCGTGATGTCTTCGATGAACGCGCTGAACATCACCTGGTCCCCGCGCCGGAGCGGAGCGACCGCCAATTCCACCGGGAACTCGTGACCGGCTCGATGCAGCGCCGTGACCTCCAGTCGGCGGTTGAGGATGGGCCCTACCCCCGTCTCGACGTAGCGTTCGAGCCCCTGCTCGTGCTGGGCGCGAAAACGCTCAGGAATGATGAGCCCAGACAGTTTGCGGCCCACCGCTTCCTCTGCCGACCAGCCGAACATGGCCGCGGCGCGAGCGTTCCAGCCGGTCACGATGCCCTCGCGGTTCATGAGGACGTTCGCATCGAGCGCGTTGTCGACGATAAGTCGGGCGCGGGACTCACTTTCGAGAATGGTCTCCTGGTGGCGGTGGTGCTGAATCGCAACAGTCGCCAAGTGCGACGCGTGGGCGGCCAGGTCCAGAAGTCGCGGCGTGGGCCGGCGCGGCTCCGAGTAGTACAGGGCAAAGGTGCCGAGG
>Ga0137409_10008004_pt1 | contig 10816 bp, 6 predicted proteins | sample CZODoug1_16funga_FD_122059 | JGI IMG/M metagenome (GOLD analysis project Ga0137409, IMG submission 122059) | Vadose zone soil fungal communities from Angelo Coast Range Reserve, California, USA - CZODoug1_16fungal (Hybrid Assembly) | ecosystem: Environmental > Terrestrial > Soil > Vadose zone... | reverse complement strand
GATGCAGCCCACAGGCGCCGTCACGTGTCCGTTCTGCGGGAAGGAGCTCGGTATGACCGCAGTCGTCGGCGAACTCGTCTACAAGGTCAGGTACTGCCCTACGGCGAGCAGCGCGCCGGTACCGCAGCCGGCGGCGAACGAGTTGCGCGCCACGCTGAACGACGGATACGTCGTCTTCGCTCTTCGAGGGCAGGGTAAGAACAGGCCCAAACGCTGAATTCGCGGCCGGCCTTGCTAGCGCCCTGGCCGCAGGAAGTCACTCCGACGGGCGGGGCGGGCACGGGACGGAAGACCGCAGCGGCTCAAGGATTGGCGTCGCAGGCGCAGCCGAGCCCGACGTGGCACGTGTACTCCCTGCTGATGCACGTGTCTCCGCATGCCTTACCGATCGTGCAGACCTTGCAGCAGTTCTTTGCCCCGATGCCGGGAGACCCGGGTACCGGACCTGCTCGCGTGCCAGAAAGGATTTCATCGAGTATTCGCCTTCTGCTCTGCCTCGATCGGCACGACGTCCTGCTCGAGAGTCGGGACGAACCGCGCACCCGTGTAGGGGTTGATGAACTCACGGTGGAGATTCACCGAGAGTACGGTCTCTGTGATCGCCACCTGCAAGGTACTGCTCGAGTCACAGGTGATTGTTCCGCATGGCTTTACGCCCGTGGCCATCTGCTGCGTCGTGAGAAGTCCGCCGGCGCGATCAGAAACGGCAATGATCCAGCCCCGACGCTGAAGCGTGCTGAGCGCTCGCGCGAACAGCTGGTCGCGCTCCGCCGGTTCGATCTGTGCCAGCGATTGCCGCTGAGTGACGTGGTTCCCCTTCGCCGCAGCCACACACGCGATTGCTACGAAAGCCAACGCTGCCGTTGCAATTCGCATCGGGAGCCCTCCCCCTTCCGGATCCAAGCACCGCCGCGTCCAGCTCGGCAAGGACGTGCGCGTTGGGGCGCGAATCGAGCCCTACCAGCCTGAGCTCAAGCCCGGCGGAGGGTATGAGAATCAGACTTCCCACTTGTTCGACTGGAAGCTCAGAGAGCGCCGCTCCTGCTCGGCTGGTACACGCGTCGCAGCAACACGAACACCGGCAAGCTGACCTCCGCGATGATGGCGTTTCGTTAGACGAAGATACTTGATGGGGTCAAAGAAATCGCTCGTCGCGTGCGGCGTACCCAACCAGGCTCAATTCTCATCGCCGCGCGAGAGTAGGTAGCGGCGCTGTGACTCCTCGTCCGAGCGCGCCGATGACGCGGACGTCCACGCGGCCAGCGACACGAGGGTCACCCGCAGCGCAACATGCACGCACAGGAGCCTCCAGCGTCAATACGAACACGAGAAGCCAGCAGAATCCGAACGCAGCGTTCAATCGGATGGACTTCAGACAGTGACGACCTTGGGAAGCTCGGCGGCGAGGTGCTTGATGAACGCGCGGACCGACGGGAGCACGCCCTCCCGGTTGGGCATCAGTGCGGTCAGCGTCGAGTCCTCGGCCTTCGAGTTGGGCAGTACCCGCCGTAGCGTTCCCGATCGGACCTCTTCGCGACAGACATAGCCGGGCAGTGAGACGATCCCGAGGCCGGCGACTGCGGCCCGCTTCAGTGTCTTCATGTCGTCGCTGATGAATCGTGGGCTGATCGGCACCTCGACTTCTTTCGAGCGCTCGCGCAAATCGCGAAGCCGCCAGACCGGGGCCACTCCGCTGCGCATCATGAAGAGCGAAGGGTGCTGCTGAAGATCTCGCGGCGCTTCCGGCATGCGATGCGCGTCGAGGTACGCGGAACCGGCAAACAAAAACCAGGGCGCAGGTGCCAGCGTCCGCTGCACGAGCGTCGAGTCCGGCAGGGGACCCGAGTGCGCCCGGATCGCGACGTCGTAGCGCTCGCCGACCAGGTCGACGAGCTGGTTCGTCGCGTGCGCGACGACGGTGACCTTCGGATGCTTGGCGAGGAAGCTCGACACGACCTCGCTGACCGCGAACTGCATCGTCGCGATGCTCGCTGTGCAACGGACCGTCCCGCTCGGTTCGTGCAGTCGATGGCGCATGGCGGTTTCGGCCTGTTCGGCTTCCCGCAGCGTGGCTACCGCGTGGCGATAGAACTCGCTGCCGGCGTCTGTCATTCCGAACCGGCGTGAAGTGCGATTTAGCAGCCGGACGCCGAGGCTCTTCTCCAGCTCCTGGAGGCGATGGCTCAACGTCGACTTGGGAATGCGTAGCTCGCGCCCTGCCGCGGTAAAGCCGCCGCGATCGACCACCTGCACGAAGTAGAAGAAGTCGTTCAGATCAAGCATCCGTCACCCATCGTCCAATACGCGGGACGCTGGGTCCGATTCTTGGCGGCTTCTCATCCGCGAGTCCAGCAACTACGTCTGAGGCTGCAATCTCACAAAGGAGGGTGTCATGTTTGATCGCAATCGCCCTTATGAGCCTCTGACGTCCGATAACGCTGCTCTCATCCTCGTCGACCACCAGGTCGGCCTCATGACGGGCGTGCGTGATATGTCCCCAGGCGAGCTGAAGCACAACGTCGTCGGTCTCGCCAAAGCGGCCAAGGCGCTGAAGCTGCCGATCGTTGTGACGACCACGGCGCGCGACAGCATGTGGGGGCCGACGTTCCCCGAGTTGGTCGAGGCGCTGCCCGGCGCGCAGATCATCGACCGCGGCTCGGTCAATGCTTTCGATGACGCGCGAACGGCTCATGCGATCGAGGCGACGGGCCGCAAGAAGCTGATCTTCGCCGGTCTCTCTCTCGAGGTCTGCGCCGCCTTTCCGGCGATCACGGCGATCAGCCGGGGACTCGACGCCTATGTCGCCGTCGACGCCTGCGGGACCTTCAACGACACCAAGCGGCAGGTCGGCATCGCACGATTGATGCAGGCGGGCGTGATCGTCTCCGACTACGCGACCTTGATGATGGAGGTCATGAAAGACAACAACCGGCCCGAGGCCGGCGCCGTCTACGGTGCGATCGACATGGACTGGGCCAAGCTCGTCGGGCAGCTCGCGCACGCCTACGGCAAGTAAGGTATCGATCAAGTTCCTGCTAGCAAGGTCGGGCGGGCGGAACTATGTTGCAGTTCCCTCTACGTGAGGTCGTATGACGGAGCTACTTCGGCTCCAAGAAACGACTGTTTCAGAAAGCGATCGAAGGCGAGTTCGACGCGAGGCCGCTCTTGACCGGTACGGACCCCGCAACTTACGTTGCGCTTGCCCGGCCCGCCATTCTGCGCGTCCATTTGCTCAGTGGTCCGAGTCCTCGAAGAGATCCTTGTTGTGCGCCTTGAAATTGTCCGTGAAGCGCAGGACCTGGAAGCCGTGGCCATCGCTGACGGTCCAGAGCTCCAGCTCGGTTCCGTTGCCGTTTACATTGCCCCGGCCATTGACGTTTCCGTTGCCCTTGCCCTTGCCGGCAACGACCCAGCGCACCCAATGAGCAATCTTATCCACGGTTCGATCGCTCCCCGGTGCCCAGCTCCCTGATGCGGGAAGGACCCTCGTCCGCACAGCCCCTGCCTTCCAGTACGCGATCTCTTTCGCATGGGTTGGATCGCGAATGTCGAAAACGCGCAATTGCGCATTCTGAAAACTGCAAGCGAGCATCTTCGCATTTTTGGGATTGTCAGCGACACATGTTTCTTCGCTGTAGTTGGTCGTTCCCGAGATGGGTACCAGAAGACGAGGTCCTAGTTCTCCAACCTTTCGCCATTGACCAGCGTCTCGAAGTCCGCCGGGTGCTCCTCGCCGGGCCGATAGCGCGTGACGGCGAACTCCACGTCCTGGTTCGACGGCGCCGGAATGAGCGGCCGGCCGCCGCCGAACGCGTCGCCTGCCGGGGCGCCCCACCGCCAGTGAATATGAACGCACTCCGGACAACCGGGCGCCGGAAGGGGGAACCCGACCGGCGGGGTGATTCGCTTGAACGACTGGTGATAGTTGTCCCAGTCTCCCGCGGTACCGTTGGCGATGGCCTTGAAGGTTCCCTCGGTGCCGATGTCCTGACGCCGCAGGATCGGATCGGCAAGGTCGACGCTTGATCCTGCTGATCGAACGGAGGCTCAAGCAGCTGCAGTCACCGCTCACACGTTTCGTCGATGTGTTGCATCCCTTCGTCGCATTCGCAGTGATGCCCGCATTCGCTCTGGCCAACTCCGGGATCTCGCTGCTGTCGGTCACGCGCGCCGACCTTATCAGCCAGGTCGCGCTCGGGACGGCGCTCGGGCTTCTGATCGGAAAGCAGCTGGGAATCTTCGCCTTCACCCTTACGGCCGTGTACCTGGGCTTTGCGCCGGTTCCCGGGGGAGCATCCTGGAGCAAGGTACTCGGCGTTTGCACGATCGGCGGGATTGGTTTCACGGTCGCGCTGTTCATAGCCGCGCTGGGATTCAAGGACGCACATCTTCTCGCACAGGCGAAGCTCGGGATCGTCCTCGGCTCCGGTGCGGCGGCCGTTGTCGGGGTGATGATCCTGCGAGCGACCAGGCCGACAGCGAACGCAGGGCCCGACGGCTGATGACCGACGTAGACGACGATGCCCTGCAGCACCTCTTGCGCCGTTTGCAGGACGCCCACGCCCCGAAGCCGAAGGCCACTGGTTCGAATCCAGTAGCGCCCGCCATTTGCGCCTCCTCAGAAACAGGGAGAATTTCACGCGCTGGTTCGGAGGCGTTTTCGGTCGGGTATGGCAGCGGCGTGGCCCGCGAACCGAGGCAGGCAACTACCGGCCTTCCGTCGGCAGCGTGAAGCAAAAGACAGCGCCGTGCGGCTCGTTCGGCGTTGCCCAGAGCCGTCCGCCATGGGCTTCGACGATCGAGCGGCTGATCGCGAGCCCCATGCCCATGCCATTGGGCTTGGTCGTGTAGAAGGAGTCGAACAGGCGGTCGATATTGACGGCATCGAGACCCGGCCCGGAATCTCGCACCTCGACCAACACGGCATGCGAATCGGTCGCGCCGGATGCCGCCGCCAGTGTATGTGGCCTATCGGGCACCTCGCTCATCGCCTCGACCGCATTGAGGATCAGATTCAGGATGATCTGCTGGAGCTGCACTCGATCTCCGGGAACGGCGGGCAGGTTGCGCGCGAGGTGGGTCTGCAGCTCAACGCGATTCCGCTGCAACTCGCCCTGGGTCAGTGAGATGACCTCGAGAACGACTTCATTGATGTCCAATCGCTCCCGGCGCGGCGGCATTTTCTTGACCAAAGCGCGAATTCGACCCATGACCTCGGCTGCGCGGTTGCCGTCCCTGACGATGCGTCCGAGGGCCTGCCGCGCCTCCTGCAGGTCGGGCGGCTGCGCAGCGAGCCAGCGCATACCGGCGCCGGCATTTACGACTGTCGCTGCGATCGGCTGGTTGATCTCGTGGACGATCGCGGCGGTCAGTGCTCCCACTGTCGTCACACGCGTGATGTGTGCCAGTTCCGCCTGCGCCTTCTGCAGCGCTTCCTGCGCACGTTTACGTTCGGTCAAGTCGAGCACGTAGGAGACGCCTTCGTCTCGTCCCTCGAGGGCCGCCGCCCCGACGAGCACCGGGACCCGGCTACCGTCTTTCCGGAAGTACTCCTTTTCGAAGGGTTCGCAGATGCCTGTCGTCCTCACCTGAGCCACCGCGCGTTGGCTCACGCCCAACCATTCCGCGGGGGTCATCTCTGTCCAGCGGATCCGTCCGGAGGCGAGATCCTCGCGGTCGTATCCCACCATCTCGAGAAAGGCATCGTTGGCCTCGAAGATCCGGCCTTCGAAGTCCGACAGCACGATCCCGATGATGTTCGAGTCGACGAGCCGGCGGATCCTTGCTTCCCGCTCCTGAAGATCCGTGTAGAGACGGGTGTTCTCCAGCGAGATCGCCGCCTGCGACGCCAACAGATTGAGCACGGCGAGCCGGGCCGGCGTGAAGACGTGCGGCGCCAGATTGTTTTCGAGATAGAGAGTCCCGACCAGCTTGGCCTGCTTCACCAGGGGCAGGCAAAGGATGGATCGGCTGCGCTTTTGACATATGTACTCGTCGGCGGAGAACGGGTTCTGCGTCGAGGCGTCGTCCAGGATCACGCTCTGCCGCGTCCGGATCACGGTGTGGAGAATGGATTCGGGCAACTCGGACGGCCCCACCCTATCCTGTCGGAGCGTGACCTCGACTGTCTTATGGTCGATTCTCGCCTCCGCTTCGATCTGCAGCGTGTCGCCCCGGGGACAAATGAGCAGGCCACGCTCTGCGCCGGCATCTTCGAGCACGATGGTCATCAGGGTTTCGATGAGGCGGCCGAGAATGATTTCCCCAGAAATGGCTTGCGAGGCCTTGACCACCGCGCTGATATCCAGGTGCGCGACTGAGGCGCCGAACCGGGCGGTGGTCGGCGCAGGCGTGGGCGCCTCACGGAGCTCTGGGTGCATCTGCTCGAGTTGCCGCACCTTGCCCTCGGCACCCCAGCGGCGATAACCGTCCCACGCGTTCCGCCGATAGGCGCGAGCGAAGGTCTCGAAGCCGCGCTCCGCGTAGAACCGTGCGGCCACCTCATGGGCCAGCGCTTCGTTCTGGATGAAGCCGTTCTCTCGAGCGGACTGAATCGCCTGCTCGTACAATTGCATGGCGTCGAACGCGCGTCCTTCGAGGCGCGCGATCTCGGCCGACACCAGTGCGTGCTTGTCGGCGAACGTCGGCGGGTAGGTTTCGGCCCACTCGCGCAGTTGTTCCCGGTGCGCCGTCAGGAGGTCGCGCCACCCGCTCTGCTCGTCGGCAGAAGCTTTCTCATAGAGTGCCGCCACCGTCAGCGCGGTGTAATAGAAGTAGTCGAGTAGCTGGATCTGAGCGGCTGCGGCGCCAAGCAGCGGCTTCGCCTTGTCGGCTGCCGCGAGCGCCTCGGCGCGGTCCCCCGACAGGAACCGCGTCTTCAGTTTGACGATCCAATAATAGCAAACCAGCTGGGCCAGCCGATCTGCCGTCAGTTGCGCCTCGAACGTCGCCTCGTCAAAGTGCGCATCGCTGAAGGTGGAGAAGGTCGCGGTCCGGCCCTGCATGGTCGCGATGAAGCGTTGCTGGCTCCGGATGATGTCCGCGACATCGCGGAAGCCGGCCTTCCGGACGAAGTCCAATGCCATCTCCGACTCGCGCCACACCGCGTCGAGCGGATCGTTCCGGACGACAAGGTCTGTGACAGACAGGTACATGGCGTAGCAAGCGTAGGTCAGATCACCCGTCTCAGTTGCGGCTCGAAACATCGCCCGCAGGAAGTCGATCGCGGCCGTGATCGACTGCGTCCACTGAGCAGCGAGCCCCATCGAATTGTAGGCCTTCGCTTGATAGGCAATGAAGCCGTGTTTCTCAACAAGGTCGCGGGCGAGCTTGGCGAATCGCCAGGCCTCGCTGTAACGATGAAAGACCGGGCCGAGGATGCTCCCGAGATGAGCAAAGCCGTGCGCGGAAGCGCCGCTCATCCCGTGCTGCATGCTGACGTTGACCATGCGGCACACGAGTAAGCAATACAAACGAATATCGGTATCGTAGGAGGCGGGGGTGAGAACCGAGAGCACCTGCATCGCGGCCTGTAGTTCCGGATCGGTGATCATTGGCAGATCGATGAGGCTCTCGGTCGAGCGTCCCGCGAGGGTCTGCCAGACCGTCTCGTATTCGGCCTGGACCTGCTCCTGGGTCGGGTGTGCCTGAACGTCAATACCGAACAGGCGCAGGCAAGCGAGCCCGCTGGCCACGGCCTGGGGATTTTCCGACTTGACGGTATGGAGCAGAAGCTTGACCTGGTAAACGGCAGCCTGGTCGACCTTCGACGCCGCACGCGGCAATAACTCCCCAATCAGTTCTTCGGCTTTTTCGAAGTTCCCGCTCAGATACTCGCACTCCGCGCGTTCCAGCCAGAGGGTGAACGTCAACTCGTAGTGACTGCCCCAGTCCCGTTCGTCGAGCAGGGCCATGCCAGCTTTGAAATGTGCAACCGCCGACGCATACGCCGCCGATCCCTTGGCCCTGCGCCCGGCCCGCATGGCGAGCGTCGCAACCTGCGCCTGCTCATCCCGGTCGACCAGCAGGGCGGCGCCCCGATTGAACTGGTTCGCGACCTCGAACAGATGCTCGGTAAGCTCATCCGTCTTCATGCGCGCCAGCAGCACGCGCCCGATGCGCAGGTGCGCTTCGGCACGGCGTGCTTCAGGAATCAGGGAATACGCGCCCTGCTGTATCCGGTCATGCAGGAATGTGTAGGCGCTCTCGAGACGGAAGATGAGACCCGCGCGAACGGCTTCCCAGAGTGCCGCGTGCATCGCCTCCGGTGTTTCTCCGTGAACGAGAGTCAGCGTAGCGTTCTCGGCAATGTTACCCAGGCACGCGAACTGTTGCAGCGCTTCCTGGGTGGGCGCGGACAACCTCTTCAGCTTCGCCGCCATGAACTCCACCACGTTGTCGGTGTAGCTCTTGGCGCGGATGCGATCGATGTCCCATTGCCACGCTCGCGCGACGGGATTGAACGCGACCGATCCCTCGTCGGCCAGCGCCGTGAAGAACTGGATCGCGAAGAACGGATTGCCGCCGGTCTTCTCATGGACGAGTTGCGCCAACGGCAGCGCGCGCTCCGGCTCGCAATGCAGAGCATCGGCGACGAGCCGCCCCGCATCATCGAGCCCGAGAGGTGCCAGCACGATCTCGTGCACCCGCGCGCCGGCATTGCGAATCGCCTCCAGCGTGCGCATGAGGGGGTGCGAGGGACCGACCTCGTTGTCCCGGTAGGCGCCGACCAGCAATAGATTTCGGACCTCAGAGTGCGTGACCAGGTGCTCGAGGAGGTCGAGCGTCGCGGCGTCCAGCCATTGCAAATCATCGAGGAACAAGACGAGCGGGTGCTCCCGCCGCGCGAAGACGGCGACGAAACGCCGGAACAGCATCTGGAATCGATTCTTTGCGTCCTGCGGCGCCAGGTCCGCGACCGGCGGTTGGGGTCCGAGCACGAGCTCCAGCTCGGGCACGAGGTTCACCATGAGCTGCCCATTCGTGCCGAGCGCCTCGCGCAGCGCGTCGCGCCACCGGCCAAGCTCCTCCTCACTCTGTCCGAGCAGCGGGCGCACGAGGCTTTGGAATGCCTGGGCCAGCGTGGCGTACGGGATGTCGCGCTTGTACTGGTCGAACTTGCCGGAGGCGAAGAGCCCGCGAGGCGGGACGAGCACCTTGTGCAACTCGTGCACCACCGATGACTTGCCAATCCCGGAATAACCGGACACGAGCACGAGCTCCGTGGCGCCGTGAGCCACCACGCGGTCGAACGCCGCGAGCAGGGTCTCGATCTCGCGCTCCCGCCCGTACAGCCGCTCCGAAATCAGCAGACAGCCCGACGCGTCTTGCGTGCCGAGCGGGAACGGGTCGATCCGCCCGAACGACCCCCATGCGACAAGGCACCGCCGAAGATCAGCCTCGACCCCCGCCGCCGTCTGGTAGCGGTCCTCTGCGTTCTTGGCGAGGAGCTTCATCGCGATCGCCGAGAGCGCCCCCGGGATGCCCGCGGCCCGCTCGTCGGGAGGCACCGGTTGCCGTGCGATGTGACAATGCACCCACTCCATCGGATCGGCGGCGGTGAAGGGCAGCGTGCCCGTCAGCATCTCGTAGAAGGTGACGCCGAGCGCGTAGAGATCGCTGCGGGAATCGACCGAGCGGTTCATCCGACCGGTCTGTTCCGGCGCCATATAAGCGAGCGTTCCGGCGATCACCTCGGGCGGCTCCGGGACCCGATGCTCTCGCGGCAGCCGCGACGCAATGCCGAACCCGGTCAGCCACACCCCGCCTCTTGCCAGGTCCACCAGGACATTCGCCGGCTTGACGTCCTTATGAATCAGACCTCGGTCGTGCATCTTGCGGAGCGCCCCCGCGAGGGGGACGGCAATGCGCATGAACTGCGTGACATCCATCGGGCGCCCGAGCACTCGATCGAGCGGCTCACCGCCGGGATCTTCCAGCACCAGCGTCAAGCGACCATCCCGAGAGGCGAGTGCCACCGGCCGCGCTGCCCAGTCAGGGTCGAGCAGGGTCCTGAGCGCGTATTCGTGCTCGAGCCGTTTGACGGATTCGCGTGCGGAGTCTTCGCCGACGGGAACAACCAGCAAGATGGGATCCAGACCGTCGCCGGACCCTCGGTACAGAGAAATCTCGCCTTCCCGCAACGCCGAGAACACGTAGTTGGCGAGCTCCGTCATGGAGGCGTCATCCCGATCCCGCGGCGCCTGGCGCCTTGGCTGAGGCACCGGCGAAGCAAGAGGACCGATGGAGGGCGCGTTCGCCAATTCGACGCTCCCTGCCTTACGTGGACCGAACGTCGCACACCAACCCGCGGCGATCTATGCGCCGCCGCGAGAGTGAATTCAAGGCGCGTTCGTCACGCTGAGCGCCATGGGCACCCGGCGACCGGCCGACTGGGAGGCCGGAAGCGGAGGATAATGGTCAGCTGCCCCGTAGGCCCGTCGGGCAGCGAACGCAGCTTCCGGAGGATAAGCGCGCAGGCCCGGACCCTAAGCGCGATCTTTTTGTCGAGCACCAAGCGCGCATTCCGATCCGTCAGCGCACACAGCACGATGCCGCCGGCCCGGTGGAATTCCCCAGCGAAACCGCAGCCAGAAGTTGGTCGGGAAACAGGATTTGAAGGTGTAAAACTGCATTCACACAAGTCCGCGACGGCGCACCCTTTTTCCGGCCAAGCCACGGACTGCAGGCAGGTTTTCCAGCGGCGGCGAGTCCACGCGAGTCCTCCGGTATCCGGCGGAAATCCACCCTGGTCGTGGAGACATTGTGGAGACGCTCCACGCAGGGTAGCCCCTTGACGCCTGTACCTAAATAGGTA
>Ga0137409_10008003_pt1 | contig 10817 bp, 10 predicted proteins | sample CZODoug1_16funga_FD_122059 | JGI IMG/M metagenome (GOLD analysis project Ga0137409, IMG submission 122059) | Vadose zone soil fungal communities from Angelo Coast Range Reserve, California, USA - CZODoug1_16fungal (Hybrid Assembly) | ecosystem: Environmental > Terrestrial > Soil > Vadose zone... | reverse complement strand
ACGGAGGATTAAGATGAAGGCAGTTATTCAGTGCGGCGGAAAAGGCACTCGATTGCGTCCGCACACATCCATTCTGCCAAAGCCCCTCATGCCGATCGGAGCGCGCCCCGTACTCGAGCTCGTGCTTAAATGGTTGAGACGGAACGGTATCGGGGAAGTTTTCATTACGACTGGATATCTCGGTCATCTGATCCGCAGCGTCTGTGGCGACGGCAATCAGTGGAATATGCGGATCACCTATACGCAGGAGGTCGAACCGCTTGGGACGATAGGTCCGTTGTCACTGCTGCGCGAACAGCTCGATGAACCATTCCTGGTCCTTAACGGCGATGTGCTGACGGACCTCAACCTCAACCAGTTCATCCATAGCCATCGACGACATCACGGGAGTCTCACTATCGCCACCGCCACCCGCCCCACCAAGATGGACTTTGGCGTGATCGACGAGACTGACGGACGTGTGACCGGATTTCGCGAAAAGCCCGAGCTGGCGCACCTCGTCAGCATGGGCATCTACTGCATGGATCCCGCAGTACTCGAGCGCATCCCGTCGGGCGTTCCGTTTGGATTCGATGATTTGATGTTCCAGATGCTGGAAGAGGAAGCGCCCGTGAACGTCTTCAAGCACGGCGGCCTGTGGCTCGATATTGGCCGTGTCGAGGACTTCCTCAAAGCCCAGGATGTCGCGTGGGACGAGCAGTCGCCGGCGTTCGCGGCACCCGTCGCTGCTTGAGGCAATGCCGCGGTGATTGCTCCTGCCAATTCAACGATTCGCTCAGGTCGGGATTGGAGACTAATACATGCTGTTGGTATCAGAGCCAGTCTTGGGGCTGGACGAGAAAGATGCTTTAGCGGCTGTCATCGAGAGCGGCTGGGTGACGATGGGAGACCGGGTCGGGGAATTTGAGCAGGCGTTCGCCCGCCTGCATGAAGCCGAGGATTCAATCGCCGTCACCTCCTGCACCGCAGCCCTCCACCTGATCCTGCACGGGCTCGGCATCGGGCCCGGCGATGAAGTTCTCGTTCCGTCTCTGACCTTCGTCGCGACCGCCAATAGCGTGCTCTATGTAGGAGCACGGCCGATCTTCGTCGATATCGAGTCGCCAAAGGTCCCTTTGATGTCGTTGGATGACGCCGAAGCCAAGTGCACTTCACGAACCAGAGCCGTGATCCTCATGCATTTTGCAGGCTACCTCGCGGATCGCGACGCCTGGCAAGCCTTCGTCCGCAAGAAGGGCTTGCTCTTGATCGAGGATGCCGCGCATGCGCCTGGGTTGCCGGCGGTCGGGACCTTTGGCGAGGCGGCCGCATTCAGCTTTTACGGCAATAAGAACATGACGACCGCTGAGGGAGGCGCAATCATTGCCCGCAGCCGTTCATTGAGGGAAACCATCAGGCGAGCACGGTCTCATGGTATGACAAGCAGCACGCGGCAGCGCCTCGACAGTCGCAGTCCAGATTACGATGTGACGATCCTCGGATTCAATTATCGCATGGACGAGCTGCGCGCCGCAGTTGGCCTAGTGCAGCTGAGGAAATTGCCGGCATGGAATGACATAAGGCGGGATTTGTCGCTGCGCTACCGCCAACTCATTGCCGAGCTCTGCCCATCGGTGATGGTCCCATTTTCCGGTCCATGGCCAGCGGCGCATCACCTGATGCCGGTCATGCTTCCGACCGCGATCTCTCGGCAGGTCGTCATCGATCGGCTGCGCAAGCGAGGTGTTCAGACCACCGTTCATTATCCCCCTGTACATCGCCTGAAGTTTTACAACGACCTCTACCCAGACATTTATTTGCCGCGAACCGAGGAATTTGCCCGACGGGAGCTCACGCTACCGCTCCATCCTCGAACGATCCCGGCCGCTGTCGAACTCGTCGTGAATTCCCTTGCAGCCGCACTGGGTACGGATGTGCCGATGGAGGCAATCGCATGACCATGCGCGATGCGGCGAGCCAGCTCCTTGAGCCATTTCTCGGCGCGCAATTGGGCCTGCGGCGTGCCCTCGATGTGGGCTTGCGGCGTGCCCTCGATATTGTCTGTGCTGGTGTGGCGGCGTTCGTTTTCGCGCCCGTCATGCTGATCGTGACGCTTGCAATATGGATCGAAAGCGGAAGACCGATCCTGTTCTCGCAGCTTCGTCTTGGACAGAATGGACGGCCGTTCCGGATGTACAAATTTCGCAAATTCAGACCGGATTGCGACAACCACGGATGTCCGCTTACTGTCGAAGGAGACGGCCGTCTAACAGCGATCGGCCGCGTCCTTGCCGCAAGCAAGCTGGACGAGTTGCCGCAACTCTGGAACGTTCTGCGGGGTGATATGTCGCTCGTGGGGCCACGGCCCGAGTCGCTTGCTTTCACCGACTGCTTCCGCAATGGGTTCGAGAAGGTTCACGAGCACAGGCCTGGCCTGTTTGGGCCGTGTCAGGTCATGTTTCGACACGAAAGCACGCTCTATCCCCCCGGTGCCGCTGCGGTGGAGTTCTATCGACAAGTTCTTTTCCCGGCCAAAGCGAAAATCGACATCGCCTATTTCTCGCGCCGAACGCTTGTTTCCGATCTCGGCTGGATTCTTCGAGGAGTCTGGATGATCGTGGCGGGGTCGCGGATCGAAACGGCGCTTGGAGGTCAGTTAACCGGAAAACTAGGCGAACATCGATGGCTATGAGCTACCTTGGCGCCAAGGTCCTGGTAACAGGAGCGGACGGTTTCATTGGTTCGCACCTGACAGAGGCTCTTGTTTCGGCGGGAGCCGAAGTTACCGCTCTTGCTCAATACAATTCCTTCGATAGCTATGGTTGGCTGGACGATCTGCCCGAGCCGATCCGAGGAAAAGTCAATCTCGTCCGTGGCGACGTCCGCGATTCAGCTTTCATCCGTCGCCTGGTGCACGGCCAAGAAATCGTTTTTCATCTCGCAGCACTGATCGCGATACCTTATTCGTACCTCGCGCCTCAATCCTATGTCGAAACGAACGTGCTCGGTACCTTGAACGTGCTCGAAGCGGCGCGGCAACACGGTACCGAGCGGATCGTGCACACATCGACGAGCGAAGTTTACGGCACCGCACTGACAATGCCGATCGATGAATCCCATCCGCTACAGGGACAATCGCCATACTCAGCTTCCAAAATAGCCGCGGATATGATGGCGGAGGCATTCGCCAGGTCGTTCGGCGTACCAGTCGTAATTCTCAGGCCATTCAATACGTTCGGGCCAAGACAAAGTGAAAGAGCGATCATCGCCACCATTATCAGACAAGCGCTCGATCCTTCCTGCCCCGCGATCATGGTCGGCGACGCGACGACCGTGCGAGATCTCACGTTCGTTACAGATACTGCTGCGGCATTCATGGCTGCCGGGATAGCCGAAAGCGTCGAATACGGCCAGCCATATAACGCGGGCAGCCAGCGGGCGATCATGGTCGGCGATCTGATCGACGTCATCATCGAGCTGACATCAAGCCGCAAGCCTGTGCTTCAGGACGACAAGCGTCTGCGACCACCGAATTCGGAGGTGCGCGCGCTGCTCGCTAATTGCACCCGTTTCGCACATGCGACTGGATGGTCACCGCGGGTCAAGCTGCGGGAGGGATTGGAAAGGACGGTCGAGTGGTGGGGTTGCCGCCTTTACGCAAAGCAAGTCAGGCGAGAGCAGGACTTCATCACATGACACTCTCGCTCGGCCGCGTTCGAACGATGCTGTGGTGCGGCGCCTTACTGGCGCTCGCCTTTTCCAGGACCGCCGTGACCGAGCCGATCGACAAAGCGCAAGTCGTTCTCGCCCCCAGCATTGACCTGCCAGGTTACCTCGTGCCGACCGTCGATGCTTCCATTGGCACCACCTTCGTACGTGTGACCACCCCCGAACGTCCATTGGGAAACGGACTGACCTGCAAGCGCTCCTACTGCACCCATCGATATTCCAGCGCACAAGCCTGGAATGCCGACCAGACGCTGCTCTTAATTGTTAACGGTTGCAACGGCCTGTGCTTCCTCGACGGGCAAACCTACGCTCCACTTTTCCAGCGACAGCGCAGTGGCAGTGAATGCGAATGGCATCCCCAGGATCCCGAACTCATGATTTGCGTCGGCGGGCAGCGCATTTCGCGCTGGGCGCCGCGAAACAATCGCGAAGAGGTGATCTTTGATTTGGAGGGATATCGCGGCCTCCAATTCGGTCCGTCCAAGGGCAATCCCTCATGGGACGGCAACCGCATCGCTGTGCGCGCCATGACCCAGCAGGGAGGGCTCGTCGCGTTCGCGGTTGACCTTTCGATTCGCCAGAAATTTCCAGATATCGATTTGGCACGGCTTCCCGGGAAAAACAGCTATTGCGGCATCTCTCCGCTCGGCCGGTACATATTCTGCCAACAGGTCGATCTCACGGATCAAGCATTTGTTCTCGACATCGACGGCAGCCTCATCCAGAGCTGGACCGAACATCATCGGCCCGGCCATGGCGACATGACGGTCGATGGCGACGGCAGTGAAGTCTATGTCGGCATCAGCAAATCAAATCCCGACAAGTACCAGGTGATCAAACGGAGACTCAGCGATGGACTGGTCACCCCGCTTGCTCCATACGGCGAGGCCCAACATGCCTCGGCGCGGGCGATACGCCGCCCAGGTTGGGTGATCCTGAGCTATGCCGGCAATCCGCCCGCGCAGGCTCAGCGTCTGCGCGCAGCCCCGTTCGCCCAGGAGGTGATCGCACTGAAGATCGACGGTAGCGGGAAGTTTCGACGTGTCGCACACACGATCAACGCGCCGTCCGACTACCGGAGCGAAACACATGGCTCACCGTCCCCGGACGGATCGCAGATCATTTGGTCGAGCAATTGGGGCAGGCGAGGCGGACCGGTTTTCGATTTCGTCTCCCGCCTCGATTGGACTGACCGCGAAGTTCGGCAAGGGTCGGCACAGGGAGATCGTCCATGAAAAGCAAAAAGCACGGCAAGATCTTCGGCTGTATCTCGACTGTCTTCTGGGCGGGAATTGTTGTCTTCACCAGCAACGAGGGCTGCCTCGGAGCTCAATATAAACTAGCACCAGGTGATACTGTCGAGGTATCGGTCGGCGGTTTGCCCGATCAGCGTAGTCGAGGGCAGATACAGATCGACGGCACCATCGCTCTTCCCGGAGTAGGCACTGTAGAGGTTGCGGGGCTGACCCCGTCCGAAATGCAGAGCCGGATCGAAACACTGCTGCAGTCAAGGATACTGCGTCAACGCTTGCCCGATGGTCGTGACCAGACGTTCGTCGTCAAGCCGGGCGACGTTATGGCAAGCGTGGTGGAATATCGACCGATCTACGTTTCCGGCGACGTGCTCACGCCCGGACAGCAGGTGTATCGGGCTTCGATGACGGTGCGCCAAGCCGTCGCGGTTGCCGGCGGCTTCAGCCTGTTGCGCTCTCGCGGTCACCTCGGCGCCATCGATCCGGCGGATCTCGTGCGCGACTATGAGTCGTTGGCCACGGAGTACGTCAAGGAATACTTCCACGTCGTTCGCATCGACGCGGAACTTGATGGCCGTGATACCTTCGATCAATCCGTCCCGAACGATATTTCCCTGCCCGCATCGGTAGTCGATTCTGTTGTGCGGGCGGAGGCGGAGTCCTTGAAAATCTCGCAAAGCGACTTCCGTACGGAAAGGCGCTTTCTGCAGGACGCAGTAGTACAAACGGACGCGCAGTTCGCAACCCTGAAGCAACAGCATGAAGGTGAAGAAAAGGGTGTGCAGGCCGATGAGGAAGAACTCCAACGGCTCCAGAAGCTGCTCGGTTCGGGATTATTGACAAGTCCTCGCGTCACGGACAGCCGGCGCGCCCTTCTGTTGTCGTCGACGCGCAGCCTCCAGACCAGCGTCGAGATGATGAGGCTGCAACGCCAGCACCACGATTTACTGAGGCAGATCGAACGGGTTGCGAGCCAGCGAACCATCAATCTGTTCAAGGAGCAGAAAGACTCCAATGTTCGCCTGGCGGACCTGCGGGTGAAAATGCTGGCGCTGAGCCAGAAATTGCAACCCGTAGGTGGCACTGGAGCGGTGCCCGTCGGCACAAGCAATCTGTACCCGGAGGTGACCGTGGTGCGGAGGCTTGGCCAGCGATGGGATAGGATCGCTGCATCCGTCGATTTCGATGTAGAGCCCGGCGATGTGGTCGAAGTCGCGTTGCGCCCTTCAAGCACAGCCAAGCTGTCAAATTGACGAAAAAAGGGGGTACCCACTTCGGATAGCGCTCTCGCGGCTGTTGGCGCGACGGCCTTGATCATAGCTACGCGCTAAGACGTGCTAGGACGTGCAGCGCCTTCCCATCGCGATCACCTCTCTCAGACTTCAAATCACCAGCCTGCCTGCGCGCGCTTAGCCGCTTCGACCGCGCGGGGCAACGGGGTTACCTCCCATGGAACATTTACAGGACCCAGTGAAATTGGAATGGTTTTTGTTCGCAATCAATTCTTCGACCAGCGCACTGGGAAGCGAAAATGTTGAATCTCAGCCAGAGTGCCACATGGCCTGCTACAATCGCTTTGCATCATCGGTCTACCGAATGGATCTCCAATATCTCGAATCGTGCTCCAGCCCCCATTTCCGACGCCGATGGCAAGCGTGACGACCTGCGCGAAGTCCTCGCGCGCATTGGCTGCGGCCAGGTCTTGCTCAGGCGCGGCCGTATCATTGAAGTCAGCGCAACCGGCCGCGCAATATTGGAGCGCGAATGCAGGCACGCCGCCAGCCACGAAACACTTTATGGCGCCGCAAAGCAGTTGGTAAATCGCGCGGGCGCACAAATTCCCACCGGCTCTACATCATGGCTGGCGACTTCTTCCAAAGAAGGAGTCACCACGCTTGTAAACCAGATCGCGAATGCGTGGTCCGATGAGACGAGTGCAATCATCCTTCTCGATCTCGACGCTCACCCGGAGCCCTCCCCTCGGACGCTGCAGTGCTTGTTTGGCCTTACAGCCGCGGAAATTCAGCTCGCAGTCGAATTGGCGAGAGGCCACAATTTGCTCGATATTGCTCGCTCCCGACGGCTGAGCCGAACGACAATACGCTCACAGTTGAGCGCCTTGTTCGTCAAGACACAGACGCGGCGGCAGGCTGACCTCGTCGCGCTGCTGGGACGGGTCGCCATCTTGCCGTAGCGCTGGGCGAGTGACCCCGGCCCTAAGGTTTGGTGCCCCTCGCGACGCCAACCCATCTTCAGAACGCCTACAGGAACAGCTGCTGGTCCCGAGATCGCCGAAACAATTTTTTCGCCAATTTCATTCGAGCAACGACGAGATTACTTTCGGCACCGGATCATTCGAATGAATGAAGACAGTTCTTGGTCTCCTCCTAAGGTCATCCGGTTCGCACATCCTCCAAGAAGGCGGCCGCCGTTCGTACTATCTCCGGTTTCGGTGAAGTCGTATCCGAGACCGAAAGGAAACAGCATGACGCTGCACTTGCTCTGTGTGGGAGGCGAGGATCACGCGCTGCGGATCCCTTTCCTGACGGCTCTGCAAAACCGCGGCTTGCGTGTGAGTGCTGCCGGCACCGGCGTCGTGTTCCCGTTCGCAAAGAACGGCATTCAGTATCATCGCTACCAGTTCGATAGATTTGGTGCGCGCTTTGCCGACCGGATCGCTGTAGGTCAGCTCTCGCAGCTGGTGAACTGCGTTCGGCCGGATGTCGTTCAGACGTTCGATACCAAGCCCAACCTTCTTGCACCTCTGGCGATTCGGGGCGCGGTTCCCGTGGTGCGCACCATCAACGGAATGGGGTGGGTATTTTCCTCGACAGACTTCAAAGCCCTCGCATTTCGGCCCGCCTATCTGGCGCTGCAGCGGTTGACCGCCTGCTGGACCGCGGCGACGGTATTCCAAAACAAGGCCGATAGCGACTTCTTCCGCCGCTACCATCTGCTTGGAAATGGCTCCTCGGTCGTCATCGGAAGCTCAGGAATCGATGTCGAGGCTTTCGAGACAGCACGGATGGAGACGGGTAGCATCTCCCAGCTTCGTGCCCAGCTCGGGCTGGGCGACGCCGAAATCGTCCTCACCGTGAGCCGGCTGACCGTACAGAAGGGCATACCGACCCTTCTGGATGCGGCGAGGATTGTCCATGAAGCGCGACCCAGCGTTCGCTTTCTGCTTGTTGGCCCCCTCGAGAGTGAGGGACCGTTCGCCGTGGACAAGGCATTGATCGAGCGACATGCACCCTACGTGATCGCGCTCGGTGCGAGATCGGATGTTCCGGTCATTCTCGGCATTGCAGATGTCTTTGCCTTTCCGACTGAGTATCGCGAAGGAATCCCGCGCGTTCTCCTGGAAGCCGGTCTGGCCGGCGTGCCGATCGTAGCCACGCGCATGCCCGGCTGCGATGATGTCGTGGCGGAGAACTGGAATGGCCACATGGTCCCGCCGCGCGACCCGCACGCACTCGCTGCCGCCATCCTTGACTTTCTTCGAGATCCCGCCCGGGCCAGAACCATGGGGCAGCGTTCCACCGAGCTTGTGCGTCGTGAATTCGATCTGAACGTTGTGGCCGACCGTTACACCGACCTTTACAGACAACTGGTTGCCGTCGGCAGTCCAGGCGATGACCAAGCGACGCGCCAGAACAGCAGTGAAGTACAATGATTGGCAGTGCGCTTCTCGCCCTTGGCCTCGTACTCACGACAGCTTCACAGCTGCGGCTTCCCGGTGTCCCGCTGGGGCTTGGCGAGGTCTGCCTCGGCCTATGGCTCGGCCTCGCACTACTGCACGTCCTAACTGGTGACAGCATTTCAAATCCCAGAGCCTTGCTCCGGCTCGGCACATTTTGGATTTGCTTTGCGCTCGGCCTTAGCGTCGGGACATGCCAGGCCTTACTGCTCCAGAAGCTGGACGCCGACACGATGCTGCATGACACCTTCGCGTATCTGGTAGTTGCAGCCGTCAGTTGCTTCATCGCCGCGACAATGAAGGCTGACGGCGCCCTGCGCCGATCGCAATGGTTCCTGATCGCATTCTGGAACATCGCCTTGGTCGTGCAAATTGCTATAGGCTGGCGATTGATCCGCCTGTCTTCCGTTGATCCATGGTTCTGGGAACGGTTTCGAGGCTGGTCAGAGAACCCCAATCAGCTTGCGCTCTACTGCGCCCTTTTGACGGGGCTGTCGCTCCATCTTGCGCTTTCAGCCAAGGGATTTGTCCGCCTCGCCGCATCATTCAGCTGCCTGCCATCCCTCATCGTCGGCCGGCTCACCAAGAGTGATACGTTCCTGGGTGCGATGGTGCTTTGCACCGCGGTGTTTCTTGTGCTGCGCGTATGGAGCTGGTTGACTTTACCGGAGCACAGATACAGCCTCCGATTTGTAGTAGCGATGCTTGTCGTCATCGCTATCGTTCCTCTGTCGCTTTCGCTGACGCCGTATGTCGTAGCGACAGCCGATGACGTGGAAAGCTTGGCCGCTAGCATGACGAAGGATCATGGCGGCGAGGGAACGATGCGTACCGCGTCCCTACGGCTGTACCTTTGGCAAAACGCGCTGACGCTCGGGTTGGAATCCGGATCGCTTGGGCTTGGACCGGGACCGCATCTTTGGAGACCGAAGATCGCCGATGATGATGATCGGCCGCTTACACGTCCTTTCGAAGCTCACAACACCGCGCTTGACGTGTTTACGCAAGGCGGCCTGCTCGGCGTGATGGCTGTTTACGGCCTCTTCGCCGGCATTTTCCTGCTCGTACTACGCGCAAAGCTTGACGCGCTGGCAGTATTGATGGTTGCGCTCGTCTTTTTCAGCATGACTCATTTTATTCCGCGCCATCCAATCGTGTGGTTCGCACTTGCTCTCAGCCTAATCCTCGGTTTGGAGCGCGTTCCGTCGCCGAGCGCGCGTATTGGAACTTGAACCATGTGTGGAATCACCGGGATAGTTCAGAATCCGTATGCCTCTCGATCCGCCGATTTGAACGCGATCAGGCCAATGACGGCTCGCCTGCGCCATCGCGGGCCCGATGCTGCGCGGATTCAGAACGGCCGGCGCAAGCATCTAAGCGGCCGCCGCGATCACTCGCGCACGCTCTGGGCGGTCCTGATGATGCGGTCATGGCTGGAAACCACGATTGGATATGGGACGTCCGGAACGGCGGATAGCCTGGAGCGAGCGCAGTAGAGGAGCGCACGATGGACGCGTTGACAGACAAACGGATTCGACCACTGACTGTTCTTCCGCAAGAAGGGCCAGAAACCGAACCGGATACGGCACGGCGATCTCCAGGTTCAGACGACGCCGTTCAGACGGTGCTGGATAGCATCCGGAAGTACAAGCCTTTTATCGTCAGGATGACTGCCGCGGGCTTCCTGCTCGCCGTGGCTGCCAGCGTTCTTCTGTCGCCCTCCTACACGGCGATCACACAGCTCGCTGTGAACGCTCGAAACCCCGGCGCAGCCGACGCTGCCAGCTCCAGTGGAGACGCACCTACTGCTAACGCCGAGGATTCCGCCCTCGATACCCATATCACAGTTTTGTTGTCTGATCCCTACCTACTGCGACTTCTGCCACCACTGAGGGCGCTCGATGATGAACGGTACGACAGCAATGTGCCCCTGCCATGGACAAAGCGCGCGTGGGCGCTGTTCCGTCCCGCATGGTTAAAGATCAAGGAGCTCCTCTCTATCACCGAACACCCCGATGGCGAGGCATTAGCTGCGTTAAGGAACCGTTTGATAGTCGCTCGGGAGCGTCGATCCAGGATCATCAGCGTTTCGTTCACGGACCCCAACCCGCAACGGGCGGCTGAAGTCGCCAACTTGATAGCACGATCCTATGTCGATC
>Ga0137409_10008000_pt1 | contig 10819 bp, 9 predicted proteins | sample CZODoug1_16funga_FD_122059 | JGI IMG/M metagenome (GOLD analysis project Ga0137409, IMG submission 122059) | Vadose zone soil fungal communities from Angelo Coast Range Reserve, California, USA - CZODoug1_16fungal (Hybrid Assembly) | ecosystem: Environmental > Terrestrial > Soil > Vadose zone... | reverse complement strand
ACGGCGCCTTCCACCTTCTGCATGATCTGATGGATATGGCCGTTGAGCACGGTCACCGAGCCGAAACGCTTGACGAGGCCGAGCGCCTGCGCGGCATCGTCGGTTCCCCAGCCCCAGTTCTCCGCCACGGTCCACAGCGGGATATGGGCAAACAGCACGATCGGGGTCGAGGCCGATTTGCCTTTCAGATCGTCCGTAAGCCACGCAAGCTGCTCGGCGCCGAGCACACCCATGCCGCCCGACTTGAGGTTCGCCACATTGACCAGGCCGACGAAGTGCACACCGTTCTTGTCGAATGAATACCAGCCAGTTCCCTTGGCCTGGACCCGCTTGCCATAGCGCTCCATGTAGGCCTTGCCGAGGTCGGCATCGACGACGTCATGTTCACCCGGAACGTAGAAGGTATCGAGCCGGGCCTTGCCGATGGCCTGATCGGCGTTATCGAACTCGTCGGGCTTGGACAAATGGGTGATGTCGCCGGTATGAATCATGAAGGCGGGCTTTTGCGGCAACGCTCCGATCTTGGCAATGGCCTCGTCGAGCGTCGCCATCGGATTGGGGTTCGCCGGCGCCTTAAAACCAATGTGGCTGTCGGAAATCTGCAGGAATGTGAAACCGGTTGCGGCCTGCGCCTTTGCTTCGGAAATTCCCAGCAGCGACGATGACCGTGGCACGCCACCCACCATCGTCCATAGTACGCCGGTGCCGGCCCAAATCATGCATTCCAATGCGCCGCGCCGGTCAATGCCGTCATTTTCGTTCTGTCCCATTGCTCTCTCCCTTGCGGCCGATAGGTGGCCGAACTGCGGAAGAGACTGCCGGACGAGGTGATTTATTCCCGGTCATTTCATGGCTATTATCACGCCGTCGTGACCGCAGACGAAACTCACCGCGAACGCGCCGCGACAACGTCGCTGCCCAGGCGCGCCTTGTTGACCCTGGCAATGCTTCTTATGACCTCTCTCGGCTGAATCCCAAGCTACACTTTGACCCCCAACAGCCGCGCCGCGTTACCGCCGAGGATCGCGGCCTTCTCGTCGTCGGAGAGGGTCGTGGTGGCGAAGATGTGGTCCACGGGATGTTGCTCCCACACGAACGGGTGGTCGCTGCCGAGCATGACCTGGCTGGCGCCGACCTGCGCCACGAGGTGGCCAAGCGCCTCCGGCGTGAACACCAGGGCATCGAAATAGAGCTGACGCAGGTATTCGGTCGGCTGCTTCTTCAGCTTGATGTCCGGATTGCATGCGCCCGGCGGCGCGACGAAACAGGCGTGGTCGGAGCGCGCCGCATAGGAGCCGAGATATCCGCCGCCATGCGCCGCTAGAATCTTCAATCCGGGGAAGCGGTCCAGCGTGCCTTCGAAGATCAGATGCGAAAGCGCGATGGTGGTGTCGAGCGGGTTACCGATGGTGTTCGACAGCCAGCCGTTGCCCTGGAAGCGCTTGGCAAGCTCCGGCGGGCTCTGCGGGTGGATGAACAGTACGGCCCCAAGCTCTTCGGCCTTCGCCCAGACCGGGTGAAACTTCGGATTCGAAAAGTCTTCGCCGGCGACGCTGCCGCCGATCTGGGCGCCCCGCAGGCCGAGCTTTTTCACGGCGTCATCAAGTTGCTGCACGGCCAGATCGGGGAATTGCAGGGCAAGCGACGCAAAGGCCGCGAAGCGTTCCGGCTGGGAGGCGCACAGCTCCGCGAGCTTCTCATTCTGCAGCTTGACGATTGCGGCTGCGGTGTCGCGGTCCTTGCGGTACCAGAACGGATTGATGGAGAGCACTTCCATGTCGATTGCCATGGCGTCCATCTGCTTGAGGCGCACGGCGACCACGATGTATTGGTCTTCCGCACCCTTGACCGGCACGAACACGCCGCGCGCCTCGTCGCCCATCAGGTTGACGGCGTCCTGGAAGAGGCAATGCGAGTGCACGTCGATCGTCTTGATCCGCTTGTCCTTGACAAGGACCGGCAGGCGCCGCCCCGCCTCCTGCGCATGTGCGCCGTCAAGCATTCCGCAACCGCAGAACGCGATGCCTGCCGCGCCCGCTCCTTTAAGGAAGCTTCTGCGTGTCGTCATTCCTTTTCCTCCCCCGCGAATTCATTTTGCAAAAACCGGCACCGCCGGCGGCTCTCGGACACGATTGTTCGCCCGCCACACCATTTGATCAAGCGGCATTTGTTCTCCCGAACTGTTAGCCGGATTTCCGAGATAGGTGGATAGTCAGTACGCGTGGCTTTGCGTAACATGAGGTCGAGCACTCCCCGGCGAACGTCTCGTCCAAGATAGCATACGACCGCATCCAGATGGCCATCCGCACCATCGGCATCATTGTGCATGGCGCAACTGGCCGCATTGGCGCCACGCAGCATTTGAAAAATGCGCTCACGCCGATCCGTGCCGAAGGCGGCCTTGCGGTGGGCGAGGATCGCTTGGTGCCGCAGCTGATCCTGGTCGGACGCGACAAGGAGCGTCTCGCTGCCATCGCACGGGAGAACGGCGGCGCGCCTTGGACCACCGATCTCGATGCGGCGCTATCCGATCCGCGCTACACGGTGCTGTTCGACGCTGCCGCCACCCATCAGCGCCAGGCGACACTCGAAAAAGGGATCGCGGCCGGCAAGCATATTTATGCGGAAAAGCCGGTCGCCCTGACGGTCGCGCATGGTCGGGCGCTGTTGGCAGCGATGACGGCGAGCGGTTTGAAGCATGGCGCCGTCGAGGACAAGCAATACCTGCCCGGCCTGCGCAAACTGCGCTCGCTCGCACAGACGGGTTTCTTCGGGCGCATCCTTGGCTTCCGGCTCGAATTCGGCTGGTGGGTGTTCGATGGCCTCGACGAACCCTGCCAGCGGCCGAGTTGGAACTACCGCAAGGCTGGCGGCGGCGGCCTCCTCGTCGACATGTATTCGCATTTTCGCTATCTCATCGAAGGCGTGCTTGGGCCGGTCCGTCGCGTGTTCACGTCGGCGACTACGGCAGTGCCGGAGCGCATCGATGAGGCCGGTGCACGATACGCCGTCGATGTCGAGGACCAGGCGACCACCCTGATCGAGCTCAAGTCAGGCGCGACCGGCGTGATCATCGCCTCCTGGGCGACGCGGGTCCGCCGCGACGATCTCATGACGTTCCAGATCGACGGCACCAATGGCTCCGCCATTGCGGGGCTGCACCGCTGCTACATGCAGTCGCGCACCGATACCCCGCGGGTAGCGGCCTTCAATCCGACGGTCGACCTCGCCGTCGACTATCGGGCGCGCTGGCAGGAAGCCCCGGGGGCGGGGCCAAATCTTAATCCCTACCGCGTCGGCTGGGAGGATTTCTTGCGCCATCTCGCGGCGGACGCGCCGCTGCGCTCCGACTTCGCCGCCGGCATCCAGGATGTGGCGTTCGCGGAGGCCTGCGGGCGCAGTTGCCGCGACGGTGCGTGGGTCGGTTTTGATGACGCTTAAGGATTGAACACCCCCGTCCACTCCTCCCGCAGCCCCTTCAGCTTGTCGGATGACAAGCCCTGCCAATCCACATTGATCAGCTTGAGACTGTCGATGCCGGGAGCATAGTCAGGCAATGGGCTTTTGAAACCGCTGCGGCCCGACACCATGGCCTCGCCTTTGACGAGGATCGTCTGCCCCGGTTCGGACAGAACGAAATCGACCCACAATTTGGCGGCATTGGGGTGCGGCGCCTTGGCTAGGATGAACATGCTTTGCGGCAGCAGCACCGCGCCTTCCTCCGGCAGCATGAACTTCAATTTCCCGCCCTTCTGATTGTATTGATAGGCGCGCGTGGGCATGCCGGAGAACGCCATCAAGTCCTCTCCGGTGACGAGGCGGCCTGCGACCTGCTCGGAGCGGATCAGAAACGATGGCTTCATCGCCGCGATGGCCTTGAAGTAGTTGACGTCGAGGACATTGCGCTGACCCGCATAGGTTGCCAGATACGCCACCGACTTCGACACGTCGCCGATGCTGATACGGCCGGCCGGCACGGCGTTGATGACGTCTTTCCAGGATTTGCCTTCAAACTTGGTCCGGTCGGTGCTCCACATCGGCACGAAGAGGTAGGCGCCGTTGAAGGCGAATATGCCTTTGCGGCCGAGCCCGCGCGCCATCACGTCGGCGTAGAACTTGTACTGCGGCGAATCGTATTCCAAGGCATCGCCGGCGGCGGCACGCTCGAATGCCCAGGAGGGCGAGCCGACTGCCGCCACATCGATGGTGACGCGGTTGGCATTGATCTCCTGTTCGACCCGCGTCACCAGCGGCGCCGTAGCGGACAACTGATAGTGGATTTGAAACCCGTTAGGCAGTCCGTAGAACTTGCGAAATGCCGCGGTCAGCGCGTCATTGGTTTCGGGCTGGATGACAACGTCCCAATAGGTGAGGCTTCCTTCTTTCTTGGCAGCAGCGATCAGCTCGGTGAGTCGGGCCTTCTCTTCGGCCGATGCGCCAAGGAAGACGGGAGGCAAGACGGGAGGCTCCTGGGCCCCTGAGGACTTCGCGAGACCCACCACCGCGGCTGCCGCAAGCACGGCAGCCCTGAGCACGTATTTCATCGCACCTCCCAAGATGTTTGTTCGGCATCCATTGTTACGCAAGTGCCGTTCTGGCAGCTTCGATTCGCTCCATTATCCTCGGTTGTCGCGGTTTTCGGCAACGAAAACGATGACGTCCTCCGGGCGAATCGTCACTGTTACGGGTTCGCCGGCACGCAATCCGCAAGGCGGCTGGATCGCGCCCATCTCGATACCATCGATGGAAATGACATACTCCTCTTCGAGGCCGAGAAATGACGCCGCTTGCGTCACGCCGATGAAAGTTTGTTCGCCCGGCACGCCCGCGACATCGCGGTGCGGCAACGCTGCCCCATCGGCGGGCTTCGCCACTGCGATGTGTTCCTTGCGGCTGCAGGCGAGAACGCTTTGTCCTGGGAGCGCCGGCTTGTCACCGCGCAGGACCCCCCAGATTCGCAAGCCGTCCGTCAATGCGACCTCCACATGAAAGCCCTTGCGTCGAGGCAAGATAGTGACAGCGCGGCCACGGTTGATATTGAAGCCGAGGAATTCGGCCACGAAGGGCGTTTGCGGTCGCGCAAACACCCTGCGCGGATCTCCTGCCGTCTCGATTCGCCCGTGGTTCATCACCACGACGGTCTCGGCAAGCGAGAACGCCTCCGCCTGGTCGTGGGTGACATAGATGGCGGTGAAACCCAGCCGTTTCTGGAGTACGGCAAGCTCCATGCGCATGCGGGCCCGCAGCCGCGCATCGAGATTCGACATTGGTTCATCGAACAGCACCAGCCGGGGCTCGTGCACCAGCGCGCGGGCGAGCGCGACGCGCTGCTGCTGGCCGCCTGAAAGCGCAGTGGCGGGCTTATCCTGCGCGTTCGCGAGCCCGACGAGGTCAAGGATGCGGCCGGTGCGCGCCGCGATCTCGGCCTTGGGAACACGCCGGACCTTGAGAGGGAAGCCGACATTCTCGGCGACGGTCATGTGCGGCCAGACGGCGTAGGATTGGAACACGACGCCGAGGTCGCGCTGTTCCGGCATCAGGTTCACGCCTGCGGTCCGGTCGAATACCGTGGTGCCTGCGATCTCGATCGCCCCGGCGTCGGCGTTCTCAAGGCCGGCAAGGCACCGCAGAATCGTGGTTTTGCCGCATCCCGACGGCCCAAGCAACGCCAGCGTGTGGCCGGCCTCTACGGCAAACGACACACACTCGACTGCCACAAGCTCGCCGAACAGCTTGCGCAGCTCTTTAACCCGCACAAACGCCACGCGCGTGCCCCTCAAGTCTGAATGAGCGAAGCACGCGTCGCTCTGAACAATGAGAAGGCTATGAGTAGCAACATCAACTGGATCACGGCAAGCGCCGCCACATAGCCGAAGCTGCGCTCGCTCAAAACCACCAGCGCCACGCTGATAGTCTCGGTGCCTTGCGCGTAAAGCAGGATGGTGGCGCCAAGCTCGCGAATGAAGATCACGAACAGCATCAGCCAGGCGGCAACGATCGCCGGCGCCAGCAGCGGCACCAGAACGTAGCGCATGGTTTGCAGCCAACCCGCACCGCTTGCCCGCGCACTTTGTTCGAGCTCCGGGTTTATGGCGAGGAGCATCGACGAGACCGTACGTGTCGCGAATGGGAAAAACCGCGCCACATAGGCAATCAAGATGATGGTCAGGGTCGAATAGAGCGGCGTGCGGATGGCGAGGATGAGAAAGCCAAGGCCCAGAATGATGCCCGGAACACCGAGCGGCAAGGACAGGATCGCATCGGTCAGCGCCCGTCGCCTGCCGGTGCTGCGATTGATGTAATAGGCCTGTAGCACGCTCATGAAAACTCCGAGCGTCGCCCCCATCACGGCAAGAGACAGGCTGTTGAGAATCGCCTGTTGAGTCAGCGAATAGTTGAACATCACGTATTCAAAATTGCGCAACGTGAGTGTGGCGTACGACAACGTACCGGTCCAAATCGATGACAACGACACCATCAGGAGCGCGATCATCGGGAGCACGACGGCGCAGCCGATGTAGATGATCTCAAGCGCGAGCGCACCGGCGCGGCCGCCGCGACGCAACGCGACAATGCGCGGCCGATAGCCCTTGCCGGTCACGGTTTCGAACCGCCTGCGATCGAGATAACGGCGCTGAAGCACCGTCAAAAGCACCGTTACGGCCATCACGATGACGCCGAACGCGGCGGCGCGACCGAGATCGGAGGGGTATTGCACAAGCTGAAAGATCTCGGTCGGCATGGTGCGGATGCCGCGCGGGGACGCAAGCGCGAGCGGAACGTCAAACAATCCGGCGCTGGTGACGAACACGACCAGGGCGGCGGAAAACAGCGCAGGGAACAGCAAGGGAATCGTGACGAGGCGCAGCGTCGTCCAGAAGCCCGCCCCATGCACCCGCGCGGCATCTTCCAGCGCGGGGTCCATCTGTCGCATCGGCGCGATGACGAACAAGTAGACGTAAGGCGTGTAGAAAAGCGACAGGACCCACGTTGCGCCGCCGATGCCGTAGATCGGAATGAGATCGGGCGCGAGGCCGAAGGTGTCAGCCAGCAGCTTGCTCAAGATTCCGCTGTGAGGCGCCGCCAGATAGACCCACGAAATGGCGCCAACATAGGGCGACAGGAAGAATGGCACGAGATTGAAGACCTCAAACCAGCGCCGGCCCGGCATGTCGGTGCGCGACACCACCCATGCGAGGCTGAGGCCGAGCGCGCAACTAACGACTGTCGCGCCGATTCCGCACATGATGGTGTTGCCGGCCGCCTGATAGAATCGCGGATCGGCGAACAGGCCGGTAAAATTTCGCCACGACAGCCCCGGACCGCTCGCTTCCCAATACAACGCGCTGCGAGCGACGGTCGCCAGGATCGGGCCGGCGATAAGCATGATGCCGATGACGACGCCGGTTGCCGGCAAAGCGTTCTCGGCGAGCCCGCGGAACATGCTGCGGCGCGACGGCAGGTTGTCCCGGGGGATTGTCGCAAATCCGGACTCGGCGTTTACCTGATCGACCATGGACGGGCATCGCAAGTAATTTTGCAGCTGATCGATTGCTATGCCGGCGGATGTTGCGTGTCAAATCGAGTTCGGTCAGCGATCGGTAGTGGATTGCGGCCGGCCATTGGAAATGCCTTGCCGCTTCAAATCACGAGGTCGCCACTGAGGAAGGCTTGCGCTTCCTGAGTAGCCGGACCGGCGAAAAACGACTTTGCGGGCGCGCTCTCGCGCACCCGGCCGCGGAGCATGAACACAACCTCGCCGGCGAGGCGGCGGGCCTCCCCGAGATCATGGGTCGCGAGCACGATTTTCACGCCGGCCGCGGCGACTTGCACGATTATATCTTCCACGGCCTTGGTGGCGGCAGGGTCAAGATTCGCGGTCGGCTCGTCGAGAAACAGAACTTCCGGATCGCGGGCGAGGGCGCGGGCAAGGGCGAGGCGCTGCTGTTCGCCGCCCGACAACCGCCGCGCCGGCCGCGCCCCAAGGGCGGCAAGTCCGACCAGATCGAGCAGCGCCGCAATGCGATCGGCGCGGTGGCGACGCCCTTTCGCCTCGTGGCGAAGCGCGAAGGCGACGTTCGCGGCGACCGAGCGGCGCAACATGACAGGGCGCTGGAACACGATGGCGCAGCGGTCGCCCCCGGTGGTGACGCGCCCGCCCCACGTGACCCGGCCGATGGTGGGCGAGACCAGTCCCGTGGCGAGGCGGAGCAGCGAGGATTTCCCCGATCCATTGGGGCCGATCAGCACGGTCGGGGCACCCGGCGCGAGCACCACAGACACGGATTCCAGAATGGTCACGCTGCCGCTGCGCAAGGAGACGTCTTCGATCCTGATCGGCAGTTCGCTTCGCGGCGCACGCATGATCTCATCCGGCATGGAGTTCGCCAAGCCGCCTGGCGGCGCCCGCAGCGGCATTGACAGCGATGATCAAGGCAATCAGCACGATGCCGAGGCCGATGGCGAGCGGCAAATCGCCCTTGGAGGTCTCGAGTGCGATTGCGGTCGTCATCGTGCGCGTGAAGCCATCGATATTGCCGCCCACGATCATGACCGTGCCGACCTCTGCCGCGGCGCGCCCGAAGCCGGCCAGCAGGGTCGTCATCAGGCTGAACCGGGCATCCCATAACAATGCCGCAACGCGACGGGCGGGACCGACCCGCATGGCGGTCATTTCATCGCGGTATTCAACCCATAGGTCCTCAACCGTCTGGCGGGTCAATGCGGCAATGATCGGCATCACCAGCACGGCCTGGGCGAGGATCATGGCCTGCGGCGTGAACAGCAGGCCCAAAAACCCAAGCAGCCCCGACCGCGACAGCAACAAGTACATGGCAAGCCCGACCACGACCGGCGGCAGCCCCATGAACGCGTTGAGCACGACGACCATCACGGCGCGTCCTGGAAACCTCACCAGCGCCAACAGGGCGCCGAGCGGCAGGCCGATCGCGGCCGCGAGCAAGGTCGCAGAGACGCTGACGATCAGCGACAGGGAGATGATCGCGTAGAGCGCCAGATCGCCGCCGATGATGAGATCTAAGGCCGAAACACCGTTTTGCATGCCGTTGATCATGAGCTTACCTTATTTGGCCAATCTCGTGCGCTTCGGCACGGCGACCAATTCCTCCGCGAACAGACCGCAATCGACCGCGTTGTGATAGTTGATTACTCTGTGCGCGCAACAACGGCGTTTCAGCGCCAACCGGGAGAATTTCTCATGCTTGGAATCAAACATGCAGCTTCAGGACTGATCCTTGCAGCGCTCATCCACGCGACGCCGGTATGGACCGCAGAACAAGCCCCGAAAGGCGAGCTCCGGATCGATGTCCCGGTAATGCTCAAGCCGTCGAAGGTTGTGTTCAACATGGATCATCTCGCCTTCGATGGCGATCGATCGATCGGCCTCAATTACATGAAATTGATGGTGCAGAATTACAAGGCGAGCCAAACTCCCATTAACATAATCGCGGTCTTCCACGGCGCGGCGGGTTACATGCTGTTGAATGATCAGGCGTACAATGCGGCGCGCACATCCGACAAAGGAAATCCGTTCAAGGAGCTGATCTCTGCTCTGCAGCAGGAGGGCATTCAATTCGAGGAATGCGGCCAGACGGCCAGAACCAAAGGTTGGGTGAATGCCGATCTGCTTCCCGGAGTGAAGGTGGACACCGGCGCCAACCTGCGAATTGTTCAGCTCGTGCAAGACGGCTACGTCCAGCTCCAGCCGTAATCGCGATAACTCATCGTGCCGGATCGGTGCGGTGCTTAGGACCAAACACCGGCCTCATCCTGAGGAGCATCGCATCGAAGTCGGGCTTGTCGAAATCGGCAACGGCCGATTTCGATTGCGATGCGTCTCGAAGGATGGAACGAGTCAGTGCCTTGGCCATCCTTCGAGACGGCCGCGCAAGAGCGCGGCCTCCTCAGAGGATGAGGTCCGTGGGTATGGACGCGGCCGCCCACCGATGCAGGTTTTCATCAGGACGAGGCGGGGCAGCTGATTGCCGCAACGAGCTTTTCGCCTCCGTCTTGCAGTTCGCCGACATTTTCAATCACCATATCCGGGGCGAGGTCGCTCTGCGGCGGTGCGCTGCGCGCGAGGCGCGTCTCGACGGCGCCATCGGTGGCGCGGCCGCGGACCGCAAGGCGTGCCGCCAAGACGTCCGCCGGCGCTGTCACGAGGACGACGCGGACGTTGGCGTAGCGGCAGCGAAGTTCCGCGATCACGGCACGGGATACGTTGCAAACCACCGTCTTGCCGGCCCGGATGTCGTCGTCTAGGGCGGCGCCCACGGCGTAGTTCAAGCCGTGGGCATACCACCAGAAGGCGAAGACGCCGGCCGCAACTGCGGCGGCAAAGCCCGCTTCGGACAGGGCGTCATGGTCTTCCTCGGCCGACGGCTCGCGGGTGACGACGCGGCGGGGGAACACGATGTTGGGATCGCCGCCCAAGAGGTTGCGCGCAAATCTCAGCAAGGTGTCCTTGCCGGCGCCGCTCGGGCCGGCAACGACAACCAGCCGGCCCGGCCCGATCGGCAGCGCCCGCGCTGCGTCGAGCCGCATCATGCGACGCGCCGCCCCAGGCGCCATACCGAGCGGATCACCGGCACCGTCTCGGTCAGACGGATACGCACCAGATCGGCACGCTTGCCGACCGCAATCTCGCCACGGTCGCTGAGCCCCACGGCCTCGGCGGGAGTCTTGGTGACGGTGCGCAGCGCCGCCGGAAGAGCGATCGCCGGCGCCGCTTGCGGGAGGATCAGGGCGGCCATCAACAGGCTCGCCGGCACGTAATCCGACGACAGCACGTCGAGGACGC
>Ga0137409_10007999_pt1 | contig 10820 bp, 9 predicted proteins | sample CZODoug1_16funga_FD_122059 | JGI IMG/M metagenome (GOLD analysis project Ga0137409, IMG submission 122059) | Vadose zone soil fungal communities from Angelo Coast Range Reserve, California, USA - CZODoug1_16fungal (Hybrid Assembly) | ecosystem: Environmental > Terrestrial > Soil > Vadose zone... | reverse complement strand
ACCAACCCGTCGGGGTTTTATATCGACGAGTGCGCCATTGCCTACAACGCTTACTGCATAGCTCACACCGGCGCCGGCGAGTTTGGCAATCGACTGCCGCTGTTTTTTCCCGTCTACACCAGTGGTTGGATCCAATACGCTAACCCGACACAGATTTATCTGCTGGCAGTTCCCTTCAAGGTGTTCAAGCCGAGCATCCTGGTGGCCCGCGTATTCGCCGCGTCATGGGTCTTTGCCGCGTGCGTGCTGCTCGGGCTACTGGCCAGCCGAATCTCAGGCCAGCGCAGGATAGGCATCATCGCTGGAGTTATCGCCTTCCTCACTCCGTGGCTGTTCGAAGTAAGCCGGCTGGTGATGGAGACATACTTTTATCCGATGGCCCTGGTGCTATTCCTGCTGGCATTATTCCGCGCGCAGAAAAAGGAAAGTTGGCAGCGCAGACGCCGCGAACAGCACAGCGGTGATGAGCATGGTGACCGGCACGAATTGCGCGGAAGATTGTCCCTGCCCCTGCGCCCAGATGATCGAGTCCACCTTGCCCTTGATGACGTGGCCGGGATCCGTATTGAGCGTGAACTCAGCCTCATTGCCGGGTTTGATCTGGTGCAATTCGTTTTGGTAGAACAGCGCGACGACCTGTCCATGCGCCTCGACCAGCGACATGACGGCGTTGAATGGGATGCCGGCAACGAACGCGCCCGGCCGTAGCTGCAGATTGACCACGTAGCAATCACACGGAGACAGCACCACCGTCTGATCGAACTCCCAGCGCGCGTTCTCAAGCTGGGCCCGGACCTGGGCCACCTGGGCGAACTCGCCGTTCGCCTTGGCACCGAGTTTCTGTTGCACCTGCTGCTCGCCCGCCAGCGACTGCACTTGCGTGGCGCGCGCCGAATCGGCCTGGCCCTCCAGTTCCTTGAGATTGGCCTCGGCCTGTTCGAGGTCGAACTTGCTGCCCGCTCCGGTCGAAACGAGTTCGCGGTTCTGCGCCACGCGCGTGCGGGCGAGTTCGAGCCGCGCGCCCACTTCACGCAGCCGGGCATTCGACTGGTCCACCGCACCACGCGCGGCCTTGAGCGATTCCTGCAATTCCTTCTGCGACGCCGTCGCGCTGGCAAGCTGCGCTTCAAGCTGGTTGACCGCGAGCCGATAAGGTTCAGGGTCGATCTTGAAAAGAACTTCGCCCTTCTTTACCAGGCGATTGCCTTCCTCGACGGGCACCTCGATGACGCGCCCCTTCACCTGCGACACGATGGGCACCGTGTACCTGAATACGCGAACGTCGGCCGACGAAGGCGCAAAAATGTTGAGCAGCAGGATCAGCACCGCCATTCCGACGATCGGGATGATCGCAACGACGACCTGGGTCTTGGTATTCCACGGCAGCCACTTCAATTTGATGAATATCAACCAGACGAAGAACGAGTAGATGGCCAGTAGGATCGCTTCCATTACCGGTCGCCCTCCTGCGCCCGGGCAGTCGCCCGCGCGTGAAGCTCGTCGAGCTCCTGTCTCAGGCTCTTGAGGGCCTCGGGGAGCGTGCCCCTCGCCGCCATGGAATCGAGTTCCTCACGCAGATGGGCGAGGTCTTCCCTCAACAGCTTGCCGGAACGCGCCTTCTCACCCATGTCGAGGTAATAGTCATCGTGCTTGTCGGTGCCGTATGCCATGCGGTAGCCGACCGGCCGCGTATAGGCCCACAACCAGGCGACAGGCCAGAGCATGCCTCCGAACACGAGCGACAGCAGGCACAGCGTCGTAATGGCGTCTTTCTGCGGATGATGACGTTTTTCGGCGATTTTTTCCGGAAGGACGTGGACGAGCCAGAACAGGACGATGGCGCCGATCGGCACAATGCAGAGGACGAAAATCGCGATCCAGTCGGCTGCGGTGTCGAGCAGCTCGCCGGACAGGAACGAGGCACGAGCGGGCGCGGCCGCCAGCAGCATGACGAGCAATGCGATTTGGCGGTAATACCTTGCTGCTGGTTGCATTTCCTTACCCTGGGGCGCGTGACGACCTTCGCGTGCCCCAACGATCATGCCATAGGGCTCGCTGCCCAAATGCGCCCGCGAGGTCCGCTGCTGCGCCTGCGTCAGAACGAGGTTACCGCGTAGAACATCGGGCCGTTGAACTTGTAATTCACGCCGCCGTGGTAATTGGTTTTCGTCACCTTCACGTCGTAATCCACGTGGCGGAAAGCAACCCCAACGCCGAAGCTCCGGGTGAAACGGTAATCCACGCCGATGCTGAGGTTCACCAGCGAGCCGTCGTATTGGTTGTAGTTCAGTGAAAAGTAATCCACGCGGCCGGAAAGCAACCATTGCGGGGTGATGGCATACGCGCCGTAGAAGCCAATCGTAGGCAGCGGCGCCAGCGCGTCGCCGGAGGCCGTCCCGAGCCCGGCTGCCGCAAGCGACGCTTCGAAGTCGGTGACGTGCAGTCCGAGCGCGACGCCGAATTCCTGCTTGGCGTCCTTGACGAACGAGTAGCCGCCCGACAACCGGTAGATATCGGAATTGAACTCTGAGGTCACCACCGTCCCGATCGGGTAGGTATTGTTGCCCCAGTCGATGTTCCGGCTGACGGCTCGCGATCCGCCGCGATGCAGGGACAGGTACTCCGCCTCGATGCGCCAGCGCTCGCCCAGCCGCACGCTCGCCAGGAACGCCGGCATGGCCTTACGGTCGGTCAGGTTGAGTTCGTCCTCGAAGTTGACTGACGTGCCGACCCTCCCCCCTGTGCCGTTCAAGTAGGCATTCGTATCCACTTTCGGCACAAACGCACCGAGCTGGAACGACCAGCGATCCTGCAACGCCGGATGCACCTGGGCGCCCGCACTGGCGCAGGCAACCAAGCCCAGCAATGCCAGCATCCCCCGCAATCCGCGATGGACGGCGCCGTTCGTATCTTTTCGCTCGCAAGTTCCCATGGCCACTCCTTCTTCGCGATTAAGGTTGAACACTCTATTCTAGCGCTGTGCTGGTGACACGTCAGTGAAAAACGCGAAATAGATTCCTTGACCGAGCCTCTACCCCTCCAACGCAGCGACCGCGCAACTGAGTCCCCCCCATCAGCAGGAGCTGGCCGGCGAAGATCAGCCAGACGATCTTGAGCCCGTGGCCAAGTTCGACGAAAAATCGACTCCTCGTCGCGTGATCGCCATCAATGCCCTGATCGTATGACCCGTCCGCTCAATACCGTTCAGGAATGAACTTGTACGGGTACTTCGGCTCCTTGTAGCCGTGCGGCTTCTGCCGTTTCGGCAGCTTCACCTTCTCGCGCGGCGCCTTCTTGTACGGGATCCGGGACAGGAGGTGCGTGATGATATTCAACCGCGCCCGCCGCTTGTCATTGGAATTGACCACGTACCACGGCGCCCGCTTCGTGTCGGTCGACTTGAACATCTCGTCGCGTGCTTTCGAATAGTCGTACCAGCGGCTGTACGACAACAGGTCCATCGGCGAGAGCTTCCAGATCTTGCGCCCGTCGTCGATGCGCGAGGCCAGCCGGCGGGTCTGCTCTTCCATGCTGACCTCCAGCCAGTACTTGATCAGGATGATGCCGGACTCGATCATCAAGTCTTCGAACTCGGGAACCACCTGCAGGAAGCGCCGGACCTGCTCCTCGGGGCAGAAGCCCATCACCCGCTCGACGCCCGCGCGGTTGTACCAGCTGCGGTCAAAAATCACCACCTCGCCCGCGGCCGGCAGGTGCGGCAGGTAGCGCTGCGCGTACATCTGGCTCTTCTCCCGGTCGCTCGGCGCCGGCAGCGCGATAACGCGAAACACACGCGGGCTGACCCGCTCGGTGATCGCCTTGATCGTCCCGCCCTTGCCCGCCCCGTCGCGGCCCTCGAACACGATGCAGACCTTGAGCCCCTTGTGCTTGACCCATTCCTGGAGGCGGACCAGCTCGACGTGCAGCTGCGTGAGCTTTTTCTCGTATTTCTTTTTCTTTAGCCTTCCGGATTCCTTGGATTTGCTGTCCTTGTCTTTCACCATGCCAATACCTCCAATGATGTTATTCGCCGGTACCGCGTATGCGGAGGACACCATCCGTGGCGCCTCTCGATCCAAATCAAATCCAACGATATTACTCCCCGCTGGAACCGGCGCTAAAGTCCGCCGCCCCAGCGGTGCTGCCAGGCGATGCCGAAGACGTCAAAGCTGTCCCCGGTTCGCACCGAAATGCCCGTGCTCGCATGCAGCTGATGGAATTCTGGCGATTGACCGGGAGGGCGACGGTCAGCCCCGCGCGCGAATTACCCAGTTCATCGTTGGCCTGCGCGCCGTTGACCGTCGTGCGCCCGCCGGAATAGTAGGTTGCGTTGAAGGCCGCCCATACGCCATTGCGAAACTGGTAGATCAGGTGCAACTGCGTTGAGTAGATCGGGTCCTGCTCGCGCGTCTTGCCGCCGAAAAAATCATGATTGGTGGTGAACAATGTCACGCCCTGCGTCAGCTCGACCGTCAGCTCACCCAGCGCCTTGGAGAGGCCAACCTCCGGCCGGAATGCCCAGCGGTTGTTGCCCAGGTTAATCAGCCGGCTCGGGTCGTACTGCCCGAGGGGCGCCTGGACCTGGAGGCTGCCGCCGATGATGAGGTCCTGCTGGTAAGCCCCGAAAGCCTTGAGGTCCAGCGCCGGCGCGCCGTAGAAATTGACGGAGACCCGGGCGGCCGGGTCGAGCAATCCGCAGACGTCGCGCGAGACCGGCGCACCATTGAACAGCGCGGAACCGGACACGCAACCACCGGGGACGATCACGTCGAACTTGGCAGACTTGCCCCATGCGTCGAATGCGCGGGCATACGCCAGGACGGGGGTCTCCAACTTGAGGTGCGCATCCGTAAGCGGCAGGGACGGGTCCGCCGCGTAGCCTCCGGAGGCTCGCACGTATCCCCCTATCAGGAAGTTCATCCCGACCGGCGCGTTCGAGTAGGCGCGGGGCTCCATCTGCTGTGCCGTGGCCGACCCGGCCGCGAGCAGTAGCCCGCCCATTCCGACCAGCGTCCACCGCAACAGGCAGTTGCGCATGGCAACGCTACGCCCGGGGCGGAATCAATGCGCCAGCGTCTGCACGAATAGCCCGCGCTCCTTTTTGATCCACGCCAGGATCACGTCGTCGTTCGTTCCGCGTTCGATGTTGCCTGTCCAGAGTTTCATGGTTCCCCCGTGCATCAAATGGGTTTCATGTATGTTATCAGAGCAAAACAATTGCATGACCTCTCCCATTCCCGGCCGGCTCTCGCTCCTCGCTCTGACAACGGTGTTCACCGTCATGCTGTCGCTCGATCTGATGCTCGGCCGGGAGCAGATGGCCGCGGTCGTAAACAAATTGCCGGCCATCGTGATGGCCGCCATCTTCGGCTACGCCCTCGGAATGGCGGCCATCGTCACCGTCTTCGTCGCGTGGCAAAGCCGGCGGAACCGGTAGTCAGCACTCAGAAAGTGCGAGCGAGGCCCAACTCCACGCGCGTATCGTAGGTGCCTTTGATGCCCTCTGGTCCCGTCAGGCGGTGGCCCAGCATCACCCACGTCCGCCAGTGGCGCGCGAAGAACAATCCGGCCTCGACCTCGCCGACGGAACCGGTCTTGCCGTTCTGCATCCAGTCCACGCTCGGCTTGAGCTTGAGCTTCAGTGTGTATTGTTGACGCCAGACGTCGTAGAACGTGAATTCCAGCTTTGTGTAGTTGATGTCCTTGCGGCTCTCGTCGCCGGAGATCGAAACCGTCTGCGACACTTCCGCCTCGAATTGCGCCTTGTGTTCTTTCGGCTGCGCGACCGGCAGCGTGAACGGGGCGATGATGCGGATGCCGCCGTTCAACTGGTACTTGCCCGAGCCGCTGGACTTGGGGTCGGACGTCGGAAATATCATCTCGATGAACGACGGAAAGAGGTAGTCACCGGACCTCAGCGGCATGAACCTCGCGCGAACCTTGACGTCGCCCAGCTGCGGATTGAACAGATCGCCCTCGAAATCGGTCTTCTCATCCGGGAGCGGGACATCGAGCCGGAGCGCCGCCACCGGGCCGTCGAAAAAAGTTTCGAGCCGCAGGGTGGTCTGAGTGGACTCGTCCGGCGTGCCGCGCGACGTGTTCTGGCGCTTGATTTCCATCCGGCCGTGCCAGTTGTCGCGCAGCTTCCGCAAGGTCTCCAGGGAGAAAGGCTGGTCAGTATCGGCTTCCGCGGCCGGCGGCGACCAGTCCTGGTCCGCCGGCGTATCCGTCCTCTCCTGCGCTATCGCGGAGGTTGCCACCAGCAGTGCAGTGCCGAATACAAGTCCCGCGGCTTGGCGGCTCAACAATGATCTAGGTCCTGATCATGGGAAAACGGGCGGATTCTTGCGGGTATCCACCCCGGGCTGCGAAGCGAGCTTGCCCGCCTCGTCCACCCAGCCGCCGCCGAGCGCCTTGTAGAGATTGATGAGTGCGAAGAAGAGCTGGCCCTGGGCCTGTGCGAACTGGATCTGCGCCTGGAACAGGCTGCGCTCGGAGTCGAGCACTTCGATGTAGCTGGTATAACCGTTGTCGTAGCGCAACCGCGCGAGCTGCGCGTAACGGCCGAGCGCATCGACCTGCCGCCGCTGCGCCGCCAGCTGCTCGCGCGTCTTGGCCTGATCCACCAGTGAGTTCTCCACTTCGCCGAACGCGGTCTGGATCGCTTTCTGGTAGGCGAAAAGCGCCTGCTTTTGCTGCGCTTCGGACACTGCGAGCTGTCCGAGCAGTGTCCCGCCGGTGAAGATCGGCTGGCCCACGGTCCCGGCATAAGTCCAGGTCTTGGCGGAGCCTTCGAAAAGGCTCGACAAGCTCGCACTCGCGGTGCCAAGCAGCCCGGTCAGGGATATCGAGGGATAGAACGCCGCTTTCGCCACGCCGATGCGGGCGTTGGCCGCGACCAGTTGTTGCTCGGCCTGGCGGATGTCGGGCCGGCGCTCGAGCAACTCGGACGGCAAATCCGCAGGCACCACGGGCAATGTCAGTTTGTCCAGCGTGCCGCCACGCGCGAGCGGACCGGGATTGCGGCCGAGCAGGACCGAGAGATTGCTCTCCTGCTGGGCGACCTGCTTCTCCAGCGACGGCACCGTCGCTACCGCCGCCTCGAATTCCGATCGCACTTGCTGCAGTTCCAGTTCCGAGATTACGCCGCCCTTGAAGCGCAGGTCGAAGATGCGCAGGGATTCCCCGCGCACTGTCATGGTACTGCGCGCGATCTCGAGCTGGCGATCGAGGTCAAGCAGGTTGACGTACGCGCTGGCGACGGCGGCGACCAGCGACAGGACGACCGTGCGCCGGTTCTCCTCCACGGCAAGCAGGTCCGCGCGCGCGGCCTCGCTTGCCCGCCGCAGCCGGCCCCACAAGTCGATCTCGAACGACACCCCGAGGTCCACCGAGTAGGCGTCCGCGGTCACGTCGCCGAACGGGATGCGCGGCGTGCCGACCCGGGAAGTACGCTGGCTCGCGCCTTGCGCCTGCACCGAGGCCTGCGGGAATTGCTGGCCGCGCTGCACGCCGTAGCGGCCGTAGTACTCCTCGATCCGCGCGGCCGCGATCAGAATGTCCTTGTTTTCCGCAAGGGCGATGCCGATTAGCCGCTCCAGCTCCCGGTCACCGAGCTGCATCCACCATGTGGCGGCCGTGGCGTCGCGCGCCAGGGTATCGTCGAAGCGGTACTTCGCGGGCACCTCAATGCCGGGCCGTTCGTAGTCCGGGCCGACGGCGCAGCCAGCGAGGGCGGCAGCCAGAAGGCCGAAGGCAACGCGCCACAAGGCGCAGCCCTTCCGACTTCCGCCTTCCGCCTCCCGCCTTAAAGCCATGTCAGTCGACCTCGCGCTTTGCCTGCGCGCCGGCCGCCGTCGCTCCGCCCGTCGCGGGCTTCTTCATTCCGAACCGCTCGGAGAGACCCTCGATCACGTAGTAGAACATCGGGATGAAGAACACCGCGATCACGGTCGCGCCGAGCATGCCGCCGATGACCCCCGTGCCGATCGAGTGCTTGCTGTTCGCCGCGACGCCCAGCGCGACGGCAAGCGGCACGCAGCCCAGGATGAAGGCGAGCGAGGTCATCACGATCGGGCGCAGGCGGTCGCGCGCGGCATTCATGGCGGAATCGTAAACGGACTGCCCGCCTTCCCGGTTCATCACCGCGTACTCGAAGATCAGGATCGCGTTCTTCGCGGCAAGCGCCACCAGCATCGTCAGGCCGATCTGGAAATAGACGTCGTTGTTGAGCCCGCGCAGCAGGATCGCCAGCAAGGCGCCGAACAACGCGAACGGCACGGCCATCAGGACGCCAACCGGCAGCGACCATTTCTCGTACTGCCCGGCGAGAATCAGGAACACCATGATGAGACCGAAGACAAACACCAGCGCGGACGCGCCGCCGGCCTTTTTTTCCTCGAACGTCTGGCCGCTCCACGCGATGCCGAAGTCGGACGGGAGCGCTTCCGCCGCCACCTCCTCCAGCGCCGCAATCGCCTGGCCCGAGCTGTATCCGGGCGCCGGGTTGGCTGTGACCTTGACCGCGGGAAAATTGTTGAAGCGCGTCACGAGATCGGGGCCGGTGACGTAGCGCGTCGTGACGACCGACCGCAGCGGCACCATGCTGCCGCTCCTGCTGCGCACGTAGACCTGCGTCAAGTCCTCGGGCTTCAAGCGATATTCGGGCTCGGCCTGCACGATGACCTGGAACAGGCGGCTGAACTTCGTGAACTGCGAGACGTAAAGGGAACCGAACAGGGTCTGCATTACGGTATACACGTCCTGCACGGGCACCCCGAGCGTTTCTGCCTTTTCGCGGTCCACGTCCACGCGCAACTGCTGCGCCGAGGCGTTGTAGGTGGACGTGACCTGCCCCAGCTCTGGCCGCGTCCTGAGCTTGGCCAGGTAATCCTTCAGTACCTGTGCGATTTGTGTGCTGCCGGCATCGCCCTTGCTCTGTACATACAACTCCATGCCGCCGGTCGTGCCCAGGCCCGGGATGGACGGCGGGTTGATCGGCACGATGATGCCTTCGCGCACCTGGGACAAGGTCTTATAGGCATTGAGGATCACGGCACGCGCGTTCTGGGTCCGGATATTGTCGGAAGAATAGCGTTCCGGAAAATCCTTGAGCCCGACGAAGAACACCGCGGCGTTGCTCTTGGTCTGTCCGTCGAGCAGACTGAAGCCGTCGATCACCACCACCGAATCCGCCGCCGGCTCCTTCATGAAATGCTCGGTAACGTGGCGGCTCACCTGCCCGGTACGGTCGAGTCCCGCGGCGTCGGGCATGATCACCGCGCCCAGGATGTAGCCCTGGTCTTCCGGCGGCAGGAACGAGCCGGGGATGTGCTTCATCATCCCGAGGGCAATTGCGATCATGCCGGCGAACAGCAGCAGCGCGATACCCGAATGCTTGATCACGAGGCTCACCTTGCGGGTGTAGCTCTCGGTCATGCTGGCGAATTTGGCATCGAACCACTTGAAGAAACCGTGCTTCTCGCCGTGACCGGGTTTCAGCAGCAGTGCGGCGAGCGCCGGCGACAGCGTCAGCGCGACGACGCCGGACAGCACGACCGAGATCGCGATGGTGATGGCGAACTGCTTGTAGAGCTGACCGGTAATGCCGGGCACGAACGCGACCGGCACGAACACGGCGCACAGCACCAGCACGATTGCGACCAGTGCGCCCCCGACCTCATCCATCGCCTTTTTGGCGGCGTCCTTCGGCGACAGCCCCAGCTTCATCATGTTGTGCTCGGTCGCCTCGATCACCACGATCGCATCGTCCACCACGATGCCGATCGCGAGCACCATGCCGAACAGCGTCAGCATGTTGATCGAGAAGCCCAGCGCGGTCATCCCCACTGCCGTGCCGACGATCGAGATCGGCACCGCCAGGATCGGGATCAGCGTTGCGCGCAAGCTCTGCAGGAACAGGAACACCACCAGCACCACCAGCGTTAACGCCTCGAAGAAGGTATGGACCACGGTTTCGATGGAAGCGCGCGTGAACGCCGTGGTATCCATCGCGATGTGGTAATCGATCCCCTGCGGGAACGACTTCTTCATCTCCGTCAGCGTCTCGCGCACCGCCTTCGAGACTTCCAGCGCGTTGGCGCCGGGCTGCTGGTAGACGGCGATCGTGGTGGCGGGCTTGCCCTGGAACTGGCTGCGGATGGAATAATCCTTCTGGCCCAGCTCCGCGCGGCCGACGTCCTTCAGCCGCACGATCGCGGCGCCGCCGCTGGCGGCACGGATGATGATGTTTTCGAACTCGTGCGGCTCGGTGAGCCGCCCCCGGGTGGTGACCGCGAACGACTGCTCGACCGGCTGGCCGGTGGGCGACTGGCCGATGCTGCCGACCGCGAACTGCTGGTTCTGGTTGGCGACCGCCTGCTGCACGTCGGTCGCGGTGATGCCGAGCCCGGCCATGCGGTCGGGTTTCAGCCAGATACGCATCGCGTAGTCGGGCGTGCCGAAAATCGCCGCCTGACCGGCCCCGGGTATGCGCTTGATCGCGTCGAGCACGTAGATGCTCGCGTAATTGGCGACGAAGGTCGGGTCGTAGCGGCCGTCCGGCGTGAAGATCGAGATGATCATCATGAACGCCGAGGACTTTTTCTGCACCGACACGCCCTGCGACTGTACCGAGCTGGGGAGCTGCGGCAGCGCCAGGCTCACGCGGTTCTGCACGTCCACCTGGGCCAGCGACGGATCGGTGCCGATCTCGAAGAAAGCGGTCATCGTCATCAGGCCCGACGACGAGCTCGTGGACGACATATAGATCAGCCTGTCGGCGCCATTCACCTGCTGCTCGATGGGGGCAGCGACGTTTT
>Ga0137409_10007998_pt1 | contig 10821 bp, 8 predicted proteins | sample CZODoug1_16funga_FD_122059 | JGI IMG/M metagenome (GOLD analysis project Ga0137409, IMG submission 122059) | Vadose zone soil fungal communities from Angelo Coast Range Reserve, California, USA - CZODoug1_16fungal (Hybrid Assembly) | ecosystem: Environmental > Terrestrial > Soil > Vadose zone... | reverse complement strand
CGCCCTCGCGCACGCCCTAGCCGATGGAAAAGAGTCGAAGCCTCTATTGGAACAAGCCTACAACCGTTCCTCGGATCTTGGATTCGTCGCGAAAACTCTCGCGACGGGCGGAATTAACGCGATAAAGTCGTTCAAGGTGACAGTTGGTAGGCCGATCAGGCCGATGCTTGCAGAAAGACTCTCCGATCCTAACGAAATTCTCGAGAAGATGAACGGCAGGGCAGCGGCAGAATACAAGTATGACGGACTAAGAATCCAAGCACACCTTACAAATCGAAAGGTCACACTCTTCTCACGACGTCTCGAGAACATCACCGACCAGTTCCCCGACCTCCACACTCTTCTGAAACAGGGAATTGTCGACGACGGACTCATTCTTGAAGGAGAGGCCGTCCCGGTAGACTCCTCAACGGGCGAGCTCCTACCATTCCAATTGGTCTCCCAGCGACGTGGACGCAAATATGAGTTGGAGAAGACAATCCAGGAGATACCTGTAGCGCTGTTCGCGTTTGACTTGTTGTACCATAATGGTGTCGATTACACTCAGCTTGAGTATCCCCGAAGGCGGGAGGCCTTGTCCAAGCTGATTCGACGAAACGAAAGACTCGACCTATCACGCCAGATCATCGTCAGCAAGCCCGAACAATTAGACGATTTCATGCAGCAGGCAGTAGCGGACGGATGTGAGGGGCTGATGATAAAGTCCATCGGACCCGATTCAATCTACAAAGCCGGGGCCAGAGGATGGGGCTGGATCAAATACAAGCGAGAATACAAATCTGAGATGCAAGACACAGTCGATCTAGCCGTTGTAGGAGCCTTCGCTGGGAGAGGAAGGCGGGGGGGAACCTATGGTGCGTTGCTCTTGGCCGCGTATGATGAGAAGGATGATGTTTTCAGAACAGCGTGCAAGTGCGGGTCCGGGTTCAAGGATGAAGACCTGGCAAAGCTTCCAGAAATATTGGAGAAATACAAGATCAACCATCGCCACCCTAGAGTAGATTCCAAGATCGTGGCTGACACGTGGTTTGTGCCTGGCTTGGTGTTGGAGGTGATCGGAGCGGAGATAACCCTCAGTCCGATACATACGTGTGGCATGAACTCGATTAGACCTGGGGCTGGCTTGGCGATCAGGTTTCCGCGATTTACGGGAAAGTATAGGACTGAAAAGTCACCGGAGGATGCTACGACGAAGGAGATCGTAGAAATGTACAGAAGCCAGCTCAAGAAGTTGAGCGAGACACAGCCCGTGGAAGCGGCCTAAAAACTGAGAATCGCGAAGTACCGGTTTCCAGATGGAATGCGAATTGCTTCGCTTAGTGAGAGGAGAGAGTTCTACGCGCACGAGTTTAGCCTCGCTAAGATACGTGACTGGTTCCGCGGATGCCAGTCGCCTATTGTCTTCGTAGTTGTAATTGGAAGGCACACCCATATTGCTCCAAGGAAATACTTTCGCGAACGTGCCCGGACGATAGTTATTGACGAGTATGAAGGACTCTCTGAAATCAAGAACTACCTGATCGACTTCGTGCCCGAAGCGGTCTATTATGATCGCAATGTCTACAAGGATTGGAATCAAGCAAGGAGCATCGGGCACGATACGACTCGATTGGGCCGAGCGTTCGGCCAAGAACTAGTCCTCGACGTCGATCCTGAGAACTTTACCTGTCCGATTCATGGAACTCTTGAGGATAAGATGCGAAAGCATCAAGGGCTCTCGTTCTGTCGGCTCGAACTCCAATTGGCAACGCAGGAAGCGGTTCAGCTCGTAGAGATACTCTCAAGGAGATTCTCCCAGATTAGCGTCGTTTATTCTGGCCGAGGATTTCACATTCACATCACAGATGTGGAGACGGTCCTCTGGAACCGAAAGAAACGGCTTGCCCTGGTTCGATCCCTTACTAAGAGGGGGTTCGTGATGGACGAATGGGTCCCGGCGGGCGGAATGAGGCTGATTCGCCTCCCATACTCACTGAATGGGCTGGTAAGCAGAGTTGCAATTCCACTTCCTAGGAATGAATTGGGGGTCTTCGATCCAATAACTGACGTACGCACGATACCGAAATTCTTGTCGCGCTAGACTGACTGCTACTTTTTGCTCTTTTTCTTGGTCTTAGGCTTAGTCTTCTTCGTCTTAGAAGATTTCAGTGCGACCTTCTTTGCCTTTGATTCCTTCCCGGCGTAGTAATAGTAGGCCTTCCTCTTCTTGGCCTTGGTTGAGATTTTCTTGGCTGGCATCTCGCTCTGTTCTTTTGTGGTCTCTACAGTCTTAACGCTTCCCATAAGCACCATTCACTTTGTTCTTCAGACGCAGAAACCGGAGAATTCGCTGATGGCTAACAGCTGTCGAGCGCGGTTAGAACCCGGCTGTGAGTCTCCTCCACGCTTTCAACACCAGTGTTCAGAAGTATACACTTGACCTTGAAGGAAGAGATCATTCGACGGAAGAATTGCTCCTGACGGGCGTGGTCAAGGTGGAGTAAGTATGGGTTGAACCAAGGTTCGTTGCTTATTTTTCCCCACGACTCCTTTGGTCCTGCTCCGGGGCGGATCATGTACTCGCCGTTGCGGAGAACTTGGATCGCCTCGTCTGAGTTGAGCTTGACCTCTGATGGGCTCTTCTCGTCACGTCGCAATAGCACTAGAAGTCGGATTTTGGCTTCGTCAGTCACCTTCTCCCTACCGAATAATCGTTCCCTTGGGACTAGTGCTCGACTGTTTCCGAATGAGTAGTAGCACCACTGGTATCCGTCGTCAAAGATGCATCGCTGATTGGTGAGCTTGCATCCGGTTGGACCCTGTGTGAACTCGCAGTTCTTCTTGCTCATCACGACGTTTTCGCACTTGCTCTCGTCGAAGATTTTTCTCAGCCATGGCTTGTTGAGCTGAGTCTCAGTCCGCATGTAGAGACTCTTCTCGGGCTGTTTGCCTACCAGGTGGCCAAGCCGCTCGCCCTCAGAGTGGTCGATGTTCACCCAGTCGTCTCCAACGATCCTGCCTTCCTGCAGTTCCATGAGCTTGAAAGCCTGAGTTGTTTTGCCCGTGCCGGTTGGGGCTACTATGATGACGCCTTTGCCTCCGACATCGACGCATGCGCCATGTATTGAATGAGTATTCTTTGTCGTCTCTAGAATCGCCGCCGCCATTCCGAGCGCCCAGCTCTTGCACTGACCGTAGTATTCAGTGTTGAAGAATACGGATTCTTGGGTCTCAGGACAATAGAACGCTGAGGGCTCGAAGCCTTCCACGTCTATCGCAGAAATGATCCGTGAGTGTACGGGGACTGTTTTTCGTGCTTCATGCCAGTTGAGCTTCCAGAAGTCGAACTGGTGTTTGCTGTTGCCTTGGAACTCGATATTGACACCATTCAGATTCGCCGTTGAATGAAGAGGATGTGAGCCTAGTTTCTTCTCTGCAGGTTCCTTCAGGTGGTCGAACTTATCCTTGGGGACGTTCTTATCGCCCTTGACTCGCGTCGTTGAGGCGGTAATGTAGTTGTCCAAGGTCACTTGGTAAGGCTCCGAGAAGATAGTGCTGCTATCGCCTCGAATATGACCTTTGCACCCACGGCCGCTGTCTGACCGGAGTCGAGCTGGGGCGAGACCTCGACCAGGTCGAAGCCAACTGTGTTGCTGGTCATAGCGGCTTGAACGAGGGTCAGCAACTCATCGGTAGTGATACCATCTGGTTCGGGGTTACCAACTCCGGGTGCATATGCTGGATCGAGGACGTCAATGTCAACGGTCAAGTAGCTACGAGTGAAACCTGACAAGAACGATCGGATTCTCTGGGCTGTCTTATCGAGCGGACTCTTCCTAATGTCTTGTGGAGTAATTATCTGCAAGCCGGATTCATGACAGTAGTCAAGTTCGGGTTTCGAGAAGCCTCGAATTCCGACCTCCATTACATGACTTGGACCTATCCGTTCTGCGACTCGTCGCATGAACGTTGCGTGAGAGAGCTTCTCGCCGAGAAATTCGTCCCTCAAATCTAGATGAGCATCGAGATTCACGATGCCGAGGTCGGTAGGAAGGGCGTCGACGGCGGCCTTGGTTACTGTATGTTCCCCGCCTGCAATGATAGGAATCTTACCAGTGGCGGTTAGTTCTTTCCATACCTGGGTAGTTCTTCTAAGGGTTTCACTGAGATCTTCCACCGTGTCGATGTCTCCAGCATCGTGGACTGGGACCTTCTCGAGGTCAAGATTGGATCGGATGCTGTAGAGTTCTAGGTTGGCTGATACGTCTCTAAGGGCGGATGGCGCAAATCGGGATCCGGGCTTGTAAGTGCTTGTGCGATCGAATGGGACGCCAAAGAATACGAACCGGGACTTTTCGAGGGGAGATGACATCCCGGTGAACGCTGTCCGTCCGGATAAGTAGAGTTGGGAGTGACTCATGGTCTCTCAGACTCCACAATAATACCGAATGTAAGGCTTATTTTGTGAGGTTACGAGGCTTGCGCCAGATTCGAGAGATGTCCAAGCAGACGCCCAAGCAAGAGCCAAAAGAGGATACTGCCGGAGCGGCGAGTTTTAGGCCAGTTGGACTCTCTATCTCGTCCTTCTTCTACGCGCTATCGGGAGTCTACTATCTCGTCTTCCCCCTAGTAGCGGCGGACCCTTCTGTTTGGCCTCTGTATGTGATTGGAGGCGCGTCTCTTCTAGGGAGCTTTGGCGTTTTCAAAACGGCAAGATGGGGTCTATGGTTGGGACTGCTTCTTTTTCCGCTACAGATTGTCGCTCCAGCGTTCACGCTTTTGACGGTGCTATCTTATCCGGGAGTCTGGCAGCAGCCAATCGCTATCGCCTTCGTTGCTTCCCTGTTCGTCCTGATCTTCTTCGCTTCTCTGACCTTTCTGCTAGTCCTTGACAAGCGACGCAGCTTCAGCTAGACTATTCGTCGCCGGCTGAGCTCCAGAAGATGTTGGCGAGGCCGCGGATTCGGTTGCCTTCGCCTTGTCGGAGTAGCATCGGGCGCACGAGGTCATTGGTCTTCTACCTTTAGTTCTTGCTTGAACTAGTTGGAAACCGCAGGTCTTGCAATGCATCTGGGTTATCGAGAGATTTCCGAATTGAGGGAGTGGCAAGGTGAACCTGCAGCCCTTCTCGTATCCCGTGCAACCGATGAATCTCTTCCCTGAGGTTCGGCTTCGAATAATCTTCAGCTTTGATCCGCACTGTGGACATGGATAGTCGAACGTGAGGCGGGCGATTCTCTGCGAAGTTACAACTTCCGCTAGCTGTGATCCTATCTCGTCTTCTCTAGTGATTAGGTCAAGCATGACAGGTCGGAGATGATCCAGCGCTTCGGCTAAGACGTGGCTTCTATTGGTCTGGAGTGCTTGAATGTTCTCCATGGAGGTCTCAAGTTTGGCCGTGAACTCTGGGTCGATTATGATCGGGCAATATTTGTTGAGGAGATTGATGATCTTGAGTGCGAGGGGGGTCGCTTCGATTCGGATATTCTTGATGTAGTCTCGTCTGTATAGAATCTCAATGATCTCAGATCTTGTAGCTTTGGTCCCAATGTTCTCGTCCTCCATCTTTTGGAGGAGGCTGCTCGGGTTGTATCGGCGTGGAGGTTCGGTGAATTTCTGTGCGGCTTGGATTTTTGTTAGCAGTATTTTGTCGCCTACTTTGATGTCTGGGAGTTTTTGGGACTCGTCTGAGGCGTAGGGTTTGTAGAACTCGATCCATCCTTCACGGAGGAGTCGGGACCCCCTTAGGAAGAATCTGTGGGGCTCTTTCTGGAGAGTGAGTCTTGAGCTCTCGCGTAGACTAGCCTCGGCGAACGCGGCCATGAAGCGCCGGATGACTAGGTCGAGGAGGTTAGCTTCAGGCTGGATTAGGGTCCGCTTGGGCGATTCCCCGGTAGGATAGATTGCTGGATGCGCGGGGTCTTCCTTGGGACCTTGATTGGGACGAAGGGCGACTTGGACGGCTAGTTTCGTCACGAGCGATCGATATTGGGCCGTGTTTCCGATGCCATGGAGAATTTCCGAGTACCCAATATCGGGCGGAAGCTTCTGGCTGGAAGTTCGCGGATAGGAGATTAGCGCCTCGAGGTACAGCTTCTCGGCTATTGCCAGTGTTCTGGACGGGGTGTATCCGAAGTGCCTATAGGCCTCCCTCTGCAAGTTGGAGAGATCGAACGGGTAGGGAGGGCTTTGCTGAACGTTTCGAGACTCAGCATTCTCGACTTCAAGCAGGGAATTCTTGCAATCTCTGACGACCCGTTCTGCTTCGGCGAGGGTTGAGATTTTCTCCCTCTCGTATTCGAGTGTGTAATCTTGTCCAATGTGGGTGACGGTTGCTTCGATCGTCCAGAATGGTGTCGGGGTGAAACTTTGGATTTCTTCTTCTCTATCTACTACAAACTTCAGTGTCGGGCCTTGGACTCTGCCGGTGGAGAGGGTGGAGTAGCCGCGGTTCTGTTTCAACGCTGATTCGGTTAGAAGCCGGGAGAGGTTGATTCCGTACAGCCAGTCGAGTTCGTGTCGAGCTTGGCCAGCCTCGACTAGTGGCATGTCGAGGTGCGGCGAGAGTGTCTTGTAAGCGGATCTGAGTTCTTTCTCGGTCATTGTGCTGAACTTCATCCGCTGAGCCTTCGAGTCTGCACCATGACACGCGTACCGTAGGATTGTGTATCCGATCAAGGAGCCTTCGACATCGTAGTCGCAGTTGTGAGTCAAGAAACCATTGGCGATGTAAGTATGAGCTGGATTAATTGTCAGATCACGAACATCATCGCAATCTACGGGGACTATTGTTTCGATACGATCCCATTGGAGCAGACTATTATCGAGTCCTTCCTTCGCAGAACTTGCCCAATCATCAAAGGAGACGATTCGCCGAGAGCCCAATCTTGTCTTTAGGGCAATGTACTCAGCAACTAGGTCTCCTCGAATCCTCTTCCTCGGACAATATTGGACCGGCACCTTTCGGAGTAAATTCTCCATACTCTCCTTTTCGTTCGAAAAGGCAATTCTTACCGTGACGGTCCTTGAACCATCAAGCCTTTTCACTTGCGAGGGGGACACCCGTATGCGAGTGGTCCGTACTCCAAACCCAGTCAGAATCGACGCTATCTGAACCGCAAGTGCTCTCCCATTGTCTGCCAGATCCTCTCTTTTGTTGAAACGCAACTCGCAGGCGTTGAAAGATCTCGGGTGCGCTCGAGTGCTTTTCGGGATAGACACATCTCCACCGAGGTAAGTTGAGAGAAACTCGTACTGCACCCTTTTCGGGGCATTTGTGATCCACCCAGGGATCTGCAATGCCATGTCAGTTTTTGAGCCAGATGGAGCTCCGAGAGTCTTGAGCAGTAGCCATAGTGCGAGCGAGGAGCATCTTACTTGTTCGGTCTTCTGTACGAATGTTCTTCCGTTAATCCGACCTGTCCTTGTTACAACATGTCGCGAACAACGGAAGCCAAGTTTCTCAAGATCTCTAGCAACCTCCTCTGCACCTCCCGATCTCTGGCACGCAACAATGAAACGTACCGAATACCATGTATCTGAACTCTGCGAAAGGCAGCCATCGGCGAAAGTTGCTCCAAGCAGGCGCGTAATTGGCAATAGTTTTTCGTCGTCTAGGAACAAGGGAGCGAGTCCTAGGTCTTGGAGTTTCTCGATCACGGGGTTACTGACGGTGTAGGGCTGCCTTCCTTCTCCGAGCCAGCGTCTCACTGTTCTTAGAGAAAGGCCGGTTCGAGTTGCTATCTCCGGATAGGATAGATTCTCCTTTCTGAGGTTGCAAGCCTCGAAGTACTCGCTTGAATCGTAACGATACCTGCTGTGAGGATGCCTACTCTGTTTGGACCTAAAGGAGTTGAGTGTTGCCCACACATCTTCAATGGTCAGGACAGGCTCGTGCTTAGCAAGCAGAGAGTCCAATCGCGGCGCTGAATACACAGCAACCTGGTCGCCGGGCCGCAGGTTTTCCAGTCTTAGCCACCCCTTTCGTGACCAGAATTTATGATCGGCGGTGGCCCTGATTCTCCTCCCAGCGAGAGTCTTCAATTCGAAGCATGAAATTCCGTGAAGCTGTGGTTCAAGTCGGTGGTACCGAGTTACTTGGTTTTCGACAGGAGTTGCCGAAGCTTCGGAAAGAGTCACAACTCTTCTTTCTGGCCAAGTTCCCTCTAGTTCAGCAATCGGAATATCTCCGTCGTTCGTTAGGACCATTGTGTCGGGTGATACGCACGCGTTGATGTAACGGTCGGCTTTGTTGGCGAGTGTACTGATGGCCTGAATCCATCGGGATAGCCGTGCGGATTTCTTGTCGATGAGATGCTTAGGCTTCCACTGGAAATCCCAGACCGGATAATAGCGTCGGCTGCTGCGGGTCTTCGAGTCAACTGCGTAGAGATGGCCTAGGGCGGAACAGATGATGATTGTTTCACTTCTCCTCCTAGACTCAAAGACCGGGACACCTTGAGTCTCGACTCTTCGCGGATCACCATCCTCGTCGAGCGCCCGTGCAACACGCGCGGCTGCGTCCGGCTTCTCGCACACAATGAGAGTCGTCACTACTTCCATCTCGACAAGTTCTCGAACAGGAACTGGGCGATTTCCTTGGCCCTTGGTTCTAATCCAAGGGCTTTCTGAACGCCCTGGAGGAAGTCAGGCAAGGTGAGAGTCTCATACGCAACTGTCCACTTCTCAAAGGCTCGCCTAATATTCTCGAAGGCGCGATGGTGGGCAAGGCAGTATTCAGCGTCTACTTGCTCGGCTTCTTGGTTGCATACGGGGCAAGTCATAGGCAGGAAGGCTCCGCGCGCGAGATCTCGGGAAAAACAATTTTTGGAAATAAGAATTTTTGCTTTTTCTGTGTGCAGGTTTTTTCGGGTTTTGGGAAATCATTGTTACGATTTTTTGGAGGGAGGCGAGCGTAACTAATCCAAGTTTCGAACGGAAGGTGTGTATTTGGTTCCGGAATTTTACGAGTCCCAAGAACATTCCAGAGTCCACATGGTGGGGCTGCAGGAAGCCCAGCACCTGCATCCCCGCAGACGAAAATTTTCGACCATGTCCGTTTGGAATAGGATAGACCTTTTCAAGAAGACCGAATCGTATTTCTACGAGTTAAGTGATATCGAATAGTGGCCGACCCTTAAGATGCCTGCGAATCAAAAGAGACCCAATAGCCAGAAGAAACCGATCAATCCGAAGAAGCGGGCTATCAAGACAGCTCGAAAGCGGGAGAGCCGAGGAAGAATCTACCTCGCGATAATCGTTATCGCCGTGATAGCAATCGGGGTCGGCTGGTACGTATATTCAACTTCCCAATCATCAAGCGGAACCCCAGACTTCACAATGGCCGCGCCCACAGGGGTAACGATTCACGCCGGCAGTCCAGTTAGTTCAAAGATCAACGTCACAGCAGTGAACAACTTTGGCGGAACAGTTCAACTGTCTGCGACCGCGTCAGCAGGTTTGACTACTACTATTAGTCCAGCTAACGTCACCGGCTCGGGAGTCGCTACGCTCACCGTATCAGCAACGGCCAACGGCACTTATACCGTAACGGTTACAGGCACGAGCGGTGCACTAAAGCACTCTGTGAGCCCTGTGGTCCAAACCCCAATTTACGCTACTCTCGACACAACGAATGGGACGATAGTTGTTGAGCTCTATCGAGCACAAGCTCCCAAGACCGTCAGCAACTTCGTTAGTTTGGCGCAATCCAACTCCTACAGCTCCCTCGTTTGGCATAGAATTATCGCGAACTTCGTAATTCAGACCGGAGACCCTAACACCAAAAACGGTGGCGGAGATCGGAACGCTTGGGGACAGGGCACATCCGGCCAGAGCGTGCCCTTCGAATATGATAGTTCTCTACACAATAATGTGGGTTATGTTGCGATGGCCAGCACAGGAGCTGGAGTCGGAGGAAGTTCACAATTCTACATCAATGTGCATGACAATAGCGCTACTCTCGATGGGAAGTACGCAGTGTTTGGAAAGGTGATGGCTGGTATGGATGCCGTGAATAAGTTGGCGAGCTCGCCGACAACCAATCAATACCCAGGCGCTCTAGATCAACCGACCAATCCCTCCGCTGCAATGCTGATAAGCGTCACAATTTCGCCCTATCAATGAGGCGTCACACGGCCAAATCCCAACGCTTCACTAAATCGTCGTCTCTCGAATATTGTTAGCGCTGAGAGTTTATGATGCGTTGAACAGAATTTGCGAACCCGACATCTAGCAGGGACATGCCCCGCACAAAGTGAGCAGAGGAGTGAATGTCAGCTGCTCGATCATGATTATGCTGCTTCCTTCATGCTCAAAGAAATCATCGAGCAGCCCGACGCAGTTCGAAACACGGTTCGTGACCATCTGGACTTCGAACGGCGCCGGATCGAGATCGCCGAGCTCGGACTCGCCGATCGCGAGATCATCGGCCTGAGCAGGCTGACGTTCGTCGCGTGCGGAACTTCACTGCATGCCGCCCTGGTAGGCAAGTATCTCGTCGAGCAGTTCGCCAACCTCGCGGCAGACGTGGATATCGCCTCTGAATTCCGATATCGCCGGCCTGTCCTCGACGGCCGGATTCTCACCGTGCCGATCTCGCAATCGGGCGAGACGGCCGATACGCTGGCGGCTGCCCGTTACGTCCAGGAGCGAGGATCGCGCGTCATCGCCATCTGCAACGTAGTGGGAAGCTCGCTCGCCCGGCAGGCTGACGGCGTGCTCTTCACCCGAGCCGGAATCGAGATCGGTGTGGCGTCGACGAAGACTTTCGCCGCGCAGCTCGCTGCCTTGCTGGTACTGGCACTCAAGCTGGGAAGCGTGCGTGGCATGGTGGACGAAGAG
>Ga0137409_10007997_pt1 | contig 10821 bp, 6 predicted proteins | sample CZODoug1_16funga_FD_122059 | JGI IMG/M metagenome (GOLD analysis project Ga0137409, IMG submission 122059) | Vadose zone soil fungal communities from Angelo Coast Range Reserve, California, USA - CZODoug1_16fungal (Hybrid Assembly) | ecosystem: Environmental > Terrestrial > Soil > Vadose zone... | reverse complement strand
GACCGGCCTGCCCATCGCGGGAGACCGCATGTACTACTGCTTCGACTCGGCCGACGGATGGGTACGCTTCGTCGCCCTCGATTCAAACCCCATCACGATGCCCGGAGTGCATTGGTCGAAGGAGGTGCAGGTCAAGTACTCGAAGGAAGAGGTGGACTGGCTGACGGCGCGGCTCAAGGAGCATCGTGGCCCCTCCTTTGTCTTCATACACAGCCCGCCCTTCTCGGCGGGCTACCATCGCATGGAGTGGGAGATGGACCCGGTCATGCGCGCCCGGCGCGACCAGATCGTGAGGGCGATGCACGAGGGCGGAATCTCGGTCCTGACCGGCGGACACGAGCACGACTACGAGCGCGCCCTGCTCACCTGGCCCGACGGCAGCGTGCTCATCGCCATGGTCCAGGGGGGCGCGGGCGCGCCGCTCCACCCGCTCCCGCCGCCGGAGGAGGCGGCCCGGCTGCTCAGCACCTCCAAGGCCGCGGGAGGCACGATCAAAGCGGAGAACGTCTACACCGGCGTGATCAACAACTTCACCCTCCTGCGTCTGTGGTTCGGGGGCGGGGAGCTACAGACGTTCGCGGTTCACAAGGACGCGTCGGTGGAGCTCGCGGATCTGGTGAAAATCGATCTCACCCGCTACGGAAAGCCGAAGATCGACCAGCACAAGGTGCCCATCCCGCCCACGGCGCGCGCGGCCCCGTCCAGCATGGAAGCCAAGGCAGCGCACGGCGTCCCGGTCAAGGCCGACACGACCGCGGCCAGTCGAAGGATCGAGACACAGCCGCCGCCGGGCAAGAAGACTCGGCCCCTGCGAGCCGGGAAGACGCCTTCGTCGCCAGCCAAGAGCACGCAGCCCCGCTGACGGGGTCGCGCGGCGACCGGAGGCTTCCGATGCCTTCGCGCTCAGCCGTGCCTGACACGGGTTATCGACCATCCGGTGCCCTTCCGTGTCAGCTCCACCCGCGTGCTCTTTGCTCCCTGGTCGCTGACGGAGATCTCCAGCGAAAGTCTGCGTCCCGAGGCCTGCAGGGCGCCCAGCGGCAAATCCGCCTCCGTCAGGTGGACGCGTTTCGGCGAATGCGTCCGCCCGCCCTCCGACTCGACCTCGACGTCGTACCCACGAGGACGCGCGAGACCGATATCGACCTCGAGGTCATGAAAGCGGAGCTCATCGTCGCGAACCGTGAAGTAGTCCAGGGGTGCGACGCGCCGGAACCAGTAGCGCGCGATCTTGTCGCGGCGTTGGATGAGGCACCGCTCGAGGAAGTCCCGCGCCCGCGGATCCTCATAGTTGGCGGCGTCCACCGCCGCCGCGATCTGGGCGTTGGAAAAGGAGGCCACGATCTTCGCGCCCCAGTAGGCGTCGCCGTCCGTCATCTCGCGGTAAGCCGGGTCGGGCATACCGGGGACGAATTTACCTGGATCGAAACCATCCGACTCGAATCTCCCGATCGAGGGGATCCCTGTCTCCTGATGCGCACGCCGCCACGGCTCCACAACGAACCCCAAGGTCACCAGGCGACGCGCGATCCATCCGAAGTCGAATACTCCCTCGAAATCGTCCTTTGCCCGCTTCACACCGTTCGCGTCGGCTCCGAAGGATGATCCGGGGTCGAGGATATAGTGCTGGGCGTGCCCGAGACTGTCCCCGGTCGTGACGAACGTGTCGAGGAAGTTGGCGTCCTTGGTGTCCCAGAACCCGAGCCACGAGCTGATGACGTAGAGCCCGCGCATCTCGCGGCGGTTCTGGTGCTGATACCAATCATTGAGATCGCGGCGCCGGCGCCCGCGCAGGCTCGGAGACCCCAGGACGTGCCCCGGCAAGAAGAGGCTCGCCATCGCGGAATAGGAGCCGTCGGCTAGAACGGCCCCCTTCGCGAGAAGCGACTCGAGGTCCGCGCTCGTGAAGCGCTCGCCCTTGGTCCCGCGCAGGAGCCGATCGTCGATCTTCACGTCGCCGCGCCCGAACCGAACGGGCTCGTTGTGAGGCACGGCGTACCCTGCGGCGTGGAGGAGCGTTCGAGCCACCATGTCGGCTCCCGAGCTGAGCTGCGGATGGCCGTGCCAGTCGAGCTTCACGAGCCATTTCCGGCCCGCGGCATCCTTGATCTGGAATCCCGCGCTCGCGCCGCCGTGCTTCGGGTGGGTGATGGTCCATGGCTTCTGGGGCAGGAGCGTCGAGTCCGGTCCCTCCAGAAGGTCGGCCACGGGAACGGCGCGGACGTGGTTTCGATTCGTGAACCACGTGGAGTTCGGCACCTCGTCGAACGCGTTCACATTCGCCGCCTCGCGCCGTCTGTGGACGCCGAAAGGTTTCGCCGCGAGCAGGAGCTTGTCGGGAATGTCGAGCGCGTGCTCGATCGGGTCGGCCACGACCTCGCGGAACAGCTGCCCGTAAAAGCTGGGCTCCCCATCGGGCGGTTTCGGGATCGGGCGGCCATCGGCATCCACCCATGTGGTGTCCGCGACCGCGGGGGCTTCGGAGTAGCGCGCGCCTCGTGGGGCGCCCGCCCCCATGGGGTGCGTATCTCGAGGCGCCGGGAAAGCAGGGCTGGCGGCGAGATGGGGAACGACGGCGATTGCGGCGGTGCAGAGTAGGCGGCCGAGGACACGTTCGGGCATCGAAACCCTCCTTCCAACACCGGTGCCTGCTCCTATCAGCTTATCCTAACCTGCCGGTCCGCGGTTGCCGAGCCGGGCGATAGAGCGCCTCAAGATCCACGTGCGCGCCGGCCCAACGAAGTGAGGCGGCGCCTTCCGGCGCCGCCTCGCGTTTCGCACGGTCTCGTTCTGCCGAGCCGCTTATGCCTTACGGACGTTTGCTGCCTGAAGGCCCTTCGGCCCCTTGACGACCTCGAACTCCAGGCGCTCGCCCTCGGCCAGGGTCTTGAAGCCCTCGCCGGAGATGGAAGAGTAGTGCACGAACACGTCCTCGCCGCCCTCTTGCTGAATGAATCCGAAACCCTTCGCTTCGTTGAACCACTTTACCGTTCCAACAGCCACTCTGTGCTCCTTGCGAACTGGGGCGTTCCGCCCCTACTCACCGAACCTCTCGGATCGGCCAGCCCGGCCTCATTGGTCGGGCCCCCGGGTGATGACTCCCCCGGATACAAAAAAAGCCGCAGGCGTCTTTCCTGCGGCAATGCGTCGCATCTCTGCGCTACGTGCAACCGTCAGGCAACTGCTTCACGGAGTATCGGCGGGCCGGCCCCGGATGTAAAGCTGATTGTTTTGAGGGCGCCGACGGGTGCATGATCCTCGCGGGTCAGGGGGTCTGCGTGAACACGAGCTTTCAGGCACTCGCCTTCCCGCGCGGAAGGGATGTGCCGATCAGGATCCGTCCCGATGAGCGAGCCGCAGGCCCGCGCGGCAGGAGCCTGATCGCCTGGGCCGCTGTGATCGCGCTTCTCCCCTCCTCGAGCCCCGCCGCCTACGCACAGGATCCCTACCGGGTCAGCGGCGCCCAGTCCCTGCTGCTGGACGCTTCCGTGCGCGCATCAGGGATGGGGCGGGCTTCCAACGCGGTCTTCTGGGGAGACTGTCCGAACTACTGGAGCAATCCCGCCCTCCTCGCTTCCGAAAAGGGGATCAAGTACGGGTGGGGACGGACGCAGCTCTTCCCGGAGCTCGCGGAGGACGTCTTCTTCACCACGAAGCGGCTGACGGTGGGGTGGTGGGGCATCGGACTGCTCGCCGCCGGGAGGCCGTTGAAGAGCCTCGGCGGCACCCGGCTCGACTACGGCGTCAGCATCGCGACCGACGTCGACGGGAACGAGCTGGCACGATTCACATCCTACGAGGAGACCCGGTCGCTGGGGGCCGCCGTGAGTCTTCTGGAGCTTGCGGGGCACGCGTTGACGTCGACCGGCGTCCGGGCTCCACCTCTGAGCCGGTTTGGAGACGTGAGCATTGGATGGACCGAGAAGAAGACGCACGTGTTCCTCGCGGCCACCGGGCTCACCCCGACAGGGTTTCAGGTATCGGGGGACGTCACGACGCACGACTCGGGAATCCTGGTTCGCGCCACGCCCTACAACGCGATCGATTACCCCGGACTTCTCCCGGCGGTCGACCGGGTCCTGCGCGCGCGTGTCGACGTGAGCTACGGCGGCTCGACGCAGAGCTTCAACGACCCCCGGATCGGCTACGCCCCCAGTGGATCGTCCCCCGTCGCTCGGGTGCAGCGGAAAGGGTGGGCCGCCCACGTGGCGCTCTCCTTTTCGTCGCGCGCCGAGGAGGCGCTTCGATCACGGCGTCTGGGATGGCTTCCCGCATGGGTTTCCCCGCTCCTGAGCTGGGGGAAGGCATGGGACAGGGAAGTGCCTATGGTTCTCGATCCGGCGAGCGGACACGTGCCGGGCAAGCGGGCCGAGAAGTCCGGCTGGGAGATGACGATCGCGAACATCTATTCGATTCGCAAAGGCCAGATCGATGATCCGGCCGCGTTCGTCGAAGGAACGACTTCGGGCTGGAGCCTTGGGCTCCATGTCAAGAATCTCGCGGGCCTCTGCTACGACCGCGCGACGATTCCCCAGGCGGGGTTCCTGAAACCGGCGCATCGCAAGGCGCTGACCCTCTACGTCAACCCGATCACCGTCCTGGCGAAGGCCCGGGGTAGAGCGGCCGGGTAGTTCCGCACGGAGGCCCGGCGTCAGGAGGGCGCCCGACTCTTCCAGCAGCCTCGTGTCGACGGGGCGTGCTTGGTGGACGGCCCGCCGCAACTTGAGGAGCGCGCCGGGCGGTGCTTCCGGAAGAGCTGTTCCAGTATGTCCAGATCGTCTTCCCCCCACGTCTTCATCTCGAGAGCCCAGGCATAACCGAACTTGTAGAACTCGAGCCGGCACGCGAGGGAGTCGATGTGGAAGAGTCTCTCCGCGAGGCTAGTGCCCAGGGCCCCCCACCCCCGGCGAACCATTCGTGGATGAGCGCTCGCCGCCCCACGCCGCCCCACGATCACTAGAATAATGGAATCCCGACGCACCCGGAACCTGCCTGGTGGGGGCCTCCGCGCGGCCCTCGCGATGTTGGCAGGGGTCTCTCCTGCTGCTAGTCTCTTGGGCGGGATGGCCCATTCCAGACGAATCCTGTTCCTTCTCTGCGCGGTCCTGGCCTGCGGGACTGCTTCCGCGTCTCCGCGTGTGCCCCCCTGGGGTGTGAATCTCGGCTACGTGGATCCCGCCGCGAGGCCCGGTGAGAATTTCTTCACGTTCGCGAACGGCCGGTGGCTCAGGACGGCCGAGATCCCCGCCGACCGGCCGGCGGCGGGCGTCAGCCTCGAGCTTACCCAGCTGAACGAGGAGCGCCTCAAGTCCATCATCGCGGAGTTGCACACCCGGGCCGATCTCACGCCCGAAGAGCAGAAGCTCCGCGACCTCTACGACACCTTCACCGACGTGCAGCAGATCGAGGCGAAGGGGCTTCAGCCCGCGGCCGAGGATCTCGCGCGGATCCAAGCGCTCGGGACGCTGGAAGAGGTCGCCCGGGAGATGGGGAAGCCGGAGCTTCGGCTCGGCGGTCCCTTCCGGCTCGACATCACCTCCGACGACAAGAATCCGGACGCGTACATCGTCCGGATGGGCCAGTCGGGCCTCGGGCTCCCGGACCGCGACTACTACCTTCGCGACGACGCGGCGATCGCATCGACCCGGGAGGCCTACAAGAAGTACCTCGCGCAGATGCTCTCGTTCGCGGGGGTGAAGGATACCGATGCGCGCGCGGCGGCCGTGTTTGCCGTGGAGCGCGCCGTCGCCGTCGCGTCCTGGCCGGCGGCGGACCGGCGGGATGCGGACAAGGTGTACAACCCGATGACGCTCTCCGAGCTGAAGCGGTTTGCCCCGGAGTATCCGTGGGAGGCGGTCTTCACCTCGGCGGGAATTCCTCTTGCTTCGCCGCGCGGTGAGCGCGCGGTCGTCGTGACGGAGAAATCCGCGTTCCCCCCGATCGCGAAGCTCTTCGCGTTCACACCGGTGCCCGTATGGCGCGACTACCTGACCGTCCGATACCTGCACGCCTTTGCGGCGTACCTGCCTCGAAACATCGACGAGGCCGACTTCGCCTTCTACGGAACCGTGCTTCAGGGCCGGTCGAAGCAGCTCGATCGGGCGACGCGCGGCGCGCGGGTTCTCGACGCCCAGATGGGTGAAGCGCTGGGAAAGATGTACGTGCGTCGTTACTTCCCTGACGAGTCCAAGGCCAAGGTGGAGGGCCTCGTCCGGAACCTGCTCTTGGCGTACGAGGAGGACTTGAAGACGCTCTCCTGGATGACGGCAGAGACGCGTCAGAAGGCTATGGAAAAGCTCCATCACTTCACCGTGAAGGTCGGATATCCCGACCTTTGGCGCGATTACACGGCCCTCCACATCCGCCGCGACGATCTCGTGGGGGATGTGAAGAGCGCGGTCTCCTTTGAATGGGACCGCGAGGTCAAGCGGATCGACGAGCCGGTGGACAAGACGGAGTGGGGAATGACGCCGCCCACCGTGAACGCCTACTACAACGAGAGCGCGAACGAGATCGTCTTTCCGGCGGGAATTCTCCAATCGCCTCAATTCGATCCTGCGGCCGACGATGCCGTCAACTACGGCGGGATCGGCGCGGTCATCGGCCACGAGATCAGTCATGGGTTCGACGACCAAGGCTCGAAATACGACGGCTTCGGGGTGCTGCGGAGCTGGTGGACGGACGCGGACCGGAAGAGCTTCAACGAGCGGACCGAGGCACTGGCGAAGCAGTACGATCAGTACGAGCCGCTCGCAGGTATTCACATCAACGGGAAGCTGACGCTCGGGGAGAACATCGCCGACCTGGCGGGCCTGGTGATTGCGAGCAGGGCGTACCACATCTCCCTTGGCGGCAAGCCCGCGCCGGTCCTCGACGGGTATACCGGCGATCAGCGCTTCTTCCTGGCGTTCGCGCAGAGCTGGCGCTCCAAGGTGAAGGATGAAACCACGCGCCAGCGCCTGCTCTCGAACCCGCACAGCCCGCCCGAGTACCGGGTCAACGGCGTGGTGCGAAACGTGGACGGGTGGTATGCTGCGTTCCCGGACGTGGGGCCTCGAGACAGGTATTACGTTCCCCCGGGTCGACGCGTACGGCTCTGGTAGCACACGCGGGGATGGGAAGGGATTCGCTCGCAGGACCGGGTGACCGGGAGAACCCTCCGAGCACGGAAGCAAAGCAGCGGGCCGAGGCCAGGTTCGAGCCTCAAGTGAGCAGACGATGTCGCGTAACTCCGGTGTGCTCCTGTTCGCTCTCGTCGCAGCCATCTCGACGCCCTTCCCACCCTCGGCCGCCATTTCGTCGGCCGCCATCCTGCCCGGACTCGAATTCATCTCGCCCCTTCCGGGCTCCGCTCAGATCCCTCCCGGCACGAGCCTCATTATCCGCCCGGGGGGCATCCTCGATCCCACCTCGGTCGGCGCCGGGCTCCTGCGCGTCCTGGGGTCCTCATCGGGGATTCACGAAGGGCCGCTCCGTCTCTCCGACGACCTCCGAACGCTGACCTTTCAGCCCGATCTTCCGTTCGCCTTTGGAGAGCAGGTGATCGTCGCCCTGGGGGCGGGGCTTCGGACCGACCATGGCGAGGCGGTTCCGCCGGCCTGGTCCAGCTTCTCCACCAGCGGCCCGGAACGTGAGGCGATCCTGTATCTGCCGGGCGCGGCCGAAAGCGATGATGAGCCTCCTCCGCAAGCAGGCGGCCCCGGCAGCGCCAACGTGATCCGCGTGGACAGCCTCCCGAGCACGACAGGCGAGCCGCTGCCCCCGGATTTCCCGCACGTCCAGGCGACGGTGTTCGGGCCCCCGACCCCAGGGCGGCTCTTTCTGAGCAGCATCACGCTGGGGAGCGTCAAGACTCCCTCGTTCCTCATGATCCTCGAGAACGACGGAACGCCTTTCTTCCAGCGGAAGATCGACACCCAGGCGATCGATTTCAAGATGCAGCCGGACGGCCGTCTGACCTACTTCGACCGAACGGCGAAGGCCTTCTACGCGTTGGACACACGGTTCGCGGTGGTCGACAGCTTCCGATGCGGGAACGGCTACGTCACGGACGGGCACGACCTCGTCCTTCTGCCCAACGGACACGCCTTGCTGATGAGCTACGACCCGGAGCTCGTGGACCTGAGCCCGCTCAAGACGGGACTGGGGTTCGGCATCGCGGTCGGCCTGATCATCCAGGAGCTGGATCAGCGGCGCAACGTTGTATTCCAGTGGCGGAGCTGGGATCACTTCAAGATCACGGACTCGATCGGGCGCGTGACCTCGGGCGGCGGGATCGACTACGTGCACGGCAACTCGATCGACGCCGATCCTGACGGGAACATCATCATCTCGTGCCGGCACATGAGCGAAGTGACGAAGATCAGCCGGAGCACGGGCGAGATCCTCTGGAGGCTGGGCGGCAAGAACAACCAGTTCACGTTCATCAACGATCCGTTCGCGATCTCTCGCCAGCACGCGGTCAAGCTCCTGCCGAACGGCAACCTCGTCATGTTCGACAACGGCAATTTCCGGCTGCCTTCCTTCTCGAGAGCCGTGGAGTACGCCATCGACGAAACCCAGAAGACCGCGACTCTGGTCTGGCAGTACCGCCTGAGCCCGGACGCGTTCGGGCCCGCGTTCGGATACGTCCAGCGCTTTCCGAACGGGAATACGCTGATCAACTGGGGGAACACGACACCGACGCTGACCGAGGTCGCTCCCGATGGATCGATCGTCTCCGAGCTGACGTTCGACCCCGGCATCGCCACCTACCGCGCGTTTCGTTTCGATTGGCCGCCCCCGAGACCTGCCGAGGTGACCTTCAAGCCGGCGGTCATCAACAAAGGCGCCATCGCGGGGCCCCTCCTGGCGGTGATCGAGCCCGTGGGCTCGAATTTCTCGGCTGCCGACGTTCTCCTTCCAACCGTGCGGCTCGACGGAACGCTGCGGGCGGATGCGGCGATGGTCATCCAGCCGCCGGACGCGAATGGGGACGGTATACCCGACGTGACGGTTCAATTCCCGCGCGTCGCGGTCGATCGGTTCCTCTCCATAGGAATGAACCGACTGGAGGTGACCGGGTCGCTGAGAGATGGGACGGTCTTCCGCGGGTCGGCGGAGCTGCGCGCACTCGCACCCGACGGTGCTCAGACGACGCCGGGGTCGCTCCAGCTCGTCTCCGTGCCGGGCGCGCTCCCGGTCGAGATCGGGGCTGCCGGAGGCCCGGCGCGCCCTCGTACGTTCGCGGTCTACGACATCCAGGGACGTCTGGTGAAGCGCTGGCAGACGCGCGGTGGCGCCGGAGACCGTGCTTCCTGGGACGGGCGGCGCGCCGACGGTCGCCGCGTCGGCTCCGGAATCTATCTCCTCAGAGCCGAAGACGGTTTGCCCGGGCCGGCCGTGAAGGTGCTGATCGCCCGGTAGCGCCCCGATCTTAGGATGCGCCCCGCGCCCCGCCACGCGCGCGCAAGCCGAGCCTCGCACTCCCCCTTTCCGACGCATCCGGCGCGCGGCCTGTGCAAGGTCCAGGGGGCAAAGCAGTTGTGGGTCCTCGGCGGACGAGAGCCCCGAGCGGGCGAATTTCAACCAAAGTGCGCCGTAACCTAGAGACCGATTTGGCCGTATTCTTGTCGGGTTCCCACGCACAACCCAGGACTTTGGCTCAGAGGATACCGGAGGCGTCCCGCGATGAAACTGAAGCGCAAACACCTGTTGATCGGCGGCGCCGCCCTTGTGCTGGTTGCCGCGGTGAGCGGCATGGCCCTGCGTGGCCGCGGCAACAAGACACCCGAAGTGCAGACGGCCAAGGTCGCGCGGCAGAAGATCGTTCAAAGAGTGAGCGCGACCGGGAAGATCCAGCCGAAGACGCAGGTGGAGATCAGCGCCGATGTGAGCGCCAAGATCATCAAGCTGCCCGTTGTGGAGGGGCAGTGGGTGGAAAAGGGAGCTTTCCTCGTCGGCCTCGCGCGTGAGCGCTACGTCGCCGCCGTGGAGAGCGCGGAGGCGAGCGTCAGCTCCGCCGAGGCGAACGCGTCGCTCGTCAGCGAGAACATGAGTCGGGCCGAGAACGAGTACAAGCGGTCCAAGGAGCTTCTGGCCGGCAAGCTCGAGTCGCAGTCCGCCTTCGAGGCCAAGCAGGCGGAGTACAAAGTCGAGGTGGCGCGCCACAAGTCGGCCATGGACCAGGTGCAGCAGGCCAAGGCCGCGTTGAAGCAGGCCCGCGACGATCTCTCCAAGACCACCATCTACGCACCCATGTCGGGAACGATCAGCGCGCTGAACAAAGAGCAGGGCGAGATCGCGCTCGGCTCCCAGTTCCAGAAGGACGTGATCCTCATCGTCGCGGACCTCAGGGCCATGGAAGCCCAGGTCAACGTGGACGAGAACGACATCATGTCGGTCGCGATCGGGCAGCCCGCCGAAATCGAAGTGGACGCGCTCCCCAACCAGAAGCTCAAGGGCGTCGTCTCCGAGATCGCGAGCAGCGCCAACTCCACGGGCGCAGGCAGTACCGAGCAGAAGACGGAGTTCGAGATCAAGATCGCGATCATCGATCCGCCCAAGACGCTCCGACCCGGCATGACCGCGAGCGCGGAGATCGTGACCCAGACGAACGAAAACGCGCTCAGCGTCCCCCTCCAGAGCGTGGCGGTCCGCACCGTGGACCAGCTCACGCTCAAGGGAGAGAAGCGCAAGGAGGCGGAGGCTCGTTACAAGGCGGACAAGGACGGGTTCGTCGAGATCGTATTCTGCATCGAGAAGGGGAAGGCGGTGGCGAAGCAGGTTCGGACAGGCATCCAGAGCGACGAGCTGATCGAAATTCTCGACGGTCTCAAGGAA
>Ga0137409_10007996_pt1 | contig 10821 bp, 10 predicted proteins | sample CZODoug1_16funga_FD_122059 | JGI IMG/M metagenome (GOLD analysis project Ga0137409, IMG submission 122059) | Vadose zone soil fungal communities from Angelo Coast Range Reserve, California, USA - CZODoug1_16fungal (Hybrid Assembly) | ecosystem: Environmental > Terrestrial > Soil > Vadose zone... | reverse complement strand
GACGACGTCGTCAAGCTCGTCGCCTTCTACGTGACCGACGGGAGCGTGGACGAGGATGCCTTCCTCGCGGATCTTCGGTCACAGCTTGGCGCGGGCCCGGCGCCGGCGCTCACGACGGTGCCGATCCCCTACCTCGCGTATCCGGGCATGCTGGTCGAGATCGATAGCATCGCCATGCGGAACGAAAATCAGACGGCGTTGCCGCGCACGGTGAGCGCCCCGTCGGGGCACTGGCGACTCGCCGGCCCGTTCTCCCAGGGCCTGCGCTGCGGCGATATGATCTTCGTCAGCGGGCAAGTGGCACGGGGTCCTTCCGGGGAGGTCCGCCATCCGGGCGACCTCGCGCGTCAGACCACCGACGTCATGGAGCACGTCGGACGGATCCTGTCGGAGCACGGGGCCACCTTTGATGACGTCGTGAAGATCAATAGCTACTACGTCGATGGTGGCCAGCGCGACGCCTGGCGCCGGAGCATCGACGCCTGCCGCGCGTTCTTTCCCTCCCCGGGCCCCGTGGTTACCGGCATTCCCCTGCGATGGCTCCCGGACGGCCTCGTGATCAAGACCGAAGTCATCGCCATGCTGGGCGAGGACGGCCGCCGTCTCGCGCGGCGGTCTTTGCCAGGAGGGGGGCACGCCTCGGCGCTGGTTCCAGCGCCATTCAGCCCCGCGCTGCAGTGCGGCGAGATGATCTATGTGAGCGGCCAGGTCTCGACGGACGCGAGAGGGACGGTGCTCGATCCCGACGCGCTGGTCCCCCAGACTCACACCGTCATGGCGAAAGTCCGGTCCCAGCTGGCCGAGTTCGGCCTCTCGATGGACGAGGTGGTCAAGGTCAACGCGTTCTTCAAAAGCGGAGGGACAGCGGAGGAGCTGAATGACAACCTGAGGGTCCGCTCCGCGTGCTTCACGGAGCCGGGCCCCGCCACGACGGGGATCTCGCTCCCCGCCCTGGCAGATCAGGGACTGATGATCGACGTGGAAGTCACGGCGATGCCGCGCTGAGGGCTCGAGCCCTCGGCGCGGCGCCGGCCTTACTTTCCGAGCTCGAGCCCCGTCGCCTCTTCCGCCAGCGTGCGCAGTCGCGCGGCGGCCTGGCGCATGGCAATGAAGGTCGCCTCTCGAAGCTCATCCTCACTTGCTCCCGCTTGCTTCGCGCCCGCGAAGCGATTCTTGCTTCAGGGGAGTCACCCGGCCATCAACGCGCAGGCGTAGGCGAGCAGCGTATCGGTCTTCTTGTCCAGCGATCCCGGCGTGAATCGAAGCCCCGCGAACTCCTGACGTACTCTGGTCCCTTCCTCCGCCATGCACGACCTCCTTGACAGGATGAGCAGCGTGTCCGCGACGTCGGCCCCGATCATACCGCGCTCCCGGCGGAGCCGCGGCGCTTCCTCGCGCTACGCCTGATCCGCCGCGCCCGCGTGCGTCGTCGCGCGCTGCACCCCGTGCACCACCTCGAGCACGACGAGCCAGGCGACCGGCAGCAGGATCAGCATCGAGGAGACGGCCGCGATGGTCGGGTCGATCTGATTGCGAATATCCTCCCACATCTTGAGGGGCAGCGTCTGGACGTGCACGCCGCTGATGAACATGGTGATGATGACCTCGTCGAAGGAGTGGATGAAGGCGAAGACGGCGCCACTCAGCACGCCGGCCCGGATGAGCGGGAACGTCACGCGGCGGAAGGTCAGCAGGGGGCCCGCCCCCAGGCTCATGGCGGCGCGCTCCAGCGAGCGGTCGAAGCCGGCGAGGGTCGCGCTCACGATGACCATGACGTAGGCGATGGAGCCGATGGCGTGGCCGATCACCAGCCCGAGGAAGCGGCCGATGAGGTTCCACTGCGCGAGCAGCCCGTAGATGGCCACGCCGATGACGATCGGGGGGACGATGATCGGCGAGATCATGAGGCTGACCACCAGCGTGCGCCGGCGCAGCCGTCCGCGCAGGACACCGTACGCGGCCAGGGTGCCCAGGACCGTGGAGGCGAGCATGGTGACGACGGCGACCTGGAAGCTGAGCAGCGTGGCGTGCAGCCACGGCGGCTGGCTGAAGTAGGACGCGTACCACTTGAGCGACAGGCCCGGCGGGGGAAAGGCGAGGAAGTCCCCGGCGCTGAGCGAGATCGGCACGACGACAAACGTCGGCAGGATCAGGAAGAAGAACACGGCGCCGGCGTAGAGGTCGAGCGCCGCGGGCCCGCGTCCGTCCCCCCGAGCCTCGAGCCCCTGCAGACGCGCCCAGCGGCGCCTGCGCCATGCACTCATCACCTCGTCCAGCCGACGCCCGACCGCGGCGACAGGCGCCAGACGCATGAGGCGCGGCATCCAGGGGCGCTTCTCCCTCCGCTGGCCGCCGGCTGTGCCGTCCCACGTCACGGCCGGGGCCGTCTGGCCCGCGGCCTCGGAGGCCACCAGCAGGGTCATCCCGCTCATTCGTCCCACGAGCGAGAACCCGCCGAGCGTGACGGCGAGGAGGACGACGGCCGCGGTCGCGGCGAAGCCCCAGTTCACGAGCTGCGTGATCTGGGACTCGATCAGCATGGCGATCATGGAGTCCCGCAGGCCGCCGAGCATGGCGGGGGTGATGTAGAAGCCGAGCGCGATCAGGAACACGAGCACGCAGCCGCTCCGCACGCCGGGCAGGCTCAGGGGGAGGAACACGCGGAAGAACGTCCGCAGGGGCCCGGCGCCCAGCGTCTGGGCCGCCCGCGGCAGCGTGCGGTCGATGCCCACCATGACACTGTAGAGCGGGAGGATCATGAGCGGCAGCAGCACGTGCACCATGCCGACGTGCACCCCGATGGCGCTGTAGAGCAGCTTCAACGGCGTGTCGATGAGCCCGGCCTTGAGCAAGAGCGAGTTGATGATCCCCTTCGGACCGAGCAGCACCATCCACGCGTAGGTCCGGACCAGGAAGCTCGTGAGATACGGCACGATGACCAGCAGGAGGAGGAACCGCCGCCGTCGCCCACTGACGCGAGACAGGACATACGCCGTCGGGTACCCGAGGACGAGGCAGCAAAGGGTGACGGTGAGGCTCACGCGGAAGGTGCGCGTGAGGATCTTCAGATAAGCCGGCTCCGTGAAGAAATCGCCGTAGTGCGTGAGGCTCCAGCGCGGGGCCTCGAGGCTCACCAGCAGGAGCCGGAGCAGCGGGAAGGCGTAGAAGACGAGCAGGAACACCACGGCGGGAAGGACGAGCAACCCGACGGTGCCCCGCGGCCGCGTGGCGGCCGCTTCTCGCAGGGCACGGAAGGGAGAGCGTCGCCCCGGGCCCGCGCCAGGCGCCCGGGACGACGCGACGGCGGCTACTGGACCGTCCACCTGTTCCAGCGCTCGATGATCAGCTCGAGGTTGCTCTTGCCGCCGGGGCCGGCCTCGGCGTACCAGTCCTCGTTGCGGTGGAACTGTTTCTTGAGGTTCGCCGGGTACGTCGGCAGCTGCTTGGCCGTTTCCGGCTTGATGTACTCGAAGGCCGCTATGTTCGTCGGCCCGTAGGGAATCAGCTCGCTGAACGCGCCCTGCCGCTTGGCCCGCGTGGCGAACTCGATGAACTTCTGGGCGTTCTGCGGGTTCGGCGCCCCCTTGGGGATGACCCAGTAGTCGAGCTGGAGCTTGCCCTGGTTCCACTCGATGTCCAGCGGCATGCCCTTCTTCTGGAGGTTGCCGATCCGGCCATTGAAGACGTCGCCGAGCGTGACCACCTTGTCGGCGAAGAGCTGCTGTCCCTCCGCGCCTTCCTTCCACCAGGTGGTGACGTGGGGACGGATCTTGTCGAGGCTCTTGAAGGCGCGATCGATGTCCATCGGGTAGAGCTTGTCCATCGGCACGCCGTCGGCCAGGAGGGCCTCTTCGTAGGCGCCCGTGCCGTAGACGCCGGCACGGAGCGTGCGCGGGCCGGGGAACTTCTTGGCGTCCCAGAACTCCGCCCACGTGGTCGGGCGCTTGCCCGCGGGGAACTTCTCGTTGTCGAAGGCCATCACGTAGGAGAAGTACGCCGCGCCCACGCCGTACGCCTGCTTCGAGAGGTCGTCGATCCTGGACAGCTCCGCCTTGCTGTAGATGCCGTAGTCGATCTTCTCGAGGTAGTTCGCCTTGACCGCGCTCAGGTAGTGCAGCCGCGGAATGTCGGCGACGTCCAGCTCCACCTTCTTGCTCTCCACCATCAGCTTGAGCTTGGCGATCGACATCCAGTCGCGCACCGCGACGACCTTGATCCCCGTCTCCTTCTCGAAGGGCGCCACGTACGCCTCGAAGTTGGCATCGGCCCAGTCGCCGCCGCCGATCTGGACGACCACCTTGCCCTTGTCCTGGCCGACGGCGCCCTGGGGCGCCACGACAAGGCTGCCGGCCGCCAGCCCGAGCAGGGCGACCCCGAGGAGTGACGTCAACGTTCCGGTCTGTCTTCGCATGAATATCTCCTGATTAGTGTTTGTGCACGACCCGCAGATCGCCCATCGACCAGCCGACGTCCACGCTCTCGCCCTCGCGGAAGCACGGGACATCGGCGCCTGCCTGCTGCTGCGCCACGAGGAGCTGCCCGCCCAGCCGTACCTGGTACTTCCGCGTCGCTCCGATGTATACCACCTCTTCGATCACGCCGTTCCACCACCGGTACGCGCTCGCGTCGGGCGAGCTCGGCCCTCGCGCCTGCCCGCCCGCGGGGGCGAGCCGGACCCTCTCGGGGCGAAGCGCCAGCGTCAGCCGGGTGCCGTCCGCGCCGGCGTCCCCCACGGCGAGGGCCACGTCGAGCCCATCGCCGGTCAGCGCCGTGGCGACACCGCCCTCGACAGCTCGCACGGTGACCTCGAGAAAGTTCGACTCGCCGATGAAGTCGGCCACGAACTGATCCGCCGGACGCTCGTAGAGATCTTCGGGCGGACCCAGCTGCACGATCCGACCCTGGCGCATGACGGCGATCCGGTCCGACATGGTCAGCGCCTCTTCCTGGTCGTGCGTGACGTAGATCACGGTGAGCCGGAGCTCCCGCTGGATGTGCTTGATCTCGAGCTGCATCTGCTCGCGCAGCTTCTTGTCGAGCGCGCCGAGGGGCTCGTCCATGAGCAGGACGGGCGGCCCGTAGACGAGCGCGCGCGCGAGGGCCACGCGCTGCTGCTGGCCACCGCTCAGCTGCGCCGGGAAGCGCGCCCCGTAGCCCGGGAGGCGCACGCGGGCCAGCGCTTCCTCCACACGCCGGTCGGTCTCGGCCCGCGTCACCCCGCGCGTGCGAAGGGGAAAGGCGAGGTTGTCGTAGACCGTCATGTGCGGGAAGAGCGCGTAGTGCTGGAACACCATGCCGAGGTTGCGCCGGTACGGGGGCACGTGGGTGAGCCGGCGGCCACCCAGCAGGATCTCGCCGGCCGTGGCCGATTCGAAGCCGGCGATCATCATGAGGGTCGTCGTCTTGCCGGAGCCGCTCGGGCCGAGCAGCGTCAGGAACTCTCCGGAGGCCACCGTGAGGGAGACGTCGTCCACCGCGAGCACGGCGCCGAACGTCTTGGACACCGCCACCAGCTCGAGCTCGGCGCCGGGCGGTGCCGTCATGCGGGCGACGGCCCGGGTGATTTCAGCGTCGCTTCCACAGGCACGGCCGAACTAGCTCAGACTAGCTCGTACGAGAGAGGATGCGGCGAACGGGCTTGGGAATTTCTATGGCCCTGAAGAAGTCGAGTGGGTAGAGATAGTCTTCCCCAGACTCGTCTATGACGCGGATCAGACCGTGCCGTTCTGACTGAGCATCGGCAACACGGCGATATAATTTCAGCCTCTCCAGCGAGGCGGGGTATTCCTCATTGCGCACGCACAAGACATAGCGCGAGCGCAGCAAGTCTCTCGCGGAGTCAGTCTTCAACGAACCACTTGAGCTTGAGCTCTTTCTTGCCAATCCCGTGCGCTTCATACCAGTGAACCTCTCCATGCCCGATGGTACCATCGTTGAGTCGGACCCGGGCATAGCCTTTCCGTTTCCGCCAGTGTGCCGGTCCATATCTCTTCTTCAGGCGGCTAACGTTACGAATCGCTGTGCCCGCCGCAATTGTCCGGGCTTGCCGAATCTCGCCAACGATCGTAAATCGCATGACGCTCGAGGTCGTCACAAGCTTGCCCGCGGTCCTCGCGAGATCTCCACGATGTCGGTATCTTCTTTCAGCCGGCAGGATAGGACCGCCGAAGCGACCGGTAAATGTGCATGATTGGATACACGTAGACCCGCGAGGAGCAATTCTAGAAACGGAGGATACCTGACCATGCTCGACTTCAAGGACCACGTGGTGCTCGTCACCGGGGCGGGGGCCGGGATCGGGTTCGGCATCGCCCGGGCATTCCACGAGGCGGGCGCCCGCGTGGCCCTCGGCGATCTACGGGAGCCCGCCGTCAGTCGCGCTGCGTCCCGGCTCGGCGACTCCACTCGAGTCCATGCGCGGGCCGTGGACGTTCGCGACGCTCAGGCAATAGCGGAATACTTCGACAGCGCCGAGCGTGCCCTCGGCCCGGTGACGGTGGCCGTGGCGAACGCGGGGATCTATCCCAATACCCCGGTGCTCGACATGACGACAGAGGAGTGGGACCGGGTGATGGAGACCAACGTGCGCGGCGTCTTCCTCACGTGTCAGGCGGCCGCCCGCTCGATGGTGGCCCGCGGCACGGAGGGCAAGATCATCACGCTCGCTTCGGGGGCGGCCCAGAGCGGGCGCCAGGGCGCCGCCCACTACTGCGCCTCCAAGGCGGGGGTGGTCATGTTCACCAAGGTCCTCGCCCTCGAGCTGGCCAAGCACCACATCAACGTCAACAGCATCGCGCCCGGGCTGATCGAGGTGGAGGGCGAGGTGTCGCCCCTGACCCGCGAGTACGTGGAGACCCTGACCCGCTCGATCCCGTGGGGGCGCATCGGCAGCCCCGAGGACATCGCCAAGGCCGCGTTGTTCCTGGCCTCGCCCCTGGCCGAGTTCATCACCGGCGAGGTCCTGGCCGTCAACGGCGGCTCCTCGGCGGGCCGCGCCTTTCTCCCGCTCAGCACGCCTCCATCGTCGTGATCGGGCGCTCGGCGACAGAAAAAATGCCGCGCTTCACCGGCCTTGGCAATATCCTCGTACACCGGACTCCGACGGGTCGCCTGGTGCAGGAGACCGGCTCATTTTGAGGCACGCGAGGTTCCTGTGTGCGCAGGCTACTGATCGCGAACGCTCTGCTGTTCCTGCTCGCTGGGCCCGCCCGGGCCCAGGGGAACGCTGGCGCGCAGGCGTGCGCAGAGACGTCCATAGTGGACCTGGCCCTCGCCCGCTGCACGCGCGCCATCCAGTCGGGCGAGCTGTCGGAGCAGAACATGGCCGCCGCCCTGAACAATCGCGGCAATGCCTATCAGAACAAGGGCGACTACGCGCGGGCCATCGCGGACTACGATGAGGCCATCAAGCTCCTCTCCGATTCCCCGCTGATCTACAGCAACCGTGGGCGCGCTTATCAGCGTCGAGGCGACTACGAGCGGGCGATCCAGGACTACGAGCAGGCCATCCGCCTCGACCCGACCTCGGCCCAGGCCTTCAACGACCGCGGGCGCGTGCACCATCTGAAAGAAAACTACGCGCAGGCCATCGAGGACTACGACAAGGCGATCGCGCTCGATCCGGCCTATCAGCTCGCTTTCTACAACCGGGCCTTCGCCCGCTTCGATCAGGGGCTCTTCAGCGCCTCCGTGCCCGACTTTGCCCGGGCCGTCGAGCTCGACCCCTCGAGGACGTATCGCGTGCTCGGCCTGTACCTGGCCCGAGCGCGAGCCGGCGACGTCGACCGCAGAGGTCTGGCGAGCAATGCCACGCGGCTGGACCTCACGCGATGGCCGAGCCCCGTCGTCGCGCTCTTTCTCGGGCAGATCACTCCGCAGGCCCTGATCGCCGCCGCCCAGGATCCCGATCCGACCGCGCTGCGCGAGCGGTACTGCGAGGCCTATTTCTATGCGGGCGAGTTCTATCTGATCCAAGGCCAGCGGACTGCGGCCGTCCAGATGTTTCAGTCGGCCGTGGCCACCGGAACGACGAGCCTCTTCGAGCACTCGAGCGCAAAGGGGGAGCTGCGGCGTCTAGGTCGTATGGGGGAGAGAAAAGGCGGCGCAAAGTAGGCTGTGAATCTCTTCTCTCGTCATTCGAAGATCTGATTCGCGCGCAGCAGCAGTGCCGGCGGGATCGTGAGCCCGAGCGCCTTCGCAGTCTTCATGTTGATGACCAGCTGTACCTTGGTCGGCTGCTGCACCGGCAGAACCGCCGGCTGCGCACCTTTGAGAATCCTGGAAATGTAATCCGCGGCCGTGCGGTACATCTCGCGGTAGTCAATGCCACAGGACATGAACCCGCCGGTCTCGGCGTACTCTCGCCGTCCATACAGCGCGGGTAGACGGCTCTTGAGCGCGAAATCCACGGTCTGCTGTGGATTGTCCTCGAACCAGCCGCCCGACTCCACGAAGAGAGCCCCCGGGGACTCCTTCATGATGTCCGGGAGAGCCTGCTCGAGCGCCCCGGGTCCGCGCACGCTCACCGCGTGGACCTGCACCTTCCGCGATGACGCCGCCGCCATGATTTGCTTGAGCTCGATCTCACGCGGGGAAAAGCCCGGGTCATGAAGGGCGGCGAGGCGACTGAGTCCCGGAAGCGCATCCTTGAGCGCGTCGATCCGCTTGTCGGCCAGCTGGGCCGTGAAGACGGTGACGCCCGTGGCGTTGCCGCCCGGGCGCGCCAGCGACGCGACAAGCCCGTTTCCGACGGGATCGCCGACGCGCGCAAAGACGATCGGGATGGTTCTGGTCGCCGCGAGGGCCGCCCGGGCGGCGGGCGTGCCGACGGCAAGAATGAGGTCGACAGGAAGCGCGGCCAGCTCGGCCGCCAGCGACGGCAGCTGGTCGATCCTTCCCGCAGCGTAGCGATACTCGATGACGATGTTCTGACCTTCGACATAGCGAAGATCACGCAGCCCCTGCTGAAACTCGGTGACACCGCGGCTCGCGTCGGAGGAGGCGCCGAGCCATCCGATACGGAATGGCTTGGTCGCTGGTTGCGCGCCGAGGACGGAGCCCGCGACAAGAACGATAAGCGCGAAGCATCCACCAAAGACGCAACGCGATGTGCATAGCAATTGCACGCATGTCTCCCGACGCAGCGGCGTTCGCAATCTTCGCCTTTTGCGCGAAGGCAAGCATATATCGGTTCGGGGGTCGCGTACTGCGAATTTTCGTTTCACTCGATTTCAGACCGGGGCGCTGGTGTTAAGCACCTATTCTAGCGGATCGAAGCATGGCGAACAACGAGCCATTCGAACAACAGCGTGAAGAATCTGCCACGGGGTCAACTGCTTGTATTTATTCAGGCGAGGAGCTCTTTCACCACCCGGCCGTTCACATCGGTAAGCCGGAAATCGCGACCGCTGTAGCGATAGGTCAACCGCGTATGATCGAGACCGAGCAGATGCAACACCGTGGCGTGCAGATCGTGCGGATGCACTGGCTTTTCCACTGCCGTCAAACCGAATTCATCCGTGGCCCCGTATGTGATTCCACCTTTAAATCCGCCGCCGGCAAGCAACGTCGTAAAGCCGCGAACATTGTGGTCACGACCCTGGTTGACGCGGAGTTGACTGGGGAACAGGATCTTGTTGAGACCGGCGTCGAAAAAGGGCGCCATGGTCACGGGCCCGAAGATCGGAATCCGGTATTCGAAATTGAAAATTCCCTGCGTGTCGCCGCCGGGAGTATTGATCTGGTAGATGGGGGACTGCTGCGCGACCGGCGTCAGCAAGAACTGCCCAATGGCCTGGTGGTCTTTCTTCAGGAGGACCACGAACTGCCAATGATCGACGGTGTCATCCGTATTCGGGGCGGATCGCGTGACGAGCCCGCCGATAAAGTCGGCATGGTCTCCCTATACGCCGACGCATGGCGCACCGGCGTTGACGGCGAGCTGCAGGTCGTGCGTGGTGTCGCCGATCATCAAGGTGCGTTCCGGGTCGACACCGAATTCGCTCATCAACTCGATCAGCATCTGCGGATTGGGTTTGGATGCCGTTTCATCGGCCGTGCGAGTGGCGTGGAAGACGCCCTTGAGCTGCACCGAGTTCAGCGCCTCGTCGAGCCCGCTGCGCGACTTGCCGGTGGCGATGCCCAGCCAGTGGTTGCGCTCGCGCAGCGCGGCCAGCATGTCGAGCGTGCCGTCAAACAGAACGATCTCATGCTGCTTGGCGAAATAGTGGTGCCGGTAGCGCTTGCCCAGTTCCGGGTAGCGTTCGCGCGGCAGGCCGGGCGCCGCGTGCTGCAAGGCCTCGACCAGGCCCATGCCGATGACGTAGCTGGCGTCCTTGTCGCTCGGCACCGCCGCGCCCACATCGGCACAAGCCGCCTGGATGCATCGGGCGATGAGCGCGGTGGAGTCGAACAGCGTGCCGTCCCAATCGAAGACGATGAGGTCGAACTGACGTGGTGTGGTCATGGAGCTGGGATCACTGCGAGCGTGTCGAGCAATGCAGTGCATTCTGCCGGCAAGGGTGCAGTGAGTTCGATCACCTCGCCGGTCGCGGTGTGCGTGAAGCGCAGGCGCGCCGCGTGCAGGAACATGCGCTGAAAGCCGCTTTGCCGAGCCAGCGACTTGTTCAACGCGAAGTCGCCGTACTTCTCGTCGCCGACGATCGGATGGCCCTCGTGCGTCAGGTGGACGCGGATCTGGTGCGTGCGGCCGGTCTTGATCGTCACGTCGAGCAGCGTGTAGCCGGCCAGCGCCCGCTTCACCTTGACGAGCGTGATCGAGCGCCGGCCGGCGGCGTGGTCGTCGCTCACCGCACGCACGCG
>Ga0137409_10007995_pt1 | contig 10821 bp, 11 predicted proteins | sample CZODoug1_16funga_FD_122059 | JGI IMG/M metagenome (GOLD analysis project Ga0137409, IMG submission 122059) | Vadose zone soil fungal communities from Angelo Coast Range Reserve, California, USA - CZODoug1_16fungal (Hybrid Assembly) | ecosystem: Environmental > Terrestrial > Soil > Vadose zone... | reverse complement strand
CAATACTCACCCCTCCAACCTGCTGCCCAACGGTGCCTCGGCGCCTTCCGTCGACCGCATACCGCTGTACGAGGTGTACATGCGGATGGCGGAGGAGCTGGCCAAGCGCTCGACCTGCGCGCGCCTGCAGGTCGGCACCGTGGTGACGGACCAGCGCCTCGAGAACGTCCTCGCGATCGGGTACAACGGCAACGCGCGCGGGCTCCCGAACAAGTGCGACTCCGCGGTGCCCGGGAGCTGCGGCTGCATTCACTCCGAGATGAATGCGTTGGTGAAGGCGCCCGGCAACGTGCGCGACAAAGTCGTCTTCGTGAGCGCCTCGCCCTGCGTGATGTGCGCGAAGCTCATCATCAATTCGGGCGTGACGCACGTCTTCTACCGCAGGGCATACCGCGATCCCTCCGGCGTCGAGGTGCTGCAGACGGGCGGCGTCGAGGCGGTGCTGTACGACCGTTGGGTGACCGAATGGCGAGGGTGACCCGTGCCGGATGAGTTGGATCGCCTATTCGAGCTGTTGGTGCAGGCCCTGTCGGAAGAGTCGCGCCTCGCGGTGCCATTTCCGGCGGCCGAGGTCTATGAGCGCCTCGTGCCGTACCGCTCGAATCGCTCGCGCATGAAAGTCGCGACGCACCAGGACTACGAGATGACGGTGCTGCGGCTGCTCGCGGGTGAACGCGGCTACGTGCGCCTCGAGCCCGACGACGTTCGTGAAGCGATGCATCGCGAGGTCGCCGAGTCGAACCCCGACACCGCCTACTTCCGCAATTTCCCGGATGCCCGCGCCATGGTGAACGGCCGTGCGGCAGAACGCGTGCTCAACGCCGAGCAGGCGTACGCGCCACCCTTCACCGTCGAGTCGGGTGGCGAGGACTCCGTGGACTACACGTCGGAGAATCCGGTGCCGCCGGTCGTCATCCCGCTGGCGGCGCGGCGCGACGTCCCGGCGGGCAACCAGTGCGCCTACTGCGGCGGGATGCTCCCCGCGAACCGCAAGGTCAACTTCTGCCCGCACTGCGGCCAGCCGCCCTCTGGAGACTTGAAGTGCCCGGCCTGCGGGAGCGAGGTGGACGTCGGCTGGACGTATTGCCTGTCGTGCGGCCGGGCGACGGGCTTCGAATGACGGCCGGACGGCCGGACGGCCGGACGGCCAAGATCGCGGTGATTGCCGGTGATGGAATTGGACCGGAGGTTGTCGAGGCCGCCATCCCCATACTCGACCGCGCGGCGACCAAGCACGGCGTCACACTCCACTGGGAACGCCTGCCGTTCTCCGCCGACTACTATCTCAAGACCAAGGAAACCCTCCCGGATTCAGCATTCCACCATCTGCGCGATGATGTCGACGCAATTTTTCTCGGCGCGCTCGGGGACCCTCGCGTGCCGGGAAACGAGCACGCTCGTGACATTCTACTGGGGCTGAGATTCAGGCTGGATCTGTACATCAATTTCCGTCCCGTCGTCCTGCTTCATCCCGATCTCACACCCCTGAAGGCCGTCGGGCCGTCCGGCCGTCCGGCCGTCGACTTTGTCATCTTCCGCGAGAACACCGAAGGCGTGTATCTCGGCCGCGGCCGCACGAGCGGAGACGAGTACATCGCCGAGGAGGTGAACACGGGAAAGGGCGTCGAGCGGATCATCCGCGCGGCGTTCCAGTGGGCCCAGGCGCATGGCAAGACGCGCGTGACGATGAGCGACAAGTCGAACGCCGTCCCCGCGCACAGGATCTGGCAGGACAAGTTCAAGGCAGTCGCTGCAGACCATCCGAAGGTCGGCGCCGAGCACCGCTACGTGGATGCGCTCGCGATGGAACTGGTGCGCGAGCCCGAGCGCTTCCAGGTGATCGTGACCAACAACCTGTACGGTGACATCCTGTCGGATCTCGGCGCGGGCCTCGTGGGCGGGCTCGGGCTCGCGGCGAGCGCGAACCTCCATCCCGGTCGCGCCGGGTTGTTCGAGCCGGTGCACGGCTCGGCGCCGCCGCTCGCCGGCAAAGGCGTCGCCAACCCGATGGCGGCCGTGTTGACGGGGGCGTTGATGTTCGAACAGCTCGGTCATCCGGATGCGGCGCGCGACCTGGAGCGCGCGGTCAAAGACACCCTGGCCAAAGGCGTTCGCACGCCGGATATCGGCGGGAAAGCAACGACGAAAGAGGTCGCGGAAGCCGTGCTATATTCCCCGAGTCTCGCAGGGGAGTCTTCAAGATGAAGAACGTCGTATTCCTGTCCGGCGTCCGGACGGGGTTCGGAGCCTTCGGCGGCTCCTTGAAGGATCTGTCGGCCACCGACCTCGGCGCCCACGCCGCTCGCGCCGCCCTCGAGCGGGCCCGCATCCCGGCCGCCGACGTCGGCCACGTGGTCTTCGGCAACGCGCTCCAAACTTCCGCCGACGCCATCTACCTCGCCCGCCACGTCGGGCTCAAGGCCGGCCTGCCGATCGAAGTGCCGGCGGTCACGGTGAACCGGCTGTGCGGCTCGGGGTTCGAGGCCATTACGCAGGGCGCCCAGCTCATTCTGCTGGGTGACGCCGATGCCGTACTCGCAGGCGGCGCCGAATCCATGAGCCAGGCCCCGCACGTCGTCCGCGGCGCCAGGTGGGGCCTGCGACTCGGTCCGTCCGCCCCCCTCGAGGACCTGCTCTGGGAGTCGCTGAAGGACCCCCAATGCGGCCTCTCGATGGCCGAGACCGCCGAGGGGCTGGCCGAGAAGTACAAGCTCACCCGCAAGGAAGTGGATGAGGTCGCCCTGGGCTCGCAGCAGCGCGCCAAGCAGGCGTGGGACGCCTGTGTCTTTCAGGACGAAGTCGTCGGAATCCCCATAAAGAAGAAGGGCCAGCAGGTCGAATTCCGGGCCGACGAGCACATGCGGCCAGAAACGACGCTCGAGGTGCTGGGGTCCCTCAAGCCCTACTTCAAGAAGGACGGGCTGGTGACGGCGGGGAACGCGTCGGGGATTTCGGACGGCGCCGCTGCTACGGTCATCGCCAGCGAAGACTACGCCAAGGCCCACGGCTTGAAGCCGCTGGGTCGGCTCGTCGCGTGGGCGGTCGCGGGCGTGGAACCCAAATACATGGGCATCGGTCCGGCGCCCGCGGCGCGCAAAGCGCTGACGAAGGCGGGCATGAAACTCGAACAGATGGATCTCGTCGAAGTGAACGAGGCCTTCGCGCCGCAGTATCTGGCCGTCGAGCGCGAGCTGGGTCTCGACCGCGCCAGGACGAACGTGCACGGCGGGGCCATCGCGATCGGCCATCCGCTCGCGGCGAGCGGCACGCGCATCACGATCCATCTGCTGCACGCGTTGCGTCACCAGAAAAAGCGGTTCGGGCTCGGCTCTGCCTGCATCGGCGGCGGCCAGGGCGCGGCGGTGATCGTCGAAGCCTTTCCGGCGTAAGGGAGCGAGGCACCATGGGTCAGATCATCCTGATGGGCATCGGGGTCGTCGTCCTGTACCTGTTCTCGGGGCTGCGCGTGCTGCGCGAGTACGAGCGGGGCGTCTACTTCCTGCTGGGCCGGTCCTGGGGCGCCCGCGGTCCCGGGTTGATCTTCCTGCCGCCCGTCTTGGCCAAGATGCAGAAGGTGTCGCTGCGCGTCATGGCGATGGACATCCCGCCGCAGGACGTGATCACCCGCGATAACATCTCGATCAAGGTCAACGCCGTCCTCTACATGCGGGTCAAGGACCCCGTGAAGGCGGTCATCGGCGTCGAGAACTACCTCTACGCCACGAGCCAGCTCGCGCAGACCACATTGCGCTCGGTGCTCGGCGAGACCGAGATGGACGAGCTGCTGATGAGCCGCGAGAAGATCAACGCGATCCTGAAGAACATCATCGACGCCCGCGCTGAAGACTGGGGCATCGAAGTGTCTGCGGTCGAAGTGAAGGACGTGGACCTCCCACCCGAGATGAAGCGCGCGATGGCCCGGCAGGCGGAGGCCGAGCGCGAGCGGCGCGCAAAAGTGATCAACGCAGAGGGTGAGTTGCAGGCAGCAGAGAAGCTGGCCCAGGCGGCCCACATCATCGGCAAGGAGCCCGCGGCGATTCAGTTGCGCTATCTCCAAACCGTGAACGAGATCGCATCCGAGAATAACTCGACGACGATCTTCCCGATCCCGATCGACTTGTTCCGCGGCTTCATGGAAAGGCTCGCTCCCGCACAGCCCCCACAGGCCACCGAGACCCCGCGCGCGCTCCCGGAACGTGCATCCGGTGAGCGGCTGCCCGCGCCGACGAACAAAGGGAAAGCCAAGGCCTAACGGTGGCCGCGGGTGACCTGATCGGCCGCGAGGCACTCGAGCGCATCATCAGGCGCGCCGCGGAGCTGCAGGCGGGCGCGCAGGACGTGGGCGATGGATTGACCCAGAAGGAAGTCCTCGCCCTCGGCAAGGACGTGGGCATCCCGAGCCACTACCTCCAGCAGGCGATGCTCGAGGAGCAAACGCGGGCGGTCGTCGAAACGAAGCGCGGGTTTTGGAGCTGGCTCACGGGCCCGCGCACGCTGTCGGCCCAACGCGTGGTGCCCGGCGATCGCGCCACCGTCGAGCGCGCGCTGACCCGGTGGATGGAAGAGGAAGAGTCACTCCAGGTGAAACGGCGCTTTCCCGACCGCACGAGCTGGGAGCCGAGGGCCGGCGCCTTCGCGACGATCCAGCGCGCGTTAGGCGGGAAAGGCCGCCGCTTTTCACTGGCGACGGCCGAGGAAGTCACCGGCGCGGTCACGCCGCTCGAGACAGGCTTTTGTCACGTCGGCCTGGCGGCCGACATCCGGCCCGGCCGCGCGCGCCGTCTTCAGGGAGGCTCGGTCGTGTTTACCCTCGGCGCCCTGGCCACGACGGCGCTCGCCATCACGATGGGGGCCATCGCCGTGATTCCGGCAGTCGTGCTGATCCCGACCGCCGGACTGATCGCGCGGCACCATCGCGTCGAGAACGAGCGCGTCCAGGTCGGCATGGAGCAGGTGCTCGACCGCCTGGAACGCGGCGAGATCCGCGCCGAGCACGCGCTCCCCGGTTCGCAACAGAATCCATTCGAGCGCATCGCCGATCAGGTGCGCAAAGCCTTTGGAGCGCCATGAGCGAGATCAAACGCGTCGGGGTGTTGGGGTGTGGGCTGATGGGGAGCGGGATCGCGCAGGTCGCGGCCGCCGCGGGCTACGACACCGTCGTACGCGACGTCTCCAAGGAGTTCCTCGACCGGGGGCGCGCGGGGATCGAGAAATCGCTCGCCAAGTTCGTGGAGAAGGGCAAGCTCGACGCCGGCGCGCGTGACGCCACGCTCAAGCGACTGAGCTTCACCACCACCGTCGCCGACCTGAAGAGCGTCGACGTCGTGATCGAGGCGATCACGGAAGACCTCGCCCTCAAGAACGCCCTCTTCAAGGAGCTGGACGGACTGTGCGGGCCGGCGACGATCTTCGCGTCGAACACGTCGAGCCTGACCATCGCGGAGATGGCCGCCGCCACGAAGCGCGCCGACCGGTTCGTGGGGCTGCACTTCTTCAATCCGGTTCCGCTGATGCAGCTGGTCGAAGTCGTCCGGACGGTCACGACCTCCGACGAGGCGTTCAAGCGCGCGTTTGCGTTCGCCAAGTCGCTCGGCAAGGAAGCCGTCGCGGCGAAGGACAACTCGGGGTTCATCGTGAACCTGCTGCTCGTGCCTTACTTGCTGGACGCCATTCGCGCCGTCGAGCGGGGCGTGGGCAGCGTGCCCGACGTCGACAAGGCGATGCAGCTCGGCTGCGGCTACCCGATGGGCCCGCTGACCTTGCTCGACTTCGTCGGGCTCGACACGACGTATCACATCGCGGAAATCATGTTCAAGGAGTACCGCGAGCAGCGTTACGCGCCCCCGCCGCTGCTCAAGCGCATGGTGCTGGCGGGGATGTACGGCAAGAAGAGCGGCAAAGGCTTCTACGACTACAGCGCCAACCCACCCACCGTCAACTCACTGGGGCTCTGATCATGCTTGGTTACGATGCACCCCGCTGGCACGCGCTCCTCAACGACTTCCCGGCAGCGCTGCTCGCCGTCGCGGTCCTCTTCGACCTCGCCGCGGTGGTCGGGAAGCGCGAATCCCTCAAGTGGGCGGCGATCTGGACGCTGTGGGCGGGGGTGATCGGCGGATGGGCGGCCGTCGTCGCCGGTGAGCTCGCCAAAGGCGCGATCGACCATGGCGAAGCAATCCACGACATCATGGTGCTGCATGAGCGCCAGGCGCTCGTGACGATGGGGATCTTCACCGCCGTGCTCGTGTGGAAGCTGTACCGCCGCTCGGCCCTGCCGCCCGTGGAAGAGTGGGTGACACGCGTCCTGAGCATCATCGGCGTCGTGGGGCTCTGCTACGTCGGCGCCGCCGGCGGGAGGCTCGCCTTCGAACACGCCGCGGGGGTGCCGACGAAGACGCTCGAGGCGGAAATCGAGAACCGCGAGGCGGGGCACCACCACGAGCCGGGCGAGGCCGACGAGCACGAGCACGGGACCCCCGCCGATACCGCCAAGGGGGCAACACACGTCGATCCCCCTGGGACTCCGCCACACAGGCACTAATGGGCGCGTTCCGCATTCCGCGTTCCGCGTTCGCACTTCTCGTCGCGGCGTGCACGCCGGCAAGCACACGGCCGGCGTTCGCACCTTTCCCCGAGGCGCTACACGCGATCATCAACGCCCCGCCCGACCGCGTGACTGACGAGGCGAAGACGTGGCTCGCCGCGCATGGCCCCGCCATTCAGCACGTGAACATGCGGGATGCGTTTCTCGAAACGGGTTGGTATGACGCGACCGATTCGAGCGCGGCACCGGTACGCGTGAAGATCAGGCTTTGGGCCGATCCCGACGTTCCCGGGAAGTCGCGCGTGACAGTGGAAGTAGTGTTTCGGCCGACGGAGGATCCTTCGCGCACACCGCGCGACTTGGAGCTCGCGGCGCCGAAGGAATCGGCAGGTCAGCGGTTGGCGGAGCGGCTCCTGAAAGCCCTTAGCGAGAAGCTAGGACGTGATTCGTAGCCTCGGTGCCATCTGCGTCGCGGCGTGGTTGGCCGCGTGCTCGTCTTCCCCGGCCGGGTCTAATCCGCCGCCGCCGCCCCCACCACCACCGCCCCCGCCTCCGCCATGGGCCCTCGTGTGGCAGGACGAGTTCGACGGTACGGCGCTCGACACAACGAAGTGGGTGGCCGACATCGGAGGCGGCGGCTGGGGCAACGCAGAGCTCGAGAACTACACGGCCCCACCCGCGAATGTGCGCGTCGAGAACGGCAACCTCGTCATCGAAGCCCGGCACGATTCGACGGCGTACACGTCCGCCCGCCTGAAGACGCAGGGGAAGGCGTCATGGACCTACGCACGCGTCGAGGCGCGCATCCAGATCCCGCGCGGGCAAGGGATCTGGCCGGCCTTTTGGATGTTGGGGGACAACATCACCACGGTGGGGTGGCCGGGGTGCGGTGAAATGGACATCATGGAGAACATCGGTCGCGAGCCTTCCCGCGTGCATGGCACGGTGCACGGCCCCGGGTACTCTGGGGCGAACGGCGTCGGGACCGCGTACGATTCCCCCTCCGGCGCCTTCGCCGACGACTTTCACATCTATGCCATCGAGTGGGAGGCGGCCTCGATCCGGTTTTACGTGGACAGCACGCGGTACATGACGATCGTGCCGACGGCTCTACCCGGAACGTGGGTCTTCAACCACTCGTTCTTCATCATTCTCAATGTCGCCATCGGTGGGTATTGGCCTGGCAACCCGGACGGCGGCACGACGTTCCCGCAGGAGATGCGCGTGGACTACGTCCGGGTGTACCAGCGCTGAGGACCTACTTCGGAGAGCGACCCACCCCCACCAGCCCCTGCACCCACGACTCCATCTGACTCAGGTCGATCGTGGCATCCCGGCACGGCCCGTTGGGCAGCTGCATCGTGAGGCCGAGCACCGGGAGCTTGCCGGCCACATCCCGCAGACCCGTCATCATGTCGCGCTCGCACGCGACCGCCATCACCGCCCGGGGACGGCGCTCGCGGATCACTCGCCGAGCGAGCTGGCCTCGCGTCGCGACGAACACCGGGACTTCGTAGCGCCCCGCGATCTCGAGCACGCCGTCGAGCGCCTGCTTGGAGAGGCAGCGCGGGATGAGGACGAGCAGCTCGCCCTTCCCGACCTTCCGGCCCCGCCGAATGAACAGCGTGTTGTAGATGTCGATCGCGGCATGCTCGACCCAGTCGCGGCGCCCAAACAGACGGGCCACGAGCGACGTGTAGTTCATCACCTGAAGGAAGGGCCCCCGTTCGAGCAGGCGCTCGGGGAGCAAGTTCCTGCCGCTGTAGAAGGAGCCGGCCGCGAGGCCCAGCCAGGCCCATGTGAGCACCACCGCGGCGCCAAGCACGCTCCAGAGCGCCCGGGGCACGGCAGGCGACAGCGCGGCGAGGCGGGGGCCGACGAGATATAGAAGAAGGGCGACGAGCCCGGAGGCGAGCGCAATCGTCAGGGCCGCATAGCGGAAGAACAGGCCCGGCGGCGCCGAAAAGTCGCCCCCCGCGGGCAGCGGCTTGCCATTCCACTCGTCCCACTCGTGTCCCAGCCGCCGGTCCACCTCGATGTGAATGAGCTGCGCGCGGGGCTGAGCCGGAGGCGTGGATGTCGCGGTCGCCATAGCGGATGGAAGCTAGTGCCGCGAACTTGCTGACACCAGACACCTGACACCTGTTGAACGCCCCGAAGCTCCTCACCGACTCGCGCACCCGCGCCGCCTATGCCGAAGGCGCGGGCATCTATCGGATCGTGCCCGCGGGCGTCGCGATTCCCACCAACGTCGGGGAGCTGGCGGAGCTGGTGCGTTGGGCAAGCCAGACTCGGACGCCGCTGATCCCGCGCGGCGCGGGCAGCGGGATGCCGGGCGGCAACGTCGGCACAGGCGTCATCGTAGACCTCACCCGCGGATTCACCGATCTCACGATCGACGCCAAGCGCCGAGTGGCACGTTGCGGCGCGTCGGTCACCTGGGCCCAGGTCACTGAGGCCGCGCGGGTCCACGGCCTCCGCCTCCCTCCCGATCCATCGTCCGGGGCCTTCGCCACGTCGGGTGGCATGGTCGCGACCAACGCCGCCGGGCCGCGCTCCGTGAGGTATGGCAGTGTACGGAGGTGGGTGGAGGCTATCGAGGTTGTGGACGTGAACGGGGAAACGCGCACCGTACGTCGCGAGGGCGGCACGCGATACCCAGTACCCGATACCCGATACGTCCAACCGTTCCCAAAAACTCGGAAGAGCAGCAGCGGCTACGCCCTCGACCGCTTCGCGGAATCGGGAGACGAACTGGACCTCTTGATCGGCTCCGAGGGCACACTCGCGCTCGTGACGGCCGTCCACTGGCGTCTCGATCCGATCCCCCCCGATCAGGCCGGCGTAGCGCTGGGCTTCGACGAGCTCGGCGCGCTCGCCGAGGCCGTGCCGTTTCTCTTGTCTCTGAACCCGTCGGCGGTGGAATTGCTCGACGCCTCGCTCTTACGGTTCATTCCCGACGCTCCTCCTTCCGCCGTTTTGTTATTGGTCGAGTTCGAACGCGAGACCGCCGCTGCGGCGCGAGGAGTCGTCGGAGACGCCGTGCGCGGGCTGAAGCATCACGTAGCCCACGTCGAGACCGCCGTCGACCGCGCCGGCCTCGAGAAGCTGTGGGAGGTGCGGCGGCTGGCCTCACCGGCACTGGCCCGGCTTCCTGCCTCGCAGCGATCGCTTCAGGTAATTGAGGACGGCTGCGTCCCCGTGGAGCAGCTGGGCGAGTACGTCGTGGGGCTCCGCGCCGCGGCGGAGCGGCACCGCGTACCGGTGGCGATCTTCGGACACGCGGGCGACGGTCACGTGCACGTGAACGCGCTGCCCGACGTCACGCAACCCGACTGGATGCGAGGCGTAGCGCGGTTATTCGACGATGTGATTGACGTCGTGATTCGTCTTGGCGGCGTTCCCGCCGGCGAACACGGCGTCGGCCGGCTGCGGGCGGGGGTGCTCGAGCGCTTCTACGGAGCCACAGGGATGGAGGCGTTCCGCGACGTCAAGCGCGCCTACGACCCGCTCTCCATTCTGAATCCCGGTGTTATTATTCCCGCGGCCGATTGGACGCCGCTCGCCGGCTTGAAAGTGGGCGAGGACGCCGCCGCTATTCCCGATGACATCGCCGCCCGGTTGCGCGAGATGGAGCGCGCGGCGGGCTGGGCTACCCCCAAACTCGAGCTCGCTCGCTGAATGGAAATCTTTCGCGAACCCAGAGTCACGCTCATCGCCCGCCCGGAGTTCGTCGAGCCCGAGCACCTCAAGGTCCAGTGGATGGGTGACGCGACGGGCGGTGAGCGGCTCGCCGAGTACGCCGGACGTCTCTGCTACATGAGTCAGCACAATCCCATTCACCGCACGACCGCCGAGTATCTGGAGAACATCAAGAAGCAGGGACACGGCTCCGTGCTGGAGCACGCCGTCTACGTGCTGCTCATCGAAGGCATCTCCCGTTCCTGCTCGCACGAGCTGGTGCGCCATCGCGCCGGGTTCGGCTACTCGCAGATCTCGCAACGCTACGTCGACGAGTCGCACGCCGCGTTCGTGATGCCGCCCGCGATCATCGGCGACGCGGCGCTCGAACAGGCGTGGGAGCGTCAGGTGACCGAGGCGCAGGCGGCGTACGTGGGCGCCGTCGAGGGCCTGATGAAGCGCTACGAGTGGGTGACGGACAAGGTGCATCGCCGCAAGTTGTCGCGCGAAGCGGCGCGCAGCGTGCTGCCCAACGCGACCGAGGTGAAGATCGTCGTCTCCGGCAACGCGCGCGCCTGGCGCACGATGCTCGAGCT
>Ga0137409_10007994_pt1 | contig 10821 bp, 7 predicted proteins | sample CZODoug1_16funga_FD_122059 | JGI IMG/M metagenome (GOLD analysis project Ga0137409, IMG submission 122059) | Vadose zone soil fungal communities from Angelo Coast Range Reserve, California, USA - CZODoug1_16fungal (Hybrid Assembly) | ecosystem: Environmental > Terrestrial > Soil > Vadose zone... | reverse complement strand
CGCCAGATGTCCTCGTCGGTCATGCGCGAGACCATCTCCAGCACCTTCGGGTCCTTGCCGAAAAAATTCTTGCGCACGAAGGCGCCGTCGTTCGCCTTGTAGTTCTGGTATTCCCCGTCGACCGTATCCTCCATGATGCGCAGCAGCCGGCCTTCCATATCGCGTGCGAACAGGGGATCCCAGTACGACCCCCAAATGAGCTTGATGACGTTCCATCCAGCGCCCCGGAAGTCGGCTTCGAGTTCCTGGATGATCTTGCCGTTGCCGCGAACCGGGCCGTCGAGACGCTGCAGGTTGCAGTTGACTACGAAAACGAGGTTGTCGAGCTTTTCGCGCGCGGCGAGGCCGATCGCCCCTAGGGACTCGGGTTCGTCCATCTCTCCGTCGCCGCAGAAGACCCACACCTTGCGGTTGGCGGTGTCGGCGAGCTCCCGGGCGTGCAGGTACTTCAGGAACCTCGCCATGTAGATGCCTTGTATCGGACCCAACCCCATCGAGACGGTGGGGAATTGCCAGAAATCGGGCATCAACCAGGGATGCGGATAAGACGACACGCCGCCGCCATCGACCTCTCGACGGAAGTTCAGGATCTGCGCCTCGGTCAGTCGGCCTTCCATGTACGCGCGAGCGTAGATTCCGGGAGACGAATGCCCCTGGAAGTAGATCAGGTCCCCGCCATGGCCTGCGTGCGGGGCGTGCCAGAAATGATTGAAGCCGATGCCGAACAGCGTGCCGACCGAGGCGAAACTCGCGATATGGCCCCCGAGTTCGTCGTCGGATTTGTTCGCCCTGGCGACCATGACCATGGCGTTCCAGCGGCAGAACGAGCGGATGCGCTCTTCCAGTGCATGGTCCCCGGGCGAGCGCGCCTCCATGTGCACCGGGATAGTGTTCAGATAGGCGGTATTGAGCGAGAACGGGATGTAGGCGCCCGAGCGCCGGGCCTTGTCGACCAGTTTTTCAAGCAGGTAGTGAGCCCGCTCCGGGCCCTCGCGCTCGAGAACCGCTCCCAGCGCGTCGAGCCACTCCTGGGTCTCGAGAGCGTCAGGATCGTTTGCGGTAGGAAATTCTGGCAGCGCAGACATGACGTTTCCTCTGGGCGGGCTGGCGTGGCTTGGCGGACTTGCGCGAACTCTATTCGAACCTGCGCGAACCTGCTCGAAGCTTACCCCGCCACCTCCGCAGGATCAATCAGCGATCGCCCATTATAATTGCTGACCTCTCCAGCGCATCGATTTTCCCATGCAGACTCGCAGCATCGACGGCAACGCCATCGCGCGCGAGCTTCGCGTGGGGCTCCTCAAGCGCGCCGCGGTCCTGGCCGCGAACGGGATACGCGCGGGGCTGGCCGTGATCCGGGTCGGCGGCCACCCGGCCTCAAGCGTCTACATACGGAACAAGATCAAGGCCTGCGGCGAAGCCGGCATCTATTCGCAGGATATTCAGCTGCCCGATACCGCGGATGAATCGACTCTCCTGGGGCAGATCAGGATTCTCAACAACGACCCGCGGATCCACGGCATTCTGGTGCAACTGCCGCTGCCAGCCGGCTTCGCGGCGGAGCGGGTGTTCGAGGCGATCAGTCCGCTGAAGGATGTCGACGGCTTCCATCCGACGAACGTCGGGCTGCTCGCCATCGGCCATCCGCGTTTCGTGCCCTGCACCCCCCTGGGAATCATGAACCTTCTCGAGCACGAGGGAGTCAACCCGGAGGGCCTGCGCGCCGTCGTCGTGGGCCGCAGCAACATCGTTGGCAAGCCGATGGCACTGCTTCTCTTGCAAAAAGGCGCCACGGTCACCATCTGCAACTCCAAGACTACGGATCTGAGTTCGATGACGCGCCAGGCGGAAATTCTCGTTGTAGCTGCAGGGAAACCGAAGCTCATCACGGCCGGAATGGTGAAACCCGGAGCTACCGTTATCGACGTCGGCATCAACCGGCTCGCCGACGGGGGGCTCGCCGGCGACGTGGATTTCCAGAGCCTCCTAGGCACGGCCGCGAGGGTCACACCCGTCCCGGGGGGAGTGGGTCCGATGACGATCACGATGCTGCTCGAGAACACCATAACGTCCGCCGAGCGGTCCCTTGCGACCAGCCGCTCCGCGTGAGGCGCGGTATGCCGACGGCGCGTTCGATTTGAGATGATCGACAATCCCTTGCTCGATTTTTCGGGCTTGCCGCGATATGGATCGATCCGGCCGGAGCATGTTGCGCCCGCGATCGATGAGCTTCTTGCGCAAAACCGCGCTTTGATTGTCACGCTGAGCGCAGAGGACGCGCCCGCGTCCTGGGACGCATTCGCCGCGCCCCTGGAAGGCGCCAACGAACGGTTGGGACGGGCCTGGGGCGTGGTCGCTCATCTGCACGCGGTGGACGACAATCCGGCGATTCGCGACGCGTACAACGCCAATCTTCCCAAGGTCACGCGCTACTACACGGATCTCGCCCAGAATCTCGGGTTGTATGGGAAATTCAAGACTCTTCGCGCATCCGAGGATTTCGGCGACCTGTCCACGGCACGGCGCAGGATCGTGGAGAACAGCCTGCGCGACTATCGTCTTGGGGGAGCTGAATTGCCGCCTGGGAAGAAAGCGCGCTTTGCCGAAATTCAGGAGGAGCTCGCCGCGCTCGAGGCGAGATTCTCCGAGAATCTCCTCGACGCGACCAACGCGTTTTCGGAAGTGGTCCTCGACCAGGCCGATCTGCTCGGCATCCCGGAAGACGTGCTGCGCGCGGCGCAGGAGGCCGCGCGCCGGGAGGGGAGGGAAGGCTGGAAGCTCACCCTTCAGGCTCCGTCGTACGGCCCGGTGATGCAGTATGCCGAGAACCGCGGCCTGCGGGAGCGGCTGTATCGCGCACACGTGACGCGGGCGAGCGAGTTCGGCGGACCCCAGCTCGACAACACCTCCGTCATCGCCCGCGAGCTTCGATTGCGGAGGGAAAAGGCCCGGCTACTGGGCTACGAGTCCTTCGCGCAGTCGTCCATGGTTCCAAAGATGGCCGAGTCGCCCGAGGCCGTGCTCGTTTTCCTGGAGGACCTCGCCGCACGGGCCCTGCCGCACGCCCGCAGGGACTATGCCGAACTCCGGGAGTTCGCGAGCAGCGAGCTCGGTATGCAGGACCTTCGAGCCTGGGATATCGCGTTTGTTTCTGAAAAATTGCGCGCGAAACGCTATGCCTTCTCCGACCAGGAGGTGAAGCAATACTTCCCGGAGTCGAAGGTCCTGGAAGGCCTGTTCCGCCTGGTCGAGACGCTCTATGCAGTTCGAATCGCCCCGGACACGGCCGAGACCTGGCATCCGGACGTGAAGTTCTTTCGGATTACCGACCCCCGTGGCGCGCTGATTGGTCGCTTCTTTCTCGATCCGTATTCCCGCGAGACCAAGCGCGGCGGCGCCTGGATGGACGAAGTGATCACGCGGCAACGGCTCGCGGGTGGGCTTCAGGTCCCGGTGGCCCACCTCGTCTGCAACTTCCCGGCCCCGATGGACAACAGACCCCCGCCGCTCACGCACGACGAGGTGATGACCCTGTTCCACGAGTTCGGCCACGGCCTTCACCACCTGCTTTCGCGGGTCGATGATCCGGGCGTCTCTGGGATACGTGGTGTCGAATGGGACGCGGTCGAGCTCCCTTCACAGTTCATGGAGAATTTCTGCTGGGAGTGGGATGCGCTCTCGCGCATGAGCGCGCACGTCGATAGCGGCGCACCGCTGCCCCGTTCCCTGTTCGACAAGATGATCGCTGCGAAGAATTTTCAGAGCGGGATGCAGACGGCACGCCAGATCGAGTTTGCGCTAGTCGACATGCACCTGCATCACGACTACGATCCGGAGAGCACCAAGGCGCCGCTGCAGCTTCTCGAGGAGATCCGCGCAAAGGTCGCCGTGGTGATTCCACCGGAGTACAACCGCTTCCTGAACAACTTTTCGCACGTCTTCTCCGGCGCCTACGCTGCGGGCTACTACAGCTACAAGTGGGCGGAAGTGCTCTCCGCCGACGCGTACAGCCTGTTCGAGGAGAATGGCGTTTTTGACTCCGGCACGGGCGCACGATTCCGCGACGAGATTCTGGCGGTGGGTGGCAGCCGCCCCGCAATCGAGTCATTCAAGGCCTTCCGGGGACGCGAGCCGAGGATCGATGCCCTGCTACGTCACAATGGTATGATCAGTTGAGGACTCGGCATGCGCCCGTACCTGATCGTAGCCGCGATTTTCTGGATCGCCTGCAGCGACGCGGTCGGACAAACCTATCGCTGGGTCGACGACCAGGGCCGGGTCCACTACACGCAGACGCCGCCTCCTCCGCAAGCGAAGGAAATCCAAAGGAAGGATTTCCGGTCCGGCGCCACCGCGTATGTCGACCTGCCCTACGCCACGCAACTTGCGGCGAAGAATTACCCGGTGACCTTGTACACGCAACCCGATTGCGGCTCGCCGTGCGATCAGGCGCGAGCGTCCCTGGTCAAGCGGGCGGTCCCCTTCCGGGAAGTGAGCGTCCTCGGGCAAAAGGAAATCGACGAAATGAAGAGGGTGTCGGGCAAGGAAGAGCTGCCGCTCCTGGTAGTCGGTTCCCTATTTCAGACCGGCTTCCAGGAAAACGCGATCAACAGCCTTCTCGACACCGCCGGGTACCCGCCCGTCGGGCCGCGCGTGCCTCTGGAAACACTGCGCAAGACCGATCCCTCCGCACAGCCTTCGCAGCAGTCCGCGGGCGGCCAACCCGGCACCGATTCGAAGTAGGACGGCCACGCCCCGGAACGCGCTGATGAAGCTCGCGTCTTGGAACGTGAACTCGTTAAAAGTCCGCCTACCCCAGTTGCTCGATTGGCTCGCGCAGCACCGTCCCGACATCGTCTGCCTGCAGGAAACCAAGCTCGAAGACGGCAAGTTCCCTGTCTTGGAAATCGAGGCCGCCGGTTATCGCTGTGCGTGGTCCGGGCAAAAGACCTACAACGGCGTGGCGATCCTGTCACGCGGCCCGCTTGCCGGTCTCACGACCGACATACCGGGGTTTCCCGACGAGCAAAAGCGGGTAATCGCCGCGAACGCCGGCCAGGGAACCGACGCGGTCCGCGTAGTATGCGTCTACGTTCCCAACGGACAGGCGGTCGGGTCCGAGAAGTACGACTATAAGCTCAGGTGGCTTGCGGCCTGCCGGAGTTGGCTCGGGCAGGAGTTGATCGACAATCCGCGGCTCGCAGTGCTGGGCGATTACAACGTCGCGCCGGAAGATGAGGACGTGCACGATCCGGAGGCATGGCGAGGCCATGTTCTTTGCAGCGGCCCCGAGCGCGAGGCTTTCAGGAATCTTCTTGCGCTGGGATTGAAAGACGCGTTTAGGATGTTCGCCCAGAAGGAGAAGTCGTTCACCTGGTGGGACTACCGTATGAACGGATTCAAGCGCAACCTCGGCCTGCGCATCGATCATGTCCTGCTTAGCTCCGGGCTCGCCTCGCGGTGCCGCGCCTGCGCGATCGACGTCGAGCCGCGCCGAACGGAAAGACCGTCCGATCATGCGCCGATCATGGCCGAGCTCGCGAGTTAGTCGCTATAATCCGAGCAAAATCCAAACAGGCGGCGCGCGGGAATAGAGCGCCCCGAGGCAACTCTTACCAGGAGGAAGTAACCATGAACGTGCGCAAGTTTCCGGGCCAAATCGCCGTGTTTGCGCTCGCCCTTGGCGCCGCGACCTGCGCGCAGGGACAGACCGCCTATCCGACCAAATCGGTGAGAATCATCGTCCCCTACTCGGCGGGCGGGCCTGCAGATATCTACGCACGCTTCATCGGCGACCGGCTGCAGAAAACGATGGGGCACCCTTTCGTGATCGAGAACCGTCCTGGTGCGGGCGCGATCATCGGTACCGATGCCGTCGCGAAGTCGGCTCCGGACGGGTACACGCTCCTCATGATGTCGAACACTCACACCGTCAACGAATCCTTATTCACGAAAAAACCTTACAGCCTGCTGCGCGACCTCGCCCCGATCGCGCCGGTAAACTATTCCGACCTGATTCTGGTGGTCCATCCTTCTGTCGCCGCGAACAACCTCAAGGAGCTGATTGCGCTCGCCCAGGCGAAGCCGGGCACGCTCAACTACGCGTCCTCGGGACCCGGAACGCCTTATCACATGGCGGGTGAGCTCTTCAAGGCAATGGCCGGAATCGATGTGGTACATGTGCCGCACAAGGGAAGCGCGGAGGCGCGCACCAGCGTGCTGGCCGGCAACGTGCAGATGATGTTCGACGCCATCACAACGATGGCTCCTCTCGCCCAGTCTGGCAAAGTGCGCGCCATTGCCACATCGGGCAAGACGCGCTCGGCGATAACGCCGAACGTGCCGACTCTGAGCGAGGCGGGCCTCCCCGGGTACGACGCGGTCATTTGGCTGGGGATGATGGCCCCGGCGGGGACCCCAAAAGCGATCATCGACACGCTCAATGCCGACATCCAGAAGATCGCCAATTCGCCCGATGTCAAGGAAACGTGGTCCAGGCAGGGAGCCGTACCCATGCACATGAGCGCCGAGGAATTCGGGAAATTCATGGAACAGGACATCCAGAAGTGGGCCAAGGTGGTGAAGATCTCGGGAGCCAAGGTCGACTAGACCCGTGGCTGAGCCCTTCCGATTCACCGTCAACGGGGCCGCGTCGGCTATCGAGGCGGATCCCGATACACCGCTGCTTTACGCGCTGCGAAACGATCTCGGTCTGAAGGGCACGCGCTTCGGCTGTGGCACCGGGCAGTGCGGCGCCTGTTTCGTGCTCATCGATGGGCACCCGGCCCCAGCCTGCGACACCCCGCTGTGGTCGATCGCCGGCAAGCGCGTGACCACGGTGGAAGGGCTGGGACTGTCGGGCGGCTTGCATCCCCTCCAGGAAGCCTTTCTCGCAGAACAAGCGGCCCAGTGCGGCTACTGCACCAGCGGCGTGCTGATCAGCGCTGCGGCGCTCCTCTCGAAGAACCCTAGACCCTCTGAGAATGAGGTGCGTGCCGCGCTCGACCGCAACCTGTGCCGCTGCGGCTCGCACAACCGCATGGTACGTGCGGTCATGCGCGTCGCCGCCGGAGACTTGGCGTGAACGCGGTCGCCGACGCCCGCCTCAGGCGCCCCGGGAGCCTCGAGAAGAACCCGAGGCTTTCCCAGTGGCTGCGGCTCGAGCACGACGGCACGGTCTCGATTTTCAGCGGCAAAGTCGAAATCGGGCAGGGCATCCTGACGGCGCTCGCCCAGATAGCCGCAGAGGAACTGGGAATTGCCCTGGAACGCATTCGCATGGTGGCGGCGGATACCTCGCTCAGCCCGGACGAGGGAGTGACCTCGGGAAGTCTTTCGATCCAGGACTCGGGCTCTGCACTGCGGTGCGCCTGCGCGCATGCGCGAGCCCTGCTGCTCGAGCGTGCAGCCGAGCGCCTCGGCGTGCCTGGCGGAAGCCTGCGCGTGGACGACGGGACCGTGCGCGCAGGCGGGCGAAGCACGAGCTATTGGGAATGCTCGGACACGGCCTTGTTCGACCGCGAGGTTGAGGAGCGTGCGCCCTCCGGATCTCGCGGCGAGCGTCGCGTAGTCGGCACCTCCAGCCCGCGGCGCGACCTCCCCGACAAGATTTCGGGCCGTCCTTGCTTCATCCAGGACATGGCCTTGCCTCGAATGCTGCACGGCCGAGTGGTCCGTCCGCCCCACGGCTTCACGGGACTCGGCTCGCTAGACGACGCCAAAGCGAAAATGATTCCCGGGGTCGTCGCTATCGTGCGCGACGGCGGCTTTCTCGGGGTCCTCGCCGAGCGCGAGGAGGCCGCGATCGCCGCGCAACGCGCGTTGCGAGCCGCCGCATCGTGGAAGGAGGTCGCAGCGTTGCCAGGGGACATCTACGCGTGGCTCAAGGAGAACGCGATCGATCATCGCGTCATCAGCGAGAAATCCGACGGCGACGCAAAGTCTCGGGAGGCGCGGACGCTGGCGGCGTCTTACTCCAAACCTTACATTTCGCACGCTTCGATCGGCCCATCCTGCGCCCTCGCCCGGTTCGAGGGCGACAAAATGACCGTCTGGAGTCACAGCCAGGGAATTTTCAACCTGCGCCACGATCTGGCGATGGCTCTCGGCATGCCCGAGGAAGCGGTCGTCGTGCGCCACGCCGAAGGCGCAGGCTGCTACGGCCACAACGGCGCCGACGACGTTGCGCTCGACGCGGCCTTGCTGGCGCGTGCCGCGGGCTCGCGTCCGGTGCGCGTCCAGTGGATGCGTGATGACGAGTTCGGCTGGGCTCCATGCGGTCCTGCGATGGCCATGGAACTGCGCGCCTCGCTGGACCCCAGTGGAAACATCGTCGCCTGGCAGCACGAGCTCTGGAGCAACGGTCACAGCAGCCGGCCCGGGCGCTCGGACCAGCCGGCGCTCCTGGCTTCCTGGCATCTGGCGAGACCCCACGAGCGTCCCTCCGCGATCAACATGCCGCTTCCCGCCGGAGCGGCGGACCGCAACGCGATCCCGCTGTACGATCTCCCGAATCAGCGAGTGGTCAATCACTACGTGCGCGAGATGCCGGTGCGCACTTCGGCGCTGCGCTCGCTCGGCGCATACGCCAACGTATTCGCAATCGAGTCCTTCATGAACGAGCTCGCTCAGGCGGCGGGCGCCGATCCCATCGCTTTTCGCCTGCGCCATCTCGGTGACCCGCGCGCGCGCGCGGTGATCGAAGCCGCCGCCCACCGCGCGAACTGGAGTGGTTGGGTGCCGCGCGAGGGGCTTGGACACGGGATCGGATTCGCGAAATACAAGAACCTGGGAGCCTACTGCGCGGTCGTCGCGGAATTGACGGTCGGCCAAGAGGTGCGCGTGAACCGCCTGATTATTGCGGTGGACGTCGGGCTCGTTATCAATCCCGACGGAGTGAGGAACCAGATAGAGGGTGGTGCAATTCAGTCTACCAGCTGGACGCTGAAGGAGCAGCTGAGGCTCGGTGAGCGCGGCATCGCCAGCCTAGGCTGGGAGGACTATCCGATTCTGAAGTTCAGCGAGGTACCTGCTGTCGAGATCGAATTGATCGACCGGCCGGAGTTTCCCGCCGTAGGCTCGGGTGAAGCCGCTCAGGGCCCTACTGCCGCGGCGATCGCCAACGCCGTCGAAAACGCGCTGGGTGTGCGGGTGCGCGACCTGCCCCTTACGCCTGAGCGGATCATCGCCGCCATCGAACGGCAGTGAGGTCCGCGCAGGGCGGCCTTCACTCCACGAAATCGTACGCGGGGAGCGTGAGGAACTCGACGTAGCGGTCGTCGGTCGTGATCTTCTCGAAGAGCTTCGCGCCGTCTTCGTACTTGCCCGCCTTCCACCCTGCATCGCCCAGGTAAGTCCTCACCTTCGGCAGTTCCTCCGCGAGCAGCGCCCTGAACAATTCGCTGGTGACCTTGCGACCGTCTGCGAGCTTTCCCTTGGGGGAGCGCATCCACTGCCATATCTGGGAGCGCGAAATTTCGGCGGTCGCCGCGTCCTCCATCAGGTTGAACACGGGCACGCAGCCGTTGCCGGCAAGCCACGCGCCCAGGTACTGAATCCCGACCGAGATGTTGTTGCGCAGTCCCGCCTCGGTGATCGGGGTCTCCGGCATGAACGCCAGGAGATCCTTCGCCGCCACCTTCACGTCCGGGCGCTGGCGGTCGTACTGATTCGGCCGCGGCATGTGCTCGTCGAACACCGCCTTCGCGATGGGCACCAAGCCCGGGTGCGCGACCCAGGTGCCGTCGCACCCGTCCGTGACTTCGCGCAGCTTGTCCTCCCGCACCTTGGCGAGGGCAGCCTCGTTCGCCTTCGGGTCGTTCTTGATCGGTATCTGCGCGGCCATGCCGCCCATCGCGGGCGCCCCGCGCCGGTGACAGGTCTTCACCAGGAGCAGCGCGTAGGCGCGCATGAACGGGGCGGTCATCGTCACCTGGCCGCGGTCGGCCAGGCAGAAGTCCCGGTTCGAGCGGAATTTCTTGATGCAGGAAAAGATGTAGTCCCAGCGGCCGATGTTCAATCCCGCCGAGTGCTCGCGCAGCTCCCATAGGACCTCGTCCATTTCGAACGCGGCGAGCACCGTCTCGATCAGCGCGGTGGCCTTGATCGAGCCGCGGGGCAGGCCCAGCTCCTTCTGCGCGAGCTCGAAGATATCGTTCCATAGCCGCGCCTCGAGGTGCGACTCCATCTTGGGCAGGTAGAAATATGGTCCGGTGCCGCGCGCGAGCAGCTCCCTGGCGTTGTGAAAGAAGTACAGGGCGAAATCGAAAATCGCTCCCGCGACGGGCTTTCCGTCCACGAGCAGGTGCTTCTCGTCGAGGTGCCAGCCGCGGGGGCGCGGGATCAGGACGGCGGTCTTCTCGTTCAGCCTGTACTTCTTCCCCTCCTGCTCGAAGCTAATGTTCCGGCGCACTGCGTCGTGCAGGTTGACCTGGCCTTCGACCATGTTGGCCCAGGTCGGGCAATTCGCGTCCTCGAAGTCGGCCATGAAGGTGGACGCGCCGCTGTTGAGGGCGTTGATCACCATCTTGCGGTCGGTCGGTCCCGTAATTTCGACGCGACGGTCGAGCATGTCCCTTGGCTGCTTCGCGATGGCCCATTCCCGCTCGCGGATGTGCGCGGTCTCGGGCAGAAAATCGGGAAGTTTGCCCTCGTCGAACTCGCGCTGCCGCGCTGCGCGGCGGGCAAGAAGCTCCTGGCGGCGCGATTCGAAAGCGCGGTGAAGCATGGCGACAAATCCCAAGGCGGCCGGCGTCAGGACCGATCCGTCTCCGGAAATGGTGGGCCCATGGAGTTGGATTCCGGCAGGCAGGCTCATACGGT
>Ga0137409_10007993_pt1 | contig 10822 bp, 12 predicted proteins | sample CZODoug1_16funga_FD_122059 | JGI IMG/M metagenome (GOLD analysis project Ga0137409, IMG submission 122059) | Vadose zone soil fungal communities from Angelo Coast Range Reserve, California, USA - CZODoug1_16fungal (Hybrid Assembly) | ecosystem: Environmental > Terrestrial > Soil > Vadose zone... | reverse complement strand
TCTATCTCTTCTTAGAATCATAGAATCATAGAATCATATGAATCTATTGGTAGGAATCTAGTAGTTGGAATCTAGTAGTTGGAATCCAATGGTAGTGAGAGTAAACATTGTAAAATTGTAACTGGGAGGAGGCGCCTGGAGAATTTTAAGATGAGTGAAGAGCGTTGGGTTTACATCAACAAGGCGGGGAAATTGATCCTGCACATCGAGAATGACGGCGCTTCATTTTTGCGACGTGGCGCTGAGGCCGTGGAACGGGAAGTGACGTTGGAAGATTTACAACAGCGATATCCGAATCAATATCGGGAGGCTGTTAGATTGTTAGAGGAGAATAGGGATGGCAAAACTGACACGGCGATACACACCAGAAGAAAAGGCTAGGCTTCTGGCGTGTATGAAGCCGGTCGAGCGTTGGACGAATACGAGCAACAGCTTTGGGCGCGAAGTCATTTCGGGTTTCGGCACTTCGTTGCGCCCAACGTGACACCGATTGAACATTACCGCCCGGAGCCGATCGGATTCTTCGAAGCCTATGGGCGCGACAACTCGAAGCCGCGACGAACACCGCGATCATCGCCACGGAAGCCGGCCGCTTGAGTAGAGGATTCCAAACGTTTGGAATCTAACCGCCTTGGAAAGTGTGTACGACGATGGTGGCCATGGCAGCCCAAATTACCAAGTTCCCCTGGCGCCCTCCGAAAGTGTACGAACTCGGCCGATCGATCCGCGCTGGTCCGTTTTTCTGCTGCGTCACTGACATCGATGGCCAAATCATTGCTCGCAACATTCCGATCGTGATGAGGACGGAAAGAAAATTCGATGCATTGCGTTTGGTGAAGGCTATCGTCGATTATGTTGAGTTTCGTTCTTTTACCTGTACCGATTTGAAAGAGTATGCCGACGAGCTGACGCATCACATTAAAAAGGTCGAGGAGTTGCGGGCCGTGATCGGCAGTATGACCGCTCTTGAGCTAGGCAGAAGAATGAAGTCGATCGAGGGTGAGAATTTTGGTGGCTACTATGTCAAACATGAAAGACGAGAGACTGAAGGCGTGGTTTGGCGAATTTACCCCGCTATGTAGACGTCGGTTTGCCCTCTACATAGAGTCTATCGACGGCTCGGGGGTGTGGCGATAGAGCAAAATGATGGGCCACCTGTGACACCGGGACACCTTTTTGGAGACCTGATCGCTATCTGGTAAAACGGGTTTGCTTAACCCGTTTTCCCGCGTCTAGGATCTTTTGAGTTAGCTTGGCTTTTTGCACGAACCAAGGCTGAGCGCGGCACCTATTGTGATGATGAAGGCAAGCGCGCCGTTTTCACCGGTTCACCTCTGCCATAGGTGGATGCCGGGCCCGGGGGGGGCATCATCAAAATAATAGGGGGGTGGTCGCGCGGAACGGCTCTTGGCCTTCTTTAGCTAAACGTCAAAATTTCTTAGGAGGGAAAAACCAATGAAACAACGCGGTCGAAAATCAGCCGCAGCGTTGTCGATCATCGGCGTTGATAGTCAGCAAGGCTGGCCTTCCCCTCCGGCATGCCTATCCGAACCGGAGCGCGAATTGTTTGCCTCCATTGTCGGCGGCTGCGCTGCCGACCATTTCCGCCAGACGGACCTGCCCCTCTTGTCGCGCTATTGTGAAGCGGCGATTTTGGCCGAGCACGCGGCGCTGGAGCTGCGCAACGGCGCGGTAGTGGACGGTAAGCCGAGCCCGTGGATTATCGTTCAGGAAAAATGTGTCCGCGCAATGGTGTCGTTGAGCATGAGGCTGCGGTTGTCGCCGCAGAGCCGGGTTGATCCCAAAACACTCGGACGTCAGCAGCCACAGCGGGGACCGCTGCCATGGGATCCAGTCGAGTGACCGGCACAGATGACTACCGAATCAACCGATTTCGTTGATTGATCGCTATTGTCACTCGGCCATTTGCTTCCTGCACCTGGGCAGAGGGATCGTCGATTAACGTAGTATGTCCCGCGCAGGAAGGTAGAGGTTGGATTCCGCCAACTGAATCGGCCCCTTGATCCGCCCTTGAAAAGGGATTGGCATGAATACCCTGATCGGGACGAACTTGCGGCGTGCGGACGAGGGGCGCGCGCGTTACACGTCCTGAAACAGGATATCGCTCAGGCTTTTTTCGTCGCGCTGCCGTGGTGTCAGGTCCAGTCCGGTCAGCAGATCGGCGAGGTGGCCTGTCATCAGTTCGGCAGCCATATCGGACTCGTGGCGGGCGATGGCGTCGACCAGGGGATGATGGGCGTGGCTTGCACAGATGGTGTCGCGCCGGACCCAGTACAGTGCGATGATCAGCGACGAGCGGGTGACGAGGTCGGCGATGACCTCGCACAGAATCGACTGCGAGGCGATCTGCGAGACCTCGACATGGAAATTGGCCGAGAGCATCAGCGCGTCGCTGTCGCGCCCCTGGCGCACCGCCTCGTGTTCCTGATCGAGATGGGCGCGCAGCCGCGCTATGTCAGCGGGCGTAGCGCGTGCGGCGGCGAGGGCCGCGGCGCGCGGCTCGACCAGCATGCGCATTTCGAAGATTTCGCGGGCTTCGGTCTGCGAGGGCTGTGCCACGAAGGCGCCGCGGTTCGGCTCTAGGCGCACGAGGCGATCGTGCGCGAGCGCCTGTAGCGCGGAGCGGATCACTGTGCGACTCACTGCGTAGATCGAGGCCAGTTCGTCTTCGGGCAATTTGGTGCCGGGCGCCAGCCGATGCGCGAAGATCGCGTCCCTCAGGCGGGTGTAGGTGCCGGACCATCGCGATGGCGGCTTCAGGGACTGGGTCTGTTGGTCTTCAAGGGTGCGCATGGCGTCAGGGGCTAGACGGAGATGGCGACGTTAGGGGTTGCGGTCGGAGAGTGTGCACGCGCTTCGGCGGTCATCATAACGTGCGTTGTCCCGCAGGTGAAGCGGTGATCGGCGGGTTGTCCGCCGCGCGTTGCGGCTGCGACTCGTTGTCTGGCTCGTGCTGCGCTTGCGGCGTGAACGCAGCGAACATGCCCGCATAAGGCTTGGCGCGAGGCGCGGCATAGCCGCCATGCTTCGATGTCTTGTGGCCGAGGCTCACCAGGCCTTCGGCGAGCTTCACCGCCGCACCGACGCCGTCGACGACGGGGAGGCGGTGCTCGCGCGATAGCGCGGCGGCGAGATCGGCCATGCCGGCGCAGCCCAGCACGATCGCCTCCGCGCGGTCCTCGATGATGGCGTTTTCGATCTCCTTCGATATGCGCTGACGCGCGTCTGAGCCGGGGATCTCGAGATCGAGCACCGGAATGTCGGAGGCGCGCACCCGCGCGCAGCGGCCGGCGAAACCGTATTTGGCGAGGTTGTGCTCGATCGCCGAGATCGAGCGCGACAGCGTCGTCACCACGCTGAACCGATAGGCCACCAGGCTGGCCATGTGGAAGGCGGCCTCGCCGATGCCGACAACTGGCGCGGTGGTGAGACAGCGCGCCGCGTCGAGCCCGGTGTCGTCGAAACAGGCGATCACATAGGCGTCCGCACTGGGCGCAGCACGCATCTGCGCCAGCAGGCCCGGAATCGAGAAGACTTCATCGTAAAAGCCCTCGATGCTCGGCGGGCCGAAATTCGGATTGACGGCCTCGATCGCGGTGCCGGAGGCAGCGACCGCTTGGGCCGCGGCACCGATCTTTTGCGTCATCGACGCGGTGGTGTTGGGGTTCACGACCAGAATGTGCATGGGTGTTCGACCTGACTCACAGTTCTCCGCCAAGATAGAGCGTCTTGACGCGTTCATCGTTGAGAAGCTCGGCCGAGCGCCCGGAGAGCGCGACGGCACCGGTAGAGAGCGCATAGGCGCGCGCGGAGATCTTGAGCGCGATGCGCGAATTCTGCTCGACCAAGAGCACGCTGACCTTCTCGTCGCGATTAATGGCGACGATCGAGCGGGCGATGTCCTGCACCAGTTTCGGGGCGATGCCAAGCGAGGGCTCGTCAAGCAGCAGCAGCGTCGGCCGGCTCATCAGCGCGCGGCCGATGACCAGCATCTGCTGTTCGCCGCCGCTCATGGTGCCGGCCGCCTGGCCGTAGCGTTCGCGCAGCCGCGGAAAGCGCGCGAGCACCGCCTCGAGCGTGCGCGCGACCTCGGCTTTGTCGTGGCGGGTAAAGGCGCCCATCAGGAGATTGTCCTTCACCGACATCAGCGGAAACGAGCGGCGGCCCTCGGGCACCATGGCGATGCCCATCTTGACCAGTTCGTCCGGCGGGTGGCCATCGATGCGCTGGCCGCGAAAGCGGATTTCACCGCTGCGGATTTTCCGCAGGCCGGTGATTGCGCGCAGGATCGAGGTCTTGCCGGCGCCGTTGGCGCCAATCAGTGCCACCGTCTCGCCCTCGTTGACCTCGAGCGAGACATTGCGTAGGGCGTACACTTGGTCGTAGTAGAGTTCGACGCCCGAGAAAGTGAGAAGCGGCTCCATCGCGCTACATCCCGATCGATTCGTCGGCGCTGCCGAGATAGGCCTCGATCACGCGCGGGTTTTCCTGGATCTCACTCGGCGTTCCTTCCGCTATCTTCTCGCCGAAATTCAGCACCACGATGCGGTCCGAAATCTTCATCACGGCGGGCATGTCGTGCTCCACCAGCAGGATGGTGACGCCGCGCTCGCGTACCGCGCGCACCAGCTGGACCGCGCGGCGCGTCTCGTCGTGGTTCATGCCGGCGAACGGTTCGTCGAGCAACAAGATCGTCGGGTTGGTGGCGAGCCCGATGGCGATACCGAGCGCACGCAAATGGCCTTGCGGCAGTGTGCTCGCCAGCTGGCTGGCGATCGCGCCGAGACCGAGAAAATCGAGGATCTCGTCGGCGGAGCGGGCGAAGTCGCTCTCATCCGCGCGCGCGCTTTTTGAACCGGCGTAGAAGCCGAGCAGGCTGGCGCGTGAGCGCAGGTGATGGGCGATGATGACGTTGTCGCGCACGCTCATACCCTTGAAGATAGTGGTTTCCTGAAAGGTGCGCACTACGCCGGCGCGAGCCACGATATGTGGCGCAAGGCCGGAGATGCGCGCGCCGCGTAACAGCACTTCGCCGTCGCTCGGCCGCATGAACGAGGCGATCAGCTTGAACAGGGTAGACTTGCCGGCGCCGTTCGGTCCGATCACGGACAGGATCTCGCCCTCACGCACGAAAAACGAAATGCCGTTGACGGCCACCAGGCCGCCGAAGCGTTTGGTCAGGGATTTGACCTCGAGCAGCTCCGCCATGGCTCAGCTCTCCTTCCGTCGTGGCGCGAACAGGCTGAGAATGCCGTTGGGCAGCGCTACCATCAGCGCGATCAGCACCATCGAATAGATCAGCAACTGGAACGCGCCGGTCCGGAACAGGAAGTCCCAGCCGAAATACAGCACGAACGTGCCGACCACGGGGCCGACCACATATCCCAATCCGCCGAGGAAGCAGTTCAGCATAAAGTTCACAGAATCCGTGACCGCGAAGCTCGACGGATAGATCGATTGCGCGATGGCGACGAACATGGCGCCACCGATACCGCCCAGGAACGAGGAGATCGCATAGGCGATGATGCGCAGCTCGGCGATGTTGACGCCGATCGAGGAGGCCAGCTCCTCGTTCTGTTGCAGCGACAGGCACAGTTGCCCGATCCGCGAATGCACTAGCCGGTAGACGCCGGCGAACACCAGCACCATTAGCGTCACTGCGACGAAATAGAACGCCTGGCGCGGGTTGGCGAGCGTGGCGAAATCCGGCAGCAGCGTGACGCCGAACAGGCGGATCGGTCCAGGGGGCGGGATGTCGGTGATGCCCCTGGCGCCGTTGGTCAGCGGAACCGCCAGCGCCGCGAGCCGCGCCACCTCGGTTAGCACCAGCGTCACCATGGCGAAATAGACGCCGCGCAGCCGCAGGATCGGTAGCCCGATCAGGATGCTCAAGCCCGCACACAACAGCCCGGCGAGTGGCAGGCTCAGCCAGAACGAGACGCCGCCAACCGTGACGAGTATCGCCGACACGTAACCGCCGAGCAGCGCATAGGCGCCCTGGCCGATGTTGATGCGGCCGATGAAGAAGGTCAGCCACACGCCAGCGCTGGCGATGCTCAGCAGCGCGACGGACGTCAGCGTGTAATAGAGATCGCTGCGGCCGCTGACCGCAATTAGCCAGGGCACGAGCAGGAAGGCGACGACGAGAAACAGCGCCAGCGCCGAGAGTTTGGATGCGGTGCTGCTCATCGTTAGCCCCAAGGTTTGCCCATCAGCCCGTTGGGACGGATGCTCAGGAACACCATCAAGGCGGCGAAGATCACCAGATAGGTGATGTCGCCGTGGGCGTGAAGCACCGACAAGCCGACCGACTCCAGCATGCCGAGAATGAACCCGCCGGCGATGGCGCCGCCAACCACGCCGGCGCCGCCGATCATCACCATCAGGAACGCCTTGATCGAAATCGGGCCGCCGATGCCGGAGTTGACGCCGGTGATGGCCACGAGCAGCCCGCCGACTACGCCGGCCAGCATCGCGCCGAGCGCAAACCCGATCATGGAATAGCGGTCAACATTGACGCCCATCAGCTGCGCGGCGACGCGGTCCTGCGCCAGCGCCCGCATCGCCCGCCCGGGACGGCTGAACTGCATGTAGGCCATAAAGCTCGCGATCAGCACCAGCGCAATGACGCCGACGGCGATCTTGTCGTAGGGCATGATCAGCCAATCAACATTGAGCACGCCGTTGATGATTTTCGGCACGCCGCGCTGCTTTTCGCCGAACAGCAGCAGGATTACGGCATCGAGGAAAAAAGCAGTGCCGGCCGCGAGCAGCATGGTGCTCTCGTCGCGCACGCTGCGCCGGATCACGGTGCGGAACAGCAGGCGTTCGAACAGCCCGCCGATGATTGCGAGCGTCACGCCCGAACAGGCGAGCGCCACCACGAACGGCAGGTGCAATTGACCGTAGACCGTATAGGTGATGAAGCCGCCGAACACGTACATCTGGCCGTGCGCAAAATTCAACACGTTCATCAGCGCGAAGATCAGCGTCAGGCCGAGCGCGATCAGCGCGTACTGGGCGCCGAGATAAAGGCCGTTCACGATGACTTGTGTCATGCGCAATCCCGTTTGAAAGGCGCGGACGATCCGCGGAGCGGCAGCCTCGGGTGAGCAGGGGCAGAGTGGGCGGCAAGCGAGGGGCGAACGATCTCGCTCGCCGCCAGGTTCTAATGACGTTCAGCCGGCCGCCGGTTTAAGGCCGGCGCCGGCCACCACGGATCAGTCGACATCGGCGATGAACAGCGTCTCGAACTTGCCGTTCTTATATTCGGTGACGACAAGGGGCACCGCGAGTTGGCGCTTCTGGCCGAACGACGAGGCCCCGACATAATGCAGCATCTTCTCGCCCTTGACGTAGGGGTTCGGGGCCGAGAAGCCGTCGATGGTCTTCTTGTACTCGGCAATATCGTCGATCGCCTTGGGGTTTGTCTTCAGCGTGTCGATAATGTATTGCAGTGCGTAAACCTTGGTGTTCGACTCGTCGTTGTATTCGCCGAACATCTTGGTGTAGCGCGCGATGAAGTCGTCCATCGTCTTGGAGCGGATCTCCGCAGTCGAGGCGCCGCCGACCGAGATGAAGCCGTTGGCGAGGTCGCCCGCGCCTTCCTCGAGCACCTTGGCGTCCTGCGCGGTTTCGGCCGAAAGCAGTCCCCGATAGCCGAGTTCGCGCGCGGCGCGGATCAACAGCGGCGCGTTGGCCGGCGAGACGCCGGAGAGCACCAAGAGATCAGGCTTCAGCTTGACGATCGGCGTCAGCACCGGTGTGAAGTCGCGGGTGTCGTTCTGGTAGGTGTCCTTGTCGGCGACGACCTGCAGGCCGAGCGCATGCGCGGCCGCGACGCCGCCGTCGCGCTGACTGAGCGGATCGGATTCATTGGCCGCGACGAAGGCGATCGTCTTCACGCCCTTGTTGTCGTGCAAATATTTGTAGATCGCCGGGCCCGACTGATAGTTCGCGACCATGCCGAGCACCGCGTTGCTGGCAGGCTTGGTATAGAGCGCCTTCGGGAAGGCGTAGGGGAAGTAGATGATGCCTTTGGCTTCCGCCACCGGGCGCACGGCGGCCGCGCCGTCGTCGACATTCGGCCCCACCACATAGTGGATGCCTTCCTGAGCCATCTTTTCCATGCCGGCGATGGCGCGCTTGGGATCCTTCTGGTCGTCGAAGGTCACGATCTTAATGTCGTAGGTGCGATCGCCGATCTTGACCCCGCCAGCCTCGTTCCATTGCGCCGCGAGGGTCTGCATCGAGCGCACGTTCGAGGTGCCCCAGGCCGCAGCGGGACCGCTGGTCACGCCGACGAAGCCGATCTTCAATTCGGTGTTCGCCGCCTGCGCCGGCAGTGCGCCTCCGGCCATCAAGGTCAGCATCGAGGCCCCGAACAGAGCCGATTGCACAGCAAAATACCTACTCATCATCGCACGTCTCCTCCGTTGAATGAACCAGCGCCCGACAGTCCGGGAATCTCCCCCGTCGCCAAGTCTTGGGCGGATCAGACGCGCCCGCCTTGTGATTGTCAACAATCAACAGGATTTCGTGTACAATGCAGGGAAGGGCGCCACCGATGAAGCGTCCCGATTGACCTTCGACCAATCTTGGGAGCAGAGCGGCTTGTTTGACATTGAGCAGGATTATCCGCGCGATCTGATTGGTTATGGCCGCAACCGGCCGCGGCCCGTTTGGCCGGGCGAAGCCCGCGTCGCGGTGCAGTTCGTCATCAATTATGAGGAAGGCGGCGAGAACTGCGTCCTGCATGGCGATGCGGCCTCAGAGGCTTTTCTCTCGGAAATCGTCGGAGCGCAGCCGTGGTCGGGGCAGCGGCACGTCAACATGGAGTCGATCTACGAATACGGCTCCCGCGTCGGCTTCTGGCGGTTGTGGCGGATGTTCACCGAGCGCAACATGCCGGTCACGGTCTACGGCGTCGCCTCCGCCATGGCGCGCAACCCGCAGGCGGTGGCGGCGATGAATGAGGCCGGCTGGGAGATCGCCAGCCACGGCCTGAAATGGATCGACTATCGTGATCATACGCTGGAGGCGGAGCGCACGGACCTCGACGAGGCGGTGCGGATTCACACGGCCGTCGCGGGCACACGTCCGCTCGGGCTGTATCAAGGCCGCACCTCGGTGAACACGCTGGCGCTGGGCGCGCGGGAAGGCGGCTTTCTTTATCTCGCCGATGCTTACGCCGACGAATTGCCGTATTGGCAGCTGATCGCCGGCCGCCAGCAGTTGATCGTGCCCTATACGCTGGACGCCAACGACATGCGTTTTGCGACGCCGCAGGGCTTCAACAGCAGCGACCAGTTCCTGAGCTACCTGAAGGATTCGTTCGACGTGCTCTACGCCGAAGGCGTTGCCGGCCATGCCGGGATGATGTCGGTGGGGCTGCACTGTCGCCTGGTCGGTCGGCCTGGCCGCGTCGCGGCGTTGGCGCGCTTTCTGGATTATGTGCAAGGCTACGCGTCTGGGTGGCGACGCGCCTCGACATCGCGCGCCACTGGATCCGCCACCACCCGCCCGCCGGCGGCTACGAGCGCAACCGCATGGGCCCGGCGCTGCGCGCCGAAGTCTTTGGCGATGACACAACGGATTTGCAGTAGCCGGCGGTTGAAGAAATCCTGAGTCAATCCGGAAGCCACGTGGCGCCTATCCGGAATCTTGGGTGAATCGTGCGCGCGCGTTACGGCCGCACCGCTGTGGTTGCGTCAGCACCGAGGGCGACAGCGGGGGCCTCGAACGGGAGCTGGCTTGCGAGGAAGTCGCGCGCCACTTGGAGAAAGGTGGCGAGCACGGCACTGGGATCCGGGCGATAGATCATCATCACGTCGGCGACGGCGCGGGTGCCGTGCAGCAGGCGATGAACCACGCCCGGATGCGCCAACGTCTGGATCCGCTCCGGCACCACGGCGACGCCGAAGCCAGCGGCGACCAGGCTGATCAGCGAATAGGCCTCGGCCGCCTGTTGCGACACCTTTGGCGTGAAGCCGGCCTCGACGCAGCATTGCCACAGATATTGCGCGAAGCGCGAGGTGCCAAGGTGAAGGAAGACATGGGACTCGTCCTTGAGGTCACTGAGGGTGATGCGTTTCGCCGCGGCCAACGGATGGCCCAGCGGCAGTGCGACACCGAGCCGTTCCGTCCAGCCGAGTTCAGTGACGAGGTCGGCGTCGTCCGGTGGCCGGCGCAAGAATGAAATATCAGTGCGGCGGCTGACCAGCGCGGCGTGCTGTTCGGACGGCGACAGTTCATGCAGCCGCACATTGATCTGTGGATAGGTGGCGCTGAATTCGCGCACCAGGGCGCCAGCGGCCCCAGCAGGATCGAGCCGGTCATGCCGATGTCGAGGGTGCCGACATGGCCGAGGCCGATCACGCGGGCTTCCTCGGAGGCCTGTTCGACTGCGCCGAGGATGGCGCGGGCGCGGGCCAGCATCGCGGTTCCGGCGGGCGTGAGTTCGACGCGGCGGCTGCTGCGTTTGAACAGTGCTGTGCCGAGTTCGTCTTCGAACTGGCGGATCTGCTCGCTGCTGGCGTTTAGCATCAGAGCAATACTGCTCACCTATTTTGCTTCATGGATCACGGCTGAAGATCGAGTAAAGCGGGCCTTCGTTACTCGATAGCCTCCAGCAGCGTACCGAGATATTCCGGTTTTTGGGAGACCCATCTTGGAGATTGGGTTGATCTGCACTCTGTAGGGGAGGGGCCACGACCAGATGACTCTTAATCATCGGGTCCCAGGTTCGAGCCCTGGTGCGCCCACCATCCAGTCTTCGCAAACCGCACGTTTCCGATACGAC
>Ga0137409_10007991_pt1 | contig 10824 bp, 15 predicted proteins | sample CZODoug1_16funga_FD_122059 | JGI IMG/M metagenome (GOLD analysis project Ga0137409, IMG submission 122059) | Vadose zone soil fungal communities from Angelo Coast Range Reserve, California, USA - CZODoug1_16fungal (Hybrid Assembly) | ecosystem: Environmental > Terrestrial > Soil > Vadose zone... | reverse complement strand
AAAGTTCAAGCTGAACTTTGCAAAACAACTAGGCACATGAGCTGCCAGATGAAACTTGCCCACCGCAGGAATGAGATGAGTTAACTGTGGGAGGCTTAAGAAGTGACTGTCTTGCACACGTCGGTGAAAGTTAATAGACCACTGGCAGGCCACATCGTAGATGATCAGGGCGGAGTTCATGGGCTCTGTGTGGTATGCCAATGCATTGCAAACGGAATAGTCCATGTTGATCTGCCTTGTTAAGTATGGGCAATGGATCTGTGGCACCATTGATCTTCACATACCTTTCTCCCTTTTGGAAGTCCACCACCGAATGAGGCACAAAGCACCCATGTCTTGCACAGGCACATGCACCTATACCTGTTGACTCCAAATTGTTCCGATGGGTATTGACAGCATTGACTGCCTTGTGATTATGGCAGGTGGATCTCTGGGTGAAATAGATGGTCAGTTTTCAACTGCAATTTAACATCTGAGCTGAGGGCACCTCTTTGAACTCCTGTGCATCAGACAGATGCTGTTTGTACCTTCCCTCTTCAACCACATATCCATATCCATGGGTCAAGTTCACATCTTCTTCAGGACATCTCATTTTCATATGATCTGCCGTGAAGTTCCCATCTGCCACCAATGCTCTCCTAAAAAGCCACCTGTAGAAAAACCAAGCATGAGGCGACATACATAACATAGGCAAAGACAAGAGGATTTACTCATTGGAATCATACTCCCAGCCCTCTGGAAGATTGATGCCTGGTTGTGGGCAAGCCGGGCAAAACAAGGCCAGATCACCTGGGCCAGGCTCTCGGCTCTGTCCATGGCCCAGTCCAAATCTTTTCAAAGACTGGAGGTTCCGCCACTGCCGGGACACACGTAGCAGCTCTCTGTACCGGTTCTAAATGATCCCATCAGTAAGCTGACCAGAGTGATTGACGGGTGATGAAGACCAACAGGAACAGATGCTGGGGCTGCATTATTGGTGAACCTTCTCAGCTTTTGGAAAAAGCTCAAACCAGCGGTCTTGCATTCCATGGCATCCATGTAAAAATGGTCAAGCACATCAAATGTGAAAGCAGTCTTGGGCCGGATGACACTGGCTGAAAACAGACCATGTCTGAAGAGTTGGATGTGATGGGGGGCAGATCCTGGGCAAGCACACCATTGGATGTGGTGATGGAAAACCCCATTGCTGTGAGCAATGACAAGAGTATCCTGACCGCCCATAATCCCAGAAAAATCTTCAAGTAGATCTGCCTCTTGCTCCTCCTCTTCTTCGGCTCCAGCCATTGACACATCTTCCCAGGGGTTCCTCTGGACTGGGCAGGATTGTCCATTGTGTCCCAGGTGCATGACAAACCCTTGTTCGAGAAGAGATGACTTTAAGAAACATTTGCCATCCCAGATCTGGATCCGGTGGAAGGGTAAGGACATGTGGCTTGATAAACCACAATGTTTACACCAGACTGAATTGCCAAAACAGTCTGTGCAGCGGAGGATACCTGGGCGCAAGGAGCAGCTGGTACACTGGACCCCCACACCATTTGCCTCGCTTTCCAAAAGCTCTGTGAGATATTGTGGACGTAGGAGCAACCATTCTCGAAGGAATGAATTTTGAGACTGGCAGATGCACCAAAAGATCCAAAACAGCCCATTAGCATTCCTTGTCCGTGGTCAGTCAGCAAATGTGCTTACCTTAGTCTTCCGAGGAGCACCATGGCCCATATGATGGTCATGGGAACCACCAAACTCCTCGCCATTTGAACCAATGGCACCCCCGGCTTGATGTGTTTCTTCTAATGGCCTGGGCGTTCCAGATGGCCTGGGTGTTCCACGTGGCCTCCTCAAAGTACCCGGGGAGGGTTTCAAGGGTCTCTCCACCCAGCGCTCCTTTCCCCTGCGATCAATGGTTTTCACCCATTCCATCAGCTTCACTGTGCCCTTTCTTTTGAGATGTAATTTGGGCATGGCAGCCTTAACTTAGCGAAACTTGGTCACGTGACTTCCTGTCACTGCCGTCACACCTGCCCTTAGGCCTGCCATTTATGTAACCTTGAAAATAAAATAAATCATTTTCAGGTTGTATTTCCAAGTCTATTTTCCAACAAGAGACAAGTAGTCCTCTTCCCTGGGCCAATTGGGACGACAGACCTCCAGACGTTCGTGCACCTTGTCCTTCATGTAGTGGGACACGCAGACCCTCTCTCCCCCTGACCAGTCTCCCACCTCATGAAGAAACACCTTTCCACCCACTGCCACAACATCTCCAGGCCTATAAGACAGATGAACCCCCAATTCTGGAACACCAAGCTTAGCCTGTGTGTGGGTCCCAGCACTCACGAGTAGATCGTAGTGTGTAGGGCACCCCCCTGCATCTCGATGTGGTGGAGTAACCCGGTTGACAATGACTTGGCAACCACTGAAGATGGATGGCCATAGTTGCTGATGAGGATGTGGTTTGGCCATTTCCCTGCCCTGTTTGATCAACTCGATGGCCCTCAACCCACTGTCATAAAGCTCCGGGGAGATAAGAGCCATGATGGCATTGCAGAGGACTTCAGGATGCTGGACCTGGTCCATCCAGGTGGCTGCAGTGGGATGTTGTAGATGGACAGACACATGCAATTGGTCCCTGAGGGTCTGTTGTTCCGGTCAATCATGGATACTTATGTTTAGATCTGTGAACATTCACCTCATGACCCTGCATAAAACTACCCGGATTGAATGTTCGAACTCCTGCCCCAAACTGGCCAACTCCGGGGGCTTGTCTGAAGCCTTCATTGCGCCAAGACTTGTTACCCTGCTGTGGTGAGAGGTAGCTTGCTATGTTGGCCACACCGGTGTTGTAATCGGCCTGGCAGTGTGTGTTGGGTGATTAGACCATGGTCAAGTTCATCAAGGGGAGTTGACTCTCACCAGTCTTGCTGTACTTAGCACCTCCGGCAGATACCACAGCAAGATCCGGCCATGGCAATCCACCACTACCATAGGCTCTTTGTGCAGCCCGCCATTTTCTGGTTTATAGAACTTGCTTAAGCGTTCAAGCTCCTTGGTAACTTGGTCATTGTGTTTGACCCGGGAATTTCTAATGTGTTCTGAATAGCGATCAACATCAAATGACACCCTCACTGACCAATGGAACCACAGTGAGATTGGCATTAAACTAAAGAATGAGGACATGCCTGGGTTCAAAACAGCAGAAGCAACTGTGAGGACAATTCTCTTGATCTCCATGTAAGTGACTCTTCTGGGGCCATTTATTCCAGCAATATCTTTGTCCATGGTGCTTTTGAGTTGTGCCAAGCGGGCCCAGATCACTAATCTCGGAGTATTTTAGGGATTGTGCCTGGCTGTGGATGGATAAGGGAAAACTTACTTGGTTTTGGTTGTTCCCTGCAATGGGTGTATGGACGGCTTGCCCAATTCACGAGTCAATTCTTCCCACATAAACATTTTGAGGGCATGCCCGCTGGAAGTTATGTCAGTCAGAGACTTGAGGACTGGAATTTTGTTGAACTCACATAGGAAACTCTTCAGGTTGAGCTCCTCCAAGGGGATCCATTGGAAAGAGGTCATATACCAAGTAGACCGGCAGCTTACTGTAAGTCACGTGACCTTGGTTTGAGGCAGCATGAAACGACCGGCGCTTCGCCTTCAGGAATTGTATGGAAAGCCGTTTTGGCATGAGGGGGGAGACTGGTTTGGAGGAGAGGGATCAGTGTAACACATTATGCTCTCTACGTGTGAGGGCTGGGACCCACAAAGAAGCCGAAAGCTGAGCTTGGTCTTCTGGAATTGGGGGTTCATCTGTCTTATAGGCCTGGAGATGTTGTGACACTGTGTGGAAGCGGGTTGCTGCATGAGGTGGGAGACTGGTTGGGAGGAGAGAGAGTCTGCGTGTCCCACTACATGAAGGACAATGCGCATGAATGTCTGGAGGTCCATCGTCCAAATTGGCCTGGGAAGAGGACTACTTGTCTCTTGTTGGAAAATAGACTTGGAAATACAACCTGAAAATGCTTTTCAAAGGTATTTGGAGTCCTAGGGGCCTTAGAAGGGGGCTTAGAAGGGGGCTTTAATAAATGCTGGCTGATGACAGGCGCCCATGGTCATGTGATCACCCCTTACTGATCAGAAATCATGTGGCATTGACAATTGATTGACCAGGACCAGGCAATACATAGAACCCTATTCCAAGTGATCTACTGCCAGCCATCTCCCTCCAAACACTGCACCCCCAAGCTGGCTGTATTTTTCTGGCGGTGGGCTAAATGTCATCCGGTGGTTGCAATGTTGACAGCCAAAAAAATATACAAGCCCCTCGCTTGTAGACTCCCAAGGTCTAATGCACAGACACGATGGACACTGAACTGGCAGTTGGTGACCCCAAGGTCTGATCTGGGAGTGGACCCACACATATCTGGTCCCTCTGTGCTTTCCCTCAGGAAGAGGGCAGATATGGACTATGTCGGTGTGGCGAGAGATGGTTGCTGTAGTGGGCAGAATGTGTCGCATGAAACTGAGGACATTGAATTTCTCAACCAATACTTGCTGTGCATAGGCAAGGATGAAGCCAGCTGTGAGACAGGGCTGAAGCTGAGGCGCAGTAAATGCAATCATATCTGAGACCTGGAGTCTGAAAAGGAATAAGTGCTTTCAGCTTCACCGGCGAGGACAAGGGCAGCGACTTGCCGTTGGACCTCAGCTGCCAGTTGGGTATAGCTTTCTGGCCTTGAGACGAGGGCACCACATGACATCATCCACACAGTCACTTCTTTCCCATGGAGGAAGGTGGCAAAGTCATTGGGTAAAAGGGCACCCATGAACTGTGGGTGTGTGATCAAGATGGCGCTCAGAGTGGCCACTACTCACTGACCTCTGCCACAGTGGCGCATGAACCTGGTGAGACAAAGAGGTCCCCCCTGTCCTCATCAGAATGGTTCGTGATGAAAATGACCACACGTTGGGTCTTGTTGGAAGATAGACGTTGGGCCATTTCGTTCATTGCGTGCCCATGGTTGACGACCTGCTCAAGGGTCTCCAAGTTGAAAGAGATTTCTTCATAAACTACTCCACTGGCGTGGATGAATCCCTGCATATATTGGTACAGCAAATGTGGTGGGGAGCCAATGCCGTCTAAGCTTTGGAGAATGAAATGAAGAACGAGAAGGTCGTCCGTGCTGACTTGGGATCGAGAGGTCATTTGAAATTGCCCTTGCACTTTCATGGGACTATCTATGCCAGGTTTCAAGAGAGAAGGTTCCGGGTTTCCAGCGGCTTCTGACATCGGCCTGACATAGTATCCCTGCAAGGAGTGGAAGTGAGTCAGATAAGTAACATCAAACTCTGGTACTGACATAGTATGGAAGATGGCTCCTCTTGAATATCCGTTCATGGCAGGCAATGCACAAGAAGTCCAAGTTGGAGACATCAACATCGGGAAGGGGTGGGAGACACTGGTGGCAAACGGCTCGAGGGCAATGGTCACAGAGATGGAGGGCTCCACCATTCAAGCACATGTAGCAAAACTTCTACAGGCTTCAGCGAACGCCACATTGATAATGAGGCAGGGAACCTACGTCGTTGTTGCCTGACCTCTCTGGGCGCTTATGGTGAGGCTTTGGGCGAGATGAGGATGTCTTAGCTTTGACTGGCAAGGAATCGGCCCATTTGGCACGGGTTGCATGACCACCAGTTGATCTCTTGGAATTCTGTTGAGTTCGGACCATTGTTGAGGGCGATTCTTGAAATAGACGTGATTTGCAGTATGTAAGGCAGGCGCTAATATTTGCTTCCATTTTTTTTTGGAACAGTGTGAAGGCAGGCCGCTTTTATCTCCTGCTACATCACGTGATCATAGCGTGACATTTGGTGACAATTTAGCATTGAGCAAAATTCTAATAATAACTTGGGATCCTGATCATCCAAAGGTGTCCTTCTAATACTTACTCAGTGGTGCTCGGTGCTATCTATTGGTCACAGCTCTGTCACGTCACATGATTTAGCGGGAGATGACTTACAGATTGGTGTCTAGAAGGTGCCAGTTCATAGTATAACATGGATTATCAATGAAATCTGTATCAGGAATGTTGAATATCCTGAAATTAACTAGTATAATGTGGAATTGAGCAATAAATTAGAATAAATAAATATGCAAACAGCAGTGCCATGCGGCAAGGTCACGTGACATGTTCTGGCCAATATATACTTTTTGCGGGCGCCAATCTTTGTTTACTCTTCCTTGCTTCGCGCCACTCCCATGTTTACCATGTTCGAGGTTCGTCGTACCACGTAGCGCGTCCCGGCGACCGCCGTGCACATCCCACGCACACGAGATCGGATCGAATCGTCCCAGTTGCCAAGATCCAGGGGAAGGCCAGGATGGTCCGTCATGTGGGCAGACGTGCCAATGCGATGGGCTCCTCGGGAATGTCGGGGTGGGAAGCACACGTGCTTCTTGCCTTGACGATGTGGTGGTGGCTTGGGTGACACCATACGGCATCATGTGGGAGGCAGATGTGCCTTCTTCTGATGTCCGCACTGCCACACCCCTGAGCCCGGCTTTTCTTGATCAAGGTTGACTGGGACATTCGATATGGGACGAGGTATGAGCCTACCTTCCTCTCTGACTCTTCTTTTGCATCCAGGATTATTTTGGATTTCTTGGAGGGCCTAATGCGGCCATTGGGCAAGTAGACATCGGTGGATGACCGATTGTCACCCCCACTCCATGTGTTGGTATCTGTGGGATCTCTTGGAGGGCCTAATGCGGCCATTGGGCAAGTAGACATCGGTTGATGGCCGATTGTCACCCCCACTCCATGTGTTGGTATCTGTGGGATCTCTTGGAGGGCCTAATGCGGCCATTGGGCAAGTAGACATCGGTTGATGGCCGATTGTCACCCCCACTCCATGTGTTGGTATCTGTCGGATCTCTTGGAGGGCCTAATGCGGCCATTGGGCAAGTAGACATCGGTTGATGGCCGATTGTCACCCCCACTCCACCCTTGGAAGTAGAATTTGCCATGGTTTGCCTCGTCCCATCTCTGCCCGCCATCTTGTTTGCTCACCCTTTCACCAGACATGTCAGCCAGTGCTTGGCTCCCATCAAGTCCTCCGCTCACCTCAAGACAAGACGGCTTGGTTTGCTTCGTCCCATCTCTGCCCGCCACCTTGTTTGCTCACCCTTTCCCCAGACATGTTCGCCAGTGCTTGGCTCCTATCAAGTCCTCGCTCACCTCGAGATCGCTTGGTTTGCTTCTTCCCATCTGCTCCCGCCACCTCGTTTGCTCACCCTCCCCACACAGGGTTCTTCTACATGGCTGGCTGGCTGGGGGGTCGATTCATGGGTGGTTTGGGTGCTCATTGAATGTGAGTCGCCAGTGACATCCCCACATCATGCTCCTCACGCAGCTTCGCTTGCCTTAGGTGTTTTTCTGCCATCCCTCTTTTTTCTTTGCATCTTCTTTTTGGTTGTGTTTTTTGGGGGGTTGGGAGGCCGTGAATCCTGGCCAGGTTCGCGGCCCCCCAGCCGCCATCATAGATAGTTTCTACCACCTTCACATTGTCTTGTAATCGGTGTTGTATTTGGACTCTAACAAAATTTGTAATGAAATGGATTAGAAGGGGGAATCTATGCCGGTTTATATTGCCTAACCCTAACCCTAAATAAGACCTCACTCCCAAAGTGTAATTCTTTCCTCATGCTGCATGCTCTCAAAGCTGGCTCCATCAGTATCTGAACTCAATACATTGCTATATGGGTTCACTTCACACACCCCACTCTTCAATGATGCATGGCCGCTAATTAACCAAACAAACAGAGATCCATCCTCAGTGTTCACCCAAACCAAATGACCAAAGATATCATCTTGATCCCATAGCACTGAACAGGACATAATCAATTCGTATCTTCTACATGAACACAATTGTGGTTTTGAATGATGAATGGAGTGGGGTTATGTGTTAGACTGGCCTTACAGGTCGGCCTTGATTCCGACAAGTCAGACAAGTCAGTTATTCTTGAAACAAGGTCGGATGTGTCCCATTCTCCATTGTGTGTAACTGACGTGGGACTAGACAACCACCACGAACATAGTTGAGAGCATGAGCAATGAACGTTGTAAGTGAGTGAGGTACAAGTGAGCAGATCCAAGCAATTATCAGACTGAAGAATATACATGGATTCAAACCGCATTAGATACCCTTGACTATAAAAAACCATGTTCCACACGGTTCATCTCCATATATCCTATGGGCCATATGATCGACTCAGGTATCAGGATGCAGGCTGAAGTACCCGGAATGTTCAGAAAGGGGTTAAAACGAAGGTCATGACATTGTGCAAGCATTTCCCAAAACTATATATGCAGTCAGTCACATGTATGGTTGGCGGGTTTGGGGTCCTTACATGAAGATTCCCTGTCAATAGAGAATTATCTTTGTGGAGCATGGTTGGTGATTGGCGCCGATTATTGTAAGGTCGAATGTGGGCATGTAGTGTGCACGTGGCTGGAACTCAGGCACCCCACTCGTCCTCCTGCCTACCCTTGTCCTTGCCCTCCTCATTGTGGCCAGCCTTGTGCTAAGCCTTGTCCTCACCCTTGTCCAGGCTGCTTAAAGCTCATGGAGAGCTGAGGTTGCAAAGCAGGATAAAAGTAAACTTGACAATTTAATAATTTGAGGAATTTGCAACTAAAGCTCTCCACGGGCCGAGTCAAGGTACAAAATGTTTAAGTTCACCTAGAACTTGAAACAGTTTAACAAAATTGGTGTGTGGGGTGACATTTGAGTTATGGTGAATGACACTTGTGATAGGGGTCCTGGCATGCAATAGGGTATCCATATATATATGTAGCTACACGTTCATTTGTACCCCACGTGAGTCACTCCCGTCATCTCACTCGAGCCAAATGCAACCCATGTCACCGTCGTAAATCTAACAATCTCGCACAGGGCTGATAGTGACAAGGGCGAGGAGAGGGATGTTCCTCTCCCTCCTCACCGGTCTCCTCCCACACATGGCTCCCTTTCAAGGCCATGTGCTGGCATCTCGGCCAGCAAACTACTCAGTAATTTAGGATGAAAATCACTCACTGAGTAGTGGCTTGGCTGAGAGGTTCCAACATGATGGGACATGAGGCCACACCCTGAAGGAATCCGAACATCCTTGAGGAAAAAGGAACGATAATTGGACAGCATATGTGCGATCAATCACACATCAGTTGATTGATTGCTCATATGCTCTCCAATGCTTGTGCCTTTTCCCATTGAGGAGCCCCTGGGAATGGTGAATCAGCCAATGTGTTTTAATCCCTTTCATTGTTTTGCGCTCCTCTATAATGGGACATGAGGCCACACCTCCATCACTGCAGCCTTGCTCATTCGAAGGTGATCGGACCACCCGTCCCTCATGCCACGTCCACCACATATCTTGTCAGGGACGCACTGGCGTGAGCATGTCCTCCCCTAATTTGCGACCATCCTCTATTACTGAGTAATGATACTCAGTCATTGAGGATGACCGTGAATAAGGGGGAGGACATGCTCCAGTCAATCTCATGTGGCAATGAGGGCGAGGGAGACAGGCACTCCAGGATCTAGTCACATGTGAGAGCAACACCTGTGCCTGTCAAAAGTACATGCACCTGTCAAAATTTCCAGTTGTTCAACTTTTCTAGCACAGGAAATTTCTGCTCCACACCTTAGGGGAGCTCTGAGCAAGCCATAGCCAACTGTTGCCAAAATTTCGCAACGACCATACTATCATGACAAGGCCTCACCAAAATTGAGAAAAATTGCGAATATCTCAACAGATAGGTCATGGATTGACATCGGACATTTTGTAGTACTTTTCTATTTGTCTCAGTATCATGAATCCAGTGGTTATTTAAATAAAATTCAGCGAGGTGCATGGGCTGAACGAATCAGCATCAATGGGGTCACAAACCAAGGTTTCACCAAAAAATGTCACATCATGTCATGCGAGCTGTTCCAGTCTCCGATTCGGCATGAAGAGATAGTTTGAGGCGGCATCAAGTCGGAATGTGTCGGTGTGAGTTCAATGCGCGTCAGTCACGCTCAGTTACCATCACGTGCTGTGGCCTCAATTCTACCCCGTGTTCCTTTATTCTTTTGGAGAAAATAAAAGATGCTACCTAATGCACAAATTCAGAAAATATATGACACAAAACTTATATAGCTTATATAAGTTTTGCATTGCGATGGGGAGGAGGGGAAGCGGGGGCAGAGTTGGCAGAGGCGGACATGGAAGGCGTGTTCTCTTTCTTGTGTGCGGGTGGCGTGGCCTGATGCGTGCGGCAGTGTTTGTGCGGGACACGGCGGAGCTGCCAGCAGTGGTGGCGGAGCTGGAGGCGGCTGTGGTGTGCATGGAGGGCGCTGCTTAATAGTCTATAGATCGCTAACTTAAGGAAAGGCTTGACAGGCTATGTCAAGCCTTTCAATGTCTAGGGGTAGAGGGCTCAGGCGGCCTAGTCGGATGTCGGGAGTGACGTAGCTAGGTCACGTGAGAAACAAGTCACATGACCCGGCCCATATCGCGCATCCGGCAAGACCGCTCGACCTCGAGTGTGAGGGTAGGCAGCATCATACCACCCAATAAACGCTGGGAACCATACACAACAAAAGGGAGTGGTGGGAGGGTAATGTAAATATGTCTGTCCATGTAGAAGACCTGCAAGGACCGTTATCCTCAGGTCCGACACCAAACGCTTGGGCAGCTACAGTATTGCTAATCGAAATCAGCCCGTTTGCCGCGTCTGTCACTCCACAAGCTGCATGACATGCAGCCACTTAATGTGGCATGCGTGG
>Ga0137409_10007990_pt1 | contig 10826 bp, 19 predicted proteins | sample CZODoug1_16funga_FD_122059 | JGI IMG/M metagenome (GOLD analysis project Ga0137409, IMG submission 122059) | Vadose zone soil fungal communities from Angelo Coast Range Reserve, California, USA - CZODoug1_16fungal (Hybrid Assembly) | ecosystem: Environmental > Terrestrial > Soil > Vadose zone... | reverse complement strand
AGCGCCGGAAAGTGTCATCGAGTACGCCATCGTTACACCGTCGGCGAGCGGAGGTAGGCCCACCGCATCATGAGAGCGTTTGTGTTCTTCTGCGCGAATTCAGGCGCCATGTCCTTCTGCGCCATCTGCGTGAGCATCGACATGCGCTGCGCGGGTGACGACACGACCTGCGGGCCAGCCCACATTGCCGGGCCGTACGGGATGAGTCCCATGAGGCCAGCCACGCCGGCCGCCGCCTTTGCGGCAGCGCGCTGAGCCTTCCACGCGGCGAACCGCATCTTGAGGTTGTTGAGCCAACCCCACGACGACGGCGACCAGCCCATGAGCTGCAGTGGCGCGCGGCCGAGGCCGGCAACGCCCATGCCTTGAGCCGGCATCTGACCCTGCATGAACAAATACGGACCCTGCGTGAAGTCCATCGCAACGTTCATCACGTCCTGTTGCGGGATGTAGCCTGTCATCGAGCGAAGAACGGAGGTCTTGTAGACCGCGTCGGGTCGCATGTAATGAGACGAGCCTCCGTGACGAGTGATGATCATGTGGAGACCATGCCTGCTAGGTCCTAAGTTGTCAATATCATTGATTATAGTGATCACGATGATCAGATCACATTATACAAAGCCTTGATTGCTTTAGCTGGTAGATCTATTTATAGATCACCACTGATCAGATGATTGCTCTTACGACTACGACCGCAGCTGTCATCGCGCTCCACGCAGCCCAAGGCTCGTGGCTCGTCTACCTACAACTCACGCCCCCCGGGTTGAACACCGGCCCGATTAAGATCGAGGGCATCCGCGGCGACCAACTCGCTGGCCGTCTTGCCGCGATCGCGCGCGACAACGCGTTCGAGGTGCGCATGATTGGCATGTCGCCAACGCTGACACCGCTCGAAGACGCGAACGCGATCGCGGCCGACTTCGACCAAGCTCATCTCCACGATGGATGGTTCGAACCGGCCGACTACATCCTCACGCACATCGAACACACCGCGCAAGACGCACTACAAGAGCTGCTCGATCGCACACACCCCGCCGGGCTCGGTAATCAACCCGTCGACATCGAACGCATGGCCGAGATCCTCGAGTGCAGCGTCGTCACCGTGCGGCGCCTCGTGAAGTCAGGCCAGATTCCATATCTGAAATTTGGCCGGATCTACCGCTTCGTGCCCGCCGACGTCATCGCGTCGCTCGACGGTACCTAGCGACCGCACGCGGCAGCGGAGCTCGACGCACGAACACTGGAACTTGTCCCCAATACGCGTCGTGGACCCAATCCATTGTGTGTTCGTTGGGCCATCGCCGCTTCATGTAGTTCGACAGCCGCAACGTGCCGAGCACGAACGCGAACGGCAACCACAAGATGATCATCGCCTATGACGTTTCTTCTTGCCAAGGAAGTTCCAGCCGATCGCAGCGGCGCCGAGCAGCACAATCGCGCCAACAGTCATCTGCGACGCCGAGATGTCGCCTAGACCGAGCAAACTGCCTCGAGCCGGGAACGGCATGTTCGCGAATCTCTGCGTTGTATAGCCAAGACCTTCGCCTTTGCCTTCGGAGCCCTGATAGTACGGGCCGATTGGCTGCGGCGTCGTCTGGTACACGCCATTTGGGTAAACTAAATGGGGGTTCAATTTTAAATTGATATTCGGATCAGAACTAAACTGCCAATCGGCCACTAACCCTAGGGGAGTTCTAGCGAATCTCATTTGACTACCTCGTCGGGAAAGTTGAGCTGCGCAAACTCCCCGAGCAGTTCACGCGCAATTGCGTCACGTGCGTGTGCCGCCTCGATCTTGTCTTTGAAGAAGCCAATGTGATGACGTACGCCCTGCACCGTAAGAGCTGCACTCCAAGCCTGGTTAGTCTTCGCCCACTTCACACCCATGAATCCAGAGGTATTAGTTGAGCGTTTAGCCACATTGGCCGAGTTTTGATACTTTCTTGCCAATCGCAGATTTTCTCGTCGGTTATCAAGCTGATTTCGGTTGACGTGATCATAAACCCAACCTTCAGGCGGAGGCCCACTCATCACGATGTGATGCTGATAGACATTACCGCTAGGGCGATGTCGAGCCACGTAACCACGCGTAGTCAAATTCCAGAGCATTTTCGAAACGATCTCGAACATGTCTTCGTCGACAATTGCGAACACGTCTTCACGAACCGAGAGCCATCGCGCACCTACTGGAGGCGCAATCTCAAGTGCGCGATTGGCTTCCCACTCTCGTCGCTGCAGCTGTTTCGCTACAGTCTTGGCGGTAGCTATACAAGCTGCCGAACAAAATTTGGTTTTGGCAGCCATTCGATGCTCGAACGGCTCACCACATATCTGGCACAAGGTCACAATTCGACGAATTGAAGGCACTGTTCGACAAGCCTACCACGATGTCAGACCCGACTGTTAGGCTACAAAAATGACTGATTTGACCTTCACGAACAAAGAACACCATGCCCACTGCAAGAAAGCCGGGTGCCAACATCCGGCTGTCTACCCATGGGGATCGCAAGGCTGGTGTCAGCTCTGTCGAGCTATCGCCCTACAACCTGCGAAAACCTAACCACCGCGCTTGGTTCGAAATTGACGCACGAGCTTGCCTCGCGACTTGAAGTTGGCCGGCATTCGGGCCTCACCACCATCACGCGCGCACGTCACGTAGACGTTGACGTGTGACCCGCGATCAGGCATCGCCGAACTCATCGCTTGCTCGAACGATCGACCGGAGTGTGAATCGTACTGGTCGCTGCCGACCTGCACGACAGTGAAGCGCTTCTCGCCGACACCACAACGAAGCCCTCGAGCTTTTTTCTGCATGATCATTTCCCCTACGCGTCGAAGTCGGTGATGCGCCCGGCGGGTGCCTCGACGCCGAACTTGTTGGAGCCCAGCAGCGTCGTGTCGAGCGCGACCGCGTAGCTCGGGCTGAACTTGGGCAGGAGCGCGATCGGGTAGATGTGCCCATCGTCGGCAGTGGCTTCCTCAGCCGTCACGCGCGAGCGCGCGGTGATGCCGATGCTCGAGAGCAGCGTCTCGATCAGAATCGTCTGATCATCGCAGTCGCCGATCCCCATTTCCCAAGTCCTTCTGGCACTTTGGTACAGATCAATGCCCTCGACGTCGCCGTTGGACATCTTGATCGGGGCGATGTCGCCGACGTAGCGGACGCGCTTCTTGACGGCCTTGTAGATGGCCTTCGCCTCGCACATGCCGTCGCGATCGCCGCAGTGCCGCGTGAGCGAGCCCGCGAGCTTGCGCATCTCGGGGTCCTGAACGCTCTTCTCGACCATCCTCTGAATCGAGGCGATCCGCTGCTGGATCGGCATGTTGGGCGATGCCCGAAGCACGGTCTGCATGTTGCCGTCGGAGTAGCTGTCGATGACTGGGGCTTCCGCGAAGCGACCGGCCATGTACCGATGCCCGCCAAGACCTTGCAGCTTCTTCTCACGCCAGTAGAGAAAAACCCCCGTCGCGAGCAACCCGACCCCGAGCCAGCCGGAGATCTTGAGGAGGCTTGCCATTTGGTCGCAGTCTAACACACGTGGTACCCTCGTCACATGATGCTCATGGGCTTCTCGGACTACATTACCGACACGGACCCATGCACGCTCAATCCAGGTGATCCTGTTTGCCAGACTTTCGGAACAGTTGGTCCTCAGGATCCTTGCGAGAAAGATCCCAACCAGTCGTTTTGCCAGGCCGCGATCCGCGGGCAGTATATCGACCCAAACATCCAGCTGGACCCAGCGCCAGGCCTCCACCCCTCAGCTGCTGCAACCTCGATCGCTGGCGCGGGTTGGAAGTGGCCGATGATCGTGTTCCTGACGATTCTTGGCGGGGGCGCTTTCTGGCTTTACCGCTCGGATAGACGTGCTAGAGGCAAGGCTTAGCCATGGTAGCCTTGTCGCATGTACTTCGGCCTGAGTAACGGACGTCGGTTCGCGCTTGGGGCGGCTCCTCGAGCAGTAATCGATCCTGCCATCCAACATCCGGGCACGGTCACGACCACGGCTCAGTCGCCGGAGAACGCACAGAATCAAGCGCTCGAAGGTTATGGCACTTCAGATGGTCGCCTGATTTGGAGCGGGAACGCATGGCGCGTAGTCAGCAACGACTCGATCACGTTCGCCGGCCATGTTACGCAGACTGCGAAGAATATCGTCGAGGCTGGGTACCCGATCTTCATCGGACCAATTCCTTGGGGCATCAATGGAGGTGCTTTCAAAGCCGCCGACTTGGCCATCAACAGCCTCTATGGAAATGTATTCACCTCAAACGTAATAGCGGCTGGAATCACCTCTAACGCCGGTGTTCAGATCACAACCCTAACGGATCCTGTTCAGATCCCGAAAGGCTGGGGAGATTGGTTCGCAGGCGCGCTCGATGCTGTCCGAGGCAAAGACTCTAAGCCAGATCTTTTGGATGTTGGTTACTACCCGTGGTATGGGCCCCCCCTTTCATCGCCGTATTACTCGCCTCTCGCCTCGCTCGTTCTTGGAGTTGACGGCTACCTCTTCCAGCCACCAGGTAAAGAGAACCCCGTCCCTACGGGCTGCTGCGATCCAGCAAACATCGTTTGTGGTACGGCCTCAAACGGTTTCCCTCGTTGCGATTGTTCCACCGATTGGAATTGTCGACGATATCGCCAAAGTACCGCAGAGCAACCTGTCACCGCGATCTCGGGCCCGCTACCAGATGCGAACGGCTTTCCCGCGGAGTGGGTGAAGTACGCCACACCGAATGATGTCTACACGTACAAGTGGATTTGGATAGCGGACTGGTTAGAGTCGATGAAGAAGGGATTATCGACGAAGCCCAACGTCGGCCGATTCTTCAAATACCTGACTCAGAGCGATCAACAACTCGCTCATCAAATGTTCGATTACGATCCAACGCTCAACATTCCGCCGCTCGCTAAGTTTCGGCATCCCATCACAGGTGATACGTGGGGTGTATGGTTTGTGGGCGTCCCAAACGATTCTTCAATTTCGCTTGGTGCATGGTCAACCGCAATCGATAGCCCAAACGGGATCCAACTCAAGATCGGTATCGGGCCGATTCCTCAAGAGCCTTGGTACGATTACATCGTCGATGCGCTTGAATGGATCCCAGAAATGCTGGGTACCATCGCCAGTGATATACTAGGAGCCATTCGGGGGTTGATCTGCAGCAATCCAGCACAAGCGGCAGCACTTGCAGGCAAAGATCCTCGGCTTCTCGCGGCGATGGCCGCATTCAAAGCCACCTGCCCTCAGCCCCCAACCACCACGATCAATTGCCTAGATCCAACGCAAGCGGCCATCAACCCGATCTGCAAACCGGCCGTCGTAACTCCGTGGTACCTTCAGTGGTACGTGATCGTTGGCGTGATCAGTGCCGTAGGATTGGGTATTATTTCAGCGAAAAAGTCTCGAAACGCGCCTACTAATCCCTAGCAAAGGTTACCCACGATGATGTTTCTCGGTCTAAACGGTCTCAGCGGGCTTGGAGACTACACGTCCTGCAACGCAGCCTGCCAAGCGAATTATGACCCCACCTCCGACGCCTTCTACAACTGCAACGACGCGTGCGTCAATGCAGACTCTGCCTCGGCAAACTCGTCGTCGTCTTCGACTGGAAGTTCTGGCTCTCCGCAGAACAACCAGTCATCGTGGTGGTCGACCGCGCTGACCTCGCTCGTCAAGGGCGCAGCGTCTGGACTCGTGACGCCCGGTGGCGTTTGCCCGCCCGGTTCGCATGGTACTTACCCTGCTTGCTCCTGTCTTATCGGATCTCCTGGCGTATATCCCACGTGTCTCACGCCCCCGACGCCGTTCTACGCCACCCCGCTTGGCATCCTTGGCATCGTTGCCGTACTGGGCTTTGGCGTCTACAAGCTCGCGAAGTGAATCATGAAGCGCACTAAGAAATACGGTGCGTGGCTTATCGGGGGCGGACTCATTGGAGGCAGCTTCATCGGAGGCGGATTAGTCATGATTTACTACCTGATGAAAAAACCTGACCAAACATCGCCAGCGCAACCAGCGCTTCCATCCTCTACATATGTACCGTGGTGGTAACACATGCAATTCAACGGGTTTCTCGACGACGTTACGAACTACATCCAAGGCAAGGCGACCACTGGTGCTGAAGCTGCGATCCCAGAGATCCAAGCGCAAGTGAAAGCGACGGTGATGCCGTACGTCCTCGCGTCTCTGGCGCTTGGGCTTCTCGGCGTGATGTTCGGTCTCACGAGCTTCGTCGCCGTGAAGCGCCTGAAGAGGGACGCGTGATGCGTACCGTCGGAGTAGCACCTGGTTCGTACACGATCCAGCTCGGCGCGCCCGCTCTGTGCCCGCCGGATGAAATCAGCTCGGGCTCGTACGGCGTGCCGATGTACAGCTGGTACGACACCGGCGGGCTGCCTCCTGGTTGGCCTCCGGGCATGCCCGCATCGGCGATGACCACTGATATCAAAGAGCCCGTGCTGCTCGACATGTACGGCACGCAGTCGCAGCTCAAGGGCCTTCATGGCGACATGACCACGACGACCGTATTCGGTATCGCCGCCTTAGGATTTGGGCTTTTGTACGCGGTCTGGCTTGCGATGAAGAAGCTCTGATCTTGTGATAGCCTAGTGCTATGAGCCACCTCGGCCTCGGCATCAAGCTCACGCCTCAAGGCCAGATTCCTGGCGCCCCACCTTTCGAGGTCGGCTACAGCTACGGCGGTGACGGCACGTATCTTTGCCCAGAAGACCCGTATCACAACACCCGTGGCGAGCAAGGCTTCTACCATGACACCCAGCTGGGAGACGCACGCAAGCCATCGTGGCTCGAGAGGCGCACCGCAAAGAAAGTAGCAAAGAAGCTTGCAAAGCTCGGGCTCGGCCGCTCAATCCCGACCGACTTCGACCTTGCGCCAACGTACGGCTGGGTCCCGTTCAACGACGGCTTCGTCGCGTCGAAAGAGGGTTTCCACCCCAGCACGTGGATCCCGCCGAACGGATACGACCCGGCTGGCGCGTATGGCCCGCAGATGGTGCCGCGCGATCGCAGCTGGCTCGTGAACCCGCCCGCGAATCCAGTCCCTGGTCGTCCGCTAGGTGATGCCGGCATCACCGATCCGACCGTGATGCAACTGCTCGCGAACCTCGACGCTCAACAAGCTCGAAACAACAAGCTCTTCTGGCTGACCATCTTGTCAACCTCCGCGATCGTGCTCTCGTCGATCGTCACCACGATCCGCAACGCGAAACTCATCAAGCAGGAGCGGAGACTCCTCGACGAAGAAGAGTCTATTCTTTCGGCTCAGGCTGGCTGAGGACTACAAGCGGCGGCTTACCCTTGGCTGCGCGTTCGGCATTCAGTGCATCCAAAGACATTCCAAAAGCTAGATCTGCGCAGTCGCAACAGTAGCCTGGATGATCTTTCTGATGCCACAGTTCGGATTCGCCACAATGCTTGCAGGTCATTGACCCGGCTCCCCAGGCTTGTAGGTCATCGTATACAACTTGATGTGATTGGTCTCGACACGCCGGTCACAGTAGATCTTACCGCCAGCCTTCTTGATACCATCGCAGAAGTAGAGATCCTCGCTGACGTCCTCAGTGAATTTGAACGAAAGATCAACGGGCACTTGGTGCAGATCGATCGCCACCACCGCTGAGCCAATCGAGTCGACCTCGAACGGTTGAATGCCCCCAGCTCGCATGTCGCGTGGATTGATGCACACACGCTGATCGTTCTCGCGCCAGTAAACGTTGAGCATCTGCTTGCCATCGACCGATCGGTAGACAGGTGCGCCGATGATCGCAGCCCCCAACTTTGCACCAGCGAGAATCATCGCGAGCAGGCCTCCGCCGTTGTCGGTCCACGTGTCGGCATCGACCATGAGCAGCCAGTCGGCCCCCTGCGCCATCGCGTGCGCGAGCAAAAAATTACGCGCACGGTCAACACCGCATACGTCCATCGTGATGAACGTCGTGAAATCAGCGTGGCCTATAGAAATCGCTTTGTGCATCGCCGCGCCGAACGCGAGCCACTGCTTCGCTTGGCCCACGGCCACGCGGCCACCGTAAGCTGGAATACCTACAGCGATTTTAATCGGCATGACGCCGCCTCTTACCTAACAAAATAAGACTAATCAATGTTTGGCTCACCCCAAACAGCTCCCCCAGCCTACTTTGGGAAATACCGTGCTCGATCCTTAATCGCTTGATCTCTCGTACTTGATCATCGGTCAGTTTGTAATGAGGCATTCGATTAGCGTATGCAAATCTACCTTTCTGAATGCAATCCTTCACATTTTGTAATTGTGTTCCAACTTCTAGATGCTGAAGCGCGACACACGCTCGATTATCGCAAGAATGTAAAATCACAAATCCATCAGGAATGGGGCCAATAATTTTCTTGTAAATCCAACGTGCTGCTCTTACTTGCCGGAGCTTACCCTCCGACCCATTTTTTGGCACATTGAAGCAGGCATACCCATGCTCTAGACACCCGGTCCACACTAAACACGACCTTTGCTTAATGGTTTTGGACCACAATCGCTCGAACAACTTCATGATAACCTTTAAAGAATGTCCCCGAAACTTCCAACTTACAAAACAGTGGCCGGTGTCTTGGAGAATGAAAGGGGCAGCGGAACAGCTCTGCTTGGGTGGACGTTGCTACGCACGCTGCTAATTGCGCCGCCGATGCTATTCGTTGGTGTTCCAGCTCGGCAAGCCTTCATCGGCGCCGGACTCGCGTCAGTGTTCATCAGCACGCTCACGCTGCTGCGCATCTTCGATGCTCGCCACACTGGCCTCAAAGGTCACGCGCGTTGCCTTTCGAGCGGGTCTGGGCTTCGTCGTTCCCGTAATCGTACCAGATGAGTATCGGCAGCCCGGGCCAGAAACCGGCCAGGATTAATGACGTCAGCAGCGTATAGATCCTGGCGATCCCGAGGTCGGCTGAATCCATGCTGACTTTGTTCTGGAACAGAGCTGCCTTCATTTGACGTTCTCGAACGACCAAGATCGAGAAGGCAAGCGCCCACACGAATGCAGCTCCAGCTACGTAGTAGATAGGCTTCCAGAAGATCAGGAAGCCGGTTGCGATCACCGTCGAAACAAGCTGAAGGGCTCCAAGCACATCTCAGTTGTACCCGATAGGTCTGACTTCGTGTTTATGCGGACGCGCCGTCTTGCACGTCGTCGTTGTCGCCATCCTCGAAGCCGTCATCATCTTCCTCTTCGTCTTCATCTGAAGGCAAGCCAAGCAACTGCTTCAGATTGTGGATCGCGTCAGCGTGGAACTCCGGCGACGCAGCGGGCAAGAGCACGCGGAAGAAGCCCTCAAAGTCACCCGGCGCGAGCAGATCATTCAACGCCGGGATCGGGATGTTGTGCTGCATCACAGCCTGAAGCGCTGCGGCAATGCCCTTGGCGACAGCGCCAGGATCAGCGCTGCCGGGCTGCACGACAGGTGGCTGCTTTCGAAGTCCTACGAAGAATAGATCGACGCTACGACGAAGTTGAATCACTTCAGGCAGCAGTGGACCAAACCACTCCTGATCGGTTTTTGCTACCGGCTGCGCGATCACTTCGACGGTACTTGACGCTGCCTGATTCTGCGCCGGTGGCGGCTGTGGAGGTGGGGGTGGCTCGACAACGGTTTGCCGATTTGCCGGCTGAGCAGCCTCGGCTTGCTGCCGAGACTGCTGCCATGTGTCAAAGGACGACTGACCGTTGGGATGACCGTTGCGACCGTTGGAATGGCCGTTTCCTGGGCCCACCGACGAGCCCGCGAGACCAGCTGATGGGGCAGGCATCGGACGCGCGGGCGCTGACGGTAGAGCGGAGACCATCTGAGGCCGGCGAGATTGTGCGATCGACGCATCGGCTTGCGCGCGTACTGCCTGAGCCTGAGCTTGAGCCTGTGCCGTCGCGGCGCTCGCTTGTGCGGTCACCTGAGCTTCGCGGCTCTTCGACACGATGTAGCGCTCGAATAGATCCTTGGCGTTCGTCACGCCTTCGCGGATGAGTCCAACGGTGTCGTTGCCACCCTGGTTCAGGTTCATCGCGCTCTCGAGCACCTTGTTCTGGAGATCGAACACGCCGGAGAACATCTGGGTCATTTTCTGAGTCACGTTGTCTAGACCGTTCGACGCATCCTTGGTAATGGACATCACGTCTCGGGGCGACATCATGAAGGCTTGGAACTTGTCGATCGCCGTCGACTACTGACGAGCAATTTCCTTCATCGCCTACATCGAATTTCGACTTTGTTCCATCATCATTTGGATAAAAGGATCAGTACCTTTGGCTGACTGCGCCTGCATCATCATCTGATGATTCTGCTGCATCTGCTCGATCTGACGCTGGATCTGGGCATTCTGACCAGCTACCAGATCGCGCATTTCGCGCTCGCGTCGCTCGGCCTCACGCTCGCGCCGCTCCGACTCAAGCGTGGCTGCCTGCAACCGAGACTGCTCTCGCAAGGCCTCGACTTCGGGGCTAACTTTCGAGGTTGCCGCGCTTGCCTTCCATGTAGATCGGCGAATCGTGCAGTGTTTCCTTGCCGCGATTGAGATGCTTGACGAATTCGGCGATGCCGCCGGTGAAGCGAAACTCCGCGCTTTTTTCGGCGCGCTCGTCGGTGAGCGTAATTTTGAGGCCTTTGTTCAGAAAGGCGTATTCGCGCAGACGAGTGGCGAGCGTGTCGTAGCTGAAGACGGTCTTTTCGAAAATGCTGCCGTCGGGATGGAAGGTGACTTTCGTGCCGGTCTTGCGTGTCTTTCCGGTTTGCTTGAGCTTAGAAGTCGGCTTGCCTTTTTCGTAAGTCTGTTCCCAGACGGCGCCG
>Ga0137409_10007985_pt1 | contig 10826 bp, 12 predicted proteins | sample CZODoug1_16funga_FD_122059 | JGI IMG/M metagenome (GOLD analysis project Ga0137409, IMG submission 122059) | Vadose zone soil fungal communities from Angelo Coast Range Reserve, California, USA - CZODoug1_16fungal (Hybrid Assembly) | ecosystem: Environmental > Terrestrial > Soil > Vadose zone... | reverse complement strand
TTCTCGGTCTCCTCCATCCGTCCATAACTCATGGCCTTGTGCTTGCTCGCGTTGGCTTTTACTTTGCTCCCATCCAAAGCCACTCGTCCCAACTTCAGCGCTCCCATCTCTAACACCAGCCGTAACACCTGCTGGAACAGTTCTTCGAGCGTTTTCAAATGAAGTTTTCGAAAATCCGATATGGTGCGGAAATCCGGCTGATTGCCGGCGGCCAACACGCGGAAAGCCACGTCTTCCGCCAGACGCTTCTGAATCCGGCGAGAGGAAAACACTCCCACGCAATAGCCATACACCAGAATCTTGGTCATCATGCGCGGGTGATACGGTGGTTGACCTCGATCTTCCTCTTCATACACCGACTCGATCGCCGAAAGGTCCAACTGGTCCACCACATCCGACACACAGTAAACCAGATGATTTTCCGGCAACCAGTCACGAAGGCTTGGCGGTAACAGCAAATCTTGTTCAGGAAGGTAGGTCTTGTAAGTCTTGGCCATGACTCACAAACTCGCACACCCTTCCAACAGCGCTAACGCATTATCTCTGTCAGTCTCTTTTCTAAATTTATCGCCCGCATTCATGCGGTTTTCTAATTTCTCGTCGAAAAACTCAAATTCGTTTTCTAGATATCCTCAGATTCTTTTCAGCTCCTCTATTACTCGTATGGTATGCAGGCCGTATTTGAATCGACTCAAAACACGCTCCAGGCCAGCACATACCGTCTCTACATCTGCGCCCACCGGAGCGACAGTGGCAAAAAACATCTCTGGGTCCAGATGTCGAATCAGATTTACGAGAAACATTTGAAACGACTATTGACTGGGCTTATTCGTCAGTCAAGTCTCTTCAGAAGGCAAGTGCTGTGTAAATAACACTTACTTTAATGGAATGAACTTTCGCCCCGCTCGTTGAGCGTCACGTGTGGGACTGGCCGCAAGGGGACACTAAGACGGTAGCGGGCGTGACGCCGTTCCCCCTCGCGAACCAACGCGCCCTTCGCAACCAGGTCCGCTAGGTCCCGTGTCGTAGTCGCAGGTGAGGCTCCGGTTATCGTGCTGTATTTTCCGGCCGTAAGCCCGCCTCGGAACCCTTCGGGGCCTTCCCGGAACATGCGCAGGAGTGCTTTTTCCTGCCGCTCATTGAGCTGCCCCTTCAGCCGATCCAACAGCTTTGTTTTGTCGATCAGGAATTCCACCATTGCAATAGTCCGATGCTGCGCTTCAATGGCCACACCTGCAAACCACATCAGCCAGTTGGTGATCTCGTTTTGCTTGTTCGACGCTTCGAGCACCTCATAGTAATTCTTGCGACGAGCAAGAATCGTAGCCGCCAATGCCGCGAGCGTCGGCTGACCGAGGCTCTGCGCCAGAGCTTTCTCAGAGATGGCCCGTCCGATACGTCCATTGCCATCCTCAAAAGGGTGGATGCATTCAAAGTACAGGTGGGCAACTCCTGCCCTAGTTAGAGCTGGCAGCGCTTCTTTTTGGCCAGGCCCCGTTCGACCGAACCAAGTGATGAATCGCGCCATTTCGGATAGCACGCACGATGACGGCAGCGCCTCGAAATGCACCTTCGGTTTATACATCGCCCGGGAAACCACTTGCATGGGTTCAGCACCTGTTCGATACCGTCCCACATCTTCCAGGTCACGTCTGCCACTCATCACCATCCGGTGCCAGCGAAACAGCATTTCTTCTGAGAGTGGTTCAGCAAACGACCGGTAGAGATCAACTATCATCTCAGCGATTCCTCGCTCCACCGGTCGAACCCGTCGCTCGTCGGTAGCCACTCCTAGCTGTTTGCGTATGGAGGATTGCACGCTCGCCCGATCCAGGATCTCACCTTCGATTTCGGAGGTCGTTACAGCCTCCGTACTCATCGCCTCGATCGTTAGCTGATCGCGGTCCTCATTTCCAAGGTGTCGCACAGTGCCGACGAACACACCTCCGCTAACCAGGAATTGCTTCTCCGCAGCTTCCAAGCGTGCTCGGTCCCATTGAAAGTTAGGCCAATCTGGTTGTTGCCAGTTCCAAGTCATGAGCGATAGGGAGCCTTTCTATCGCTCACATTATGTCATAGTCATGAGCGATAGGCTAAAAACCTATCCCTCACCCGACGCTTCAACTTGATTGCTACGCTCAATAACGAAAGGAAAAGGCAATATAGTTTCGTTACGCGAATCCTAACGAAACGACCTGTTCCCGATGGCGGCAACCGACCCAATTGCTCCTTTACTGTGACGAGCTATGACAACCGCTGTGACAGGACCTAGTTGTGTATGATCGATTGCGGTCGGCGAAATGAGTGGAGCCTTCAATCGATATATCGGGATTGACTATTCCGGCGCGGAAACATGCGACTCCGGCCTGAAGGGCTTGCGTGTGGGTGGCGAATTGTTATTTCACCCACGATTCCTCAGGATTCCCCGCCCTGCTACCATTCTTCGATGCGCCATCTCGTAGTTCTTTTCATCCATTCCCTTGCTACCCTGGTCCGCCTGCTCGGACCTGGCGGTGTCCGTTCCATCGTTGCTGAGTCGCTTCTCCTCAAACACCAACTCCTGCTCCTGAATCGCTCCCGGCAGCGATCCCCCAATCTCTGCGCGTGGGACCGTATTCTTGCCGGCTGGATGGCACTCTTGATGCCACCAACTCGTCTGCTCCGTTCCGCAATCGTACTAAAGCCCTCGACGCTGCTAGCCTTTCACAAAGCCATGAGCAAGCGAAAGTACCGCAACCTGTTCTCACCGAATCGCCTTCGGAAGCCTGGCCCGAAGGGCCCGAGCGCAGAACTTATTCATGCGATAGTCGAAATGAAGCAACGTAATCCCAACTGGGGCTGTCCGCGAATCGCCCAACACATCGCCTTGTCGTTCAACATCCAAATCGACAAAGACGTGGTTCGCAGGATTCTCGCCAATCACCACCGGCCGGGCCAGGACTCCGGTGGCCCCTCTTGGCTGACGTTCCTGGGCCACATGAAAGACAGCCTCTGGAGTATGGATCTGTTCAGGTGTGAGTCACCTCAAATAACCTCAAATCTATCAACTTAAGGGTGGCCCCATCATCCTTAATCCGTATTTAGTAAAGATACTTTCGAGAAAGACGGGGTCCGGCATCGACGTACCGTGCGAGTCTGCGGACATCTCCTCAAAAAGGCGGTCGACGCCGGCGGGAGTAACCATAATCAACAGCCGGGCAGTGTGCCCGGTAAAGTTTTGATATGTATGTACCGACCCGCGCGGGAGAAATACCGTAGTACCCACCTTCGCGAGGATGCGTTGGTCCGCAATCTGAAACACCACCTCACCCTCTAGGAGGTAGAACAACTCATCCTCCCGAGTATGCACGTGCAGCGGCGGGCCAGACATAGGCGGCGCAGTAACGTGAAAGAAAGTGAATCGATCATTCGTATCCATGCCCCGCGCTTTTACCAATACTTCTTCCCCCACGACGTTCAGGGAAGCCCGAGTGCGACCTTCTTGGGGTCCGATTATTAAGCTCGAAAATCCGGGTTGAATCGTCGGAGTAGACATCTGTTTAACGTCCTTTCTTTTTGCGTGTGTTGGCTAAGAGTGCTTCCATCGCCCAGGTGACAGCCGCCTGAGCTTCTGGCCCGCTCAATCCGCCTCGATCCCTGAGGAGCTGCCAAAACGGAGCTGAGTAGATCGCGACAAACACCGCAACAATCCGCTTGCGGGTGTTAGCGTCCATTCCCGAAGTCAGTCGTTCGAGACTCTTCGCGAAAGCGGCACGACCCTCAGGGCCCCCTCGATCTCTAACCTGCGTTCCTGCTGCGGAAGACAATAAAGCCCTGATGACTTGCTCGTTCCGATCAAACCGTTCGAATACCTTCGGTGCAAGCCCCACGATCTCTGATTCATGCAACGGGAAGGTTGGGGGAATCTTTTGCCTCAGCCGCTCCCAGAGCGCCTGAAACAGCTCCGCCTGGCTCGGAAAATACCGGTAGACTGTTCGGGCCCCGGCGCCTGCGCGTGCAGCGACTGATTCGTGGGAAAGCGGTTGTTCGGGATTGAGAGTCAACAGGTCAAACGCAGCGTCGAGAATGTGGTTTCTTGTGGCTGCGGTACGGCGTTCCTGAAGAGTCTCCAGAGATCGCATGGCAGAAGACTGTCACAGAGGCAGTATTCTGTCAAGTCCTCTCTCTCCGGGATCTGGGTGTTCGTAAATTTTTCCTGCCAAAGAAGTTCGAAATCCTCGCTTAGCTTGCGACCCTATAATAGTTCAAATTGTGTATATGCCTGAATTACAGAGATTCTGATATACTGACGTACGGAGGGTTGCATGGAAGTGGTGAAGGTAGGCAAGCGCGGGACGATTATCGTTCCAGCCAAGCTGCGGAAACGCTACGGCATTGAGGAAGGCACGCTCGTCACCACCGAGCCCTGCGGAGACGGTGTCCTGATCCGCCCGGCAGTTGTTGTGCCTGTGGAAAGATATACAGCAGAACGAAAGGCGGAGTTTCTCCTCGCCACCGCTACAACTGAGAAAGACTACCGCCGCGCACGCAAAGAAGTGAAACGACTCGGCCTAGATCCCGACGTGGTCCCGCACCGACAGCCCGAATAGATGGATCGTCTCTTTCTCGACGCCAACGTTCTTTTCTCGGCCGCCTACCGGTCAAGTGCAGGCCTTCTGCGCTTCTGGAACTTGAAGAACGTGATGCTATGCTCCTCGCACTATGCGCTAGCAGAGGCTAGAATCAACCTATCTGACGACGCTCAAAGGGGCAGGCTTGCGAGATTGGCTCGAAAAATTCAACTTTTTGACTCAACCGCGCGTCAAATGCCTGCAGGTATCTCATTGCCAGAAAAAGATCGGCCGATGTTGCTTGCCGCGATGGACGCGCGGACAACACATCTCATCACCGGCGACCTTCGGCACTTCGGGCCTTATTTCGGCAAGACAATCGAAGGAATTCTGATCGTGACACCATCCCAATATCTGAAAACTCGCCAGCCCCGCTAGCGAACCACGGTGACCGAGACCCTGGATTTACCGAACACGCCGTCGGATCTGAAAACGCAGAGGTGACTATGATTCGTAGGATTGTGGTCGCTGCTACGATGAGCTCTCCGTTCGCTGTTCTTTTCACTTTGGCCGCCTCCACTATTCGCAGCCGTGACGCCCTTCAGTCGGAGATTCTCGCCCTTTTGACACTCACGGGCCGTTTTCTAAAACAATGCGCCCCGACACCTGCGCCCAAACTCTCCGACCAACGGTTATGGGTCTTGTTATCGCGATTCTGGTCGGGTGGCCCCGTGGTCTGTAGATCGTTCAACCCGAGAGGCGGTCATCGGTTGGTATCAGAGAGCGTTCTCCGATATTGGATAAAGCATGCAGGTTATTTTCCAACCCGCAACCCAACCCACAAGAAGTATGTCTTACATGAACTTCCGCGTACTTTGGCAGTCCCCGCGGTCTTGTAAGTTATTGTAATACCTATCCTTGCTACCTTGACACGGTAGAGGTCTGGGGTTCGAGTCCCCACGGGCCTACCATCGTTTTCAATCACTTAGCAAAAATCATCAGAAAACTTCACCTGTAATTCTTCACCTGTAAAATGGTGCGAGCGCGTCTCGTTGCTTGTGATCGCGGGATACCCCACGTAAATTCTCTTCGCAACTTTCCCATTGAAGACACTTAGCAATAAGTGTTTGGGTGCGCATCAATGTGCAGTTTTGCGCTCACAACTAAAGCCACAATGTGACTCCCCAGAACAGGACTTAAATCTATTGGGAGAGTATGCTTTTGTTGACCCGTTTCGACCGAGCCCTGTGCAAGCCCAAGACGGGCTCTAAGCATGATGCGTTCAAGGCGACCATACCGGGGTCCTTGCCTACATATCGATGATGTGGATAGTGTACGAAGATTCGCGAGGCGCATCCCGGGACAGAGACGAGTATGGACTCCACTACATCCACCTTTGGCTTGGTAGAACGGTTCAAGAAGGGTGAGACGGAGGCGTTCAGCCTAATCTTCCAGAAGTACCGGAGGAGGCTGGCGGTGCTAGTGCACTACAAGATGAGCCCGGAGCTGCGCGGGGCGATTGAGGTGGACGACATCCTGCAAGAGGTGTTCTTGGCGGCGGCTCACGATATGGGCAATTTCACGTATCAGTCTCCGGGAAGTTTAATGGCTTGGCTATCGCGGATCTCGGACCACGTGATCGTGGATGCGGCCCGTTACCAGAACCGTGGGAAGCGGCACGCGGAAGAGATGTTGAGGTTCCGGTCGGAGAGTAACCCGGCGGGACCGGATCCGGTGGACTCCGAAACCCCCAGCCGAGTGTTTGCCCGGACAGAGGACGTGCAGATCCTGTTCAAGAAATTGGATGCCCTCCCGGCGGAATACCGGGAAATGATCCTGCTGGCAAAATTCGAGGGACTAACGACAAAAGAGATCTCCGCACGGGTGGAAAAATCGCGGGAGAGTGTGGCCCTCACATTGCATCGCGCGCTGAAACGTTTCCGCGAGCTGGAAGCGGCAGCTAGATAACAATGAGCGTCGAACAGACTCCAAGAAATGCTCCGGATCCACCGCCCCGCGATGAAGAATCTGCGGAGCGTGAGCGCCTGGTAGCCGAAGCGCTGGCGGCGTACCTGGATCAAGTTTCGCTCGAAGAGACGGTGGACACTGATGCGTTTTGCAAGACTTGCCCCGGACTGGAAAATGAGCTTCGGCCGTTGCTGGAATCGCTGAATGAGATGGATGGACCGCCATTTTCCGAGGGTTTAGCTTCGGAATCCGAAGGAGGAGAAGGATTTCCCGAGAGGCTGTCCGGGCACAAGATTCTCGGGGAGATTGGCGCTGGGGGAATGGGGAGGGTTCTGCTCGGATATGACGAGCGATTGAACCGAAAAGTCGCGATCAAAATACTCGGGGGACGCTACCGCACAGAAGAATCCGTCAAGACGCGCTTCATGCACGAGGCGCGCGCACTGGCGCAGATCAGCCATCCGAACATCGTGCATATCTTCAGCCTGGGCCCGCCGGACGAGCTTCCTCACTTCGTGATGGAATTGGTGGAGGGAACATCGCTCGTGGAGGCGGGGCGAGCGCTGACGCTGATGCAAAAAGCGGAGCTAATGCGCAAGGTGGCGCTGGCGGCGGATTTTCTGCACGAGCACCAGATCGTACATCGCGACCTGAAGCCGACCAACATATTGGTGAGCGCGGACCTGGAGCCGAAGATCCTGGATTTCGGGCTGGCGCAGCATCTGGAGAGCGACAGCAAACGAGTAACGCAGCCCGGGGAGATCATGGGCACGCCGGATTATTTTTCGCCGGAACACACGCAGCCGGGGTCGCGATTCGATTCGCGAAGCGATGTTTTTTCGCTGGGCACGATGCTGTACGAACTGCTGACCGGAAGCCCACCGTTTCACGGGGAAACATTCAGCGAGCAGGTGCGGCTGATCCGCGAACAGGAACCGACGCTGCCGCGGCGGCGGAATCCAGAAATACCCGGGGATTTGCAAGATGTCTGCCTGAAAGCACTGGAAAAGAAACCGGAGAACCGATACGCGTCGGCGCGAGAAATGGCGGATGACCTGGAGCGATTCCTGGCGGGAGAGAAGGTGCATGCGGTACCGACCGCGTATTCGAATCTGATGTCCGGAAAGATTGAACAGCACCTGCGCGAGCTGGAGGGCTGGCGGGAGGAAGAGATAGTTTCGCAACATGAGTACGAAGTGTTGTGCAGAGACTACGGGCGGCTGGTGGAGCGAGAAGATGCGTGGATTTTGAATGCGCGAAGACTGTCGCTGCCTCAAGTGAGTTTGTACCTGGGTGCATGGATCCTCACCGTGGGCGCGGCGTTGTTGTTCCTGTTCCAGTTTGTGAACCTTTCGGGAACGCTCGGGGTCGTCGTGGTGGCTGGAGTCGCGGCATTGATGGCGGACCGCGGGCTACGGCTTTGGAAATCGGGACAGTTCCGGGTTGGGATCGCTTACCTTTTGGCGTTTTGCTTGTTACTTCCGATTGCATTGCTCGTGGCGTTCGGGGCTTATCACCTCTTCGCGAAGGCTGCGGCGAATCCGAAATGGGAGTTGCTGGGGAGCATCTCAAAGACATTCAAGCAAACAACGAACGCGCAGATCTGGTGGGCGGTGATTCTGTCGCTGCCGACATACGTGTGGCTGAGGCGGTTTACGAAATCGTCGGTGTTCTCGCTGGTTTTTGCGGTCATGGCGGCGTGGTTATGGGTAGTCACGCTGATGCGAATGGGTTTGTTGGAATGGATGGACACCGACCCCGGAAAATTCTATTTCCGGCTGATCCCCGCCGCCTTGCTGTTTTTCGCGATCTCGTTGGCTGTGGAGTGGCGTCATTTGCCGAACGACTCGCGGTACTTCTATCCGATCGCGGTGGTTTTCACATTTGCAGCGCTGAGCGGGCTGGCGAGCGATCATAAACCGTATCAGGAATGGCTGGAGGCGCTGTTGCCCTGGACGCGCGGACAGATCGAGTATCTATTTATCATCAATGCGGGGATTTATTTGCTGCTGGAAGTCATTTGCGAGCGGTTCTCCGTGTCGCAAATGCGCGCAGCGGGCAAAGCCTTCCGATTTGCAATACCTGGGCATGTGCTGACCTCCTTGTTCTTTTTGGGTCTGGAGGCGAAGGATAGATGGGAAGGCCACCTGAACAATCTCTCGATGAAGAGGGAGGCGCGTGTTTTTGAGATGCTCCTGCCGGCGGCGGCGCTGGTATTTGTGTATGGAAGCATTCGCAAGCAGATGAAGAACTATTTCGTCGTTGGGATGATATTTCTAGCGGTCGGGCTAGTGCGGCTCCAAGAAGACATCTTCGCGCAGAGGTCGCGCTGGCCGATCTTGTTGCTGATTCTGGGGTCCGCGCTGATGGTGAGCGCGACGCGGTATTCGGCCATCAAAATGGCCGTTGCGCGGATGGTCGAGCGCGGGGGTTGAGAGCGCTTAGCGGGACGCAAGGCAGTGCAATTCCCACCTTAAATTGTCGCTATACCTTAATGAGGGCAAATAATCGGCTGTCAGTCTGCGGCAGAGTAGCCGTGAGACCGAGGCGGCCCTCAGAGGAGTGCGACTATGGCTAAAGAAACGGGCAAAGGGTCTTGGCGGTGGAGCTGGATAATAGGAGCAGCGCTGGCAGTGGGTAGTGTTGTTGCGACCGGGTGCGACAGCGACGGGTATCCGTTTATTATGTCGCTTCAGCCACTTTACACCCAGCTAGATTTGGAGGCCGATTCCAGATTGAACGGAATGTGGACCGACAAAGAAGGCGACGTGACGTTCTCATTCGAAGAGGGAGCTGAGGAGGGTAAGGAGAAAGCGTACACGCTAGTGGTGAAGGATAAGGACGAAGGGCAGGAAGAGTCGGGTGAATTCGATGTCCGCCTCGTGCGGCTTGGAGCTTCTTATTTTCTGGACATCTATCCCCGGAGCAGCAAGGAGGGAAACGAGTTTTACCGCGCGCATTTAACCCGTGCACATACCATCGCGCGCGTCGAGATCAATCAGGACTCGATCCAGATGGCATTCTTGAGCGCGAGCTGGCTCAAGGCTAAGATGATGGAAAAGAGCGTCGATGCTCCGTACGTGAAGACGGAGGATGCGCTGCTGCTGACAGGAACGACGGAGGAGGTGCAAGAGCTGGTGTTTTCCCATGCGAACGACAATGAAGCGTTTCCCGATCCCCTGTTACTGACACGGTAGAGGTCTGGGGTTCGGAGGAAGTGTCACCCATGTGTCCGGTACGATGTGTTACCTATGTCTCAGGCCGCTCACAATCTTATTGCGTGGCAATAGGCTGGATCAAAGGGTTCACAACCTGAACTGCCCGGTAGCGTTGTCCTGTTGCCAGATCTTCGCTGTAGAGGATCGACGCGCCTGAACTTTCAGCAGCCTGAAGAATAAGCGCGTCCCAAAAGGAAGTCTTATAGCGCAACTCGATATCGAGTGCCTGGAGAACAGACTCAGAGGTGTTGGTGACCACTTCCCACTTCGCGTAATCGCGAATCAGTCGGCGAACTTCGTCCACGGGCAGGGGGTGGCTGATTTTGCGCCGAAGATTGATACAAAGTTCTTGCAAAACCTGCGTGCTCAATACCCCCTGCCCCGAATCCCAGAGCTGTTCCAACAACATTTGAGCGCGTTGGTGTTTGACTCCCGCTGAACGGTCATGTGCATATACCAGAATGTTGGTGTCGACGAAGCACTTACCGCTCATGAAGCTCATCCCGTGAGCTTGGGGGCGTCCAGCGCAAGTTAAAGCCTTTGCGAAGACGGGCCAAGGCACTCTTGCGTGCCTGATGATACCCCTTGCGTTCACGCACTGCTTGTTCCAACCGAGTAGCGAGCAAAGCACTAATCGAGGTGCCTTCCTCGGCGGCGAGAACACGAGCTTCCCGCAAAAGTTCTGTTTCAATTTTTAAAGTAATATTGGTTTTCATACTGGCACCCTTTTACGTGCAGCACTATTTTACGTGCTTATACCTCGTAAGGTCAAACAAAAGTCTTAAGGCTATCTTGCTGGTTGCGAGGAGAGCGGCGAAATCGCGTATGGCTCTCCGTACTGGTTGAACTCCTCAGCTACATCTGCAGTTCCATGTAGCCGCTGCCGGTGTACCGCCAGCTTGCCACTGGGTCAAAAGTGCAGTTATAGTACGGGTATGAAAACTGCTGTCTCTATTCCGGAAGACGTCTTCAAGGGGGCCGAGCGCCTGGCTCGCAAAACCAAAAGATCTCGCAGTCGCCTTTTTAGCGACGCTCTGAAAGAATACCTGGCCCGCCACACTCCAGACAGTGTTACCGAGGCGATGAATAA
>Ga0137409_10007984_pt1 | contig 10827 bp, 11 predicted proteins | sample CZODoug1_16funga_FD_122059 | JGI IMG/M metagenome (GOLD analysis project Ga0137409, IMG submission 122059) | Vadose zone soil fungal communities from Angelo Coast Range Reserve, California, USA - CZODoug1_16fungal (Hybrid Assembly) | ecosystem: Environmental > Terrestrial > Soil > Vadose zone... | reverse complement strand
TCAGCAGCGCCGCTTCAAGAATCTGATGGTCTCGTTCGGCTGCACCGGCGGACAGCATCGTTCGGTCTACCTGGCGGAACAACTCGCAAAGCATCTGCGCGGACGAGATGGAGTCGAGGTGGTGTTGCACCATCGTGAGTTAGAGAAGCTGGCGTCGGAGAAAGTTGAGCCATGAAAGCAATGATCCTCGCTGCCGGCCTCGGCACTCGTTTGCGTCCGCTGACTGACGATCGCCCGAAAGCACTGGTAGAAGTTGCGGGACGGACGATGCTTGAGATTACGCTTGCTCGTTTGCGGGAGTTCGGGATTCGCGACGTGATCGTCAATGTGCATCACTTTACCGACATGGCGGTCGACTACTTACAAGCTAACGACAATTTCGGCATGCGGATTGTGGTTTCTCGTGAACACGAGTTGCTCGACACGGGAGGCGGACTGAAAAAAGCTGCCCGGTTTTTTCTGGAGGATCCCGTCACTCAGGACGCGCCTTTCATTCTGCATAACGTGGATGTTATCAGCACCATCGATCTCAGCCGCATGGTGGAAACCCACAAAGAGAATCACGCCCTCGCGACGCTGGCCGTACAAGACCGCGAGACTTCGCGTTATTTGCTGTTCAACGAGCAGGATCGTCTCTGCGGACGGCGAGCGGGGCGAGAAGGGAACCCGAAGTTGGTTCGATCAGTCGACCCAACGCAGGCGCTGGCTTTTTCCGGTATCCATGTAATCTCTCCTCGTTTATTGGGAATGATGACTGAAGAGGGCGCGTTCTCCATCATCACGACCTATTTGCGCCTGGCGTCTCAGGGGGAGAAAATCTCCGCCTTTCGAGCAGACGACTACTCATGGATGGATCTGGGTAAGCCAGAGAATGTGACCAGGGCCGCACGGGAAATACGCAGAGATGAATGAGACGCGAACGAGAAAACAATCGAACTATAACCAGCCTCGACTTTTGAAGAACCTGGTCCCGGTCTGCAAGGCACTTTCGATCTACTGAAACATACTGTCATCGGATTGCGTGAGGTGAAAGCAACTCTTTCCCTTGAGCGTCTTTATGAGAAGCGGAAGTTTCCTTCTCAGTGTGGGATCGGCATTGGCCGTCGTGAAATAAAAGCCGACATAGCCTTCTGCTCGATGATACTGGCCATGGCCTTGTCGACCGGCTTACCGCCATAGGCACCGGGGATTGCCACGGGCTTAGGTGCCACCAGGTGGAGATCCCGCTTGTCCCGGACCAAGCCAGTTTTGAGCTTGAAGGGAGGAGCATGACGGGAAAGCATCTTGTGCAAAGTGTCAAAAAGCATTGAGCGAAGCTGTTTTGGAGGGCTTGGACCTTGGCATGGGACGGTATTTTACTCCAGGCTGACCAGCGATCAGCCGGAGGCTGAGAGTACGTCCTGTGCATACAGTGCGCCCTCGGACGTCTCTTCATGCTTGAAATAGGCGAACACATCGCGGTTGGCCGCGAGATGCTCGTGCATGCGGCCCACCATCGCCTTGCGCTCTGGCGGCGTGTAACTAGGCTTGCGGTAGCGATAGTAGGCGTAGTCGGCCGTCACCACGTCGGGCGTATTGCGTTCTTCGGTCTCGGCGACGCAAAGGGCGATGTTGCGCTCGCGTAGCGTGCCCCAGGTGGCGTCGGTGAACCAGGAGTCGTGGCGGAATTCGAAGGCGGCGCGCAGGGTTCGAGGCAAGCTTTTCAGGAACTCCAGCAGTACTACATGGTCGGCCTTGAAATTCGGGGGAAGCTGAAAGAGCAACGGTCCGAGACGTCCGGCGCGTTCTAGTGCTTCCAGCGTTCCGAGGAAGCGCTTCAGGAATTCGTCCGCATCTTTCAAGCGTTTGATGTGAGTGAGTACTTGGTGGGCCTTGATCGTGAAGCAAAAATGGTCGGGAGTTTCGGCAATCCAGTTGTGAATGGTGGTTTCTTTGATGAGCTGCCGGAAGCTGTAGTTGACCTCGACGGCATTCAGTTTGGACGCGTAGAAATTTAGAAATTTCTTTTGCGCGAGCTTTTCTGGATAGAAGTCGGGCTTCCAGCTCGGGTACGCCCATCCGGAGGTGCCGACGTAGAGTTTTGGCATTGGGTTTGTAGCGCCGCCTTGGCGTCGAAGGTCGGGCGAGATTATACCTTGCGACGCTTACTAACTGTCTTCGCTGCCTTCGGCCGCGGACGCGTCTCGGCTTGCGCGGCGATGGCAATGCCTTCTTCCTTCTCAGCCGCAACTTTCTCCACGTCTGCCACTAGTCCTGCCAATTGCGGCAACTTCTGTCTTAGCTTCAGGAGTGGCTCGTAGAGGTCGCCCATTTTCTCGACGCGCGTGAGTACGTCAGTTGCCTCGAATACCAATCGCTGTGGGTCTTTCTTCTTCAGCGCCTGCTCGACTTCGTCCCAGGTGATCGGCGTCGACACGGTCGGCTGTTCGCGTGCGCGCAGAGAATAGACGGCAATCGTGGTCTTGTGGTGGTCGTTCTGGCTCCAGTCGACGAATACTTTGTTGGTGCGCACGGCCTTCTTCATGTCGGAGACGACAAGCTCCGGATGTTCCTGCTCGAGCAGCCGCGCGATTGCATGGGCGAAAGGCTTGGTCTGCTCGTAGCTCGTCTTGCTATTGAGCGGGACGTAGATCTGCATGCCTTTCGATCCGGAAGTTTTGGGAAAACTCTGGAGGCCGAAGTGCTCGAAGATTGCGCGCACCCAGAGCCCGACCTGCGCGCACTGCACGATGTTCGCAGGCGGCCCTGGGTCGAGGTCAAATACGATCATGGTCGGTGTTTCGAGGTCGGCGGAGAGCGCCAAGGACGGGTGCAACTCCAGCGACGCCAGGTTCGCGATCCAGACAATGGTCGCGAGATCATTGGCAAGAATGTAATTGACGGCGCGACGGTTGCTGTCGCTCCAGACCGGCGCAGTCTTGACCCATTCCGGACGATGCATGGGCGCGTTCTTTTCGAAGAAGTATTCATGATCCACGCCTTCGGGATAGCGTTTCATCGTGAGCGGGCGTCCGGCGAGATGCGGCACCAGCACGGGCGCAATGCGGACGTAGTAGTCGATCACCTGGCCCTTGGTAAAGCCTGTGGCGGGATAGAGAATCTTGTCCAGGTTCGTGAGCTTGAGCTTGCGGCCTTCGATTTCGACAATGGCGGGAGTCGGCATGGAATTGAGTTGGGTTGATAGCGCCATCTAGTATAGTTTCCCATCAACGAAAGAGGGTCTGATGCCAGCTTCGCGTCGCGAGTTTCTCTATGGTCTGGGAGTTTTGAGCGGGTCTGCACTGTTTGCCATGGAGCGCAGCGAACCCGAACTGATTCTCTACAACGGCAATTTCTGGACCGTAAATCTGCGCCAGCCGCGGGCGCAAGCGGTAGCGATCTCCAACAGCCGATTTTTGGCGATCGGATCGAACGAAGAAGTACTGGCTCTCGCAGGCGGCAATGCAAAAAAGGTAGACCTCGGCGGCAAGACTGTGTTGCCGGGCTTTGTCGATACGCACTCGCATCCTGCCGAAGCTGGCCTTTCGCATTTGCGGATGGTGGATTGCGATCTGCGCTCCATCGTCGACATTTTGAAGGCGCTGCGTGAGCGTGCCGCCAACACGCCTCCTGGCGAGTGGGTGCTGGGCTTTAAGTACGACGATACGAAGACGTCGGATGGGCGCCCGCTTAGCTTGCAGGACCTTGACGCGGCGCTCCCCGATCACCCTGTTTTCGTCCAGCATCGCGGCGGCCATACTGGCTGGACAAATTCGCTGGCGCTGAAGCTGGCGAAACTTGACGACAAGACTCCCGACCCGCCCGGCGGAAAGTACGATCGCGATCCTGCGACCGGACGCCTTACCGGCCACATCCGCGAGCATGGCCGCGACGCATTTGAAAAAGTGATCCCCTCGAATTTCACGCGTGACGACCATCGCGAAGGCGTGAAGCTCATCTCGAAAATGATGACGCGTACCGGCATCACATCCGTGACCGATGCCATGGGCACGCCCGACGACCTGCGCGCCTACCAGGACGCCCGCGAAGCCGGCGAACTCTCGATGCGGATCTATTGCCACATCTATTACGCATTCATGGACCAAATGTTGGCGGCTGGAGTGAAGACCGGTCTAGGCGACGAATGGGTGAAGGTGGGTGCGCAGAAGATGATTTGCGACGGCTCCATCTCCGAACGCACGGCCCGCCTTTCGCAACCCTATATAGGGCGTCCGGATGATTTCGGAATCATCGTCACCCCGGAAGAAGAGCTCTACCAACAAGCACGTAAGGCGCACGCCGCCGGTTGGCAGCTCGGGACGCACGCCAATGGCGACGTTGGGATTGACATCACGCTGCGGGTTTACGAACGCCTACAAAAAGAAATGCCACGCGCGGATGCGCGCTACCGCTTCGAGCACTGCACGGTCGTCAACGATGGGCTGGTGAAAAGAATCAAGGCACTGGGCGCGATCCCAACGCCGTTCTCCACCTATGCCTACTATCACGGCGAAAAGATGAAAGAGTACGGCGCGGAACGAGTCAACCACATGTTCGCCTTGCGCAGCTTTATCGATGCCGGAATCCGTCCGACCCAGGCGTCGGACTATCCTCCCGGACCATTCGAGCCCATGATGGCGTTGCAGTCAGAAGTCACGCGCACGGACATGAAGGGCAACGTCTGGGGGCCGCAGCAGAAAATTACGCTCGAAGAGGCGATCCGCGTCGGAACCATCAACGGCGCGTATGCCTCTTACGAAGAAAACTTAAAGGGCTCCATCGAGGCGGGTAAATTGGCTGACCTGGTGGTGCTGGGACGCGATGTCTTCAAGGAGGATCCGTTCAATATCATCAACATTCCTATTGAGCGGACGATGGTGGGCGGGAAGTGGGTGTGGGAGGGGTAAGCGTGGCTCGTGCCAGAGTCACAACTGTGCAGTTTTGGAAGATCGGCATGAAACTGCTAAGTTGGGAAAAACTACAGAATCAACCGTATGGCACTCCGTTCGACTCTGTTGCTACATTCTTGAAGACCTTTAGCGAATGTTGTCTCCCTAAGCGGCCCCGATTCAGGCGGGGCCCTTTTTATTTGGCAGGGCCTGCGGCGAAACCACCGGACGGACTACTGGCCCTCATTCCACACGTATAAAAAGTCGGCGTCGCTGGCGGTGGTAACATTGCGTCCTGATTTGTGGATAGCGCGATTCAGCGCAGACCGCACGTTTTCCTTGCTTTCGGCCAATTCTGCCAACGGCACTTTGAGCGCAACCCCGGCCGCTATCTGATCCAGATCAGAGAGAATCTGGTCAACTACCTCCTTGTGCTTCCCATTTCTGCCTTGCGGAACGTCCAGCTGCGCCATTGTCTTGAAGTTCATCGGAGCTTTGTCAGTCCGCGGACTCATAGGAAACCTCCTCGGAGGAACACAACGTTAAACAAACGTGACGTAATCGTAATACCACGTAGCGATTTCCTGCAAGTAAAATATCGAGCCCCTAAGTGATGGCTCGCTTCTGTGATCGTTACGTTGGGCACAATTAACCACAAGTTGCTGTATTTGAGTGACTTAACACGTTAAAAGAAGGGGCTAAAGATTACCAAAAATATAACCCGTACCGCTTCTGGACTGCTACTGTGTGGGTCTGATGCAAGGAGTAAATTCAATGCGAGCACCGAAAACATATTTCGAGCAGATTCCAGTCAAGACGGTGAAGGAAATCGCTCAAGAACTCCCTGAGAACGGTGCAATCGAAAGTAAGAGTACGACGGTTGAAACGCAAGACGCAACGTCCGCTCCGGAACGCTGGCGTGAATTAGCGCAAAAGGTCCAACACGAGCAGAATCCCGACAAGATGATCCGACTGGTCCAGCAACTCATTGCCACGTTCGATGAAGAGCAACAGAGCAAGCAGCTACCGCCTACGCGGGACAAGGGAAATCGATCTCGCTCTTCTGAAGCTTAGCTCGGTTGGTGGTTTTCCAGAGCCCATGATCCGCCGTTTGGTCTCGTCCAGTTGGGATCGAAGAGGACTCCTGAGTTGCTGTCCTGAGTTGCTGGAAGAGGGCCTGGATTTTGTTACTAGAATTATTGTCACTAAAACAACCCAAGCTCCCTTCTTGTCGTAAGGCGGATGGGACACTTTTGTCGTAGCTGTCCGGTTTTGGCGTCCACGTGCTAATTTAGGTTTTGTTCTAACCCAATAGCGGTTGCCACGTCTCTATATCCAGGTGATGGGCCCGTTTGACAATTTCTTGCGCCCGCAAGTACCTTCGAATTTCCAGCTGTTTTCAGCCGTTGGAGGTGGAATGAAGTTTCGTCGAGTTTTCATAGTCGCTTTTATTCTCTGCTTCTCCTCACTAGTATTCAGTCAGGATCTGGCCTCCTTCGAAAAGCGCATCACGGTGAAGAAGCTCGCCAACGGGCTCACTGTGATCATCTGCGAGCGTCCGGAAGCGCCGGTGTTCTCCTTCTTTACTCACGTGGACGCCGGCTCCGTCCAGGACCCGATGGGCAAGACAGGCCTGGCGCACATGTTCGAACACATGGCGTTCAAAGGGACGGACAAGATCGGCACACGCGACTCCGAGGGAGAGAAAAAGGCGCTCCAAAAAGTGGAAGATGCCTATGTTCCATATCTAGCCGAGCGGGACAAGCGGGTAGGTCGCGACGAGCAGAAGCTCAAGCAACTCGAGCAGGCCTGGAAAGATGCGATCGCCGAGGCCGACAAATTCTCCGCGCCCTACAACAACGAATTCGGCAAGATCGTCGAGAGCGAAGGCGGCGAAGGGTTGAACGCCTTTACAAATCACGACGAAACCGGTTACACCTATTCGTTTCCCAGCAATCGAGTTGAGTTGTGGGCCTACCTGGAATCGGAACGTTTCCTGCATCCGGTGATGCGGCAGTTCTACAAGGAACGCAATGTCGTCATTGAAGAGCGCCGCATGCGCACCGACAGCAATCCCATTGGGAGGTTGCTGGAGCAGTTTACGACTGAGGCGTTCGCCGCCCATCCATATCACCGGCCAACGGTGGGTTGGATGTGGGACCTGAACTCGTTCTCGGCGACTGACGCTCAGAAATTCTTCGACAAGTACTACGTCGCTTCCGACATGGTGGTTACAGTCGTTGGCGATGTGAAAGCTTTTGAGGCGATGCCGGTCATCGAAAAATATTTTTCGCGATTGCCCGCGCGTCCCTCACCCGATGAGGCCACCACTACCGAGCCGCCGCAGAAGTCGGAACGCCGGGTGGTGCTGCATGAACAGTCGCAGCCGATCTACATCGAGGGTTATCACCGTCCTGATTCCTACAGCCCGGATGACGCGGTGTACGACGCCATCACCGACTTGATGTCGAGCGGGCGAACTTCACGCCTCTATCGCGCGCTCGTGCGCGACAAACAGATCGCCTCCGATTCTGCGGGATTCTCCGGCATGCCAGGCAATAAGTATCCGCATCTGTTCGCGTTCTACGCAGTGCCGATTCCGGGACACAAGCCGCAGGAGATGGCCGATGCAATTCACGCCGAGATTGATCGCCTCAGGAAAGACGATATCTCCGACGAGGAATTGCGGATGATCAAGACGCGATCCAAGGCGAATCTCATCCGTTCGCTCGGATCGAATGAAGGGCTGGCTTCCAACCTGGGCCTATTTCAGGCGCGGTTCGGCGATTGGCGCGAATTGTTCCGGTCGGTAGATCGGATCGACAAGGTCACGAAAGCGGACATTCGGCGCATCGCCAACCAGACGTTTGTTCCCGACAATCGCACGGTCGGAATTATTGAATTCGCGCCGCCATCGCAACCGCCTCCCGAACACTCAATCATGGTCCCGGGAGTGCAACCCGAAGGGGGTGCCCAGTGAAGCGCGCACTGATCGCTCTATTCGTTCTCGTTTTGATTGGCGGCAACGTTCAGCTCTGGGCCCAGGCAGCGAACTGGAAGGATGTACCGATTCCGCCGCTGCCGGCATTTCACCCACCGCAGCCGAAGCGCATCATGTTGCCGAACGGGATGGTGATCTTTCTGCAAGAAGATCACGAACTTCCGCTGGTCGATGGCGTCGCTCGGATCCGCGGAGGCGGTCGCGCTGTTCCGGCTAACAAGACCGGACTCACGGATATCTACGGCGAAGTCTGGCGTACCGGCGGGACGAAGTCCCAGACCGGCGATCAGCTCGACGACTATCTCGAACAGCGTGCCGCTCACGTCGAGACTGGCGGTGGGATCGATTCGACCACGATCAGCTGGTCCTGCCTGAAGGGCGACTTGGACGACGTTTTCAAAGTGTTCGTCGACCTGATCCAGAATCCCGAGTTCCGGGCTGACAAAATTGAAATTGCGCAGAAGGGAATGTACGACTCGATCTCGCGCCGCAACGACGAGCCCGACGCCATTGCCGGACGCGAGGCCGCCAAGCTCGCCTATGGCGCGAGTAGTCCCTACGCGCGTGTTCCTGAGTATGCGACTGTGGCCGCGGTCAAGCGCCAGGACTTGATTGATTGGCATCACAACTATGTTCATCCCAACAACATTATTCTGGGCGTGGTCGGCGACTTCGATTCCAGTGCGATGGAAGCGCGTCTGCATCAGGCGTTTTCATCGTGGCCGAAAGGTCCGGCGGTTAAAGATCCAGAAGTTAATTTCACTCCCGCCAAGCCCGGAAACTATTTGGTTGAGAAGACTGACGTCAATCAGAGCAACATCTACCTGGTCGGCCTGGGAACCACGCGTAAGAACCCGGACTACTATGCGATCTCGGTTTTCAACGAGGCCTTCGGCGGCGGATTTTCGTCGCGGTTGTTCAGCGACATTCGCACGACCAAGGGCCTGGCCTACTCGGTCGGCGGTGGCATTGGCACGGGATGGGATCGTCCGGGCATGCTACGCATAGTGATGAGCACGAAGAGCCAGAGTACGGTGGAATCCATTCAGGCACTCGACGAGGAGATTGCCGACCTTTCACCGAAAAGGCCGATCGACGACGTTGAACTCAAGCGAGCGAAAGACTCGATCCTGAACTCGTTCATCTTCCGCTTCGACTCTCCTGAAAAAGTCTTGCAGGAAAAAATGGCCTACGAGTTTTATGGCTACCCACTCGACTTTCTGGAGCAATACCAATCTGCGATTGAGAAAGTGACCAAAGAAGACGTGGCCCGGGTCGCGGCGAAATATATTCACCGCAATCAGATGTCGGTGCTCGTTGTTGGCAATACCAGCGAGTTTGATAAGCCGCTCTCGACGCTCGGACCGGTCACAAAGATCGACATTACGATTCCAGCACCGCCACCGGGGATTGCGGGAGATCAAGATCCGCAACAATAAGGGTACCGTTTTCGCGCCTTTGAGAGGAAGCTTCCGCTTTCGTCCTAGCGGCTATACTCGTCGCATGGCCGGCATCGGCAACGTGCGAACGTTATACGCCGTCCTCGCCTCTGTTGTTCTCTACCTTTTCACAAGCAGTTCACTGCCCGCCAAAATCAACTGGTGCGCGTCGTTCACGTCTTCGTGGCGCTGGCAGACAACGAGCATCAGGGAATCGTTCCTGTACCACCTCGATTGGGGAATGGATTGGATCCCGGTCACAACCTGTATTGGGGCGCGGCGGCGGGAGTGAAGACTTTCTTTGCCCGCAGTGGCGACTGGACGTTAGTCAGTTGCTGGCAAAAGCCCAAAGTAGATGTGATGGAACGCTGTGTTTTTAAGCACCGCCAGGCGGATGTGTACTTAGTTGCCGACGCTTATCGCGGCGACCAGATACGGGAGGCGATACTCGACTTTTTCGACGCCGCGGCGGGAGCTAGTCCGGAACCAATTACTCTTCCCCCCAGCTCGCCTGACGTGACACTGAGTGCCCGGGGCGGTTCTAATCTCGTGGCTTACGTTGGACACGATGGACTGATGGATTTCAAGCTCCGGCTTATTCCCCGCAAGAAAAACGAGATTCATCGCGACGCGATTATCCTGGCGTGTGCAAGTAAACAGTACTTTGCCGAAGCGCTGCGGGCTTCGGGTGCATATCCTCTTTTGTGGACCACGAACCTGATGGCTCCCGAGGCCTACACTCTCAAAGCCGCGCTGGATGGTTGGATTGGTAAGGAGAACGGCGAACAAATCCGAGAGCGAGCCGCCGTCGCCTACGATAAGTACCAAAAGTGCGGGTTGCGCGGCGCACGCCGACTGTTCGCTACTGGCTGGTAAGTCCAGGTGCTCAACAAGACCTTGGTTCGCGCCCAGTCTCCTGCATGAATATGCCCCCGACTGCACGCTACAGTCGCTTGGGCGCGATGCTCAAGGCCGCCGCCTTACCGAGTTTCACTCGATATATGACGCAGTTCTACTACTGCGGTTGCTGCACCTCGATGATGTGGACGGTATTCGTGTCCGGATCGAGCGCCACAACTATGGCCACGTGTTGGTCTTCTTTACCCTTGAGAGTGTCTGGATTGTCGACTTTGTATTTCTTGCTGTCGGCGTCGTTCTTGAAGCTCTTGCCGTCATGGCTCACGGTACCTGACATATTCTTGCCAGCACTGGCTTTCGTAGTATCAGGCTGACCTTGGCTTCCCTGCGTTGCTTGGCTGCCCTGACCGGAGGTCTGATCCTGCGATTGGGCGAATGCTGCCAGTGAAAGACCGAAGGCCAGAAGAATCGCAATCAATGTTTTCATAGAAAATCTCCTTTTGTCACACCCAGGTGTGTGACTCTTTGTTGCCGATTTGACGCAAGAAGTTGCTGGCAGAGCTAACAATTCCTCACGGGCGAGAATCGAACTACGACGTTCGTCATAAAGGAACAACGCCAATTACTTCCCCGAGTGTCCGATAACGCGCATACTCAGGGT
>Ga0137409_10007983_pt1 | contig 10827 bp, 16 predicted proteins | sample CZODoug1_16funga_FD_122059 | JGI IMG/M metagenome (GOLD analysis project Ga0137409, IMG submission 122059) | Vadose zone soil fungal communities from Angelo Coast Range Reserve, California, USA - CZODoug1_16fungal (Hybrid Assembly) | ecosystem: Environmental > Terrestrial > Soil > Vadose zone... | reverse complement strand
GAGCCTCTCGATAAAGTGAGTTCCTGGGCGCCGGCAGAAACCCTCACCCGGCCGGCGCCTCCAGGCTCGGTGCGGCGAAGATTGATTGCTCAATGCCGAAACAGCGGCGATCTGCTCCTTCCGCGTCCAATCGCGTCGTTTGTAATTGTGTCTGAAGATCGACCTGACGCCATTGTGCGGTGCTCACCCCCAGGATCCGGTTACTCTCCACTAACGGGTCCCAGTGTGGACTTGAAAAATTGACGGCCTACCCTCATATATATGCGCTGTGATTCGCCAATCGCGGCGGGCGCACCACAATTGAGAGGTAAACAACCATGAATGTTTCGCGCTACGAACCGTGGACAGTACTCAATCAGTTGCAACGTCAAATCAACCAGTATTTCGAAGAGGGCTCCGCTGATAGTAATGCGAGTTCTGCGGCCACCGCGGACTGGATTCCGCCAGCGGATGTCGAAGAATACGCGGACCGCTTCGTTTTGAAAGTCGATATCCCGGGCGTGAATGCAAATGCTGTGGAAATCACGTTGGAACAGGGAATCTTGTCGATCACGGGTCAGAGGGAAAAAGATGTTTCCGAAAAGGACGTGCAAGGTGTGCGCATTGAGCGTCCCAACGGACGATTCCATCGCCGTTTCTCTTTGCCTGATACCATTGATTCGACCGAGGTCCGCGCCGCGGGAAAAAACGGCGTGCTTCAGATCGTGATCCCGAAGCCACCAAAGGCGCAGCCACGGCGCATCCAAGTGACAGCAGATACTTGAAGTTAACCGTAGTGATGTCCTTTCTGTCAGCCGGTCCCCCGGCTGACGGGGAGGCCAGTTCCAGCATGTCGCGTGTACTGCGGGCCAGCCGGCTGATGGAATAGGACACCGCCGCCATACCGTTGCCTGCGGCCTTCATGGCCCTGTGGGAAGATTCGCGCAAAATCGGTCATAGCAGTCATTGATTTGCCGGAAGATCTCTCAAAACGGGAACTGGCTCGGGCCTTAGATCCGTTGGATAGTCCCCGAATCGCTTCGAGGTGGCCAGCACTCTTGGATGGCGTTTTGAATCGCGAAGCTGCGGGCCCAGCTATTTGATATCTGATGCCGATGTCGGATATGGGCGGCTAAAGTTCATCAACGCATCGTGCAGATCATGAACCCGGCGCGCCAGTTGACTGACCTGCTCATCACTCATTTTTGCGATTGCCGCACTTGCCGAGACGTGCCAGGCGATACCAGAAACGTACTCTAACTCCTCCTGGATTTCGGTCAACTTGGGCCGCAGGAGCTCGGGAAGTTCCTCGGCTTTCAGGTAGCTAAGGTGAGCGAAAGCATTCTCAAGTCGTTGCCGCTGCGGAGCTGCGCCGGTAAGTGCGTGCAGTGCGAAATGGAATTTTTCTTCCGCATGGCTAAACATTCGATCTTCCTTCGCGCAATTTGTTGGCTTGGCTGCACGAGCGGTCACTAACCCAAGCACGTAATCTCATGATACTGCATCATCGAAGCAACTGAATTCGCGGCGAGATGACAGCCAAACTTTGCGCTATAATTGCATTGTAGGAACGCATTCGTAGTATACCCTGTCAAGAGCGCGTGACGGGTCTATGTGGCGCCACTCCCGCTCGGGGTTCTGCTTGGAGAAATCTGCGATGCCTACCTACGAATATCGCTGCAGCAAATGCGGAAAAGTTTTCGAGCGCAGTGAGTACGTCGCCGAGCACGAGAAATCGCATCCACGTTGTCCCAAGTGCAATTGCAAACAAGTGCAACCCGTGCTCGCCGACTTCTTTGCCAAGACTTCAAAGAAGAGCTGAGGAATGAGCTGCCAGCGAACTATCAACGCGTCGGGTTGACCGTCCTTTGCCCCGCGCGATCGGCACTTGCTGGGTAGGCGCGACATTCCAGCTCTCCTTGAGCCCGAGTTCGCCGATCTCGTAGGCCTGAAAGGTTCTCTGGGTTCTCGAAGCTCGAGCTCAGCAGGCGCGTGAGCGCAGCACCGGCAGTCTCAGCACTCCGGACAGCATCCGTCTGTCGGGCAGCGCACAAAGCAGTAATGCCAAACGGGATCGACAGGGTCACAGCCAAATATGTCGGGAAGGCGTGCGTTTATATGTGTAGGGAGATGCGCCGCCCTGCAACAACCAATCGATCTGGTAACGGTGGTAAAATATAGGGGTCGGAGGGGGCTGGAGATGCGCGTGGCCACAGTTACCGACGCGCGACAAAACGACCTGCTTGCGGCGCTGCGCGGTGCCGAGTTGGCGCGCTCAAGGCATCACCCGATCAGGCGCCCGGCGCCGTCAGCACCGAATAGCCGTAACCACGGAACGAAAGCACCATGTATTCTCGCGAAAACGAGCCCTTCATCGTACGGCGCGCGGTCAAGGCCGTCGCCATTCCGGCCGGCGTCGAGGTCAATCTCAAAGTCGGTTCGGTCGGCTATATCACGCAGGCTTTGGGCGGCAGCTTCACGGTCTACATCGATGGAAGCTTGTTCCGCATCGCCGGCAGCGACGCCGATTCCATCGACAAAGAGATGGCGAAGCCCCCGGAGGTGCCGCCCGGCGCGTCCGACGATGACATCAAGAGCGTGGTGTGGCAGCAGCTCAAAACCTGCTATGACCCAGAGATCCCCATCAATATCGTCGACCTGGGACTTGTGTACAAATGCGACGTGCAAAAGAACGCGGACGAGACCCGGACGGTCGAAATCAAGATGACGCTGACCGCGCCGGGCTGCGGAATGGGCGAAGTGCTCGTGCAAGACGTGCGCGATAAAGTCGAGATCGTGCCGACGGTCACGAAGGCGAATGTGGAACTCCTGTTCGACCCGCCTTGGAATCAGACGATGATGTCCGAAGAGGCGCTCCTGAGGACCGGCATGATGTGAGCACGGCGATGGATTGGATCGATGCAGGACCCGAATCCGAGATACACGAAGGCGCCGCCCACTCCCGTCGCTGCCGGAGATCGCATGATTGCCTTCGCACGCAGCGGCGGGGAGTTGTACGCCATCGAGGATGGGCAAATCGTCTGCCCCCGCCACGGCGCCCGCTTTAAAGCGCTGATTCCGGTTACGCTCGTCTGGTTGTTCGCCGAGGGCATCATGGCCTATTGCCATGTCGGCCCGTGGAAGTCTTGAGGTCTCCGATGCAAAGTATTCGCAGCTTCTTCAAAACCTTTTTGCTCTGGGAGCTGTTCCAGGGCATGTGGGTGACCTTGAAGAACATGTTCAGGCCCAAGGTGACGATCAATTACCCGGAAGAAAAGACTCCGCAGAGCCCGCGCTTCCGCGGTCTGCATGCGCTGCGCCGCTACCCGAACGGCGAGGAGCGTTGCATCGCCTGCAAACTGTGCGAGGCGGTGTGCCCGGCGCTTGCGATCACCATCGAGTCCGATGTCGGCAACGATGGCCTGCGCCGCACGACACGCTACGATATTGATCTGTTCAAGTGCATCTACTGCGGATTTTGCGAAGAGGCTTGTCCCGTCGATGCGATCGTGGAAACACGCTTGTACGAGTACCACATGGAAGCGCGCGGCGAAAACATCATGACCAAGGACATGCTGCTCGCCGTGGGCGAGCGCTACGAAGCCATGATTGCGGCCGACAAAGCCGCCGACGCACCGTACCGCTGAACGTAAGAAGAAAGGCGAGGGATTGACCTTCACCGGCGAGGATTCGTGCGAATCATGGAGACCATCTATTTCAGTGCTCAACGGGGTTCGCGGCATCGAGCGTCTCTGCAGGCCACTGACTGGTGCGCTGGAAGCGGTTCGTCATACGGCCGGCGCGCGGCAGCACGGCTGGGCAGCCTACCTCGAGGAACGCGAGCGGATCCCCGCGGTGGCAGCAAGAACACTCAGCCCTCTCGGGTCCCGTTTCCTGGGGCAGGTCCGCGAAAATGGATTGGGTCTCTGAGGTTTTGCAATTCCCGGTAATAATAGAGGGCGGTCGGGTGTTTTCCGTTGAACCTCAGCTTCTTTAGGAACTCGATTTCTTTCTCCACAGCATCGCCGCTCAGGGAAGGGTCACGAAGGAATTCTTTGAGCCCCGGCTCATCCTCGAGAGGTTCGTCAGACTCCCTTTCAACAAACCGGAGTCTTTTAGAATGCTCTGTGACCAGTCGCCGATCTAACACAATTTCCATATCAAAGCTCGCGAGGTCGATATCCCATAATTCAATCAGCGGATCCAGGAAGGAAACGCAGTGTTCAACCGATACGTTGAAGACATCTGTGTCCAGAAACTCGAGCATGATGACTCGCATATTTGCATAGCTTCGGCCGCTGAGTTGAGCCACCCGGTGGAGCCAGTCTTCACTCTCCAATTCTTCTTTGGCCACTCTGTTGACCACGTCCAAAAGCTTTTGTGTAACGAGGCGTTCGAGTGCGCCAAAGGGCTCCTTCTCAAAAATCGCGCGTATTTGTTTTTCGTTGGCGGGTGCGCACTTGCGAAGAATCAACGCTCGAACTTCTTGATTCAAGGGCGTGGGTGGGGCACCCAGGGTTCTGATCAATTCGTCCCTGCGCTGGAGGTCAGCCAGCTTCGCAAGCGTATCGCTCGGGAGCTTTAAGAGTTTTGCCATCTTTTCATAAATATCTGTTCGGGCGGGCGCGGGGGGCAATTTCTTCCGAGTCAGCAGCTGGGACATGTAGGAATCCGTGACTTCGGCGGCAGCCGCCAGATCTTTCTGCTCAAGCCCCAATTCTGCGAGCCGCTGTCGGATCAATGAACAAACGTCCACAAGGGTGTCTCCGCTGGATTAACCATACTTGATTAAGTACAGAAAATGATCGCAGGTTTTGCTTGACAAATAAAGTAAATTAACCTATCTTAGTTAATTGCGCTAAGGTAGCTTGATATCTGGTGAACCGAATGTGGTTATCTGAATGTCCCTCGGGACCATAACCGTAAGGAGATTATTATGTTCGCGCGTAAAGTTAGTATGCATCTGAAGCCCGATGGCGTTGCGGAGTTCACCCGAAAGCTGGAGAAGGATGTGATTCCCCTGCTTCGAAAACAGAACGGGTTCCAAGACGAGATCACGTTCGTCGCCACGGACCGCAAGGAGGCGTTCGGAATCAGTCTGTGGGACCGGAAGGAGAGCGCGGAAGCTTACAACAGCGGATCCTACGCAGAAGTCGCGAAGATCCTGGCGACGGTGATCGAGGGGACTCCTCAGGTTGAAACCTACGAGGTTGCCAACTCGACCTACCACAGGCTCGCCGCTGCAGCCTAGAGCCGGCAGGTCCTTCGGTGCTGACGGGCGGACCAGTCCGCCCGTCAGTTGTTCCAAAAAAATGCCCGATGCCAAGCGCATCCGGTGAGAGAGTGTCGGAATCCGACACCCCATTTCAACTGAAGTTGTTTATGGGGGCGCAGATGCGTTCGCGGGGCTACACCTGGTCACTCGTTCTCGCCGGCGGCGAAGGCAGCCGACTCCGCAGTCTGACAACGGATGGCGCCGGGGCCTCGGTGCCGAAGCAGTGGTGTCAACTTTGCTTTCTTTTTCGGGACCGGGTACCGATATGTCTTTCGCTTCATTTGTGCAGGCTCATGCCGCCCACGCCGATTGGCGTGTGGCCCTGGCCCAGAGCCAGAGGCAAGTTCAAACCCAGATCGGGGCGCGTGCCGCGCAGCAGGGTGAATCCGCCCCATTCACGCTGGGCTGGTGTTATCTGAGCGATTATTACGCGCCGGCAGCCGAGGCGATCCTCGATGAGCTGCGGCTGCGTTTGCCCGGCGTGGCCTGGGTCGGCACGGTCGGTGTGGGCGTGGCCGCCAGCGGCGTCGAATACATCGACGAGCCGGCTCTGGTGCTGATGGTCGCGCCGCTGCCGCGCGAATCGTTCCGGCTGTTCTCGGGCCTGCAGCCGTTGCCTGCGGCATCGTCCGGGTTCATGGCCCATACCGCGCTGGTCCATGCCGAAGGTAGCACGCCCGACTTGCAGGAGTTGCTGCACGAGCTGAGCAGTCGCACGGGCACCGGTTATCTGTTCGGCGGGCTGTCGTCAGCGCGCAACCGTCCGGTACACATGGCAGATGGCGTATTCACCGGCGGTTTGTCCGGTGTGGCTTTCGGCCCGGAAGTCGGCCTGATCTCGCGCGTGACCCAGGGCTGCCAGCCGATCGGACCGTCGCGCAATATAACCAAAGCTGAGCGCAATTTCGTAGTCAGCCTGGACGGCAAGCCCGCTCTCGATTGCATGTTGCAAGATCTGGGGCTCGACCGGGACCTTTCGGATCACGAGTTGACGCAGGCGCTCTCTACCACGCTGGTGGGCTTGATCACCGCAACCGAGGACGGGCCGACTCGGCCCGGACAGTTCGGCGCGGATACCGTCGTGCGGCACCTGGTGGGCGTTGACCGGCAGCACCAGGTCCTGGCGATCGCCGAGCAGATCGAGCATGGCATGCGTCTGGCTTTTTGCACGCGCAACGCGGAAGCCGCACAGCTCGATCTGGTGCGCATCGCGACGGAAATCCGCGACGAACTGGAGAGCGGCGCGGCACGGCACATGGCGGGCGCGGTATATGTCAGTTGCTCGGGACGCGGCGGCCCGCATTTCGGCGCGCGGCATGCCGAGTTGCAGGTGGTGCGGAACGCCCTGGGTGACGTGCCGCTGGTCGGCTTTTTCGCCGGTGGCGAGATCGCAAGACATCACCTCTACGGCTACACCGGGGTATTGACGGTCTTTACTACACCAGGCTGAGTGGAAATTGCATGGATGCCCGCGGACTCACGGACGGCCAGCTGGTAGAAGGTGCCAGGCGCAGCATGATGCATCAACTCGCTGCGACAACCCTCGCCGTGGGCAAAGTCATGGTCTTCTGACCGATGCGACAGATCTATCTGGATTTCAACGCAACTACGCCCATCGATCCGCGCGTGGCGGAATCGATGCGCGCGGCAATGAATGACGGTTACGGCAATCCATCGAGCCCGAACTGGAGCAGGGCGGCCGGCAAAACGGATGGTGGAAGCGAGCCGCAAACGCGTGGCAAGCCTCCTGTCGTGCAGCCCCGAGGAAGTCGTCTTCACCAGTGGTGGCAGCGAAGCAAACAACTTCGCCCTCAAGGGGGCGTTCTTTGCACGGGGCGATCGACCCGCACACATCATCACGACACAGATTGAGCACCCCTCGATCCTGGTCCCATGCGAGTTTTTGGAGCGGCAAGGAGCGCGTGTCACCTACTTGCCGGTCGACGCACCGGCCTCGTCAATCCCGATGATGTCCGTCGCGTCATCACCCGTAACACCATTCTCATTAGCGTGATGCACGCGAACAACGAGACCGGTACGATTCAGCCGATCGAAGAGTGCGCCGGCATCGCGCGAGAGCACGGCGTACCGTTCCACACGGATGTCGCACAGTCGGTCGGTAAGATACCGACTCGAATCGACCAGCTCGGGGTCGATTTGCTTTCCATTGCCGGCCACAAGCTCTATGCACCCAAGGGCATGGGAGCCCTCTACGTCCGCGCGGGAACGCGGTTGGAGTCACTGGTCCATGGCGCCGGACACGAGGGCGGGCGACGAGCCGGCACTGAAAGCGTCATTCTCACTGCTGCCCTCGGAACGGCATGCGCACTGGCGGGCGATCTGCGTTCGATGGAGACCGTGCGCGGATTACGCGACCAGTTCTGGGCATCGCTCCGGGCACATCTTGGCGACCGTGTCGTGCTCAATGGCCACCCCGAGCGGCGCCTACCAAACACGCTCAACGTCTCCTTCGTCGAGCGCATAGGAAGCGACATCCTTGCAGCCTTAGAAGGCATCACTGCTTCGACCGGGTCGGCGTGTCACTCGGGGCGAGTGGAGCTGTCTCCTGTGTTACGGGCGATGGGCATTCCCGAACGGGTCGGTATGGGAGCCGTTCGATTCAGTCTGGGTCGTACCACGGCGGCCGACGAGATCGCCGAGGTCGTCGAGCGCATCGCGACATTCCTCCAGCCATCCGCGGGTGGCGGCGCCGTATGAGTTTCTACAACGATCGCATCCTGCCGCACCTAATCGATCTCTCCATGCGCAATCGCGAGTTCCTGCCCCGAGATGCCGCCCCGCAGCAGAGAAACCGCTAGTTTTGACACGAAACTTACCCGACCCCCTTCACAGCGACCAAGCCCATTAACGACTTACTGACGATTGGAACCTAGCCGCCGTTCCCGCAGAAGGGACGCCGCCGCAGAGATCGCAGCCGTTCGGTCGTCCGTCCTCCGGCATGTCGCAGACGAGGACGGGGGCGTAGAATACGAGGGGTGCCGCCCTTGATGCTTAGGGGGGACTGCCATGGCAAAGATCGTCTGTGTGCTTTACGAAGATCCCGTTACCGGGTATCCCAGAACGTATGCACGCGATGACATTCCGAACATTGAGCGCTACCCCGGCGGTCAAACTACTCCAACGCCCAAGTCGATCGATTTCAAGCCGGGGCAACTGCTCGGGAGCGTGTCCGGCGAACTCGGCCTGCGCAAGTTTCTCGAGTCGCAGGGTCACACGCTAGTCGTCACCACCGACAAGGACGGTCCGAACAGCGTGTTTGAGAACGAACTGGTCGATGCGGCCGTCGTCATCTCGCAGCCGTTCTGGCCCGCCTACTTGACAGCTGAGCGTATCGCCAAGGCTCGCAAGCTGCAACTCGCGATTACCGCCGGTATTGGCTCGGATCATGTTGACCTACAGGCAGCGATGGATCGAGGGATCACGGTCGCCGAGGTGACCTTTTGCAATAGCATCAGCGTATCCGAGCATGTCGTCATGATGATTCTCGCACTGGTGCGCAACTATCTGCCGTCGCATCAGTGGGTGGTCGACCGTGGTTGGAACATCGCCGATTGCGTCGCGCGCTCGTACGACTTAGAGGGTATGAACGTCGGCACGGTCGCCGCGGGTCGCATCGGCACGGCCGTGCTCCGGCGTCTCAAGCCTTTCGACGTCAAATTGCATTACACCGACCGGCATCGGCTGCCCGAGGCGATTGAGAGAGAACTGGACCTGATGTTTCACACGACTACGGAGTCACTGGTCAGGGTGTGCGACGTGGTCACAATAAACGCACCGCTACACCCGGAGACGGAGGGCTTGTTCAACGATGCATTGATCGCGAAAATGAAGCACGGCGCTTACCTCGTGAACACCGCGCGCGGCAAGATCTGCGATCGCGATGCCGTCGTTCGTGCGCTCAAGAGCGGACAGCTCGCCGGCTACGCCGGCGACGTCTGGTTCCCGCAACCTGCGCCGCGAGATCATCCGTGGCGAACAATGCCGTTCGAAGCAATGACCCCGCACATTTCCGGCTCCTCACTGTCCGCGCAGGCCCGATATGCGGCGGGTGTGCGCGAGATTCTAGAGTGTTGGGCGGAGGGCCGGGCGATTCGTAGTGAATACCTGATCGTGCAGGGCGGCAAGCTTGCCGGAGCCGGGGCCCACTCCTATAGCGCTGGCGATGCCACCCGAGGATCCGAGGAGGCGGTGCGATTCAAGACCACGCAAGGCTCCGGCGAATCGACTGACCGCTGAGGCGAGCATCGGCTCTGGCGGGGAAGAACGAGGAGGTCATCATGACAATTGCAGCATCCGTACGGGACTGTCTGGCCCGAGAAGGCGTGCACTACGACATGATCGCGCACGAGCGCACTCGGGATAGCAACCACACTGCGCAAGCCGCTCACATTCCCGGTGATCGACTGGCCAAGTGCGTCATGTTGGAAGACGACAAGGGTTACCTCATGGCAGTGATACCGGCCAGCCACAAGGTGGACCTTGGTGCCGTGCATCGACAGCTCAATCGCGCGCTCGGCCTCGCGACCGATCGGGAGCTAATCGAGCTCTTCAAGGACTGTCACGCCAAGCAGCACATGCTCACCGAGCACCATAGCCGTCGTGACCATACGCCGTCCTAAGATTTCTACGGTAATAGCCTCAGTTACATCGACTTCTTCCACGCCGCTATTGGCATATTTCGCCTCAGTGCGTTCAAGGCGCAAAAGCCCAAGCCGATCTGCGACCGCTGGTGGCAAGACCGAGCGGACGGCCCCAGTATCAATAAGCGCCTCAGTCTCGTAGCGGTGCACTTGACTGGCGTCGAGCTGGCCGAGCCGAGCGAGCACCGCTTCGCGGTAGTTGGTTAAAGTGACCTGAACATGGACTTGTCCCATCGAGAACCTCCTGTGAAACCGTGGATTCTACCTGGAGGAAGGGTAACAGGTGGAGGGCATGGGCGTCAAAGAGGGCAATTTGGGCGGAATGTCCGTGGGGGATGGGCTATAGTTTTGGTGTAGACTACTTGAGAGTATAGGAAATGCAGTGCGACCAGGCAAGGCTGGTCGCACTAAAATTCCTATACGCCCAGGAGGATGTACTAGAGATGCTCACGGGTGTTTGGTTTTTGCTTGACGTATCCGGGGTGAAGGGATACAAATGCCCTCTACTCTCAGGAGAACCTGGTTGTCAGAGGTAAAAACCATGCAGCCCACACATCATGACCATCGCAAACTCTACGTAGGCACGCACGACGGGGTGTGTGCCTTGACCAGCACTAACGCGGGCAAGACGTGGCAACAAGGCCAGGTCACGCCGCTAGCCCATGCGGCAGCCCGCCTTAGCGGCAGCCCGACGGTACCGCAGCGCGCCTACCTCGCGGCGTATGAAGCAGGGGTCTATCGCACCGATGACAGCGGCCTGACCTGGCGACAGCTCTCGTCCTATCCGTCGGACTATGCGCACAGCGTCCTGGTGCATCCCCAGGACGCCCAGACGGTGTACGTCGGGAGCGAACCAGCGACGGTCTTTTGCTCCCACGATGGCGGAGAAAGCTGGGAGGAGTGCGTCGGCTT
>Ga0137409_10007982_pt1 | contig 10827 bp, 18 predicted proteins | sample CZODoug1_16funga_FD_122059 | JGI IMG/M metagenome (GOLD analysis project Ga0137409, IMG submission 122059) | Vadose zone soil fungal communities from Angelo Coast Range Reserve, California, USA - CZODoug1_16fungal (Hybrid Assembly) | ecosystem: Environmental > Terrestrial > Soil > Vadose zone... | reverse complement strand
TCACTGACCCTACGTAGCGGCCGAGCGATTTTGCGATACAATCCGCGCTTACTTTCCTCTTGGCCAACATCCTCAACTGATGCACCTCGGCTTCGGTCCATTGCTGAGGCCGTGGAATCGTCATTTCCCCTTCGCCTTCAGCCCGAGCTCTGTAGCTTGCTGCTATTGAAACGCAGTCGTTCATTTGCGCTTTGCCGTGCCGCTCTTGAACGCGACTAGGGCGTAGGCAGCCGCAAAGACTACCAGAGTGGCCACGAAGGTTAAGGCGATGAGCTTTTCCATTTTTCGAATATGCTCCGGAGATCGTTACCTTCCGGTGTAGGTTACTTCTTTGCCTTCAGCCCCAGCTCGACCAGGCGGCGGATGGCTTCTGAAAGCGTCGGGTTGTCTGGCTGGTTTTCCGCCCATTTGACGATGGCCGCGCGCGTGGCGGGATCGGCGCGGAATCCCAATAAAGGGGTGATGCCGGTGCGCGGCCGCCCCATGACTTTTTGTTTAACAGTTCTTGCTTTCTTCATACTTTCTGTATAACACAAAGGCAAGCCGAGGGGAAGCTGGTACTTCCGCTGGGAATCCAATGATCCAGGCTGATAGCGTGTATAGCACGCCACCCACAAACACGTCTGCAATCGACCCGACGCGGCGACGTTTCCTCACAGTTGCGGCCGGCTCGAGCATCGCCAGTATCGGCGCCCTCACCGTGGCTGCCATGCCCGCCACCGCGCCAGACAGCGGAGCATGTGCTGCCGATCCGGCCTTCGCCCTCATAGCCGAGAAGCTGGCGGCCGACGTCGCCCATTGCGAGGCAATCGATGCACAGGACGAAGCCGGACGCGACGATGGGATAGACCATGATGCTGCAGAGGAGGCGTTTCAGCGCTGCTGCGTCGCGTGCGGAGTCGTCAACGAGGCAGATTGGCGGCTCGCCACGACGCCACCTACGACACTTGCCGGCATCGCCGCGGTGCTGCGGTTTGCCAACCAAATCGAGGACGTCGGCATGGAGTGGCCCCACACCGATACGATCGGTCCCGACGGCTGGCACTACCAGCTACGGGCGACCATGGCGGCGGCGGTCGAGGCTTTGATGAAGGTTCGGGCCGGAAAGGCGGTGCAGGCATGAGTAACGTTCTCGAATTTCCCTTCAGCGTTTCCCGCGGGGCGCACGCTCGCAAGAGGCGGGCGATGCCAGCGACTGAGATTATCCACGATGATCGGCCCAAGGCCGGATCCGCAACCGCCGGGAATGGGCGCCTTCGCAAAGAGCGCCAGGAGGTTTGGCGAATGGCCGAGGCAGCGACGCGTTATTTGAGAGTGCGATTGGATTTCGAGCACGCCGTTTCGTGGGCCAAGCAGATGGGGACGCCGGAAGGCCGTTCCCATCCCGCTGTCAATGAAGACGACCGAATGCCAATAGTCGGAAGGTACCGCGCGGCACTCGTAAAGCAGCTTCTCACTCCCGCGCCGGATGCTACGTCGGTCAAATGGAAACAAATGGCGCTAGCCAGGGGCCAACATCGTTACACCGACGTGAAGCCAGAGCGGATCGAACGCGCAATCGCCGACGATTTGGCATTTCTCGCCGCGCATCCGGTGCGTCGGCCAAATAGCGAAGCAATGGCGCGCCGGCGCGAGTTCAAGGACGCGATGCGGCAGCGCATCAGGGACATAGCAGCATCGCGCGATCTTTCCGACGAAGAGATCAAGCCGGTCCTGAAGCTCAAACACCATGCGATTGCCCGTTTTACTGAGGTGCACGGTGTAAATCTCGAATGGCTGCTTGAAGGAAAGGGTCGCATCTTCGAGAAAGACCCGATCACGCTCAACCCCAATATGACCGGTTCCGAGTTCGCGGCGGTCGTGACGACGTTGCCGATGGCTGATCAGCAGGCGATCGGAGCCATGGTTCGCGAGATATTGCAGGAGCGCGATCAGTGAAACGCCGGCGCCGAACGGCCAGAAAGCGTAACCGCCAGCGGATCGCCGCTCACGCCACAAGGTTGCGAAGGTAGAATCAAATCAAGGCCCGCCGGCGCTCCTACGTCGGCGGGGTTTTTCGCGCGATTGCGCCTCTGCTCGGATAGTTCCAATAGTGTTGCAGCCGCGCCTCTGTTTTCAAAAATCCGGCCTGGTGACATCATTTGGCCCCTAGCCGGGTCATACTCGATCAGCGGAGTGAGCCGCCTGAATTGGATTTGTTTTGTGCGGCAAAGCGGGGAAACTCGAATGAAAAAGACAATCGCGAGTGTGGCGCTCTCTCTAGCGCTGATGTCTTCGACAGCGATGGCCGGGGAACGTGGAGGCGACGCTGCGTTGGGGGCCTTATCGGGTGCCGTGGTGCTCGGGCCGATCGGTGCCGTCGCCGGAGCTGTCATCGGTTATACGGCCGGCCCGTCGATTTCGCATTCGTGGGGCCTGAACCGCTCGAGCGCGCCGCGCCATGCGCGGAGAGCCGCAAGCCCGGACGCTCGTGTCCCTTCAGGCGACAGTCAACCCGTGCCCAATCAGTCTGCGCCCAAAGATCAAGCAGCTCCTCAAGCGGCCGCCCCAGCGCGGCCGTCCGCCACCACCACGGCTTCCACCGCGCCGCCGGTCCAGTCACTGGAGTGAGCAGATATTATTGTTGAGATAGGGGCGCGGGGCTTCGGTCCCGCTCCCCAACTTAACCATCAATTAACTATTCCGGCGCACCCTCGTCATGACCTTCAGGCGGTCATTGTGCCCGGTCATGACTTCCTGTGGTTGATCGAGCCGTCGCTGATCACCCCCCAAGCGGCGGCCCTCAAATTTGGGCCCAAGCGGCCGCCCCGCGCCAATGCCGACCGACCCGATCGCCCGATCACGGAAGCCGAAGTTGGCACGGCGAGGCGCCGAGCGCATGTCGATGCGTTAAGGCCCATGTAACGCTCCCGACCCATCATGGAGCCGCGCCGGCTTTATCAGCGGCGCAACTCCGAAATCAAGTCCGGGCAACCCCGCCTGACGGACGCTCGACCACGTCGGGCGGGGTCTGTTTTTCTACGAGAGGCTTCGGTCCCGTGGTAACGCAGGCGGGCCTTTGCGTCAGTGGCTTCGTCATCACGGGGCGCGGACAGCTGCGCTTTTCTGACCCGTTCACGCAGTTCGACTAATTCGTTCATCTGAGTGAGGAGATTAGCGGACACAGCAGCATAGGCAGCTAGGCGCTGCTTAATCGAACTCATCCTAAAACTCCAACAAATCAAAAAAATACCGCGCCGAATCAGACGTTCGCATGAATGATACGACAGCTGAATGAAAAGCTCAGAACCCCGTATTCCTACGGTTGCGCCGGGCGCCGCATCGAACGTGCAACCGAAAGCGGCTGACGGCGCATGCCAAGCGAGGCATAAGATCGAGGGCCGCCCGGCGCCAATGCTCGGCGCGGCCTAGGGCGCGGAGCTTCGGCCCCGCGCTCCTTTCTGGGGGATTGACGGCCAAAATCCGAGATGGTGCACTGCGACCATTGCAGTACGTTTATTTTGGAGTTTGCGATGAATGACGTGGTTGAACTCATTTTGAAGACCTACCAGTCGATGTGCCCCCTTGATACCGAGCGAGCTGCAGATTCAAGGCAAAAAATTAGCCGATATATTGAAACCCTTGCGTCTGCTGGCCAGCGCGATGCCGAGCAGCTCACGATATACGGCTTGGCGTATTTGACAGAACTGCACGAGGGGCAAGATCCCCGGTTTACCGGGTGCTAATAGCGGTCCGAATCTTTAACCCGAGGGCCGCCTCGCTCAATGCCGGGCGACCCGGTTTGGAACAGGTTTTCAACGTTGGTCATTGTATGGGTCCCACTCAAACCGCCACCTCGCGTCTCCTGCTTTTGGCGGCTGCTCATTTTTGCGAGGTAGCCGGGCCGAACGCCATTCAGCGGTGCATAGAAGCCCCTGATCGCATTCATCTGCGAGCTTAAGAAGCAGGTCCGCCGTGGCCTTGTCCTCCTGGGCAAGGGCCAGTCTGCGATATCGGATCGCTCGGGCGCTGCTCATGGCATCCCAAATCCCAGGCAACAGAAGGAGGATTCAAGTACAGGAAAAAGATTTGGTTCCGGGCAGCGCTGGCGAAGCCGTGCCGGGCGGCCCCGATTCGTTTAAGCAGCACCACCTTCACCTGACAGCCCGCGCAATCCGGACTCACCAGCGGGCTTCCTAGACTCGCCGCGGGGCATGTCTGCGATCGAGAGATCGAACCGGCCGGTCAGACGCGGGTGGACCGACCGGTTCTAGCCGGCAAATCACTGCGCAGATCGCCGACAAAAACCGGCATATCACCGGCCAAGGCAGAGCGGCAATCGATTTGCAGACACGGTGCTGTGCGCGGTGGAAGGGCGGACCTGCGCCGGACTGACAACGGCCCGCCAGCGTTCAACCGTTCGGCGGGTGGGCCTCGTCAAAACTCCAGGCAGTGGGGTCGGTTTGATTATGGCAACCTAACTGGCTTGATCCGTCCCGCCGTAGGCTCATAGTTGAGCGATGATCGCCCCAGACCGCTGGGTTGAAAACCTTCGGTGTCCCGTTTGCCGAAAGACCGGCGCAGCCCGGCTTTCGCACGAGGCCGGATGGAACGTACACGTGGATAAACTTCCCGAAGGCTTTTATTTTATCCAATCCGAGAGTGGCAGCAACTTTTACTGCTCTTCCTGCGACAGCCCAGCGGAACCATGAACCCCGCGGACTGACCGGCACCACATGGCAGCAGCCCGCAAAATCCGGACTCACCAGCGACTCCCTCAGGCCCGGGAAAGGGCATCCTTTCGCCAGGCTAGCTGCCGGGCAAGCCATCGTCCAGAGGATTGCTCTGTTCGGGCGGCAACCCGCTCGCGACCTGGCGCACGATCGCATTGATCTCCTGCACGATATCGCCGCGGGCGCCGCCGGTAGCACCTCTCAGCAAATACTCCACCGCGGCGCGGATCTCCGCCTTGGCGTCGTCCGGGCCCGCAAACTCCCAATCGTCCTGATCTGACATTGACGTTGCCTCGGGTGCTTTCTGCGATTGCAGGCTAGACCCGGTCGGCTCCCAAATCGAGTGACGTACGGCTCGCATAACGCCATTTGCCGGGCTTGGAGAGTCACTGGTGAGTCCGGCCCGCGCGTGCGGTATTGTGCCGGAAAAATTCAAGCGATCAATGGACGAGTCTGCGGCCCGATTAGTTAGGTGCGAAACGGCGTGTTCGACGACGGGATCTAGCTCTGCGCGAACTTGATAGTTGAGACAGGCCACCTCCCATCGTGGCACTTAATCGAGATTCGCAGACCATGGAATTCGTCAAGCCAAACGTTCTCCACCGTCCCGGCCTTTCCATCGGTGAGGATCACGGCCTTGCCGATCAGCTCAGTCCGGGCTTGCTCGAACGCGCCGAGGATCGTTGACGCGTGGCGCTTGACGGTCGGCATGATTGCCTCTCGGCAATGAGGGGATGTATTGCACTGACAAGGTGAGTAAGTCGTGACCGACACCGAGAGCGGGGGATCACAACTCTGAGATGTCGCGCCGCCCCCTTGGATGCCACCACGCGACCGCCGCAGAGATCACTGGAACAGATCGCCGACTAAGCCGACGAGCGCCCGCGCCCCGGCTCGTTGGGAACGGCGTTCGGGTAGTGTGCGGCGATCGCCTTGAGGATGCGTCCTTCAGGTCCAGGTAGATTGGCTACGACGAAATCCAACAAGGAACTTTGAAGCTCGATCGGAATGGATTGCGCTTCGCCAACGTCCGTGATCGCAACGTGATCAGGCGAGGGGTATTCGATCAACCCGGACCGTTTTCAAAGCACTTCGCGGATTGGCATACGATGACGACGACGGCCGCGAGCTACGCCACCTGGGCGTTGCTTGGCGACGGCTCGCCGATCTGTTTCCAGGTCGCCAGCGAATTGAGGATGCGCTGTTGCGGGCCGGAGAGAGTGACGTCATTGCCGCCGCCGTTTGGCGCTGGTGACAGCTGGCGCGCCGCTGCCGCGCTCGGCCGGGCCCGCTGTATCCGCTCTGCCGCGACCGGGCCGGGAACAGGAGTTTGAGCCGCCGCCTTGCTTTACAAGTTCGGCTTGCTTCTCGCTGGTGCGCGCGGTCCAGCCTTCAATCGTCTCGATCGCTTCGACCAAAGGCTTCAGCTTCGCCATCGTCGGGGCCAATCAGGCAACCGATCGTGGTTTGCCATTCCTCTAGATTCTGCTCAGCCTTCGGCAGGCTTGTGATCTATTCGCCGGCTTCTCTAAGCGTTGATAACCTTCTGCCATCGGGGAGGGTGATCGGATCCTCGAAGGGGCAGGACCAGGGCATCAGCCACAGTGCCACGACGGGCTGACGTCAGCGCCGCGATGATTGCACACTGTGCAGACCATGCGTGGCTGTAGGTCGTTGAAGGTCACGTCATCCGGAAGACCGCTGATGTCCAATTCGGCGTTGTGATGACAGTCCGGATTGCCGCAAACGAGAAACACATGTTTTCGGCCGTGGGTTCGCATGTTGGCCAGCCGCACGGGCTTATGGTGAAGCACCAGGTTCGGGATCGTCCAGGGCATCGCCTATCAAAGCGCCGCCGGCCGCCCGAACAACAATCCAGAGGTTGAAGCTGTGAAGCAGGGCTGGCAGGGGCACCTCAATGCGGTTGAGCAAAGTGCTAGGCTCCCAACACCGAAGCAGGATACTTCCAAATGGCCGATTTCGATTGGAAAAGGTTCGACGTGAGCCACTGGTGGAAGGTGCTGAGTGCGGCCCGGCGATCTTTCTCGGTCTCGGTGTTCTCTTCCTTGGCGTCGGTGAGTGGCATCAACACCCGGAGGTCACCTTGCCGGCCCGGTCATACGGGCTTCCACTAGGCACGGTTTACCACGCACGAGCGCAGCACCACTTTCATCGGCCTCGCACTGGACGCCAGCGGGATTGGTCCTCTTCCTGACTGGTCTCTTCAAGCTCCTGCAGGCATAACTGACAGACGGGCGGCTCGGCGGGGCGCGGGGATGCTTGGCACATCCACGGCACATGACGTAAACAAATCCAGCAATCTCAGCGCGTTATCTTTATCAAATTCACCCTCATAACCTGAAGGTCGCAAGTTCAAATCTTGCCCCGCAACCAAAATAAAGCCGCTAACTCAGAGAGTTAGCGGTTTTTCTATGGGCGAGCTATCGACAAGCGCAGCTCCTGGCAACCAGGTGGCAACCGCGCCGGCGCCGTTAGCGTGACCTGAAGGATGGCATGAGCCAGCATTGCCAGCAAGCAAAGCTGGATCGGAGATCGCTAGTGCAATGATGAGCCTGCCGATCGCACCTGCATTGCTGCGCCGCCCGGGGTAGGCACGGAACTGCTGACCCCACCGAGCCGGTGTCTTGCATAAGCGGAAAGGGAACCGCATGTCGGTGCCACCATTACTTGGCGGTTTTCCTGCTTTTGGTACCCGGCGTGAAGCCTGTTAATCCTCGGCGCGCTCGTCGTGGCAGTTCCGGCCGGCGAGGCGTGTATGTCTGGGGAGCGACAAGGCAAGGCACTCAAACAGCCCGTTCGCTGTAACGCATTCAAGAAGCGTCATCGTTGTATTTTTCTGACTGGCGCCAATCGAATCGGTTGTGGCCCCAGCTCGATATTTTACTTGGTCTCCCGTAGATCCAGGCATGCCCGAGTCCAAATCTGCACGCATCCGGAAGGCGCTAGGCTGGTTCGCGGCCCTCCGACTAGCATCTCGGTTTCATGACCGCTCGTCTGATACTTTGGTTTTCAAAAGGGGTTTTGATGCCTATCGGCACCCTCAGTTCTATCTGCAAATTGGAAAGGACCCAGATCGGCTCGTGGCCGCAGCGTTGGCTCTCCTTTGGCGCCGGTTTGGCCCCTGTGATTAGGACCCCGAAGTAATATTTTTAAGTGTGTTGCGTGGAAGTCAGGGCAAACAAGGCTTGAGGGAAGGGAACCGTTCTTCTACGGGAAATCTTGCTGAACGATGTGAGCCGTGAATGAGAGGGAGATGTACAAGCATTCAAAATAGCTACCTGGCGCATCATTGCCTCATAATCATAAGACTGCCTCTTAATTTTCTCGCATAAGGTTGCGCCGCGCCAGGGTTGCCCCAGCGGACGAGACGACAGATGCCAAACCCGACCGCGCCTGACCAGGAAATCTGGCCGATTTGATAGCTCAAGTAACTCGTAATCTGTTTGACGCGCCAAATTCATCTAACTGTTCCTCAATCGCGCGGGCACAGCACTTCTAAGCCGTCCGCCAGCCTTGGAGGTAGTGCTACCGTATGAATCGACGCCATGGAATGATCCCGCTCAGATCAATGATCGCAGTTACTTAACGTGCCGATCGGCGTCCGGACCCCATGCCGCTTCACACCCGCGCGGGGTCATCACTTGTCTGCTGACCCAGTAAGTAGTACCAATACGCCTTGAGCAGTCTCTTTCAAATCCGGCCGCGCCTTGAGTAGCTTCTTAATGTCGGCGCGTGCTTCAGCGAAGAGACCCGCTGACTCGTCCGGCGCAACTGTAAGATGATCTGTGTTTAGCGCTTCCTGGAGGTGCGTCATTGTCGCATCGGAATCTCCGGATGCTAGTAGGGCGACGGCTAGATTCAATCTCGCCGCGAGCTTAAGGTAGGGCTCCCCAGACGCAAGCTTGAGTGCTTCCGTCGACCACGAAACTGACAGGCCGTAGTCGCCCGCCTCGAAAGCGGCAGCACCCACTAGGCTGCACGAGAACGCGTTTTCCGGTTCAATCATGACAGCCCGCACTGCGGCCGCTTGCGCCTCTCGGGCGCGACCGAGCTTGAGAAAAGCGCGAGCAGCCTCCTGATATGGCGGGGCACAATAATCCAAATTACACGCCTGGCGGAGATCGACTAGTGCCTCCTCAAATCGCTCAAGGCCCATGAACGCTTCACCGCGGTACCAATGCCACAACCCCTTGGTCCACATAATTGGCGTGACACGCAGCGGACCTAGACTCCAGAAGCCTCAGAGCGCCCTTGAAGTCGCCATCCCGTAGTGCACTTTCTATTGGCGCAAAGAAAATGTCTCTCGCACCAGGAACCTCGTCCAAGGCGGCAACAGCCAGCTGACGCCCAACCCTCTCGGTCTCATTGAGGGCGGCGGCCGCGATGAGGGCCGCCGCATTTTCGGGAAGTGGTGTTTGGTGCCCAATCTGGATAAGCGCAAGCGCCGCAAAAACGCGCACGATCTCAGTGTCCTGATTGAGACAGATCCTAAGCGCGCTCGTAGCGGCATCATCCGCAATCCAGCCCAGGACCACTGCAGCCGCCACTCGCCGTTCTGGCCTTTCGGACTTTAAGTCGCGGGCGATCTGGTACACCGCATCAGAATCATTTGACCAACGTAGTGCAAGGGACGCGGTCTTGCGCACGCATAGAGCTGGATCGGTAAGGGCAGCTTCGGTGAGCAGAGGAAGAAACGCGTCAATGTTCGAGAAATTTTCGCCGCTGGTCGTCGCCGATCTGACCCACCGTGCGATCTCGCGCGCAGCGGCTGAACGCTCCGCCTCGTTTCCTTCAGAGAGTGCCGTCCGCATCCGCTTCAGTACTCGTGGGCCCGCCTGCAGCTGCTCCAATGCTAAGTGGATGTCTTCACGATTGTCAGACTTGAGCTCTAGGTCACTCGACTCAATGCGAAGGAAGTGCTTCTCGACCCGACTCTCCGCCTTCCCACAGAGCAGCGCATTTGAGAGGTCGTCGATGGCCGCATCGGAGCCGATAGCGGAAAGATAGGAAATAATCTTGTTGACTACCCTACCACTGGTTTCTCTGGCGAGCTGCGGCAGTAACGTTGACCGGTTAGGTTAAGAAGCGAGTTTCGTTGCGCTGTTGCGACTAGCCACTATCAAATGAATTCAACTTTTTGTCTTGTTTTAAGGTCGTTATGAAGAAAAAGCGTGAAGTATTGACCGAAGCTATTTGCCCCGCCTGCGATGGCACAGGATTGCAGAAGGTGAAGCAGCCGACGCAACCGGGCCGCAAAATCTATCCCGCGAAATGCGAGGAATGCCTCGGCAAAGGCAAAATAAAGAAGCCAACTTCGTGATCTATTGAATAAACCGGTAGACCTTTGGCGCTTTCCAGCGCGGCGTCGGTCGCGCTTTCGGCTTATGCCGATGGAGCGCTCGCATCACGCCGCCTAACCGGACAAGTGGCGGATATGTCCAAACCGACGCTAAGGACCCATATGCGACATTGTCCGCCACCCAGCGGAGATGAAGTCGCTCCCGACCTCTTCCTGAGAGTGCATTTGAGCCGGTCAGAGTGTGCGGAACGTAGCAAAAACATTGGGACGGCGGAAGCTGAAGCGGGAATGACGCAGATCGTTTGAACTGCTGATTGTGATCGCGATCAATTTAGCCGTTGTAGGCATTGGCTATTATGCATTCAGGCTCTGGGGACTCTTCGGTAGCTAGACGAGAGTTTATTGCGCCTCTCCCTGCTGGCAAACGCGCTGGATGCAGCGCAGCGCACAGCCGGCATTACCGCCATGCCCTTGAGGCAGCGTCCGAACATGACCTCAATTGGGCCACCAATATTTTAGAATTGGGACATTAACGTTTTTTAACAAACAGACACGCGCAGCCTCGCAATGAAAAACGGGTTGCCGCCGTCGCACGCCGTGCGACGGGGGATCGGCTTTGTCTTGCCTGCTGCACGCGTTGAGTTTGGTGCCCAAGCCTTCTTGCCAGGGAAAAGTGCTATGTATCTTGCGTTCTCAGCGATGGCCGCGCGTTCCGATGTTGCGCCGGCGCGGTGGCGAAAACCGTTTCTGATTTGGATGGATGGCGTTGAAGCGGGCTGGGCCATCCCGCTGCTG
>Ga0137409_10007981_pt1 | contig 10828 bp, 9 predicted proteins | sample CZODoug1_16funga_FD_122059 | JGI IMG/M metagenome (GOLD analysis project Ga0137409, IMG submission 122059) | Vadose zone soil fungal communities from Angelo Coast Range Reserve, California, USA - CZODoug1_16fungal (Hybrid Assembly) | ecosystem: Environmental > Terrestrial > Soil > Vadose zone... | reverse complement strand
ACAACGGCGGCGAGCGCGCCGAGCGCCTCCCAGGGCCCCAGCCACGCGATTGCCCCCGCTAGCAGCCGCCGTACGGCGTGTCCAATCCGCGGCATGTACACCGAAAAGTACGTCCATCGGCCTCCGGGTTTCTACGATTCGATCTCGCCCGCGCGCAGAAGTCCCTTCGCGCGGCCTCCCCGAGCTCGACCGACCGAATGCGCCTCGAGATCGTCGTCGCCCCGCTTTCGCCGCGAGCCGCGGCCAATGCTCCTCGGCAACCCACCGCCGCCGACACGCCGTCGACCGTCGAGCGTGCGCGCGGCTTGCCCGCACGCGAGCTGCTCGACGTCTTCATCGACGGCGCGAACGTGACCGCACGGGTGCGCGAAACGCACGGCGCCTTCGTCTTGCGCGATCTCGCACTCGCCCTCGTCGACATGGCGCGCCGCCAGCGAGCGAAGGCCGCCATCCGCTTCTACGACGAGCCTTGGGAGCTGTGCGTCGAGCGGTTTGGCCCGACGGCATGTCTCAGCGTGTACCGCACGGGGGGCGAGCCCCTCGTCACCGCGTACGACCGGGCTGTGCCCTTCGACGACGTCGTCGACGCGACGCGCGACGCGATCGAGCGCCTCCTGTCGCACGTCGGGCCGCGCTCCGGAGTAAACGTCGAGCTCTCCTCGGCCATCGAGCAGCTCCGCGATGTGCCCCGGGCGTGCACGCATGACGTCATCGACGTCCCGACGCCGGTGTTGGTCGTGGTCGAGCCCGATCGCGACTCGTCTCTCTCCTTCGGAGCGGAGTTTTCGATTCGCGAAGGGGCTCCGTCCCCCGACGACCTCGCCGTTCGGGGCAGACTGATCCCCGCGGACCGTTCGGACCCCTACGAGGCCGTGGAGCGGTCCGACACGCACGCCCTCCTCTTCCGGGGACGAGTCCGGGCGGAGATCCGCGGGCGCTCGATCGACCTCGGCGAGTGCCATCCGATCCTCGTGGCGGAGCGCCTGGTCGAGCTGGCTCGCCGCGCCTTCGACGCGTGGGAACGCGGAGTGCCCTGCAACGCGCGCAGCGAGGCGGCCGGCGTACTCGTGGGTGTCCGCGTCTCGACGAGCGGCGACCTCGCGCTGACGCTGGGCGCCGCGCACGACGGTCCGCGGCGCACCGTCCATACCTTCCCGGCGCTCAGGGTCGCCGATGTCCTCGAGGCGGCGCTCGCGTTCGGACGGTCGCTCGTGCGGGCCATCCTCCGGCGCGACCGCGCGCACGTCCCAGGCCCCCCGCGCTCCATCGGCTCCCGGCCCGGCGTTCCGAAACGACACGACGCGCGCCTGGACGACGCGCGCGCCGGCGGTGGCGGCGCGCGACAGCATGAACGAGTGCAGGGTGCCCCGGCTGAAGACGTAGAGAGGGTGCCCCAGGGAAAACCGCGCCTCGCGCCCGGACGGCGCGACGACCAGGCATTCGCGGATCTCCTTCCCCGCCAGTCCGGCGTCGATCAGAAACGGGTAGCGCTCCAGGCCCCGGGCCGGGATGCCGCCGCCGCAGGCCTTCTCGAAACGCACCCGCGGCTCGAACACGGTCACATCGACGCCGGCCTCCGCCAGACGCCGGGCGCACTGCGCGCCGCCCGGGCCGCCTCCGATCACGGCGACTCGCTTCCCCTTGTGGTCGCGCACTTCAGCCTCCCCCGGAGTCCCCGCGCTCATGGTAATGGATGGTCGCAGCCGAGGATAGTCGCCGCGTTGTGGCCGGAACGCACCTTCCGCTATAGTGGCGGGCGTGACGTACGTAGTCGGCAAGATCCTCGAGATCGCGGCGATGCTGACCCTGGGCGTGGCGTTGCTTGTGTACGGCTTCGGGGAAGACAACATGAACTCCGAGCTCGCCTGGCTGCTCCTCGGCAGCCTGATGTTCCTCGCCGGGTACGTGCTGGAGCGCCGCTCGGCGAGGGGGCGGTGAGTGACGAGCGCATCGTCCGCATCCTCCTGGTGGACGACGTCCTGCCGTTCATCGAGCTGCAGAGGAACTACCTGAAGCGGACCACCTGCAGGATCCAGACCGCGCGCACCGGTGTCGAGGCGCTGAACCTGTGCCGTCAGGATCCCCCCGACCTCGTCTTCCTGGACGCGGAGATGCCGGAGATGGACGGCATCGCGGCCTGCCGGTTCCTGAAGGCCGACCCGCTCCTCGGGCGGATTCCGATCGTGCTCGTCGCCTCCGAGTCCCGCCGCGAGGAGTGCGTGCGCGCCGGCTGCGATGATGTCCTGATCAAGCCGCTCGAGTCGGCCTCCTTCCTCGAGAAGGTGCGACGCTTCGTGCCGCTCCTGGAGCGCCGCGAGGGACGCATCCCGGTGTCCTGCCGGGTCGAATTCAAGGTGAGATCGGCCTCCTACACCGCCTACACTCGCGATCTGAGCACGCACGGCCTGTTCCTCAAGAGCCCGCGGCCGTTCGTCCGCGGGACCCGGCTGCAGATGATGATCCACCTGCCGTCACGCCGGGTCGAGGGACGCCTGGAGAAACCCGCGCCCGTCGCGGCCGAGGGGGAGGTCCGGCGGTCCCTGCGGCCGCAACCGGGGAGCCATCTCCTGCCCGGGATCGGCATCCGCTTCGCGGATCCACCCGCGGAGGTCCTCCGGGTGATCGAAAACTTCATCGCGGCGCGCCGGAAGCGGTAAACCCCGGGACGCCCGCGGCCGTTTGATCCTGTGCGGAGGGGGGTGTGGAGGCTGATGACTTCACCCTCATGGAACAGGTGCGGCGTGGATCACCCGGCGCCTTCGAGACTCTCGTCGAGCGCTATCAGAGACGTCTGTACCGGCTGGCCTGCGGTTATCTTCACAACCACGAGGACGCCCTCGACGCGGTGCAGGAGGCGTTCGTGAAAATCTACCTGGCCCGCCAGAGCTATCGTCCCAGCGCCCATCCGTTCACCTGGGCGTCGCGCATCCTCGCCAACCGGTGCATCGACCAGATCCGGCACCGGCGGGTCCGCCCGGAGCAGTCCCTGGACGAGGCGCAGGAAACGCGGCAGGGACGGGGACCGCTCCCTCTGCCCTCGTCGGAGGAATCCGCCCAGACGCGCCAGGAGCGTCGCGAGCTCCGGAGCGTGCTGCAGGGGGCGATCGACACGCTGCCGCCGAGACAGCGGGAGATCTTCATGCTGCGCCACTTCGGGGAGATGCGTCTCGAGGAGATCGCCACGGCGCTCGGCTGCGCCCTGGGGACCGTCAAGTCGTCCCTGCACCGCGCCGCCGCGGCGATCCGCGACCACCTGGCGCGCACCGATCCGGCGTTGCGGTCGCCGAAAGGTGAGTCGTCGTGAGTCCGCGCCGGCCCCCGCGCGCCTGCCGCGCCGCCCGCGTCCGGATGAGCCTCCTCTACTACGGGGTGCTCGTCCCTGCGGACAAGGCCGGACTCCTGCGCCATCTCGACTCCTGCGGATCCTGCGGGCTCGAGTGGGACGCGATCCGCCGATGTCTCGACGCGGCGACCCCCGAGACGGTCTTTCCCCGCGAGGCCGAGGTCGACTGGCGCGAGTTCACCCGTGTCGCCGTCGCCCGGGCGCGCGCCGCCGAGGCCGCCCGCCCCGCAACCGCCGTGGCTTCGGGGCGGGGCCGGTTCTCACTGCCCTGGGGGGCGACATTCCCCGTCCCGGCCCGCATGGCACTCCTGGCGGCGGCCGCCGTCGCCGCTGTCATTCTCTGGAACACGGGGCTGCGGCCGGGAGGAGCGCCCGGGGGAGGGCCGGCATCTCCCGACTCCGGCGTCGGAGGGCAACCGCTCGCCTCCCTCCTGGAGTCGGCCCACGCGATGCAGGACCGGCTGGCGCGCCGGGGGGCGGCCCGCTATCTCAGGGACAGCCGCGCTCTCCTGGTCAACCTGGTCGGGCCGGGCGCCCCGTGCCGCAGGGCCGGCGGCCAATACGACATCACTCTCGAGAAGGAGAAGTCGCGGCAGCTGCTCAGGAGGATGAACCTCTACGAAGGCGGTCTCGGGGCGCTCGAGGACCAGCGGCTGTCCACGCTCGTGCGCCAACTCGAGTCGGTCCTGATGCAGGTGGCGGCGCTCGACGACTGCGCCTCGGCGCGCCAGATCCACGACCTGCGCGAGCAGATCGAGACGCGGCAGATCCTTCTGCGCATCGACCTGGTCACGCGCGAGATGGAGGGGAGGGCGGATGTCGTCTGACGCCGCCCGCGGTCTCGCGCTCGTGCTGGCGCTCACGTTCCTGGGGGCGGCCGCCGGCGAGGACGAGCTGTTCCGCCAGGTGAAGGTGGACGTGTTCGATCAGGACTGGACGGCGGTGCTGCGCGGCTGCGAGGAGATCCTCGCGAGGTATCCGTCGGGACACTCGGCGACCCAGGCCGGCTTCTACCGGGCGCGCGCCCTGAGCCGGATCCCGGGGCGCGAGGCCGACGGCGTCAAGGCCTTCAGGGAGTTCATCGCGGGACACACCGGCGAGAAGGTGATGGTGGAGCAGGCCTGGGCGGCCCTCTTCTCCGCCGCCTGCGAGCCGCGCTCACCCTCGAAACGTGAATGTTCCGCCGTGCTGAAAGAGGGACTCGGGAACGGCTCGCGCTATGTCTCGACGCTCGCAGCGATCCAGGCCGGAGACACGTCCGACGAGGACCTCCGCCGGCGGTCGCTTCCGGTCCTGAAAAAGGCGTACGACACCCAGACCGACACCGACATCCGCAACGAAATCCTGATCGCCATCCTGAAGATCGATCCGAAGCAGGTGCCCTCGACGGAGACGGAGCGACCGGGCTCGAGGGGTGCGACCCCGGGGAAAAGCGCCGGCGGCAAGTCCCCGAGCCTCATCCGGATGACCGTCTACAACAAGGAGGAGAAGCGTTACGAGCTCAAGGTCAATCTGCCGGTCGCCTTCGCGCGCATGCTCATCGACGCCGTCAACGAGGACCAGAAGAAGGAGATGCAGAACGTGGCGCGGCAGAAGGGGATCAATCTCGACCACATTTTCGAAGCGATCGAGACGGCGGGCGCGGGCAAGCTGCTGGAAGTGGACGACGACAGCTGCCACATCGAGATCTGGATCGAATGAGGCGGAGGCCGGCGATCACCGCTTCTGCGGCCCGCGCTCCTTCCTGCACTCGGGCTCGATCTTCTTGATCAGGTCGAGGATCCCGTCGCGCCGCGCCGTGTCGGTTTCGAGGTCGCGCGCCGCCTCGAGCGCGTCCTGGGCCTCGCACATCTTGCCGAGGGCGTGCTGCGTGTTGGCGATGCGCAGCCGCGCCTGGATGTCCTTGCCGTCGGTGTTGGCCGCCGCCTGGAAGTAACGCAGAGCCATCTCCTGCAGCCCCTTCTGGAAGAAGGCGTCGCCGAGCCTCAGGAGCACGCGGGGATACTTCGGGTTCTTCATTGCGCAGACGCGAAACGCCTCGATCGCCTCGTCGATCTGGTCCCGACGCAGGAACAGCTCTCCCATCCGGAAATAAGTGTCCGCCTGGTTCGGATTGAGCTCCATGACCTGGCGGTAGTCGTCGAGCGCGGCGTCCACGCGTCCGCGCGTGGTGTCGAGGTTCGCGAGCGCCAGGTAGATGTCGGCGTTGTCCGGCCAGATCTTGAGGGCCTCCCGGTAGTCCGAGTCCGCGAGGTCCCAGTGTCCCTGGGCCTCCTCGGCCGCCGCCCTTCCGAGGTACGCCGCGATGAAATGAGGTGAGCGCCTGAGGGTCTCGCCGAACTCGCGCACGGACTGATCGTAGAGACCCAGACGCAGGCTGGCGCTGCCCGCCAGCACGCGCGGCAGGTGGTCGGGCGAGCGCAGGACGGGAGCGCGCCCGAAGGCCTGCAGCGCCGCCGCGTACTGTCCCGCGTAGAACGCCCCCTGCCCCTCCAGCGTCGCCATCGAGGCGCGGGCGCGATCGACCACGAAGAATCCGAGCACCGCGGCGGCCGCGATCCAGGCGAGACCGGCCGCGGCGGCGAGACGCCCGCCGCGCCCCGCGCCGGCCGCACGCTCGCGCGGAACCAGGAGACTGAAAGGACGCGGGACGGCGCCGGCGCTTCGGAGTGAGACCTGCACGATCCCGGCGAGCACCCAGAAGAGAATCGACGGGGTGGCCTCCTGGTAAGGCGCCCCCAGGAAGGCGATCCCCGCCAGTGCCCCGAGCCCGGCGAGGGCCGCCACGCCGACGTTGTCCCAGGGTGGCTCCGCCCGGGCCGCGGCGAGGAGGGCCTGGAGAAGCAGCACGAGGACGAGGAGCGCGAACGCCAGACCGCCCAGGAGACCGGTCTCGACCGTCATCTCCAGGAATGCGTTCCCCGGATGGATCGCCTGGTGGCTGAGAGAAAAGGGAGAGTTCGGCGAGGCCGTCCAGGCGACCTCCAGGAAGGCGTGCCGGAATCCGCCCGGCCCTACCCCGAGAGGATGATGCAGGATGAGGACGAAGGTGTCGCGGACGGCCGCGGCCCTGTCGGCGGCCGGGTTGCCGGTCGTCGGGGACAGAAGGGACGTGCCCTGGAGCGGCTCGAGCGGCTTCGCCGACGGATACAGGAAGGCCAGGCGGGATACCGAGACAACGACCAGAACGACGATCCCCGCGATCAGGAGGGCGCGCAAACCGGCCCCGCCCAGATCGGGGGCCAGGTCTGTCCAGCGGCCGCCGTGTCCGGCGGCCTGGACGATGCGGCCCACGACGACGAGCAGCAGGGCGGCGGCCGCCAGCCACCAGCCCTCGGGCCTGCCGATGAACAGGAGCGCCGAAGCGACGAGCCCGAGCAGGCCGCCGCAGGCCTGGCGCCAGGCGCTCGCGGACAGCGCCGCCGCGCCGATCCCGAGCGGCAGAGCCAGGATCAGGAACTGGCACGCCAGACCCGGATCGCCCAGCGTCGATCCGCCGCGATTCGGCGGGAGGATGTCGTTCAGCCACCCGCCGGCCGAGGCGGGTATGAATACTTGAAGCAGCGACCCAAGCGCCACGATGGACGCGGCGAGCAGCGTGGTGCGCAGAAGAAGAGACACGCTCCGGACGTCGCGCACGAAGCGCAGCGTTCCGAGGAAGAGGCCGAGCCCCACCGTCAGGTCGAGCAGGCCCCAGAGGGCCAGACCGCGGTTGGCGGCGGCGACACAGGCCGCCGCGGCCGAGACGAGGAACACGAGGAGAAGGGTCCGCACCGGCGCGACCAGCCGCGGCCGATCTTCGGGGGCCGGCGCGAGGAAGGCCAGCCCCCAGAGCAGAAGTGCGACCAGCAGCATCAGCGACCGCTTCACGAAGGCGAACGGGTCGGCGAGGCTGGAGCTGTACGCGAGGGGGACCAGGAAGAGAGCGGCCGCCAGGAGCCACACCCCGGCACGCTCGAAGAATGGCCTGTCCAAGGACTTCAGCATGCGGACATGACGCCGGGGATCCAATCGAAAGCCGCTCTGGGCAAGGACGAGCCGAGAGCGGCGGGCGCAGAACATCGCATGCTAACACAGCGTTTGGGGATCATCAACCGCGGGAGGGAGGAGGCCGATCGGGCGCCTCTCCCGTTGACCGTTTTCCACGGGCACGGCTATGATGGTTGGAAGCCGAGGACGATACCGTGTCTGTCGTCGTGTACCGAACCTGGAGCGACCTCGAAGCCCAGCTCGTCAAGGGCATCCTGGAGCTCTACGGCATCCCCGTCGGCCTCGCGACCGACATCAGCCATCTCCTGTATCCGTTCACGGTGGACGGCCTCGGTGAGACGAGAGTCCTCGTGCCTCTCGAGGCGGAGAGCGAGGCGCAGACCATCCTGGCCGGTCACCGGTCGAAGACGGGGCGTCTCGATGCCTGAGCGGGTCGAGGCGCGCGCCCCGACTCGCATCGACCTCGGGGGCGGCACCGTCGATCTGTGGCCGCTGTACCTGCTGCACGACGATCCGCTCACCGTCAATACCGCCATCGATCTCTATGCCCGCGCCACGGTCGAATCCACCCGCGACGGGTCGGTCGAGCTGGTCTCCATCGACCGTGACCGGAGGGCGCGGTTCGCCTCCGTGGCGCACCTGCGCGCGGCGCTGAAAGAGGCGCCATCCGAGCTCGAGTTCCCGATGCGTCTCGCCTCCCATTTCCTCGAGCAGGCGCAGGCGCGCGAGGCGTCATGCCGGATCACGACCGACTGCCGGGCCCCCGCCGGGTCCGGCCTCGGAGGCTCGTCGACGCTCGGCATCGCCCTGGCCGCCGCCCTCGATCGCCATACCTCGCGTGGTCTCGGCGGCGACGCGCTGCTGCAGCTCACCCGCTCCATCGAGACGCAGGTGCTGAGGATCCCGACGGGGGAGCAGGACTACCACCCGGCCCGGCACGGCGGCACGCTCGCCCTCCACTACACCGTTGAGGGGACCCGTGTGGAGCGCCTGGCCGTGGACGGAGCGGCCCTGGGGCACAGGACGGTCCTGGTGTTCACCGGTGTCTCGAGAGCCTCCGGCATCTCCAACTGGGACATGCTGAAGCGACACCTCGACGGCGACCCGGAGGTGCGGCTGGCGCTCGAACGGATCATCGAAGCCACCCACGCCATGCGCCGGGCCCTCCTGGCGGCCGACTGGGACGCCGCGGGGGAGGCCCTGGGGCGGGAGTGGGAAGCGCGCAAGCGGATGTCGCCGACTGTGACGAACGAGTCGATCGATCGTCTGATCGAGGCGGCGCGCTCCGCCGGGGCGATAGCCGGGAAGGTGTGCGGGGCCGGCGGGGGAGGGTGCGTGGTCCTCTGGGCGAGGGATGGCATGCGGGAGAGGGTCGCCCAGAGCGCCCGGGAGCAGGGGGCCACGGTCCTCGAGTGTCATTTTGTGCCCGAAGGCGTCTCGGTCACCGCATCGTAGGCGACGATTTTCATTGCACCAGGCGTACCCTCACCGTAGACTTCCGTCGGCCGAAGTTTCTTCCTACCGGGGGTTTACTTCGCGCGGGATCCGGAGGACAATGCTGGGGTCTCGAAAAACCGGGTTCTGGGTGGGCCGTTACGGAGAGTCGAGCATGTCATGCCGTAGACTCCTTCCCTTCGCAATCGTGCTCCTGTGCGCCGCCGTTCCCTTGTCGTTCGCCGACCAGGTCGTCTACTTCGTCAACGGCAAGGCGATCATGGTCAAGAGCGTCGAGAAAGGGGACAAGTTCACCATCCTGGAGATGGAGGGTGGCGGCAAGATCGGGGTCCCGACCGACCAGATCAACAAGATCGAAGACTTCGCCGTCACGGCACCGCCGACGCCCCAGGCCGTTCCGGTCCAGAGTGCGCCCACGCCGGCTGCCGCCGCTCCTATCGTGGCCGCCGCGGCCGCCTCCGCCGCGGCTCCGCCCGCGGTCGCCTCGGGTCTTCCCGCGGAGCCTTCGATGCCGGTGGGACCGGGAATCGGTGGCAGGCCGGCCGGCGGCCCGAATGACAACCTTGCGCGCATCAAGCCCCTCGACATCGGCGGGAGCAACGACGTCGGCCCGGCTCAGCGCCCCTATCCCCGGGCCGCCGCGGGTCCGGGAGCCGGCGGACCGGGTGGTCCGATGCTCGGAATGGCAGCGCGTCAGAACATGCAGGCAGCACGCAGGTTTGGCCGGGGAATGAACGGGGGAGGTCGCGGCGGAAGACCGGGGATGGTCGACGCCGGACGGGCCACACCGACTCCACAGCCGCCGCCGGTTGCTCCGCAACCCCAGGTGACGCAGCCGCCAGCCGCTCCGCCTCCCGCTCCCGCGGTCGAGCCCGAGGGGCCGCCGGCCCCGCCCGATGATTCCAATGAAGAGCCGTCGGATGCGCCTGCGCCCGAAGAGGGCGACTCCTCGGGCAACACACCCGGCGGCGCGCGCTAAGCAGCCCCTCCCAATTCTGGTCGTGGGCCTCACCGGTCCCAATGCCTCGGGCAAGGGAGAGGTCGCTAAATTCCTCGCGGCATCAGGGTTCGATGTCCATTCCCTCTCCGACGCCGTGCGCGAGGAAGCGACCCGCCGCGGACTGGATCACAGCCGCGATCACCTCATCCGCGTCGGTGTCGACCTGCGCCAGGAGCACGGTCCCGGTGCGCTGGCGCTCGGAGTGCTCCCGCGCCTGAAGGGCCGCTCGGTGGTGGACTCGATTCGCAACCCGGGAGAGGTCGAGGTCCTGAGGCGGCTGCCGCGTTTCCTTCTCCTGGGAATCGACGCCCCCCAGGCGCTGCGCTTCGAGCGCTCCCTCCTGCGCGGCCGGCTGGGGGACGGCGCGACCCTGGACGAGTTCACGCGCAAGGAAGAACGGGAGAACTCCACCACGCCGGCCGGTCAGCAGCTCCTGGCGACGCTGGCCCTGGCCGACGTCGTGATCGACAACGACGGGACGATCGCCGCACTGCGGAGGAAGGTGCGGCGGGCGCTGCGCGCCCGCGGGCTCGAGACTGTGCCGGCCTAGTAGAGGCTCCGCCGCGAGCGTCTGCGACGGAACGCCGGGATGAGGATCAGCCCGGTCACGAACCCTCCGATGTGCGCCAGCACCGCCACGCCGCCTCCCGAGCTCATCTGCCCGGCGCTGATGAGCTGCAGGAGGAACCAGAAGCCCAGCACGATGACCGCCGGGAACGAGACGACGCGTACGAAGAAGACGAGGAAGACAAGCGTCAGGACCCGCGCCACCGGGAACATCACGAGGTAGGCCCCCAGGACACCCGAGATGGCCCCGCTCGCGCCGATCATCGGAATCCTCGAGTGCGGCGCCGCCGCCACCTGCGTGAGAGAGGCGATGAGGCCGCACCCCAGGTAGAAGAGGACGAAGCGGCCGTGGCCCATGACGTCCTCGATGTTGTTGCCGAAGATCCAGAGATACAGCATGTTCAGCGCGACGTGCAGGATGCCGCCGTGCAGGAACATCGCAGTCAGCAATGTCACGCCGGCGTGGCCCAGCC
>Ga0137409_10007980_pt1 | contig 10828 bp, 10 predicted proteins | sample CZODoug1_16funga_FD_122059 | JGI IMG/M metagenome (GOLD analysis project Ga0137409, IMG submission 122059) | Vadose zone soil fungal communities from Angelo Coast Range Reserve, California, USA - CZODoug1_16fungal (Hybrid Assembly) | ecosystem: Environmental > Terrestrial > Soil > Vadose zone... | reverse complement strand
GCGAGGCCTCCGTCCGCGTCGCCGTCACGATCTTCAAAATGTACTCCAGCACCGAATCCTCCACGTACACCTGCGGCGTGTAATGCTGGATCTCCAAAATCTCCGCCCGCGTCGCCACCCCTGCCACCAGCAGCGGCCTCACCGTCCGAGCTGCCGTCAGAACCACCGTCCGCAGTCCCATCGGCACCACCCGAACTCTCACCCCCAGTCTCACCATCGGCCCAGTCCCCAGTGTCCCAGCCCGTACCGTCCACCGCGTTGTCTTCGCTCGCCCCCACATTGCCTCCTAACTACGGCGGCCTCGTGCCCTTGGGAGGCGGCTCGGCCAATGACTACGGCGCCTCCGCCATCCAGATCCTCGAAGGCCTGGAGGCCGTGCGCAAGCGCCCCGGCATGTACATCGGCGACACGCAGGACGGCACGGGGCTGCATCACATGGTGTTCGAAGTCGTCGACAACTCGATCGACGAGGCGCTCGCCGGCTACTGCGACGACATCGTGGTCACGATCCACACCGACAACTCGATCTCGGTGATCGACAACGGCCGCGGCATTCCAACCGACATCAAGTTCGACGACAAACACGACGTCAAGCGCTCCGCCGCCGAGATCGCGCTGACCGAACTGCACGCCGGCGGCAAGTTCAACCAGAACAGCTATAAGGTCTCGGGCGGACTGCACGGCGTCGGTGTGTCGTGCGTGAATGCGCTCTCCAAGTGGCTGCGCCTCACGGTCCGCCGCAACGGCAAAACGCATTTCATGGAGTTTCGCCAGGGCGCGGCGCAGGACCGCATCGAAGAGCTGGTCGACGGCATTCCCGTCTCGCCGATGAAGGTGTTGGGCGAAACCGAAAAGCGCGGCACCGAAGTCCACTTTCTGCCCGACGACGAGATCTTCACCAACATCGACTTCCATTACGAAGTCCTGTCCAAGCGGCTGCGCGAACTCTCATTCCTGAACAACGGCGTGCTGATCAAGCTCGTCGATCAGAGGAACGGCAAGGAAGAAGACTTTGCCTTTGCCGGCGGCGTGCGCGGCTTTGTCGAATACATCAACGCCGGCAAGACGGCTCTCAACAACACGATCTTCTATGTCGCGAGCGAATCGACGCAGGGCGCGGCCGTGATCGGGGTCGAAGCCGCGATGCAGTGGAATGACGGTTACTCCGAAGCACTGCTCGCCTTCACCAACAACATTCCGCAAAGGGACGGCGGCACGCACATCACGGGCCTGCGCGCGGCGATGACGCGGGTGTTGAACAAATACATCTCCGAACACGAGTTCGATAAGAAGGCGCGCGTGGAGACGACCGGCGACGACATGCGCGAAGGTCTCACCTGTGTGTTGAGTGTCAAGGTGCCGGAGCCGAAGTTCAGCGCCCAGACCAAAGACAAGCTGGTCTCCTCCGAAGTGCGTCCCGCGGTCGAAGAGGTGGTCGCGCGCGCGCTGGAGAGTTTTCTGCTCGAGCGCCCAACCGACGCGAAGATCATCTGCAGCAAGATCGTCGACGCCGCGCGCGCGAGAGAGGCTGCGCGCAAGGCGCGCGAGCTGACGCGGCGCAAGGGTGTGCTCGACGGCGCAGGACTCCCCGGCAAGCTCGCCGACTGCCAGGAGCGCGACCCGGCCAAGTGCGAGATCTATATCGTCGAGGGCGACTCCGCCGGCGGCAGTGCCAAGCAGGGCCGCGACCGCAAGAACCAGGCGGTGCTGCCGTTACGCGGCAAGGTCCTGAATGTGGAGAAAGCCCGCTTTGACAAACTGATCTCCTCCGAGCAGATCGCGACTCTGATCACGGCGCTGGGCACCAACATCGGCCCCGATTTCAACCCGGGCAAGCTGCGCTATCACCGGATCATCATCATGACCGATGCGGACGTGGACGGCGCCCACATCCGCACGCTGCTGCTGACGCTCTTCTACCGCCAGATGCCGCAGTTGATCGAGCGCGGCCACATCTACATCGCGCAGCCGCCGCTGTACAAGGTCAAACACGGCCGTGAGGAGCGCTACTTGAAAGACGATGCCGATCTCGCGCAATACATGGTGACGCTGGCGCTGCAGGATGCGGAGCTGAGGCCGTCCGCGGACGCTGCTCCTATCTCTGGAGAAGCGCTGGCGCAACTGGCGCGCCTGTACCTAGCGGCCGACGCGGTGGTGCGGCGCCTGGTGCGCGTGATCGATTCATCGGCACTCGAAGCGATCATGAACGGCGTGCAGTTGAATCTGGAGGATGCGGGCACGGCGCTCGCCTCCGCCGAGCGCCTGCAGGAGGCGATGGGCAACCACACGGTCAACGTGGCGGCAGTGGCCGACACGCGTAGCGACAAGCTGGTGCTGCGCATTGCCCGCACGCACCACGGCAACGTGAAAGTGAGCATGATCGACGCCGAGTTCACGCACGGCGCCGACTACCTGACCTTGACCCAGGCCGCTGGCACGCTGCGCGGGCTGTTGGGAGCCGGCAGCCGCATCGCGCGCGGTGCGGTGAAAGAAGGCGGCAAGGAAGGTGGCAAAGACGGGCGCAAAGAAGCGCCGGTGGCGGATTTTCGCGCTGCGATGACCTGGCTCATGAGCGAGGCCGAGTCGCAGGTCGCGATGCAACGCTACAAGGGCCTGGGAGAAATGAACCCCGAGCAACTGTGGGACACGACGATGGACCCGTCCGTGCGTAGACTCCTAAAAGTGCAGATCGACGACGCGATCGGCGCCGACCGCATCTTTACGACGCTGATGGGAGATGACGTGGAGCCGCGCAGGAACTTCATTGAGAGTCATGCGCTGCAGGCGGGGAATATTGACGTTTGAGTAGAGAAAATCGGGAAAGAAAATCGGGGTCAGATGCAAATTCATGCGGAACGCCGCAGCGCATTCCCCGCTGTTAATCGCACGACCCCGCTGTCATCCCGAAATTTGCCTCTGACCTGATTTTCGTTCGTCCTACGGCAGCAACGTCCTGATTGCAAGACAAACATGACGAACCTGATCGAACAACACCGCGACCAAATTGCGGATCTGTGCCGCCGCCACGGCGTACGCGAACTGTCTCTGTTTGGATCCGCTGCCCGCGATGAACTCGTGTCCAACAGCGACGTCGATGTGCTAATCGAATTCGAGCCCACGGCCAGGGTCGGGCTGCTCGAGCTCCATACGGTCCAAGAGGAGCTCGAAGCGATCTTCCAGCGCCCCGTCGACTTGGCGACCAGCGCAATACTGCGCAACCCTTATCGCCGCCGAAGCATCCTGCGTGATCTGCGAAAGATCTATGTCGCGTGAGGACCGCAACGCGGCCCACTTGTGGGACATGATTGATGCAGCCACGGCAGCTCTGAGCTATGTTGAGGGCTTGAGCGCGGCGAGCGCAACCAGCGATGAAATGCGGATGGCGGCCTTTGAGCGCAAGCTGGAAATAGTCGGAGAGGCGGCGCGTGAGCCAGGAATTTTCGGATCTACATTCTGAACTGCCTTGGCGCTCCCTCATCGGTCTGCGCAACGTGCTCGCCCAGAAATACGGCGACATTGACCGAGGCCGACTATACGAAACCGCGGTGCGCGAGTTGCCGGCCCTCATTGCACAACTCAAGGCTCTGCTGCCTCCAATCTGACGGGCGCGGTGTACTGCTGAGCCAGCCGGCGACCGTACCAGGGGTGACCATCGCCATGTCCATGGGCAAGAAACGCCCTACTCATTCAAGTCAATCGAGTCGTTGCAGGCCGACTTTTGGGCAGACGTTGCCGCATGGGAGGTACGCAAATGAACGTCGTGACCATCGGAGTTCGCTCGCTTGCTGGTTCCAGAGCACGTTTGGCCGCCGCGATGAGCGGCAAAGCGCAGAAAGCCAGCCCGAGGATCGATTTTGCTTCTGCCGAATTGTTGTGGCGGGTGTTGGCACCCAATCGCCTCGCCATCCTTCGTGCGATGTGCGGCACCGGCCCCTTGTCCTTGCGCGAGATCGCGCGCCGCGTCAGCCGCGACGTGAAAGGTGTGCATACCGATGTGCACGCGCTTCTGCTGGCGGGAGTCCTCGATCGGGTCAGCGAGGGTTTTGTTTTTCCCTTCGACGCGATTCACGTCGACTTTACGTTGCAGGCGGCGGCGTAGGCAGTGGTTGAATCCGGCTCCCGAGCGGCGCTGCCGAAGATTCGGCCTGAAGGAGTCGCTTAAGCCGACGCCCGAATCTCAAAGTCTCTCGCCTTAACAACAGGCCGAACGACCTTATTCTCCCGCTTCAGATCGACCAAGCCATAGCGCGACATCGTCTTGATGCGGTGGCAGACGGCATTCGCTTGGATACGCCGCGATGCGTGCCTCCAGAGCACCGAATTGCCGACATTGTGTCGAGCTTGTCGACGATCCCGATCCTTGTGATCGGCGATCGACCAGATGAGCTGATGGGCATTGTCACAGCATTTGATCTGCTGTAGCTCGAGAACCTACCGAGAGATTCCCAAGGCCAACAAATATGCTCGCTCCCTCCTTGGGGGGAGGCGGATTCGCTGCGTCTCCAATCGAGCCACCTAATACCTTCCGAGAAGCCCTATGGCAAGAGTCAGGATCCGGTTTGCGGACGACATCTTCGACCTCGCATCTCCCTTCGTGGAACGATGCCACTGCGGCCGTGATCGCGTTTGTCGTGCGACGCGGCACCGATACATAGCTTTACTACGAAAGCTCGCGGTCGCGCGCCTTGTACGTCTCCTCGTCGATCGCGCCGACCGCCCTCGCTTGATTGAGGGCTTCCTGCATGATTTTTCGTTTGTATGACCTCTCAATTTCACCGCAGAGCTCCTCACTCTTAGCGGCTGGCAATATGCCGCTATTCGCCAGTGATTTGATACTACGCAGTATTGCTTCCCTCTGAAGTTCAAGTCGCTTTTTCTTAAACTCGTAGTCAGACAAAATTCCGTTCTTCAGAGCCAGAGACAATGCTCTTTCACCAGCGTCTTCCCGATGCACAGTCAAGAGCCTTGAAAGTAAGAAAAGAACGGCGATCATTGCGACGTCCGTGACGACGTTGATTGTGTTTGAAAAGATGTGGTAGTCGCTCAGGTCGAATAGCTCAAGTAGGTCCTGCGATGCTACGAGACTGCTGATTCTATTGAGCAAGTACCAGGTCTGGCCGGCAACCGCAACAACGATGGCCGTTCGAAAGGTAAATACTCTCTTAAAAACCGGGCGCAACGTGATAGTGCTGATAATCGCTTTTACAGCGCCTTCGACGGTCCTTGCCAATCGATTCTCTTCGTCCATATTATTTCTCCTCTTTGGGAGGTATACGCGCAACCCTGCAGGGAAGTGCGGGTCGGAGTCAAAGGAGCGCCGCGCGTCTTTGATAAGTTGGTTCGTCTATTGCGCCGACGGCTCTAGCTTCATCCAATACTGCGCGTACTTTTTTTCGTCTGTACGAATCATGGACTACGCCGCGCACCGCGTTACTCTTGAACGCAGACAGTACTCCAGCGCTCGTTAGTTCTCTGATACTCCGCAGAACCTCGCCTCTTTGTAGTTCGGACGATTTCTCCTGGAACTCATGCTCGGTCAGGAGGCCCTGCTTTAGGGCTAGCGACAACGCGCCCTCCGCTTTTTGGCGGTAGTAGACTGTCAAAAGCTTGGACACGAGGAGAAGTACGACGACATACGCAGCGACCTTGGCGCTCCCAAGTATCCAGTAGATCGCGTTCACCGTGGCGCGGTTGTCCACGTGTAGAAGACCGAGGAAGCCTTTGACGCCGGCAAGAAAACTCAAACTATCTAAGAGGTACCAACTTTGTGTGACGATGGCGGTGACAATTGCAGCCCGAAAAATGATCGAGCCCTTCGTAAGAGGCCCCAAGATCATTGCTCCGATCCGGCTAGCAGTCCCTATCGAGGCTTTCACCGGTTGAGCCTCTCCCATATCTTCTCCTAGAGCGCATTCTGCTAGAGAGCTAATTAGATGCCGGACGTAGCGACCAGGCAATCCCATGCGCGAGTCTGAAAGCGCTTGAGCTGTGAGAGGCGCGCCGCGCGCGCGGAGCGCGGGTGAGCTCTTGTGCCTTGCCCGGTGCGGCCACGGTGGGAGACGGTCGCGTACGGCAGCGCCGTGCTGGTTCGATCAACCGTATTTTCTGACCAACCCCACCGCCACCCCAAATACCTCAAGCTCCCCCCTCGGCCGAATAACCGGATAAGCCTTGTTCTCCGGCCGCAGGACAAACCGGCCTCTCTCGCGATCCAATCGTTTCAACGTGAACTCGTTGTCCACGATCGCAACCACAATCTCTCCTACGTTCGCGCTTGACTGCTTTTCGACGACAACCACATCGCCGTCAAGAATGCCCGCGCCGGTCATCGAATCACCCTTGACTGTGATGAGGACCGTCCGCGACGGGTGCGCGACCAGGTGTCGGTCGATCGTGAGGGCATCGGGCGCGGCATCGACGGCGGCGCTCGGCATTCCCGCGCGAACGCTGTCGGCAACACTGCGCTCGAAGAAGCGCCGGCCGGGTTTCAGGCGCCGGTCCGGCGTGCTCTCCAGGAATCGCTCCGACTTCAGGCGCAGGACCATCTCGGCCACCGACGCCTTCGAGTTCAGCCCGACGAGCTTGCCGATCCGGGCATAGGAGGGCAACACCTGGTGCCGGGCGTAGTAGTCCTGCAGCCGCGCCAGGTATTGACCGTCATCTTTCATCTGATTACCATACCGAACGATCGTTCGGTCGTCAACGGAGGCCGGATGTTGGGCTCGATTCGCATGCGGACGCGTACCTTGCGATCGGCAACAAGGAGGCTCGACCACCCGCTACTGCGCACGGTTCGTTTCTCCGCAGCGTCTCTGGCCGCGGCCTCAATCTCTGTCTGTATGCGAGTTTGCCAATATGCATAGGAAAGTGTATATTTCTATACACATTGCTAAACATATGTATAGCAAACCGCTACCTTTCTCACGTCGCGCTCTCTCAGGCGCGACTCCGTGATGGCCCCATCGCTCCTGAAGCCGCTTACCCGCATGCGCCCAGGCGATATCGAGTCGTCCGCGGTGCTCAAGAAAACCGCCACCGCCAGCCGCAAGCTGGCCGAGCTCAAGGGGTTGGTCGCCTCCATCCCCAACCAGGACATCTTGATCAACACGCTTGCGCTGCAAGAGGCCAAGGACAGCTCCGCCATCGAGAACATCGTCACCACACATGACGAACTCTTTCGCAGCGATGCCCTTCCCGATATCTTGACGCAGCCTGGCGCCAAGGAAGTCAGGCACTACGTCCACGCACTGCGCGTGGGCTACGCGTTGGTGAAGAAGACCAATCTCCTCACGGCCAATCACATTGTCAAGATTCAAGTCGCGCTGGAAGGGAATGACGCGGGCTTTCGCAAGCTACCCGGCACGGCGCTGAAGAACAGCGCGGGCGATGTGGTCTACACCCCGCCACAGGACCCAGCCGCGATCGTCAAGTTGATGCGCGATCTGGAGAGCTTCATCAACGACGATGCGGCTTTCGATGCTGACCCGCTGATCAAGATGGCGCTGATTCATCATCAGTTTGAGAGTATTCATCCGTTCTATGACGGCAACGGCCGAACCGGCCGCATCGTGAATGTCCTGTACCTGGTGCAAAAAGGCTTACTCGACACGCCAGTGCTGTACCTGTCGCGGCACATCGTGCGCACAAAATCAGACTACTACCGCCTGCTGCAAGCTGTACGCGAGCAGGCCGACGCGCCCGAGGTTTGGCAGGAATGGCTGCTCTACATGCTCGGCGCCGTGGAGAACACAGCGCAGCAAACGATCGGAACCGTGGCCGACATCAAGGCTGCGCTATTGGACTACAAGCACCGGATTCGCGCCGCGTTCAAGTTCTATAGCCAAGATCTGATCAACAACCTCTTCTCCCATCCATATACGAAGATCGAGTTCGTCGAGAACGACCTTAAGGTGTCGCGCCTCACCGCGACCAAATACCTCGATGCCCTGGTCGACGGGGGCTTCGTGCAGAAGCTCAAGGTAGGACGATCGAACTACTACATCAACGTGGCGCTAAATGCAATCCTGACGCGGGCGGAGATGGTGGAGGGAGCGTAGGTTTCGACGACAATCACATCTCCGTCAAGAGGGCCCGCGGCGGTCATCGAGCCACACTTTGACCGTGTTCAGCCCGACGAGCTTGCCGATCCGGGCATAGGAGGGCAGCACCTGGTGCCGGGCGTAGTAGTCCTGCAGCCGCGCCAGGTATTGACCGTCGTCCGCCATCTGCCTACCATACCGAACGATCGTTCGGTCGTCAATGGAGGTCAGATGCCGGGTTCAAATCGCATGCCGGACGGGTAACCGCGGCCGCGAGTAGGCGCACGTCACGGTCGGACCCTCCTCGCATTCGCGGAGCGCGAACTCCGCGAGCGGCCCGCATGAGAGCGCAAGGCGTCGACGCGCGCTTCTCCGGCCCGATTCCTGGTTACTTGTCCTCTCCCAGAAAGGCGCGTTGGACTTCGTGCAACTTCTGCAGCCTATCAGCGGCGCTGAGCACCGCCAAGACGGAAGCGGTAACGATGTTGGCATGCCGCCCCACACCAAACCGCGTGCCCGGCACGCTCGGCGCGGCCGCTTCCACGATTGCCCAGGCTTCAGCGGCGGCGCCGGAACCGATGCTGCGTTCTTCGTAGCTATCGATACGTAGCTGCAGCCCAAGAGCGTCGACCGTCGCATCAATAGGCCCGGTCCCGACGCCACGCAGCTGGCACGCCTGCCCTCGCACGACTACCTCGAGATCGATTCCCTGACCGTCGGGCGCATCGAAGAGACGGTAGGAGCGATATTCAAGGCCGCCTCCGGCTTTAGTCCACATCAAATAGGTCCGCGCGAACAGATCCCAAAGATCCCGGCTGCCGATCTCGGCCTCGCTCGCATCCGCTTGCTTTTGAACAATGGCGCTGAACTCGATTTGCATGCGCCTGGGCAAGACCAGACCGTAGTCACGCTCCAGCAGGAAGGCAATGCCGCCCTTGCCGGACTGGCTGTTAACGCGAACGATGCCGTCGTACGTGCGCCCCAGGTCCTTCGGATCGATGGGGAGATACGGTACCTCCCAGTATCCGTCGGGCGCCTGGGCCCCGAAGCCCTTCTTGATCGCGTCCTGGTGCGATCCGGCAAATGCCGTGAATACGAGATCGCCGACATAGGGGTGGCGAGGATGAATCGGCAGTCCAGTGCATTCCTCCGCGATGCGCGCCACGGCGCCGAGGTCGGAAAAATCGAGGAGTGGCGGTACTCCCTGCGTGTATAGGTTCAGCGCAAGCGTCACCAGATCGACGTTGCCGCTGCGCTCGCCATTGCCGAAGAGACACCCTTCTACGCGCTGCGCTCCCGCCATCAGCGCAAGTTCAGCGCTGGCAATGCCTGTTCCGCGGTCGTTATGCGGGTGTACCGACAACACCACGTGTTCCCGGCGCTCGATCCGCTCGTTCATCCATTCGACTTGATCGGCGAACACATTCGGGGTGGCGACCTCGACTGTGGTCGGCAAATTGATGATGATGGGACGCTCCGAGCCGGTGCCCCAGGCTGCAATCGCCGTATTGCACGCCGCGAGCGAGACCTCGAGCTCGGTCATGCAGAAGGTCTCCGGCGAGTACTGCAAGATCCATTTCGTTTCCGGGTGGCGGGCTGTCAACCGCCGGAGAAGACTGACATGGTCATCGACAAGTTTCATGACCTCCTCGACGCTCATGCCGAAGACGACCCGTCGCCACACCGGTGCCGTGGCGTTGTAAAGGTGCACGATGGCGCGAGGCGCGCCTCGGAGGGACAGCACGGTCCGCTCGATCAGATCGGGGCGCGCCTGCGTAATGACCATCGGCGTGACGTCGGCCGGGATGCGCCCCTCTTCGATCAGCGAGCGCACGACGTCAAAGTCGGTCTGCGAAGCGGCCGGAAAGCCGACCTCGATCTCCTTGAAGCCAACGCGGACGAGCTCCTCGAACAGGCGCAATTTGCGCTGACGATTCATGGGCTCGAAGAGCGCCTGGTTGCCGTCGCGAAGGTCTGTCGAAAGCCAAATTGGAGCCTGGGCAATGGAACGCGACGGCCATCGGCGCTCCGGCTTGATGACGGGGGGAAATGGGCGATATTTCGTATGGGGATCGGTAAGCATCGGGGCCTCGAAATGGTCGAGCGTGCAACGTGGCGCTCGCATGCAGATGCACGAAAGACGAAATTCGCGCACCCCAACAGTCCTCCGCTTGGAGACTGCTTCGTGGCCGGGGTCAGGGGGAAATCAGAATGTCGCCGTGGCGACAACAAGACGCGCGAACGGACCCCGGCCGGCCGGCAGTCGGCCTAGCTCCAAAGTCACGTTCGGCAAAGAGATCATGCCACGGATGCTATCCGATGCCGTGCGCAGAGGCAAGATGGTCCTATTGCGCCTCCTCGAGGGAAGATTTCGCGCTCGCCCCGAAGTCCGGTTGTGGCCGGCCGGAGAAATGGCCGGGCAGGTCTGGCAGGCGCCGCATGACCAACAGTCGGATGAAGGACTACTACGAAGACCGGCCTCAACGTCGCGTGCCAATGGGTCGCGGCGCCTCGCCAAGATCGAACCGATTGTCGATGTTGTTCAGAATTCACGCGCGTTCACGAAACGTGAACGCGGCAATTTAGTGGACGGAAACGAACGATGCCGCGCTGATCGACCGGGCAAGATTTGCCCGGGATCTCTTTGGAGCGTGCTATCGGCGTAAGCACCCGGGCGTTACGCAAGCGCATCCCGATACAGCGCCACCAACTTGCTCCACGCGCGCTCAGCGTCCGCTTGGCTGTAGACCGGCGTGGCCCCAGGGCGCATGTCAGCCACACACCAGCCA
>Ga0137409_10007979_pt1 | contig 10828 bp, 8 predicted proteins | sample CZODoug1_16funga_FD_122059 | JGI IMG/M metagenome (GOLD analysis project Ga0137409, IMG submission 122059) | Vadose zone soil fungal communities from Angelo Coast Range Reserve, California, USA - CZODoug1_16fungal (Hybrid Assembly) | ecosystem: Environmental > Terrestrial > Soil > Vadose zone... | reverse complement strand
CGGGTCGAAGCGGGTCGGGTGGAGATCCGGCCGGAGCCGGTGCCGATCGCGCGCGTGGTGGACGGGGTGATCGCGGCGCTCCAGCCGCTCGCGCAGCAGAAGGGGGTCGGGTTCGGCTCGGTCATCGATCCCTCGGCGCCGGAGCAGATCGAGACCGACCCCCAGCGACTCGGGCAGATCCTCAAGAACCTGCTCTCCAATGCGCTCAAGTTCACCGAACAAGGCGAGGTCTCGCTGCGCGTTTCGGGCACCGCCGGCGGCCCGGTGGCGTTCGCCGTGCGCGACACGGGAATCGGAATCCCGCTCGAGCAGCAGGCGGCCATCTTCGAGGCCTTCCGCCAGGCCGACGGCAGCACCCAGCGACGGTTCGGCGGAACGGGCCTGGGCCTGTCGATCTCGCGCGACCTGGCCCGCCTGCTGGGCGGGTCCATCGCGGTCGAGAGCGCGCCAGGGCAGGGCAGCACATTCACGCTCCAGCTGCCTCTCTCGAGCCCACGCGCGGCGGCCCCTCAGGCGCGCGCTCCGGGCACGGAACCGCTGGTGCGTCCGTTGCGCGGATCCCCCGTGGCGCTGCCGGTCCGGCCGCCGGTGCCAGATGACCGCAGCGCCGTGTCAAAAGGAGGGCGGCTGATCCTGGTGATCGAGGACGACCCGCATTTCGCCGGGATCCTTCGGGACCTCGCCCACGAGATGGGCTTCCAGTGCGTGATCGCGCAGACGGCGGCGGAGGGGATCGAGGCGGCTGGCACGTACGCGCCCAGCGGCATCCTGCTCGACCTCAACCTTCCCGATCACTCAGGTCTGGGCGTTCTCGATCAGCTCAAGCGCAATCCGGCCACGCGGCACATCCCCGTGCACGTCGTGTCGGTGTCGGACCGCACGCAGGAGGCGCTCGGCCTGGGCGCGGTGGGCTACCTCGTCAAGCCGGTGAACCGCGAGCAGATGGTGGAGGCGTTCCGGAAGCTGGAGGCCAGGCTCGCCCAGGAGATGCGGCTCGTGCTGGTGGTCGAGGACGACGCCGGCCAGCGCAAGGCCATCGCCGACTTGCTGGGCGAGGAACGGGTGGAGATCGTGGCCGTCGCCACCGCGGCGGAGGCGCTCGATCGGCTGAAGGCGCTGACGTTCGACTGCATGGTGGTGGACCTGAACCTCCCCGATCTGAGCGGGTACCAGCTCCTCGAGCAGATGGCGGCGCAGGAGGCGGTTTCGTTCCCGCCGGTGATCGTCTACACCGGCCGATCGCTAGACCGGGACGAGGAGCAGCGCCTGCGGCGGTTCTCCAGGTCCATCATCCTCAAGGACGCGCGCTCGCCGGAGCGGCTGCTGGACGAAGTGACGCTCTTCCTCCATCAGGTCGAGTCCAGGCTCCCGCCCGCGCGGCAGCGGATGTTGAAGGACGCGCGCAGCCGCGAGGCGGCGTTGACGGGCCGCCGCGTGCTGGTCGTAGAGGACGACGTGCGCAACGTCTTCGCGCTCTCCAGCGTGCTGGAGCCAACCGGAATGAAGGTCCAGATCGCGCGCAACGGCAAGGAGGCGCTGGAGGCCCTCTCACGCAGCCAGGAAGATCCGGCCGCCGGCGTCGATCTGGTGCTGATGGACATCATGATGCCGGAGATGGACGGCCTGACCGCGATGCGCGAGATCCGGCGCAATCCGCAATGGCAGAAGCTGCCCATCATCGCGTTGACCGCCAAGGCCATGCAGGATGACTACGAACAATGCCTGGCGGCCGGCGCCAATGACTACATCGCCAAGCCGCTGAACGTGCAGAGACTGCTCTCGCTCGTCCGCGTCTGGATGCCGAGGTAGGCGTGAGCGCCAAGAGCTTGGACATCGAGACCAGGCTCTTCGTCGATGCCCTCTATCAGAAGTACCACTACGACTTCCGCGCCTACGCGGCCGATTCGCTGAAGCGTCGGCTCGGCCTCGCGCTGAGCCGCTTCGGGTGCGAAACGCTCTCGCAACTTCAAGATCGCATCCTGCGCGATCCGGGAGCCTTTCCCGCGCTGCTCGAGTACCTGACCGTCCAGGTCAGCGACCTGTTCCGCGAGCCGGCCTCCTTCGGCGCGATCCGCGAGCGGGTAGTCCCCATCTTGCGGACGTACCCGTCGGTGAAGATCTGGGTGGCCGGCTGCAGTACCGGCGAGGAGGCATACTCGCTCGCCATCCTCCTGCGCGAGGAGGGGCTCCTGGAGCGCAGCCTGATCTACGCCACCGACATCAACGCCGGCGCCTTGAAGAGGGCGGAGGCCGGGTTCTACGACATCGAGAGGGTGGCCGCCTTCAGCGAAAACCACCGGCGGTCGGGAGCAAAGTCCTCGCTGTCGGAGCACTACGCGGCCGCCGATGGCCGCGCCGTCTTCGACAAGGCATTGAGACAGTCCATCGTGTTCTCGGACCACAGCCTGGCGACCGACAGCGTCTTCGCGGAGGTCCAACTGGTCGCCTGCCGCAACGTCCTCATATACTTCAACCGGGAGTTGCAGGACCGGGCGGTGGGGCTCTTCCGCGAATCGCTCTGCCACGGGGGGTTCCTCTGGCTCGGCCTGGGCGATTCGCTGCGCTTCTCGGCGTGGGCGGACGGGTTCAGGGAGCTCGCCCCCGCCGGCCGCATCTTCCAGAAGGTGGGCTCATGATGGAGGACCGGGTAAAGTGCCTGCTGGTCGACGACGTGGAGGAGAACCTCCTCGCGCTCGCCGCCCTGCTTCGGCGGGAGGACGTGGAGCTCCTGCAGGCGCGCTCCGGCGCGGAGGCGCTCGAACTGCTCCTGGTCCATGACGTCGCTCTCGCCCTGATCGACGTGCAGATGCCGGTGATGGACGGCTTCGAGCTGGCGGAGCTGATGCGCGGCGCCGAGCGCACGCGGCACGTCCCCATCGTCTTCATCACCGCCTGAGTGCGCGACCGGCACCGGCAGTTCAAGGGATACGAGCTGGGCGCCATCGACTTCCTCTACAAGCCCGTCGAGCCGCATGTCCTGAAGAACAAGGCGGAGGTGTTCTTCCAGCTCCAGCGCCAGAAGCAGCAGCTGGCGCACGAGCTGCAGCGGCGCACCGAGATGCTGCGCATCAACGAGACGTTCTCCGCCGTCCTCGGGCACGACCTGCGCAACCCGCTGAGCGCGATCCTCACCTTCGCGGCGACCCTGCGCACCGCCCAGGACGACCATACGCGCAGTACGATCCGGGGCATCGAGGAGGCCGGCTGGCGCATGAAGCGGATGATCGACGAGCTCCTCGACCTTTCTCGGGCCCGGCTGGCGGGCGGCATTGCGGTTCGGCCGCAGCGGACCGAGCTGGGGCGGATCGTGTCGGGCGTCGTGGACGAATGCCGGGCGGCCTTCCCGGAGCGAAGCGTGGACGTGACGGCAGAAGGGGACCTGCACGGCGTCTGGGATCCCGATCGCCTCTCGCAGCTGGTGTCGAACCTGATCGGGAACGCCCTCGAGCACGGCGCCGGCGGGAAGCCCGTACGTGTCAGCCTGGACGGCACCCGCGGCGAGATGGTGAGCCTGGTGGTGACCAACCAGGGGTCCATCCCGCCGGGGATGGCCGACTGCCTGTTCGATCCCTTCCGGACCTCGCAGCAGAGGAAGGGACGCAAGGGTGGGCTGGGACTCGGCCTGTACATCGTCCAGCAGATCGTCGTCGCGCACCGCGGCAGGGTGGCTGCTGAATCGGGGCAGGACTCCACCTCGTTCCGGGCGGAGCTTCCGCGCGACGCGGGGGAGACGGTGACGCACCGAACATGACCTGATGGAAGTTCCCTACCCGACGATCACGATCAGTACGTCTTGCGGCAGTGGCCCTCGAAGCAGATGAACCTCCCGCCTTCGCATTCGTAGTCCGCGTTGCATTGCTTCATCACGTCCGAGCTCTTCGAGAATGCCTGGACGGTCTGGTTCAGCGCCGCGCTCTGCGGCTGCCGGCATTCGAACTCCAGCTCCGTCTTGTACGGCCCGGACGCCGCCGCGCCCTTCGTGTCCAGGTAATAGGTTGAGGTCTGGTCGGGCTGCGGCACGTTGTGGATCGCCGTGATCTCGAACGGCCCCGAGCACCGCTGCTTCATCCCATCCAACGCCTGCCGGGTCGAGATTCGCAGCGACTCCGGCGACCCTCCCACAAGCCCGAACGCCCCTCCGGTCGCAGTGGTCTTCGTCAGGGTGGTGGTCGGCGCCACACAGGCGACGCACGACAGGACGACGACGACAAGTGGTTGTTTCATGATTCCGACCTCGCCCGCCATTTCAGTGGACAGCTACCGAATTCGTCCGGGTGACTCGTCCCCGCATCGGGAACGCTCCGGATGACACGCCTTGCGCCATCGATCTATTGCCCCAAGGTCCCCTGTGGCCGCCCTCTCCCTCGCCTCCGGTTGATCCCGCCCGCCACCAGGAGCAAGCTTCCCCTCCATGCTCCCCGGCCGAGCCACCCCTGAAGGCACCGCCAGATTCCGCGACGCGGCCGCCGCCGCGCCTGGGCATTTCCGCCAGCCACCGGGCAGCGATCTGTGGCTCTCCTCGCTGGGCATCGGGACGTATCTGGGGCGCGACGACGCGGCCACCGACGCGCTCTATGCCTCCTCAGTCCGTCGCGCGCTCCAACTCGGCATCAACGTGGTCGACTCCGCCATCAACTACCGCAACCAGCGCAGCGAGCGCGCCGTGGGAGCCGCCGTCCGCGAGAGCGGACAGCCGCGGGACGGGATCGTGCTCTGCACCAAGGGCGGATACCTCGCCTTCGACGGCGCCCGCCCGCACGATGCGCGCCGGTACGTGGAGGACAACTTCCTCCGGCCCGGCATCCTCGAGGCCGACGACATCGTCGCGGGCTGTCACTCGATGGCGCCGCGCTACCTCTCCGATCAGATCGACCGCAGCCGGCGCAACCTCGGGGTCGAGTGCATCGACGTCTACTACGTCCACAATCCCGAGACGCAGCTCGGCGAGGTGCCGCGGCCCGAGTTCCTCCGCCGGCTCCGGCTCGCCTTCGAGGCCCTCGAGCGCGCCTGCGACGAGGGACGCATCGGCTGCTACGGCACCGCGACCTGGAACGGCTATCGCCTGGAGACCGACGACGAGGAGTACCTCTCGCTCCCGGAAGTGCTGGGGGCGGCGCGCGAGGTCGGCGGCGAGAAGCACCGCTGCCGCGCCCTCCAGCTTCCCTTCAACCTGGAGATGGACGAGGCGGCCACCTTCAAGAACCAGGGCGATCGGACGCTGCTCGGGGCGGCGCTCGCGGCCGACCTGACCGTCTTCGCGTCCGCGAGCGTGCTGCAGGGCCGCCTCGCGCTTCAGCTCTCCGATGCGCTGCGGGCCGCCTTGCACGGCCTGCGCACGGACGCGCAGCGCGCCCTGCAGTTCACCCGGAGCACGCCCGGGATCGCCTGCGCGCTGGTCGGCATGAAGACGCCCGCGCATGTGGACGAGAACGCAGCGCTCGCAAAGGTCTCGCCTCTATCCATGCAGGGGTCCTGAACGATGCTCGGAAACCGCACCTCCGAAGAGTCGCTTCCTCTTCGTCGGCCTGCGCTGGTGGTTCGCGAAGGTTCGAGGCAGGGCGTAGCGCGGCTAGAGCTCATGAGCCGCCGTCACACCCTCCTTTGCGGAATGCAGGAAGAAAGGGGCTCATGCAGCCGGTGCTCAGTTCACCAGCGCGGGCGAGTCGCTCCGGCGCAGCTTGGCTGCCGTCCGCACCGAGTGCAGCGGCTTCTCCTGCGTGGCGACTGCCTTCTGAGGCTGAGTCGTTGCCGCGAAGGAGGCGAAGTCCGCGATGGCCATCGCCGCCATTGAAACCCAGAGAATCGCGAGAGCGATCGGGAACCAGTTCTTCCGCAGACCCATGGCCGTCTCCTCCTGCGTGCCCTTCCCCAGTCCTTACGGAACAGGAGTGACCGCATTTCAAGACTGGTTTCAGGCCGATGCGGCGACGGTTTCGCGGAGCAGCGAGATCACCTGCGGCAACATGCGCTGCGCCCACACATCGTATCCCAGCGCGCTGGGGTGGAAGCCGTCCGGCGAGAACAGCTCGCGGCGTCCCGAGAGGTTCTCGCGGCTCCAGGCGAACAGATCGATCAGCGTGAGCCGGTGCCGCGCCGCGCTCGCCGTGATGTGCTCGTTGAACAGCTCGATGCGCCGCTCGTAGATCGATCGCGGCACGAGCCGCGCGATCGCCGGCGCCAGCGCTAGATCGGGGATGTTGGCGATGGCCATCGGGACGCCCAGCTTGCGCAATTGCACCACGATCTCTTCCAGGTTGACCGCGAACGCATCGTCGGAAATCTGGAGGCCCACGTCGTTGATGCCGATCCCCAGAGTGATCAGCCGTGGCCGGGTGCGGAGGGCGCGGGGGACCTGGCTGTCGAGCACATCGGAGCTGGTGGCGCCGCTCTGACCGAGGTTCAGGAGCTTGAGCGCCGGGTACGCCGCGCGCAGCTTGACCACCAGCCGATCGGGATAACCGCCGCCGGTCCGGGCGCCGACGCCGACTGCGGTGGAGTCGCCCAACGCCAAATAAAGAAGTTCCGTCGGCACTGGATCAATGTACGCACCAGGGCGCTTTCGCCAACAGGTGGGGTGGCCGCCTACACGGGCAGATAAACAGGCGAATTCGCCCCCCGATGCTAAGCTGGCGAGCGACGATGATCGCGGGGAAGGACCTGCTCAACCAATTCAAGGCCTCGTCGTGGAAGCATCCCGACGAGATCGACGCTTTCATCGATTCGGTGGAAGCGCCCGACACCTCCGAGCTGCTGAAGATCCTCGACATCGTCTCCGCCAAGACGGCGGACGCCAATCAGCATCGCGCCCGGTTGGTGGTCTTCGGGCGGCTCATCGACATGAACCCGGACAAGGCCCTGTTCGGACCGTTCGTGAAGGCGCTCAAAGGGGCGGAGCCGGCGCTGCGCACCACCCTGGCGGCGCTCCTCCCCAAGGTGAACAGCCCCACCGACCATGCCGGCCTGGTCGATCATCTGCGCTCGAGTGATACCGGACTTCGCGCCACCGTTGCGCGGACGCTGCAGCAGCTCGGCGGTACGCGCACCCTGTACGACCTGCTCACGCGAGCTGCCGGCGAGCCCAACTTTCCGGGCCGGATCGAAGCGCTGGACGTCCTGGTCGGATTCGCCAAGCACCAGGCGATCCCAGCGCTCCAGGCCGCGCTTCAGGTCGGGACGCCGGCGGAGAAGCTCCATGCGGTGAAACATCTGGGCAACGCGGCATTGATGGCAAAGGACCCCGCCGCGGCGCTCAAGGCGCTGGCGCCGCTGCTCGACGCGCAAAAGGAGCAGGAGCCGGTGGTGATCCAGGCCATCCTCTCCTTCTCGGCGCTGTCCACCGAGGACGACTGGTTCGAGTACGTCGGCATCTTCCTCGACTCCGATACGATGGGGATGGTGAAGGCGGCCGTGGACGGCCTGCGCCGCTTCAGCTCGACCCGCGTGATGGCGGCGCTCGAGCGCAAGATGCGGGCGGGGCCGCGCGCCATCCGGCTGGCGGTGCTGGGCGTCCTCGAGGCGATCGGGACCGACGCGGTGCTGCCGCCCCTGGTCGAGGCCCTTGCGCACAAGCAGATCCCGGTGCGCAACCGGGCAGCGGAGGTCCTCAAGCAGCTTTCCATCGAAGGCAAGCTGGACGTCTCGCGCACGGTGATCTGGCTGCTCCGGAGCCGCGACGTGAACGTCCGGCGCATGGCCACCGAGATCATCCGCAGCGTGCCCGATCCCGACCAGCAGCTCTGGCCCAAGCTGATGGGCGTGCTGCGCGACGAGGACTGGTGGGTGCGCGAGCGGGTGATGGACGCCCTGGTCGAGTTCGGCGGCCAGCGGCTGACCGCCCACATCGTGCCGTTGCTCGCCGATCCCCGCGACGTCATCCGTCGATTCGCGGTCACCGTGCTCGGGCGCCTGAAGGACCCGAAGGGGCTGAAGTCGCTGGTGCAGACCGCGACCCAGGACGCGGACTGGTGGGTGAGGGAGACCGCCATCGAGGCAGTGGCCGCCATCAACGACGCGCGCGCGGTCCCCTACCTCGTCCACATCATGGGGAGCGAGCCCGATCTGCAGCCGGTCTGCATCCAGGCGCTCACCGAAATGGGCGCCAACACCGCGGCCGCCCAGGTCGCCCCCCTCTGCGGCTCCGACAGCGCCGACGTGCGCTATCTGGCGCTGAGGTTCCTGCAGAAGTTCGACTGCAGCGATCACGCAGCCGCCGTCGCCAAACTGCACGACGACCCGAACCTCAAGGTCCGGGCCCTCGCGCGCGAGGCCATCACCAGATGGCGCGTCACCGCCCAGGGGCAGGCACCGCACGCGGTTCCGCTCCTCGACCGACTCCTGGTGCAGCTCGCGCAGCAGGAGGGCGATGATCTGATCATCGCCTCGGGGAGGCCGGTGTTCATGAAGAAGGTGGGACGGGTGACGCCGCTCTCCTCCGGCAGGCTCGACGAGGACGCGATCAAGGCGCTGATCCTGCCGCACCTCTCTACCGAGCAGGTGATGGCGCTGCAAGCGCTCCAGGACGTCGACTACTCGCACGAAGTGAAGAGCGAGGGCTTGCGCTTCCGGGCCAACGTCTTCAACCAGCTGGGTGGGCTCTCCGGCGTGTTCCGGCGCATCCGCGGGCAGCTCCCGGAATTCGAGAAGCTGGGCCTCCCTCCGCTGGTGCGGACCTTCGGGGATCTCAAGAACGGCCTGGTGCTGGTGGGAGGCCCCACCGGCTCGGGCAAGTCCACTACTCTCGCCGCGCTGATCGACTACATCAACCGGACTTCTTCGCGGCACATCATCTCGCTCGAGGATCCCATCGAGGTGGTCCACAAGCGCAAGCAGAGCCTGGTCAACCAGCGCGAAGTCGGCACGCACACGCGGAGCTTCGCCGCGGCGCTCCGGTCGACCTTGCGCGAGGACCCGAACGTCATCCTGGTGGGCGAGATGCGCGACCTGCCGACCATCGAGTTCACGGTCGTCGCCGCGGAGACCGGCCACCTGGTGTTCGGGACGGTGCACACCGTCTCGGCCGCCACCACGGTGGACCGCATCGTCAGCGCCTTTCCGCCCGGCCAGCAGCAACAGGTCCGCTCGACCCTGGCCGATTCGCTGCGCGCGGTGATCTGCCAGTACTTGATGAAGGAGAAGAGCGGACCGGGCCGCGTGCTCGCGGTGGAGCTGATGATCAACAACGAGGCGGTCTCCAACCTGATCCGCAAGGGGAAGGCGTTCCAGCTGCCCTCGGTGATCTCGACCTCCCGCGAGCAGGGCATGCAGCTGATGGACACCGATCTGATGCGGCTGGCGAAGGAGGGGAAGATCAGCGCCATCGACGCGTACGTGAAGGCGGTGAGCAAGAAGGATTTCGAGCCGCTGGTGGAGGAGGAGGAGAAGGCGGCGCAGCAGAAGCGGGTGCCCACCTTCAAGGCCGGCGCGGCCGCGCCCGCCCCGGCGCAGCCCGCGCCGCGCGCTCCGGCGCAGCCCGCGCAGCGCCCCCCCGTGGCCGGCGGCGTGAGGAAGGCCTAGATGGCCCGCATCGATTCCTTCCTTCGCCTGGTCGCCGAGCAGGGCGCAAGCGACCTGCACTTCCACGCCGGGAACGTGCCGATCATCCGGCACGAGGGAGAGCTGATGCCGCTCCCCTTCCGGGTCCTCTCGGAAGTGGAGACGAGCCGCTTCCTCCTCGAGCTCCTCGGCGACGAGCAGCAGGCCCAGTTCGAAAGGACGCAGGAGACGGACTTCGTCTACTCGATCGAGGGCGTGGCGAGGTTCCGCGCGAACATCTTCGTGCAGTCGCAGGGTCTGGGCGCGGTGTTCCGCGTGATCCCGAACAAGGTCCCGACGCTGGACGAGCTGCAGCTTCCGCTCGCGGTGAAGCGCCTGACCCAACTCGGCAACGGCCTGGTGCTGGTCACGGGGCCCACCGGCTCCGGCAAGAGCACCTCGCTCGCGGCGATGGTGGACGAGATCAACAAGAGCTCGCAGCGCCATGTGATCAGCATCGAGGATCCGATCGAGTTCCTTCACCAGCCGATCAAGGGCGCCATCACCCAGCGGCAGGTCGGCAAGCACGCCGAGTCGTTCGCCGGCGCGCTCCGGTCCGCCCTGCGCGAAAGCCCCGACGTGCTGGTGGTGGGCGAGATGCGCGACCTGGAGACCATCCATCTCGCCATCGCCGCGGCGGAGACCGGCGTGCTGGTGATCGGCACGCTGCACTCGAACAGCGCCTCCAAGGCGCTCGACCGGATCATCGACGTGATCCCGGAGGAGAGCCGCGACCAGGTGCGCAGCACGCTCTCGGTGCTCCTGCGCGGAGTGGTCTCCCAGCACCTGGCCAAGCACGCCAGCGGCGAGGGTCGGGTGGCGGTGATGGAAGTGCTGCTCCAGAACTACGCGATCTCGAACCTGATCCGCGAAAACAAGACCTTCCAGATCGACGGATACCTCGACACCTCGTCGAACGACGGCAGCGGCATGCAGAGCCTGGACGCCTGCCTCTTCAAGCTGCTCAAGCAGGGCGAAATCACCGTCGACGAAGCGCTCAAGTTCGCCAACCAGCCCGAATCGCTCAAGCGGCTCGCTTCCGAGCTGCCCGAGGACTGATGGACGCCAAGGCCCGCGACAAGGCGCTGGAGCGCGCGCGCAGCCTGGAGAAGGCGGGCCAGGGCGACGCGGCGGCGAAGCTCTTCCGGGAGGCCGGCGCGGTGGAGGAATCGGCACGCGTACTGGGCATGCTGCGGCGGCCGCGCGATGCCGCGCAGCTCCTGATCGACAGCCTCGGGGTGGCGCCGGCCCAGGCGGGCCGGCTCGATCCGGCGGGGAAGAAGCGCGCGCTGATGGC
>Ga0137409_10007976_pt1 | contig 10831 bp, 9 predicted proteins | sample CZODoug1_16funga_FD_122059 | JGI IMG/M metagenome (GOLD analysis project Ga0137409, IMG submission 122059) | Vadose zone soil fungal communities from Angelo Coast Range Reserve, California, USA - CZODoug1_16fungal (Hybrid Assembly) | ecosystem: Environmental > Terrestrial > Soil > Vadose zone... | reverse complement strand
GCCGATGACGATGCCGAGCGTGGTCAGGGTGGCGCGCAACATGTTGCGGCGAAGCTCGCGCAGCGCGAGCAGGATTGCGTTGGCGATCATGGCGCCGCCTTGGTGTCGCGCCCGATGCGGTCATCGCGCTCGATATGGCCGTCGCGAAAGCGGATATGCCGGCCGGCATAGCGGGCGATCTCCTCTTCGTGGGTCACGACCACGACGGTGATGCCGTGCTCTTTGTTCAGCGAGCTCAACAACGTCATAATCTCATGGCCGCGTTCGGTGTCGAGATTGCCGGTCGGCTCGTCGGCGAAGATCACGTCGGGACTGGTCACCAGAGCGCGCGCGATGGCGACGCGCTGCTGCTGACCGCCGGAAAGCTCCGACGCCGTATGGTTTTCGCGGTCGGACAATCCAACCAGAGAAAGCGCGCGTTTGGCCAGCACGCGCCGGGCCGCTCTGCCCATGCCGCGATAAATCAGCGGCAGCTCGAGGTTCTCCAATGCGGTGGTGCGTTTCAGAAGATTGAAGCCCTGAAAGACAAAGCCGATATAGTTTCGGCGGATCAGCGCGCGCTCATCGCGCGTTAACGTGCTGACATCGACGCCGCGGAAGAAATAATGTCCGGTCGTCGGCGTATCGAGACAGCCGAGGATATTCATGGCCGTTGATTTGCCGGAGCCCGAGGGCCCCAGCACCGCGACGAACTCGCCGCTATCGATGGTGAGATTGATGCGATCGAGCGCCACGACCGCCGCTTCGCCTGCGCCATAGACCTTGCGAACATCCATCAGCCTGATGAGATCGCGCGCGATCGATAAATCCGTGACTTTGGGAGACAGGCCCAGGACGGGCGCGACATTCGCGGCTGCGCGAGGGTCCGGGCGGGAAGGGTTGACGAGGCTCATCCTCAATTCGCGCGCGCGGAAACGTCCGTGATGACTTTCTCGCCGGGTCTCAGTTCGCCGGAGAGCACCTGGGTCAGCTTGCCGTCGCTCCGGCCGATTTTCAGATCGCGCGGCACGGGCTTCGCTTCCTCAAGCACCCAGACGCGACCGACCAATTCGCCATTCGTCGCGCGCGCCAAAGGCGGCGCCGTCGCATCGCGAGCGGGTGGCGTAAAGCGGAGCGCACCGTTGGGCACCAACAGCGCATCGCCGGATTGCGCGACCAGGATATCGACCGTCGCGGTGAGCCCTGGACGAAGCAAGTGCGCGGCGTTGTCGACGGTGAGCACGCCCTGATAGGTCACGACGCCGTTCGTCGTTTTGGGCGCGTTGTGGAGCGAGGTGAGCTTGGCGTCGAAGCGGCGCTGCGGAAACGCATCCACGGTAAATGTCGCGGACTGGCCCTCGTGCACCTGGCCGATATCGGCCTCGTCGATGTCGACTTTGAGCTCCATCATCGCAAGATCGCTGGCGAGCGTAAACAAGACCGGAGTCTGAAACGAAGCCGCAACGGTCTGGCCCGGCTCGACTCGGCGGTCGAGCACGACGCCGTCGATCGGAGAACGTACGGCTGCCTTGTCGAGCGAGGTCTGATGAAGCTGGACTTGTGCGGCGGCATTTTCGACGTCGGCTTTCGCTTTGGCAACGGACGCCACCGCGCGCGCATAGTCGGCTTCGGCGGTCTGGCGATCCTGAGCCGAAACGATACCGCGTCCGAACAGCGCCAGCGCGCGATCGCGGCGCTCCTTGGTTTCGCTGACGGTCGCTTCGCTGGTGGTGACGCTGGCCTGCGCCGCGCCCAACGCGGCTTGCGCCTGAGCGAGCTGAGCTCTGATCTGGTCGGTGTTGATGAGGGCGAGCACTTGGCCCTTGGCGACACGGTCGTTGTAGTCGACATTGACTCGATCCACGCGCCCTGAAATCTCCGCTCCGACATCGACCTGGTTTTCCGGCTGCAATGTGCCCGTCGCACTGACGGTGACGACGAGCGGAGCGCGCGCTGCTTCAGCCGTGACATAGGCGGGTTTTGTCGCGCCGGCCGAAAAATAATAATAACCGGCGCCGGATGCGGCGATCAGCACGACCGCGGCTGCCAACAGGGTTCGGCCCCGCGTCCAGACGCGACGCTTGGGCAAATCGAGCCCCAAGCGGCGGGAAAGGTCGGAATCGGGAGTAGGCAGGTGCTCGTTCATCTCCGTGCCGTCAAAACGCCTTGATTTTGTCCCTTCTATTTAACGGCCCGGAAGGGCAAAGTCCCGTGAACACTCCAAAATCCTGGTTTCCAGGGCCTTTATTTAAAGCCTGTTAACCCTTCGGGTTTACAGGCTGCGTCGAGGGGTATTATGGCCCGTGAGTATGAAACCGTCGGCCAACGGCCGTCTGGGGTAAATCGTGGCGGATTCGAGCCGCCGCAGAGCTATTTCCAGCCGGACGACAAGCCGCCCAAGCGCCGCTCCCTGCTGCGCTACACCCTCATGGTCGGGCTCATCTGGGGCCTTTTTGCCGGCGGCCTCGTCTTTTCGCATTGGCTGGCCGAGTTCCCCGACGCCCGCCACCTCCTGGTCTACGATCCCGGCAGCGACATCACGCTGATCGACGCCAAGGGGCGCACGATCGCGCGGCGCGGCCATAATCAGGGCGAAGTGGTTGCCGTAGGCAAGCTGCCCGATTATGTCGGCAACGCCTTCATCGCCGTCGAGGACCGGCGCTTCCGCTATCATTTTGGGATCGATCCTTGGGCGTTGGGTCGCGCGGTCGTCGCCGACGTCACGGAACGTGGCTTGGTGCAGGGCGGTTCCACGCTCACGCAGCAGCTGGCGAAGAATCTGTTTTTAAAGCCCGATCGCACCTTCAAGCGGAAGATCGATGAAGCCGTTCTCGCCCTCTATCTCGAGCGGCGCTACACTAAGGATCAGATCCTCACGCTCTATTTGAACCGCGTCTATTTCGGCGCCGGCGTTTATGGCATTGAAGCCGCCGCCGAGCGCTTCTTCGGCAAGCAAGCGAAAGATTTGACGCTGACCGAAGCCGCCGTGCTGGCCGGCAGCGTCAAAGCGCCGTCGCGGTACAATCCGGAGGCCTCGGCGGAAGCGGCGATGATGCGGGCGGCCGTGGTGCTGGGCGCGATGGAGGAACAAGGATTTATCGGCGCGAGCCAGCGTCAAGCCGCCGTGGCATCGAGACCCAAAGTCGCCAGCCGTACGGCGACGCCCGGTGCCGGCTATTTTGTCGATTACGCGGTTTCCATGGTTCCGGCGTTTGCGGGACATGCGGACGAGCGGCTTATCGTAGATACCACGCTCGACCTCGACCTCCAGACGGCAGCCGAGCGTGCCCTCGACTCCGGCCTCGCCAAGGACGGAAAGGCGCTGGCCGCGACGCAGGGCGCGCTTGTCTCCATGACGACGGATGGCGCGGTGCGGGCACTCGTCGGCGGGCGCTCTTACGACGACAGCACGTTCAACCGCGCTATCGACGCCAAGCGCCAGCCGGGTTCGGCGTTCAAGCCTTTCGTGTATCTCGCCGCACTCGAGCACGGCCACAAGCCGAGCGACGAGGTCGTCGACGGGCCCGTCACGATCGGCAAGTGGCAGCCGGAAAACTACGAGGGCGCCTACGAAGGCACGATCACGCTCGCGCACGCGCTCGCCCATTCCTCCAACTCGGCTTCGGTACAGTTGACGAACGAAGTAGGGCCCGACGCGGTGGCGCGCGTGGCCCACCGCCTCGGCGTCGCCGGAGAATTGCACGTCGTGCCCTCGCTCGCGCTCGGGACCTCCGAAGTGACCCCGATCGAACTCACCGCGGGCTATGCCGCTTTCGCCAGCGGCGGCATCGGGGTCATTCCCTACGCGATTGTCCGTGTACGGACCGCATCGGGCAAGGTGTTGTACGAGCGTCAAGGATCGGGCCTCGGCCGCGTGATCAACCCGGAACAGGAAGCCGACATGACGGCGATGATGGTCGGCACGATCACGGAAGGCACGGGCCGGCAAGCCGCGCTCGACGGCCGGCCGGTGGCGGGCAAGACCGGCACCTCACAGGATTATCGCGACGCGTGGTTTGTCGGCTTCACCGCCGACTACGTCACCGGCGTGTGGATCGGCAATGATACGGGCGCGCCGATGAAGAAGGCGACGGGCGGCGGCTTGCCCGCGCGAATCTTCAAAGCCTACATGACAAAGGCCGAAGCGGGTCTTCCCTTCACGCCGCTCGCTGGAACGAATCTTCCCGAGGCCGAAGACGAACCCTTGAGCGAAGAGCCGCTCGCTCAAGCCGACGAGGTCGAAGCCAAGAAAAGCGACGCCGACCTGATCGCCCAGTTCGAAAATCTGCTGGATAAGCTCTTCTAGAGCGGAATCCGATCACATTGAAGCATAGCCTGAGTTTCTGAAGTAGTTGCGGCATTCGCCTGGGCGGAAGAGCTTAAGGGCGTTTCCGATTTCATCGTAGAGAGCGGAGACGGTGCGTGGTTTGGCCTTACGCAAATGCGATTTTATCTTTGCGAAGGACTGTTCGATCGGATTGAGGTCGGGACTATAGGGCGGCAAGTAGCGCAATTGCGCGCCGGTCACTTCGATCACCTCTCTTACGTCTTCGCCCTTGTGAGCTGGAAGGTTGTCGATAACGACGATGTCGCCTGGCTCGAGGGTGGGCGCGACACATTGGCGGAGGTATTCGACGAAGATCGGCCCGTTCATCGCACAGTCGATGGCGAAAGGGGCCTTGATGGCATCCTGCCGCAATGCGGCAACGAAGGTCATGGTTTTCCAATGACCCCAAGGAATGCGGCCAATCACTCTGCGGCCGCACTTCGCGCGGCCGTACAATCGCGCCATCTTGGTCGACGTTCCGGTCTCGTCGATGAAGACAAGTTTTGCCGGGTCAAGTGATTTCTGGCCGGCTTTCCATATCGCGCGCGCTACAGCCACATCAGGCCGCTCTTGCTCGGCCGCGTGCACGGTTTTTTTTGACGCTGATGTCCTCGCGCTCGAAAAACCGCCAAACCGTCCCGTAGCCAACAATGACACCGCGCTGCTTGAGCTCACCCCGCAGTTCTTCCAGCGTCAGATCAGGTGTCGCCTCAATACGATCCAATATCCAAAGCCGCTCGTCGCTTAGGCGCGAACGATGATCCCCTCCCATTGCTTTGGCCGCGAAGCTTCCCGTCTCGCGCCAACGCCGTACCCAGTTCACCACCGTGCTATTGCCCACTCCGAACAGCGAAGCGGCACGACGACGCGACAGCCCGCCATCAACCGCCGCAACAACCCGTGACCGCAGATCCTCCGAATAGGGTCGAACCATCCATGCTGACCTCCTCCCAGCCAGCAGCTTGAATCATGATTCGGCCAGTCCTGAGAATCCTCAAACCGATTCAATCAGATCGGATGATGCTCTAGGCAAGCCTAGGATTGGCCGCGACGCTTGGCGAACATCGCCGCAATAAGCCGCTTAAACCAGCCGGAACTCGTTGTTTCGGCCACGATCGCGTACGGGCGATCGTTTGTGGTTTGGGCGTATCGGCCACTAATCAGACGCGCGAACATCAAACCCTCCTTGTACGCAGGAAGTGCGTCGTACACGGATTATAGGCCCAAACCGATTCGCCTGCCAAGCGAAGGTTCGACGACAACCTGTACGATCGGTAATAGAGCCTGATAGTTAGTAAAGCCGGTTGATCGGCGAACCAGCCGTCTGGCTGCGGCATTGGGTATGCCCGGATAGCCAGCCGGCGCGGTAGTCCGGATCGCTTGAGTAGAGCATCTCGTTGCGCTGGGCGGAGCGCGGCGCGCCCGTCCCTTCGCTGCTTGCCGTGGTGCAGCCGTCGCCGAAGCCCAATCGATAGCTCGGCGAGCGGTCGCGCTCGCTCGCGGGCGTCATGCACCCAGCTGTGGCCAGCAAAACGATGGCCATCAGAACTCGCCTCATCGGCTACTCCGCTTCAGAAGAAACGCCACAGCACATAAACGTTGCAGATGGCGATTTCGATCAACATCAGCGGAAACGCCAGGAGTGTGAACGTCATGAAGCGGACGGCGATGCCGCTCCGTTCGGCAAGGCCGGCCACCGTGAGATTGGCGGCGGCACCCACCAGCGTGCCATTGCCGCCGAGACAGGCGCCGAGCGCAAGCGACCACCACAGCGGCAGGGCGGCCTGCTCGCCGCCCATGGCTGGGGTCATGCTCTTGATCAGCGGGATCATTGCAGCGACGAAGGGAATATTGTCCACGAAAGCCGAAAGCACGGCCGAGCCCCAGAGGATCGCGATCGTCGCCACTTTGGCGTCGCCGCCCGTCGCGCCCAGCAATTGCCTCGCCAGAAGATCCAGGATTCCGGCCTTTTCGATGGCGCCGACCAGTACGAACAAGCCGATGAAGAAAAAGATGGTAATCCACGCGACCTCGTTGAACGCGTCGGTCACCGCCTCGGCATGGGAGTCGCGATGACGCGGCCAGGTGTCGAGCAGCATCAAAATCGCCGCGGAAAGCAGCGCGATGGTTCCGGCCTCGAGCTTGAGCGGCGCGGAAAAAACGAAGGCCGCGATCATTGCGCCGATGATGACGAGCGAGTTCAACGCGAGACGCCTATCCTGGATAGCGTCGCCCGCGTTCATCGCCATGACGCGCTCCCGATGGCTGACATCAGCTGCCATCTTGCGCCCCCAGATGAAGTGCATCAGCGCTGTCTGGACGGCGAACACCACGATAATAACAGGCGTAAGATTGACCACGAAATCGTCGAACGAGAGGCCTACCGCCGAACCGATCAGGATGTTGGGCGGATCGCCGATCAGCGTCGCCGTGCCGCCGATGTTGCTGGCGAAGATCTCGGCGAAGAGGAAAGGATAAGGCCGAACGCGCAGTTCCGCGCAGATGACCAGCGTGACCGGAACGATCAGGAGCACGGTCGTGACATTGTTGAGAAAGGCCGAGATCACACCGGTGACCAGCGGCAGCGCGACGAGAATGCCCGAAGGCGAGCCTCGCATGAGCTGCGCCGAACGCACCGCGACATAGCCGAAGACCCCGCTCTTCTTGGCGATACCGACGATGATCATCGTGCCGGCAAGCAGCGCCAGCGTGTTGAAGTCGATGGCGGCGATAGCCTCGTTCTGGTCGAGAAGGCCGAGCGCGATGGCCAGACCCGCGCCCAAAAGCGCGACGATGGCGCGGTTCACCTTCTCCGCCATGACGGCTACATAGGTGAAGACGAACAGCGCCGCCGGCAGAACGATATCGGGCATGTTGGCCGCGGCAAGCAGAGGAATGCCTGGCAGACTCATGTCTCGCCCATGATGGCCCGCGCGACGTCCCAATAGGAGATCATGCCGACAAGCTTGCCGCTGTCCCGTTCGACGACGGGGATCGTCATGTGATTGCGGCCGAACAGCCTCAGAGCTTCGATCAGCGGCATGTCGGGATACACCAGAGCGGCCTCCCGGTTGACCGCGTGTCGCATGGGAGAGGACTTCAAGGCGGCGAAGTTCCGAGCAAGTTCGCCTGGATCGTCGCCCACGAAACGCAGGTTTGGCAGCAGATTGCCGATGACAGCCACCCGAGGCACCAAAAGCGCCAACAGGTCGTATATGCCGAACAGGCCGACCAGCCTCCCCTCGGCGTCAACCACCGGCACACTGATGGCGTGCTGCGCGACGATCTCCTGGGCCGCGCGACCGATCGTCTCGCTTTCCCTAACCGCCTTGGGATTGGGCGTCATGACACTCGCGCAATTCTTCATCGCTTGGCCTATTCGCAATTGGGGAAAGTCTGGATTGCCCGCCGGCCGCGATCTTCGCATGCAGACTGGTTCATGTCGCCGGTGATTACACGGCTGCGGGCAGACCGATTGTGGACTGGCGGGGGAAAAAGCGGCCCGCGAACTTTAAGAGCCGTCGGGGGGAGGAGAGGGACGGGCTCGTCGGTTCGCGGGCGCTATGCCAAGCACGAGAGCATCTCGGCTTGGAAACTCAATCAGGGCGTCTACGGCTCATGCGCGTGGCGTGCTTTCAGATCCGCTCTAACACGCGTGAGATTTTCCAATGCGCTCGTCTGCACCGCTGCCAACATTCCGGGGCCGGCTGTGTTGCCCTCGGACGCGAGACCAGGCGCGCGCGGCATCAGCACGGCTACGATGGTAATCCAGAAGGCAGCTCGCAAGACAAACATTGCTTCCCCCGCTCGCGTGAACGCAATATAGGGCGCAACTTTTTGCGGAGCGCTAAATCGAATAAATAAAAGTCGATTGAATTGGGCATCATTGCGATGAAATCCGCCGCTTGCATTACGATCCGTCTGTAAATTTGGTGCCTTTTTATGCGACTTTTTCTTTGATTGGACTCTATTGATCACAAAATTCGCGCCAAATCCGTTGAGGACTTGATTCAAAATTGCCGCCAATTGGAACGTTCCCGCGGAAATTCGCTCGATTGTGGGCGAGAACGTTACCGCGAAGTTAAGAAAAAAGGATCTTTTGGGCAAAAGCCGGCCCCAAACGCCGAATCCGTTGAAGCTTCGTTAAGCACCCTTTTGCGAGCATGGCGCGGACAGGGCGGCGGTTTTCGATCAGCCGATAACCAGGGAACGGGCGGGGCACGCGAGGCAAATCCTTGGCGCAGCATCAAGATTTTCAAGACCGCGATAGAGCTCTAAACGCCCGTCTGCGGTTTATCCGTACACAGAGTATAAAGGGCGGGCTCGGCATCGTGCTGTCGCTGGGCTATCTCGCGCTTATCGGTGGTCCCGATGTCGCCGAAGCGCTCGCCTTCCTCGGTCTGGTCGCGCCTGTGGGACTCGCTCTCTTGGCGCGCGGGAAGATTCCGCTCGGGGGGCTGGAAGCCGCATCGTTGGCTCTGTTTACGCTACTGATTGCTCTTTTGAGCGTGCTCACCTCGGGCCTCGAATCGCCGTTCATTTTCTGGCTTGTGCTGGTGCCCTTCGAAGGCGCGCTTGCCGGACGCGGACGCGCCGTCGCCTTCGCCGGTATCGCCGCGGGCGCGGGCCTCGCTGCCATCGCTTTCATTCAAATCGCCGGTTTGCTGCCGCCTTCGCGGCTGCCCGGCATGGTCCCACTCTGGCTCTGCCTCTCGCTGCTGGTGGCGATCGTGCAAGCGTCGCTGATGGCGATCGCGGCCCAGGAGCGCCACCGCGTCGCCAACGAAGCGGCGGAAGCCGGTGAGGCTCGCTATCGTTTCCTCGCCGAGAACGCGCTCGACCTCATTACGCGGCACACGCCGGACGGTCGCATTCGCTATGCCAGTCCGGCCGCCTTCAGCCTGCTGTACTATCGCCCGCGCGACCTGATCGGGCAGTCGCTTTCCGAATTGGCCCATCCCGACGACCGTAGCGCCATAGACACCGCTTTCACGGCCGCCGGAAAGGGCAAGGCCGCGACCGTCGAATTGAGGCTCAAGACACGACAAGGCAGCTATGTTTGGAGCGAATTCCGTTGCCGCCCGGCCGGGCACACGGCGGAGAAGGAGCGCGACATCGTGGCGGTTACCCGCGACATCACGGAGCGCAAAGCCCACGAGCGCGACCTCATCCATGCGCGCGATTTGGCGGAGGATGCAAGCCGCGCGAAATCGCGATTCCTCGCCAATATGAGTCATGAGCTGAGGACGCCCTTGAACGCGATCCTCGGCTTTTCCGAAGTCATGACGCATGAACTGTTCGGACCCGTCGGCAACGCCCGCTATATCGAATATTCGCGCCTGATCCACGAGAGCGGCGGGCATCTTTTGGAGCTCATCAACTCCATCCTGGACATGTCCAAGATCGAGGCTGGCCGGTTCAAACTGACGCCGGAACGCTTCGATTTCAGCGACACGGTGCTTCACGCCCTGCGCCTGGTCCGTTTTCAAGCCGAGCGGAACGGCGTGACGCTCGAGGATTCGATCGCAGCCGACGCGCGCGAAATCATGGCCGACAAACGCGCGGTCATGCAGATCCTGATCAATCTCATTTCCAACGGAGTGAAGTTTACCCCCCGAGGGGGAAGCGTGCGCGTAGCCGCCCAGCTTCGCGGCTCGGCGCTCGAAATCGCGGTCAGCGATACCGGCGTCGGCATCAGCGAAGCCGACGTCAAGCGCTTGGGTCAGCCTTTCGAGCAGGTCGAAAGCGAATACACCCGCGCCAAGGAAGGAACCGGTTTAGGCCTCGCGCTGGTGCGCGCGCACTTCGAGCGAGTCGCCACGTCGGACAGCCAGAAAACCGCCCTGCACAGCAACGAGCCGGATAAATGAAACCAAGGCGCGGTCCAAAGCGCGAGGCAGGTCATACGGATTTTCCGAATCAAGATCGGGAATTAATAACGATGCAGCAACGGACGAAGATTGCGATAGATCCTCCACCTCGGTTACAGTCTGCATGCCAGACACAACCAAACGCCATAACCTTTGGGACTCGTTGCTCAATTGCTCTGCCCCCACCAGTACTACCTGTGAAACTCCCTCCAACGGAAAGGCAAACAATCTTTCTGCTTCCAACTTATTTGATTTAGGGATCGAAACTGAACGGCTTTGTCCGCCGCTTAATGCGCCGCACAACCACGAGTCCACTTCACCTTTGCTCAAAAACTTTACCAATGCAGGTTGGGTCTTCTTCCCCAAACGATAATAGGCGACCACGCGCCACTTCCCCATATCCCGTTCTGCCAATGCAGACCAGGCGGCATTCGTTAACTGGCTACCTTCCTTGAGTTGATAATCAATATCCGTTTGCGTGGGCATATTGGATTAATTATACAGCAGAGTAAAAAACAGACGGACTGAAAACCTCAATTCAGCCATACAGTTTGTTAAGTGTCTTGAGTTTTTAAACATATTATCTAATTCTCTGTGCGCTTTGTAGTTAAAAAAGGTCAAAGGCAAATGGTAAAATCAACCCATGACTGACATT
>Ga0137409_10007975_pt1 | contig 10832 bp, 9 predicted proteins | sample CZODoug1_16funga_FD_122059 | JGI IMG/M metagenome (GOLD analysis project Ga0137409, IMG submission 122059) | Vadose zone soil fungal communities from Angelo Coast Range Reserve, California, USA - CZODoug1_16fungal (Hybrid Assembly) | ecosystem: Environmental > Terrestrial > Soil > Vadose zone... | reverse complement strand
ATCCGTTGAGCGGCGCACGCAGCGCGGGCGAGATCGGACGCACCGACGGTGATTTCTTCAACGTCCTGTACATCCTGTCCGGCGTCGAGTACCTGCGCTTTCACGACCGTGAAGTCGCGCTGCGTGCCGGCGAATGCGTGTTGTGGGACTCGCGCCGCCGCATCGATTTTTCACTGACGGCACCGCTGGAAAAACTGACGTTTATGGTTCCCGCGGATCTGGTTCGCGCGCTACTGCCGAATGCGGCCGACTACGTCGGGATCCCATTGCCCTCGCATCAGGGAATCGGCGGTTTGTTCGCACATCATTTGCGCGCTCTCGGCAGCACGCTCTGGGAAATGAATGATCACGATGCGGCGCAGGTGCTCAATCCGACGCTGGATCTGCTGGCGCGAGCGTTCGCCTCCGTGCCCGGGCGCAAACGCCCAAGCATGCGTCAGTCGAGCCTGCAGCGAGTGCGCGAGTGCATCGTGGCGCACCTGCCCGACCCGGATCTTTCGCCGGCTGCCATCGCCTCGGCCACGCACATTTCCGTGCGCTATTTGCACGCGTTATTTGCGGGCATCAACACCACCGTGTCGGACTGGGTCCGCACGCTGCGTTTGGAGCGTTGCCGCAATGATCTTGCGAACTCACGCCTGGATCACGAATCCATCACCGCGATCGCGCACAAATGGGGGTTCGCGGACTCGGGCAATTTCGGCAAGGTTTTCCGCAAAGCCTACGGCGAGGCCCCGCGTACCTATCGGCTGCGGCAACGGAAATCGCGAGCGCAGGATTAGTCGACGTCACGCGCTACGCCCACGGAAGCAGTGAGGCCAGGAGGTGCCCGATGACCGTCGGCGCCGGGAAGTGCGGGATCTCCGTGTACGGGATCCGCACCGCGTCCGTCAGCCGCTCGGCGAACTGGCCCAGGCCGGAGCCCAGGACAATGGCCGCGGTCGGCTTCCGGCCGCCGAGCCGGGCGCGTACGGCGTCCGCCGCCTCGTCGATCATCGCGGTCGCGTCCGGGGCCAGCGCGTTCGCGGCCTGCGTCGCGGTCACAGGAGGATCCCCGCGATCGTGGCGGAGAGGAAATTGGCGAGCGTGCCGGCGAGCATGGCGCGGAGACCGAGCCGCGCGAGGTCCTTCTTCCGCTCGGGCGCCAGCGCACCGATGCCGCCAAGCTGGATGCCCACCGAGCTGAAGTTGGCGAAGCCCGCCAGCGCGAACGACGCGATCGTGAACGACCGCGGCTCGAGTTGCGCCTTCATCGGTCCGAGCTGCGCGAAGGCGATGAACTCGTTCAGCACCATGCGCGTCCCCAGCAGGCTCCCGATCGTGCCGCTGTCGTGCCACGAGACGCCCATCGACCATGCGATCGGCCGGAAGATCCAGCCGAGCGGGGTCTGCAGATTGGAGGGGAACCACTCGGCATAGCGGTGCACCGCCGCGAAGCCGCCGTTGAGCAGCGCCACCAGCGCCACGAATGAGACCAGCATCGCGATCACGTTCAGCATCAGCTGCAGCCCTTCGCCCGTGCCATCCCTGCTTCCATCTACCACCACCCATACCGGCTCCCAGAATTCGCGTGCTTCGCGCACGGTTTGGAAAACTTTTTTTCCTGTGTTGTAGCTGGGGATCAGGACGAGGTGCGTGGCCGAAGCGGTGCTCATGGGGATTCAGGTTGAGATTCCGGCCTGCCGAGTTCTGCGCGATAGTAGCGCTCGAGTTCCGCCAGGACCTTCCCGAGCGCGCGCTCATGCTCTACGGCGCGTCGCGCGCGCTGCGCGAGCAGCTGGGGGTCGAGACGATGCCGTATGAGCGGAAGCGCGTGCAGGAGGATCTGGAAACGCTCTGGGGCGAGGTGGGCGCGGACGGAGCGGCGAACCTGTTCGCGAAGGGGAGAACGATGACGCTGGAGAAGGCGTTCGCGCTCGCCACGGAGGCGAATCTATGATATGATCCCGGCCAGTTGATTCTCAACGTTCCGGGGCGCGGAACAGTGCGAGGTTCACGTGGACCTTCTTCTTCGGCATGGACCGAGTCGCGCCCGGAGCCTCCTCGATCTTCTCCGCGCTGGGGCCCTCCTGACCGTCCTTCTCTCGCCCCTCGCCGCGTCCGCCATGGAGCGCATCAAGATCTCGACCGTCCCTCCGGACGGAACGACCCCATCGGGACCGGGCTCGCCGTCCGTGAGCGGTTCCTTGATCCGTCATGCGAACGCCACGACCACCTGGTACCTCTATCCAGGCGCGTGCGCCGATAGAGCGAATGCGACCTGGACCCCGCGGACCACGCCGCAAGCTGATTCGCTGAACACCTACAGTCCCGGGTCGATGGGACCCTACGGCGTCGCGGATCGATCCCTCAACACCATCCAGTGGCACGTCTCCGACGACGCGACCTGCACCCCCGGCACCACATGTCCGGCCGCCCTCGGCGGGAGCCGGATGCTCTGGTGCGGCGTGTTCGATGCGAATCACGTGGTGAAGTACGGGTACGAGAATTCCACATACCAGATTCTGTACCTCGATACTGGCGCGCACGCCGTGAACTACACGCTGACGATGAGCTACCAGTTCAGCTCCGAGTTCAACTATGACTACGTCTGGTTGATCGGCGGGGGCGGCGGCGGTACCGATCCGATCGGGAACAGCCGCGCGACCATTGACGGTATCGTCGCGGCCGGTACATACCTGGTCCAGTGGACCGGCAGCATCCGTCCGACGACCGCGGGCGCCACGGGCGGCAACACGACCGCGGGCCCGATCAACATCTCGGACAACCCGGGTTCGCCCGCGACGGTGACGGGCGCTGTCTTCACCATCGATCCCAGCAACCGGGCGCTCTACCTCGTCTTCAGGTCCGATTGCTTCGCTTCCAGCGAAGACGGTCTCTGGCCGGAAGGTCATGGTCAGATGGTGGATAACCTCACCGCTGGCACATGCTCCTACACGGAAGAGACCCCTCCGAGCGATCCGATCACCGGCGTCCCGCCGCTTCTTGACTCCACGGTTCCGCCGGGCGGCGGGATTGTCATCAAGGGCACGGCAACCGCTCCGACGATCTCGGCTCGCGTTGCAGGCGGTGTGGGTACCCTCTGGCAGCTCGTGGCCGGCAGCAGCTTGCCGACCCCGGACGTCTGCTCGCCGAAGAACACCGGCAGCGACCTCATTTTCGAGGGAGGCAGGGTTTCCGACTTCCATACGGTTCCGAATCAGTTCAATTCCATCGTGTCCTGTACCTTCCCGGTTCCAGCCGGGGTGGCCACGATGACCGCCCAGTGGTCCCAGTACGAGGACCTCCCCCGCTTTCAGGGCTATATTCAGTTCACGGAATACCGTTTCTTCAAGGACGGCCTGTGGCAGCGGTGGCGGAACGCCTTTCTCGCCGGTACACGGCGGTCCGGAGCCGTCCAGTTCTGGTATGACCTGCGTTCCGAGTTGGCGGAGGCGACCCAGGCCGACTCGGTTCAGCTTCGCTACACCATCCAATGCGTGCCGTTCCTGGCGGCGGATCACAACAATTGCGGCGATGTGGTCTACGGGGTTTTGTACGATAATTTCCGGCTGGAGCTCACGACCGGGGTGCCCGCGCCCGTGTTTGGAATCCTGCCGGCCTTCGTTGCCCAGTCCACCTTCGTGGACGGCACGATGGGAACCACGGGATGCAACGCAGGGACCGTCACGGCGGGACAGTGCTGGCCGGGCGTGCGCGGCAGCGACCAGCCCGCGCTCAGCGGTCCGGTGCATGACAACTTCAACAGCCCCCTCGGCGACTCGATCCTGGTCTCGATCGGAACCGGTCTTCGGATCAACGGCAAGGGCATCAACTGGCGGCATGGCTTCGACAAGTCGGTAAACTTCGGTCTCACCGAGGCCCACACGAACCCCAATTTCGTTCCTTCCTTCGACGAGCCCCGGGTGATTTATCGTCTCTTCGATCCGACGACCAAAACATGGAGTCCGTTCGACTCCAGCGAGCTGGACGCCAACTACGTGTCGGTGGCCGGATCCGACACGGTGGTGATCGACACCCGCTACCGGATGAACTGGCCGCCGCGCGACAAGGCCGGACTCTCGTTGCCCGGCGGGTTCAGCGTGGGTGGGAAGTCGCTCTACGGCCAGCTTGCCTTCCTTCCGCGCGGCACCCGACTTCAGTACTACTTCAAGGGCGTGGACATCAATGGACTGACGACCTATCAGTTCAGCTCCGACTGGCGCGCGTATGAGACCGAGGACCTTCCGGTGCTGCCGGGCGGCTCGATCGTCGCGCCCGACATCCTGGAATTCGACGTGCTCCCCCGCGTGTATACGGCAGGTCCGGTCGGCACGCAGCTCGCGGGGAGGATCAACACGCCGCTCCTCAATGTGGATGGGACGTACACGAAGTGGAACTACGGGGTGGACCCCATCACCCAGGCATTGCTCATGCTCGGCGTCCGGGCCGATCGGTATCGCCGAATTCAGGGTGACGAAGAGGGGAATGGGATCGGAGGGCACGAGTTCACGGGAACCCGGGCCGGACGCCTCGCGAACTACTTCCCGAACATGGACGAGTACGGCATCAAGGACTCGCTGGCCGGTTGGTACCGGATCCTGATCGAGTCCTCGCACACCTTGCCGTCGGTCGTGGATGAAGAGTCTGATTCCAAGCTGCTCCGGCAGTGGTGGGAGACTTCGACGGGCTCCGACGGTGGAGACCGTTGCATCTTCGCCTCGGGCGATGATTTCTTCAGCGCCCTGCTGGCGGTCGGCGGTGTACCGCATCCGAACGAGAGCGCTCTCTCGTCGAGCGTGTTCGGCGTGGCTGCGGCTGCGAATCAGTGGAACGGCGCCGGCGCTGCTTCGATCGGAGCGTTCCCGTTGATCAGAGATATGTTCGCGGATCCCGCGGCCGGTCCGGCCCTCGGCGTCTCGGGTGCCTACACTTACCTGATCGACGGTGGCTGCCCGGCTCGGAACCGGTTCGACGCTCTGACGAAGATCGGAAGCGCGGAAGCGCAGAACTCAGCCACCTACCCGACGTTCGCCTCTGTGACCAATATAGCGGGTGTGTCGTACGCGACCGAGCTGGATGTCACCGGTGACCACGATCGAAACAAGGCCCTGGGTTACGGGTTCTCCATCCAGTTCATCCGCCAGGGTGGCCAGAACTTCCTCGATAACCGCGCCCAGGTCCTCTACAAGTTCCTGACCAGCTGCCGCGGGGCGCGAACGGGGGCGGACACCACGTTCTGCTGGCCCTGCCCGACCGACGCGAACAAGTACGGGAACTGGGCGGTCCTGCCCGGATTTCAGACCGGCACCTACGGACCGCTGTATGCCATCCAGAACGGGAACGCCGCGGCGGCCGCGGTGGACGTGATGCCTCCGCCGTCCTTCGCTGACGCGTTGATGCAGAACAGGCCGAACCCGTTCAATCCCGAGACCGTCATTCCGTTCAGCCTGGCTGCCACCGGCCGCGTGACGGTCCGGATCTACGACGTGCGCGGCCGGCTGGTCCGCACCGTCCTCGACGCCGTGAAACCCGCCGGCGTCCACGCGGCGCGCTGGAACGGCTCCACCGAGACCGGGACGCAGTCCGCCAGCGGCGTCTACTTCTACGTGATCACCTACCCCGACGGGAATACCTCCGCGAAGAAGATGACCGTTCTCCGATAAGTCGAGTAGCCTCCCCCGAATGTCCCAGGAACGTCTGCCGATCGTGGTGGTCGGCGCCGGCGCCGCCGGATTCATGGCGGCCATCTTTGCGGCGCAAGCATCGCGACGCGTCGTCCTGCTCGAGCGCACGAAGGACGGCGGCCGGAAAATATTGATGAGCGGGGGCGGCCGATGCAACGTGCTGCCTTCCGTCCTCGAGCCCAAGCGCTTCGTCACCGCGTCCTCGCCGAACACGCTGAAGAAGCTCCTCCTCTCCTGGCCGCACCTCGAGCAACGCCGGTTCTTCGAGGATGCCATGGGCATCCCGCTCAAGCTCGAGGAGGAGACGGGGAAGCTCTTTCCCGTATCCGACCGCGCGAGGGACGTGCGGGACGGGCTGGACGTCATGGCGCGGCGTGACGGGGTCGAGATCCGGTTCGGAGTCACGGTGACCGGCCTGGCCTCGGAGCAGGGCGGGTGGACCGTGTCCATGGAGCGCGGGACGCCGATCCGCGCGCAGTCGGTGATCCTGGCGAGCGGCGGACTCTCCGTGCCCGCGACCGGAAGCGACGGCAAGGGGCTCGACATCGTTCGCGGTCTGGGCCACACGGTCCACGAGACCTACCCGGCGCTCACGCCGCTCACCGCCGAGCCGCACCGCTACGCGGCGCTCACGGGCGTCTCGCTTCCCGTCACGATCGAAGCGCCCGGGGAGAAGCGCGCGCTCCTCACCCGCGGCGGATTCCTCTTCACCCACAAGGGGTACAGCGGGCCCTCGGTCCTCGATGTGTCGCATCGCGCCGTGCTCTCCCGGCGCGCGGGCGGTCCGAGGCAGAAGCTCCTCGTGCGCTGGACCGAGCTCGGCCCTGAGGCGTGGGACCGGATTCTCAGAGAGGAGGAGGGCACGATGCTCGGAATCCTGCGCGCGCGCCTTCCCGTCCGGTTGGCGGAGGCCCTGCTCGAGGATGCGGGCGTGGAAGGGAGCACGACGCGGTCGCAGCTCAAGCGCGAGGACCGGGTGCGCTTGACCGAGACCCTGACGCGGCATTCCCTCTTCTGGACCGGGGACGAGGGCTACAAGCGGGCCGAGGTCACCGGGGGCGGCGTGGCGCTCGACGAGATCGATCCGCGCACGATGGAGAGCCGCCTCTCCCCGGGGCTTTTCCTCTGCGGGGAGATTCTGGATGCGTTCGGCCCGATCGGCGGGCACAACTTCTCGTGGGCTTGGTCTACCGGGCGCGCCGCGGGGCGGGGCGCCGCTTCTCGATGAGGAGGTGGCTGTCCGGGTTCGGTGGAAGGGTATACTCGTTCCAACCTCAGACCGGGAAGGGAGACCCGATGCCTCAGGCTCGTGCTGCATCGCTCGTCGTGACGGTCCTCGCGCTCTTCATGTTCGCTTCTCCGGTCCTGGCGCAGGGGGTCTCGCAGGCGCCGCCTCCGGTCCGCTGGGACTGGCCGGACCGCGCGAAGAACCTCAAGGTCTTCCCGAAGAACACCTCCAAGCAGGATCTCCAGGGCGCCATGGTGGGTTTCACGCGCGCTTTGGGCGTCCGTTGTCCGTTCTGCCACGTGGGCCGGGAAGGCCAACCGCTCGGGACCTTCGATTTCGTCTCCGACCAGAAAGTGGAGAAGGAGACCGCCCGCGGGATGCTGAAGATGGTGCGCGACGTGAACAAGAACCTGGGGAAGATGAAGCTGCCGCCGGACAAGCACCGCGTGCAGGTGCAGTGCATCACCTGCCACCGCGGGCGGCCGCGCCCCATGACGCTGGCGGAAGAGCTGAGCTCGGTGTACGAGAGCGCCGGGATCGACAGCACCGTGTCGCGCTACTCGCTCCTCCGGGACCGTTTCTACGGCTCGGGATCCTATGACTTCAGCGAGCGCAGCCTGAACGAGGTGGGCGCGAGTCTCAAGGCGAAGGGGAAGTTGGACGACGCCATCCGCATCTTCCAGCTCAACGTGCAGCAGAACCCCAATTCGTCCTTCGCCTATTCCAGCCTGGCCGACGCCTACGCGGCGGCGGGGCAGAAGGATTTGGCGATCCAGAACTACGAAAAGGCCGTCCAGCTCGAGCCGCGGAACCGCGAGGCGGACCAGAAGTTGAAGGAGCTCCGCGGCCAGGGGAAATGAGCGCGCGAAGGATCTGGCTCGCGCGCGGCTTGGCGGTGCTGGTGGACGGGATTCAGATCGTGACCGTGCCGGCCTTCTTCGCGGGGATCGCCTCGCCGCTGAACGACGCCCTCGACGTGGCCGCGGGCATCGGGTTCGTCCTGCTCCTGGGCTGGCACATCGCGTTTCTCCCTACCTTCATCACGGAGCTGATCCCGTTCGCGGACATCTTCCCGACCTGGACCATGGCCGTGCTCTTCGTGACGCGGGGAGGAGTGAAGCGCGCTCAGGGTCAGTGACGCTTGAAGTTAGACTTCCCCCGCGGCGTGTATACTCGACGTCTTCGGTCCCGCAGCATTGACACGACACAACGCACCTGGGTACGCCGATGAACCGACGCCTCGCCACCCACGGAATCGCGCTCCTCCTGTTCCTCCACGCGCCGCAGACGTTCGCGGAGACCCCGCTCACCACGGTGCGGGTCGCTTCGGGTCTGTCGCTCCCGCTCTTCGTCACCGCGTCGCCCGGCGATACCACACGGCTCTTCATCGTGGAGCAGCGCGAGGGCGACGCGAAGGGCCGCATCAAGATCTTGAAGAACGGATCCGTCCTGCCCATTCCGTTCCTGATCACCTCCACGCTCGCCACGGGGAACGAGCAGGGACTCCTGGGTCTGGCGTTCGCGCCGGACTACGCGACCAGCGGCCGGTTCTACGTGAATTACACCGACTCGACCTGGGCGACGCGGATCGTGCGATTCACCGTCTCCGGGAATCCGGACGTGGCCAACCCCACGGGCCAGATCATCCTGTCCATCCCGCAGCCCTACAACAACCACAACGGGGGCTGGATGGGGTTCGGGCCGGACGGCTACCTCTACGTGGCCCAGGGAGACGGGGGGAGCGGCGGCGATCCCGAGGACCGCGCGCAGGCCATCGACAGCCTCCTGGGCAAGGTGTTGCGGCTGGACGTGAGCGGTTCGTCCTACACGAGCCCACCGACCAACCCGTTCTTTGGCGCCACGCCGGGACGCGACGAGATCTGGGCGTTCGGGCTCCGCAACCCCTGGCGCCCGAGCTTCGACCGCGAGACGGGTGACCTCGTCATCGCGGACGTCGGCCAGTCGGCGTTCGAGGAAGTGAACGCGCCCACGAAAGCGGCTGGGGTGAACTACGGCTGGCGGTGCTTCGAAGGGAACACGCCCTTCTCGAGCAGCAACTCCACGCCCTGCACTTCCTGCTCCCAGCCGGGGTGCACCGTGTTTCCAGCCTATGTCTACGACCACATGCTGGGCCGCTGCTCCATCACCGGCGGATACGTCTATCGCGGCTGCGCGATCCCGGATCTGCGCGGCACGTATTTCTTCGCCGACTACTGCGGGAAGCAGATCTACACCGGGCATTTCCAGGGCGGGATCCTGGCGGATTTCCGCGAGCGCACGGCGGATCTCGCGCCTTCGGGCTCGACGATCGGGAACATCACGAGCTTCGGCGAGGACGCGAAAGGGGAGCTCTACATCGTCGACCAGCAGGGGCAGGTCTTCAAGGTCGTGCCCAAGGCGCAGGTCCTTGAACCCGACATGCCGGCGCTGCGCGCGCGCACCGCGCTGGGGGACACCCTGGGATCGACCTCGCCTGGTAACGCGCTCACGCCGGGGATCGCAGCCTTCGCCGATCCGGGGAGCCGGATCCGGGGTGTGGGCTACCTCAAGAACGCGATTCTCCGAGACTGCACCGGGATCGCGGGGAATTGCCTCACCGCCAAAGCGACGATGGGCGCCTTCACCGTGGACCTCCAGGCGTGCGTGGATTCCGCGGCGGCCACGCTGACGCGCCGCTTCGTCTTCACCAATACCTCGGGGAGCGCGCAGCCCCTCGCGTACCTGGACGTGATCGCACCGCAGCTGCGCCAGGATCCCAACAGCGCGATGACCCAGCAGCCGGCAGGAGGGGGGCACAGCGCCGTGCTGGTCCAGGCGGACGCGTTCGCGCCCGATCGATGGATCGTCCACTCGGGGACGGGCTCGGCGGGCGTGGCGTACAGCGCGGACGTGGACACGGCCTCGCAGCTCAACGCGCGGGTGGCGGCGGATCAGCCGCTGGCCGGCGGGACCTCGGCGGGTCCTGCCGCGGTGGCCATGTCGCTTGGATTCGATTTCGGAACGGTCGCCCCGGCGGTGCCCGAGACGGTGACCGTGGTCACTCATCTCCAGAACATGGCGCCGAGCGGCGTTCCGGTCGATGAATCCACGCCCGCCCGCGGCGGCCTCCAGGTCTTGAGCCGGATCCCGTTCTCCTCGGATCTCAGGCTCTCGCTCGCGCTTCGGCGCACCGGCCCCGTCGCGCTGGACGTCTTCGATCCGTCCGGCCGGCGCGTGCGCACGCTCCGACGGGGAACGATGCCCGCGGGGCCGAGTCTGGTCTCGTGGGACGGGAGGCTGGAGGGCGGCAGGCTCGCGCCCTCGGGGATCTACTTCATCCAGCTCCGCACCGAGGACGGCGCGCTGCGGAAGCGCGTCGTCCTCGTGCGCTAGCCGGGATCAGGCCGCGTCGGGTTTCGGCATCACCAGCCATAGAACGATGTAGACCAGGATGCCGGGAAACGCGGCGCTGAAGATCGAGACGAGCACGTAGAGCACGCGCACGAGGGTGGGATCCCATCCCAGCCACTCGGCGATGCCGCCGCACACGCCGGCGATCATGCGGTTCCTGGATTTGCGGAGACGTCTCGACCCGTCCGCCACGCGAAAATCCTCCTACGAGCTCGGTCCTCGCATCCGGTCCACCACGCGCGCGCCGATGATCGCGCCCACGCGCGACCCTTCCTCGTTGTCGTGCCGGAAATGGATCCCGCCATAGAGGCGCGACATTGCTGCCTCCAGCGACTGCTGGACGAAGTAGTCGCGCTCCGCCGGGAAGACCTCGCCCATCACGGCGGCCGCGGCGGCCGAGATGGTCGAGTGGCCGGAAGTGTACGTCGGGAAATTCGGGGTGGGGATGACCGTCACAAGGCCCGGAATGCGCTGGAACGGGCGGGCGGTCCAGTACTTGTATTTGCAGGCCCAGCACTCGATGAAGGCGTCCGCCAGGGCCATGTTGA
>Ga0137409_10007974_pt1 | contig 10832 bp, 9 predicted proteins | sample CZODoug1_16funga_FD_122059 | JGI IMG/M metagenome (GOLD analysis project Ga0137409, IMG submission 122059) | Vadose zone soil fungal communities from Angelo Coast Range Reserve, California, USA - CZODoug1_16fungal (Hybrid Assembly) | ecosystem: Environmental > Terrestrial > Soil > Vadose zone... | reverse complement strand
AAGCGGGTTGTCGTCGGCCTTCCGCTCCTCGCGGCGATCGTGGCTGCGATCGTCAGCCTGCTTACGCCTAGCGTCTACACGGGCACTACCCGGATACTCCCGCCGCAGCAGAGTGCTTCAGCGGCGACTGCTTTGCTGAATCAGCTCGGGGGCGCACTCGGGGGTCTGGGCGGTCTAACCGGTGGAGCGCTCGGGGTCAGAACCCCCAATGACCTCTATGTAGGCATGCTCAAGAGTTGGACCGTGGCGGACGGCTTAATTTCGCGGTTCGAGCTCCGTAAAGTCTACGACGAGGATCGCCTTTCCGATGCGCGCAAGCGTTTGGACAAGGAAACGACGATCGTGGCCGGCAGGGATGGAATCATTACCATTGACGTTGACGACAAGGATCCGAAGCGCGCCGCGGAACTCGCCAATGCGTATGTGGACGAACTGATGAAGCTCACAAGGGTTCTCGCCGTCACCGAAGCATCACAGCGCCGCTTGTTTTTCGAACGTCAGCTACTCCAGGCGAAGGACAATCTCACCACGGCGGAGCTCGCCGCGCGGCAAGGACTACAGAAGGGTGGTATCGCACAGGTGGACGCTCAGGGGCGCAGCATGATCGCAGTAACGGCCCGCCTGCGTGCCGAAATTTCCGCCAAGGAAGTTCAACTCGGAGCGATGCGCACGTTTGCTGCCGAAGGTAACCCAGAATTGCAGAGAGCACAGCAGGAACTCGAATCGCTCAGACGCGAGCTTGGGCGTATCGAGGGCTCGTCTCCTGGGTTAGCCATGAGGAAAGGGGATGGGTCAGGAAATACCGGTCTCGATAATCTCGGCCGACTGCGCGACGTGAAGTATTACGAGTTTCTCTACGAACTTTTAGCGAAGCAGTACGAACTGGCCAAGATAGACGAAGCCAAAGACTCCACCATCGTTCAGGTATTGGATAAGGCGATCGAGCCAGATAGAAAATCAAAGCCAAAGCGCGCTTTGGTTACGCTGCTAACGGCGTTTGTGGCGCTTTGTCTGTCGGTCTTTTGGGCGTTCATTCGTGAGGCAACCTCGAAGGCACGAGCAGATCCTGATCGCGGTCTTAGACTCGAGACGCTTCGCACCTACCTTCGTTGGAAATAGCAAATTGCCCTCTTGGAGCTTGCTGGCAACGCCCTGCGCCCGCGTCCCACTTCTCTGGAACATCGACACTCGCACCCGATGCGCGAGTTGGTGGGGGTACCCAGGTTCAGACGGTGAGCAGTTTTCATGGTTCACGAATACAACGCATGACGATATCTAATCATCTAAATGGCAAGGTGTGCATGATCACAGGCGGCGTGGGCACCGTGGGCGCCGAATTAATTAGGCAGGTACTTCGGTATGAGCCGGCAGAAGTGAGAGTGGTCGACAATAACGAAACCGGGATCTTCTTTCTTGAGGAACAGTTCGGGCGCGCGTACCGCGATTACGCGGGGTTAAGCAACCCGACGGCCTCGCGGTTTAATGCCTACGTCGGAGACGTTAGGGATCCAGATAAGCTCAACCGCATGTTCGAGGATGTGGATGTCGTATTTCACTGCGCCGCACTCAAGCATGTCATCTTGTGCGAGCGATCGCCGTATGATGCGATCCAGAGCAATGTTCTGGGCGTCAAGAACGTAATTGACGCCGCAACAATGAACGACGTGGAACGCGTGATATTCACAAGTTCCGACAAGGCCGTCAATCCGACGAGCGTAATGGGGACAAGTAAGCTCATGGGGGAGCGGCTCATTACGGCGGCGAATAATCTCAAGAACTCTAGCAGGACCGTATTTTCATCCACGAGATTTGGAAATGTCATCGGATCTCGGGGCTCCGTGCTCAGAATCTTCTACGATCAAATCAAAGCGGGAGGGCCTGTAACGCTCACGGACGATAGCATGACCCGCTTTGTAATGACTGTTGAGGACGCAGTTGGGTTGGTGCTCGAGAGCGCGGCTATTGCCAATGGCGGCGAAGTATTCGTGTCGAAGATGCCGGTGATACGGATCATAGATTTGGCTCGGGTAATGATCGACATGCTTGGCCCGAGATTCGGGCACGAGCCTTCTAAAATGACAATCAAGAAAATTGGGAAAAAAGCTGGAGAGAAGCTGTTCGAGGAACTAATGACCCAAGAAGAAACGTCGCGAGCTTGGGAATTGAACGAAATGTACGCGGTTCTTCCAGCGTTTCGTTCTGTGTATCGGGATATTACCTATGACTATCCCAACATCGTAAGCAAATCCGTTACCGCGCCGTATGTGTCGGATGTGCATAACTCGATGACCTACGATCAATTGCGCGGCTACGTCGAAGACCATGGGGTCATTCCAAAACTCGAAATGGGAGGATCTTGATGCGGGTAATCGTGCTCGGCGGCGACGGCTACCTTGGGTGGCCGACCGCAATGTCGCTTGCAAGCGGGGGCCACGAAGTATGTGTCGTGGATAACTACCTGCGGCGGAATGTCGCCCGAGAAACAAGTTCCGAGGCATTGATGCGGAACCCGAATCTTCACGATCGAGCCACCATATTCGCTTCCTCGTCCAATCAAAAGATCCGCGTTGAGATCGCGGACTGCGCAGACTATCGGCGGCTGTCTCGGATTTTCGAGGAAGTACGGCCACAGGCGGTAGTTCACTATGCAGAGCAGCCCTCCGCACCTTACTCGATGATGGGCTTCGATGCCGCCCGTCTGACCTTGAGTAATAACCTAGGCGCTACGTTGAACGTCATCTGGGCCGTGATCCAGTACGTGCCAGATTGCCATATCATCAAACTGGGGACCATGGGGGAATACGGAACTCCTAACATCGACATTGAAGAGGGCTGGATAGACATTGAACACAAAGGGCGCAAGGACAGGTTTCTTTTTCCGCGGCAAGCGGGAAGTCTCTATCACACCACCAAGATTCTCGACACGGATTTGCTCTGGTTCTATGTGCGCGCACATGGACTAAGGGTTACGGATCTGATGCAGGGGCCGGTGTACGGAATGTCCACGGAAATGGCGGACCGGGATGAACGGTTAATGCCGAATTTCCACTACGACGATATTTTTGGCACCGTGGTGAACCGCTTTCTAGTGCAGGCTGTTGCCGGCATTCCGTTGACCGTGTACGGCAAAGGAGGCCAGACTCGCGGTTACCTAAACTTAAAAGACACGATTCAGTGCGTGGAGCTCGCCTTAAAAAACCCTGTGGAAGCAGGAGTGTTGCGCATTTTCAACCAATTCACGGAGCAGTTATCGGTGAATGACATTGCAGGGAAGGTATCCCGAGTCGGCAATCAATTAGGACTTAGCGTGCGCGTTCAGTCGATTACGAATCCTCGAAAAGAGAAGGAGGAACATTATTACAACGCCAAACACCGCGGACTGCTCGAGTTGGGGTTAAAGCCCCATTTCATGACAGACGATGTGTTAGCGGCGATGTTGGAGCAAGTTCTCAAGTACCGGAAGCAAATCGACACGCACAAAATACTTCCTAGAGTACGGTGGGCCTGAAATGAGCTGGCTCGTCACCGGAGGCTGCGGCTTTATCGGAACCAGCTTGATTTCGCACCTGCTGGGACAAAACGCCCCTGTCATTCGGGTCCTGGACAATCTTTCGGTCGGGCTGCGGGAGCACCTCGCTGCTATGGCGGCTTTTCGCGAAATCGCACACGCTTCGATAGGAGGTGCGCCTCGCGGAGTGGAACTCGTTGTCGGTGACGTGAGAGACGCCGCTTGCTGCAACGCAGTTTGCGAGGGTATCGAGACAGTGGTTCATCTCGCCGCCAATACAGGTGTTGCGCCGTCCGTCGATAATCCCAGACAGGATTTCGAGCCGAATGTGATCGGCACGTTCAACATGCTCGAGGCGTCGAGGCGTTGTAAGGTAAGGAACTTCATTTTCGCCTCGTCCGGCGCACCGGTGGGAGAAGTGGAGCCGCCGATCACCGAGGACAAGGCGCCGCGTCCTCTATCCCCTTACGGGGCGAGCAAACTTGCAGGCGAAGGATATTGTTCCGCTTATTTTCGCAGCTATGGAGTCAGGACTGTCGCGCTGCGTTTTGGAAACGTCTATGGTCCGCGTTCGCACCACAAGAACAGCATCGTCGCAAAGTTCTTCAGGCAGGCAATGCGCGGCGAACCTCTTGAAATATACGGGGATGGCAATCAGACACGAGACTTCCTGTTCATCGACGATCTGGTTCAGGCAATCATGCTTTCCGTCCGGGCAGGGATCGGCGGCGAAATATTTCAGATTGCAACGAGCATAGAAACGTCGGTTAACGAGATTGCCGACCTTATTCGTGGCATGGTCGAGACTCATACACGCAGGAACGTGGCCGTCAATCGCGTTCAGCCCCGGATTGGCGATGTTAGGCGAAACGTTTCGGATATCTCCAAGGCTCGGCACCTATTGGGTTATCGTCCGGCATTCGATATCCGTACCGGGCTAAGGGCCACTTTTGAATACTTCAAACATCAAATGGCTGTCCCTTTGTAACAGATCGCCGGTGAATGGCGGACGCAAGGAGGACGTACATGTCTCTGAAAACCAGGCTTAAGGTGCTCGAATATTACGCGCGAGGACGGTGGCGAGACGTGCCCGCTACCGAAGTGCTCGAATTCCTAATGCAGCCCTCGACTCGCACCAAGGGGATGAAATTCATCGAGAACATACGCACAGACGGAGACATCGAGCGCATTAGGTTCAAAGACCGCAGCGACGAGTTGTTTTGGCCTACTGCCATGCCGCGTGCAAATTTGTTTGGCACGGTATACGAGCTTTTTAGTCGCGATTCGAGTAACTGGCATTACTATCAAATAGCAGAGACGATGGTTCGCCCTGGCGATGTAGTGGCCGATTGCGGCGCAGCCGAGGGGTTGTTCGCGCTGATGGTGATGGATCGCGCCAGTGAGGTAGTCGTCGTGGAGCCGCATCCGCGCTTTGTCGCTTCGCTGCAGCGTCTCTTTGCGAAGAGACCCAGAGTGACCGTCGTTCCATGCGCGCTGGGAGAGAAGCCCGGTTTCGCGCAGCTCACGGACATGTGCTCAGGATCGCACGTAAGCGATGCGGAAATCGGCTTTCGCGTGGACGTTACGACGATCGATGATCTTTTCTACAACAAGGGCCGGCGGCTTGACTATCTGAAGGCTGATCTGGAAGGATTTGAACAGCGCGCGTTGCAGGGGGCGCGAGGCACGATCAAGAACTTCAGACCGCGCATCGCTATTACCACCTACCACAAGGGAAACGACTACCGTGCCATGATCGAAGAGGTTCACGCGGTCGTACCCGAGTACCGGTGGAAAACGAAAGGTATCGAATGGCACGAGGGAAAACCGGTAGTGCTACATATGTGGTGCCCTGAGCAGTGAGCCGTGAGCGATACGACACACGGTCCGCGCAGCACCATCTCATTCGGTATCGGGGCGCATTGGGACGTTATTTCCGCCACCAGGAGCAAGATCTCGTATTGGCGGGTCTCCAAGTCAGGGGCAAGCGCGTTCTAGACCTTGGTTGCGGAGCAGGTCGGTTGGCCGAGGTACTGGCAAAAATGAATGCGCATGCCGTCCTGGCATGCGATTTATCTTATGCAATGGTAGAGGCGGCGTTCTCGCACGGCGCGCCCGATCGAGTTTTTCATTTTGTCTGCGACGGGAAGAAGCTTCCCTTACCGGGTTCTTCGATAGATGTAGCGTTCGCTCTTGGCACTCTGGAAGCCACGTGGGACATCGTCCCGTTCGCCAGAGAGGTTCGCCGCGTGTTGTGTCCAGACGGGACGTTCGTATTCACGGTTTGGAATCGCAATCGCTGGTACCGATTAGGATTTTTCGACGGACGTCGCGGAGGGTCGATTGATCACGATGCGGATGAGTTGCGCCGGGTTCTGGAAGCAAACGCATTCGACGATGTGAACGTACGCACTACACTATTTCTGCCGCGAGGGCTCTTTTGGGCAGGATATCGCTGCACCCGGCTCCTTCTTCTGGATGGAATCTTTGTTTGGATGTGTAATCTCGCAGCAGGTTTCCTGCGCAGGTTCAAATTGAGCGAACAGCGAGGGTGGGTTCTAGTGGTATCAGCCAAAGCCGCAGTGGAGTGAGTCACGTCCAGGGAAGGCCTAGCGGCTGATGAACACTAAGACCATTGGAAAGAGGATTTTGGGTCGATTGACTCGCCATGTGCTTCCCCAGCCCGCCGTGCCGCTCGCCGTGTTGACCTATCATTCGATCGGAACGGGGGCAACCGGCAGCCAGCCGGCGGAGCGATTCAGAAGCCAGTTGCAATGGTTGCGAGAACGCCCCGAGAGGTTTTTTGTATCTCATCGAGATTTTGCAATCCCTGTGCACCAAAACAGAACAAGGGTCGTGCTCACATTCGATGATGGTTACCTGGACAACTGGGAAGGCGCGCGGCCGATACTTGACGAGTTTGGCTTCAAGGCTCTTTTTTTCGTGACAACCAGTTTCATCGAAGGGGATCAGAGCGTAACCCGGAACTTCAGGAACTATCGTGACCTGCCCCCCATGACTTGGGATCATATCGGGGCGCTTGCGGAGCAGGGGCACGTCATCGGGCTGCATGGAGATCGGCACGCCAATTTTCGCTCTCTCTCGCGGGAGGAGGCTGTTGAGGAATTGCAGCGATCTGCGGAAAAACTTTTGGGGCAGACTGGACTACGTGCCACGATCTTTGCATATCCGTTTGGACTGCCAAAGCATCAGCGTGACGATCTGGATACAGTTTTTGTCGACCTCGGTCTCCGATTTGCGTTCACCTCAATACATACGCGGGCGGATGCAAAAGCAATAGAACGTGACAGTGGGTACCGGTATCGCGTTCCGAGACTCAGGATCGACCCTGGCGATTCAATTGGCGTATTCGCAGAAAAAGTGAACGGGTACTGGGATTTTGTCGCCTATGTTCAAAGGGTGTTCAGCAATGCTCCGCGCTGGGTCAACGGGTCGGTCCGGAGCGTATGAGCTTCCCTGCAGGTTAATCGCGTGCCGCGTCCGCTGGCTGAGCCTTGATGTCGATCCGCGGGTCGTTCTCAGATCAAGCACTGGTCGTTGCCGGAAACTTCGCGTTCACGATCGCGATGGTCCGGGTGGCAGGCGTGGATACGTATGGCGCATACACGCTTCTCTGGGGCGTGGTGCAGTTGCTTATAGCGGTCCAGGGCAGCCTGTTCATCGCGCCATTCCTGAGTCTTGGGCATGAATTGCAATCGCGCTACGGGGAGTCATATCTGTACGCTGTCTTCGGTCAGCAGCAGTTGTTTTCTCTCACCGTTGCGACGTGCTTGTTCTTGGGACTCTTTGCCTTCCCGTTTCAGTACGGTCTGGTGTCGCTCCCGCTGGCGGCGGGCGGGGCAGCGTATTTTCTCCTGACTCAGGAGTATTTCCGGCGCCTGCAACTGGTGACAGGGCGCATTCAAGGGGCAGTTATCGGGGACGCCTTTAGGTACATCGGCCCCGTTGTTTGGCTGGCAATGTTCGCGCCGCGGACACCCGTGACTTTGAGTGACGTCTTTCTGTTCGTCAGCTTGACGTGCGTACCGTCCCTGGCGCTCAATCTGAAATACTTCACCTTTTTCCATGGGAGAGGCTTCGATGCTTTGAAGGAAGTACTGAAGGTTCACTGGCCTTTCGTGCGTTGGCTGACGCCATCTATTGCTTTCCAGTGGATCAACGCGAACCTGGTTTTTTACGCAGTCGGTTGGTTTACCGGAGAGACCGAGGTTGGGCTGCTGCGCGTGGCACAGACCTTGTCGATTCTCTACCTTATCTTGCTCGAGGTATTGGAAAACGTGGTGCCGCGGCAGGCTGTGATTCGCCTGAAAGCTGGCGGCCGCGCCGAAATGGAGCGCTACGTGATCCGAATCGGCGCGTGGGCGGGTCTGGCATTCGCAGTCTTCCTGGGCACAGTGTTGCCGTGGACTGAGTTCTGGCTCAATCTCATATTTGGAGCTAAAGCAACGAGCGTACCCGTTGAGTTCGTCTGGATGTTTTGCCTAGTCCCAATTTTGACAGTGCCGGCGTATTGTTTAAACGTGCTTCATCGAAGCGTAGGGACGACGCAGTCAATCTTTATCGCCGATGTTTTGGCGTCTTTGGCTTCCGTGTTCGGCGTACTAAACGTTATGTGGTCTGGAGCGCTCGCTGCAATTATCGTGTTATTTGTGGTGCAGACGATTCGACTGTTGGTACTTCTCTACACGTATAAGCACCTCATGGCCGTAAATCGTTGAGGGAAACCAGTGACTGAACCCGCAGTCATCCCGAAAGGTACCAATAGCCGATGTGCGAGACGTGGTACGGTTACCGTATTGGCATCGTTTTTTCTGTTTTTCGCGTTCTTCCCGTATCTGACGATTGTTCCGTTGGGAACAGATATTCAGCCCTACGCTTTATTGATGGCGGTTGTGCTCCTTCTATTGGTGTCATCTTGGCATTGGCCCGCGCAGATTTGGCTGCTGGCAGGGCCGCTGGTCGCAAGCGTGCTCATCGCGGCGGCGCAGTTTTTTGCTTTTTCGGCGCTGCGGGGCGTCGGCGCCTATGCAACACCTTTTTTCGTCGCAGCGGCTACGTACGCCGTCCTACGAGCTAGGCCTCGACTTGTAGACAACTTCATCAAATATGTCCCGTACGTCTGGCTCGCTGTGGCATTGATTCAAGCTACGTTAGACCAGGAATTCATGAAGGCTCTTCTTCCCAATATGAGTCTCGATCCGGATCGCGGTGTGACCGGGCTTGCGACCGAGCCTTCCTTCTATGGCATGTTTTGCGTATTTCTGCTGGTGCTCAACTATCTGAGAAACCCACGAGACAAGTTGGTAGCGCTCGTGCTCCTGTTTCAAATCCTATTTCTTGCCAAGTCCACCGTTGCAGTATTCTCCATGCTAATCATTTTCCTTTATTTCGGCTTGGTCAATTTATCAATCAAGCAGATTGCGTTGTGCGCGGTCGTGATTGTAGGTGGTTATTACGCTATCGTTACGCTATTCCCGGATGATTGGCGTCTCGTGACTCTGACATCCGCTCTCCTTCAAGATCCTTCGCTCTTGCTGCTGACGGACACGAGTGTCAACTCTCGGTTTGGCCATTTTCTGTTCTCTACGGCCGGTTTTTTCCAGGATGGACTTATGCCCCACGGGTATGGTTCGTTTACGCACTATGTGAGGGAAACGCTGGCCGTACGCTACCCGGAATATGTGTGGCTTGGAAGCTTGGATGACGATCTGAAGATCATGAGCGGATACGGAGCTGCGCTCTTTGAGTTGGGTTTCGTGGGATTGCTCTACTTGGTATCGTTTACCCTTGCGAGCTACAAGTACTTTCGGGGAGACATCAAGACTTTCTTGGTGCTGACAGCTTTCGTTCATACCATCATGTTTGCCGCTGTTCAAATGTCCTTGCCCCTCCTAGGGTTCTTGATAGGCTACTTGTCTTTCTATGGACACGCGAATAGGAAGAAACTGAAGCAGATCGATCGGCGCGATCCGCCACGCCGCAATGTGACGACGCATGTCGAATATGATGCTGGACCTGTTGCGTGATAAGTGTAGCCAATGTTATCGAAGACGGCCGACTAGCCGGTCCGCAGATCAGAATAGCGGACGTTGCCGTGCGCTTGAAGGCGCGCGGTGTGAGAACGGTGGTAATCATGCCAGAACAGGAATCGGAATCATTCAGGACGCGACTCGCGGCCGGAAGTACAGAGATCTACACGCTACCTCTTCATAGACCCGAACGGCGGTTATCGGGCTTGTTTCGCTATCTCATCTACTTCCCTTGGGAGGTACTCCTGCTTTATCGGCACTTTCGGACGAGCAAGTACAGCATCGTTCACTGCAGCGGCGGGGCGTGGCAGGTCAAAGGTGTCATTGCAGCGTGGTTGTGCGGGACGCGAGTTGTATGGCACCTCAATGATTCTTCGATGCCTTGGTTCGTGAGGCTTTCGTTCAGGGTGTTTTCGCAAATGACGGATGTATTCGTTGTCGCACGAACTCGCGTCAAGGAATACTACTTGGGACAATTCTCGATCAGCAAGCCGGTCATCGAGATTCAAGCCCCCGTAGACTGCTCGATATTCGACCCCCAAAAGGTTGTCGCGAGCAAACGGCTGTCGAGGAGCAAGCTCAACGTAGTCCTCGTAGCAAACATAAACCCCCTAAAGGGTATCGAATATTTCATCGAGATGGCTTTTAAACTGAACCAGGTAACTACAAGCACGTTGGAATTCTATGTAGTAGGTCCGGTTTACGAGAGCCAATCCAGCTATGCAAAGAAACTCAGGGCGACAATTGAGCGCACAAATCTTGGTAACGTACATTTCCTAGGGCCGAGTTCGGACGTGGCGAGCATTCTCAGTGCCGCGGACATCTATGTTTGCAGTTCAGTGGCCGAAGCCTCGCCCATTGCCGTATGGGAGGCCATGTCGATGGCGAAAGCGATTGTTTCAACCGACGTTGGAGATGTAAGGCGCTTCCTCGTCAACGGCGTCGCTGGCTATATCGTTCCCCCGAGAAGCAGCGAAGACCTGGCGAAGGCTGTCGGATCGTTGGCCACGGACCCCGAGCTTAGGGCGCAATTCGGCCGCAAAGCAAGAGAGGTGGCACTACGGAATCTGGACATCGCAATCTGCGCTGAAAAGCACCTTCAGACTTACTTGAGTCTGATTCAATCAAGCCGTAGTGTCGCCGGCGCATAATCTAGTGCGCCTAGTTTTCGTCAACCGCTACTTCTTTCCAGACTATTCGGCGACCAGTCAGATTCTTTCAGACCTAGCTTTCGCTTTGGCAGAGAGAGGGGAAGATATTCATGTGGTCACGAG
>Ga0137409_10007973_pt1 | contig 10832 bp, 10 predicted proteins | sample CZODoug1_16funga_FD_122059 | JGI IMG/M metagenome (GOLD analysis project Ga0137409, IMG submission 122059) | Vadose zone soil fungal communities from Angelo Coast Range Reserve, California, USA - CZODoug1_16fungal (Hybrid Assembly) | ecosystem: Environmental > Terrestrial > Soil > Vadose zone... | reverse complement strand
GGCTATGTCACGCTCATGCCGGAAATCGGCTCCATCAACTACGCCCCGGAAGCGCGCCGGCTGAGCTTTGCGCATAAAGACGAAGTCAGCACGCCATATTACTACTCGGTGAAGATGGGATCGGATGCGGCGCACCGCATCGACGCTGAAATGACCGCCACCGATCATGCGGGTTATCTGCGCTTTACCTATCCACGAGGGTCCAAGGCGAGCGTACTCATCGAAGCGACTCGGACCGGCATCCCGGGTTTCGTGAAAATAGATGCCGGCATGAACGAAGTCGCAGGCTACAACCCCGACCGCATGGACTCGAATTTAGGTCCGCTGAAACTCCCGAACTTCAAGGGGTATTTCGTAGTTCGCTTCAAGCAGCCTTTTGCCGCCACGACCGTCTATGAAGGCGTGCTGATGTGGCCGGGAAAAGACCAGGTCAAGGGCATCAACGTCGGCGCCTTCGTCACGTTCGACACCACCGAGAGCGGCGTGGTCGAGGCCCAGGTGGGCACGTCTTTCATCAGCGTCGAGCAGGCGAGGGCGAATCTCGACGCGGAAATGCCGGCCTGGAATTTCGAGAGCCTGCGCGCCGGACTCAAGGCCACTTGGAATCAGAAGCTGGGTATCGCATCGATCGAAGGCGCCACGGGCGATGAGCGGCGTATCTTCTACTCCGGCCTGTATCACGCGCTGCTTTATCCGAAGCTGTTCTCCGAGCATGGCCGCTACTACAGCGCCTTCGATGATACGGTGCACGACGGCACGTCCTATACCGCCTATTCGATCTGGGACACCTTCCGTGCACAAAACAGCCTGCTCACCTTGTTTGCACCCGAACGGATCGGCGGCATGGTGCAGGCGCTGCTGCAGGACTACGTCGAAGGCGGCTGGATGCCGAAATGGCCAAACCCTTCCTACACCAACATCATGATCGGTACCCACGCCGACTCGCTGGTCGCTGAAGCCATCGACAAGGGCTTCAAGGGCTTCGACTACCAGCTTGCCTACGAGGCGGTGTACAAGGATGCGATGACTCCTCCGGAAGGCGACACCACGCGCCGGTGGTTCGATCGCGAGCCGTACACACCGTACGAGGCGCGTGCGGGGCTGACTTATGCAAAGACGCTGGGTTACCTCCCGGCGGACAAAGTATCCGAGTCCGCGTCCAGCACGCTCGAGGAGGCCTACGACGACTACGCCGTGGCGCAGGTGGCCAAGGCCGTGGGCAAGAGCGCCGACTATGCGTTCTTCACGAAACGGTCGACGAACTACAAGAACTTATTCAACCCGGCACGCGGTTTCATGCAGGCAAAGAACTCCGACGGCACTTGGGGCTCGCCGGAAGACGGCTGGACCGAAGGCGATCAGTGGGTCTATCTGTTCGCGGCACTGCATGACGTCCCGGGCGTGGTCCAGCTGCTGGGCGGACGCGAGGCCGCCGCAGCCAAATTGGATGAGCATTTCAATGGCGGCCACAACCGTCATGACAACGAGCCCAGCCATCATTACGGATTTCTGTACGACTTCGCGGGACAACCGTGGAAGACGCAGGCGCGGGTGCGTGAAATTGCGCGGGATGCGTATTCCAATACGCCCAACGGCGTACTCGGCAACGAGGACTGCGGGCAAATGTCTGCGTGGTATGTATTCGCGGCGATGGGTTTCTACCCTGTCAACCCGGCCTCGGGCGAGTACGTGATCGGCAGCCCGCTGTTCACTCGCGTGACGCTGAACTTGCCCGGCGGCAAGACTTTCGAGATTTCAGCCCCGAACAATGCCGCGCATAACGTCTACATCCAATCGGCGGCTCTCAACGAACGGCCGCTCGACGCGCCCCTGATTACCTACGCCCAGATTGAAGCCGGCGGCAAACTGGATTTCGTCATGGGGCCCAAGCCATCGACCTGGGCGGCCGGGTGGCGCCCGCAGCCCGTGCAGTAACGGCTCCAATGCAGTAACGGCTCCAAAACAAACCGTCCCACTTACTGCATGCGCCTGGCTTGCGGGCGTCCGTTCCTGGGCGTCGACGCCCGATGAAGCCGCGCGGCGCTATTCCGATCAGCCGCACGGGGACGCCTACGTGATCGCGAAGCGCATTGAAAAAACGCTGAATCTCGAGTCGCCCCGACCTTAGTGTCATACACTCGACGGTCGGCGGGCCATTGTCACCGCGAAAGGGAGGATTCCATGAAATTCGTGCTGGCCATCATCGTGGCGGGGTTCATGTTCACTGCGGCGCCGGCGCGCGCCCAAGACGCGGATAAGGTGACAAAAGCGGAGGCCGCTGCGCTCGCCTGGCTTGCGCTCACGGATGCCAGTGATTACCCCCGTAGTTGGGACCAGGCGGCTGGCTATTTTCAGGCATCAATATCCAAGCCCAATTGGATCCACGCCGTTGGCAATGTACGGCAGCCCCTGGGCCGCCTCATATCGCGCAAGATCAGATCCGCCAAATTCACACGATCGCTTCCGGGTGCACCCGATGGCGAGTACGTCATCATTCAATATGACACTCAGTTCGAGACCAAGGATGGCGCAATCGAAACGGTCACGCCGCTTCTGGAAAAGGACGGCTCATGGAAGGTTTCCGGGTATTTCATCAAATGACCTACCAGAGTTAGACGCCCCATGTTGTTCTTGCGTGTCGCATTTGTTGGGGCTCCGGCAATCTTGTTTGCTTGGTCTGCCATGGCGATCACTGCTCCCCCCTCGCGCTCATGACGCGAGGCGAGTACACGATAACAACGGACAGGCATCGCCTGGACCTCAAAGCTATCCACGGTTTCCTGACGAATAGCTACTGGTCTCCCGGTGTGCCGATTGAGATCGTCGGTGCCGCTGTGAGCACGCTGCCGAATATGGCGATTACGAAGTTGAGACACAGTGCAAGAAAACCTGCGCTCAATCCGAACATGGGATCCCGATGACTCAACATGAGAAAGACAGCGGTCGCGACTCCGGTAATCATGCCGGCAAAGACGGCCGACGCAGTGACGCGTTTCCAATAGAGACCCAGGACCACGCCGGGAAAGAATTGGGTCACCCCCGCATACCCCGTTAGGAGAAGGGACACCAGAGTTGTAGAGCTGAAAATGGCAAGAGCCAGGCTGATCACGCCGAGCACGATGACCATTGCTCGCGCCAGGTTTGCAACCTGATTATCGGTCATCGCAGGTGCGAAGAAGGGTCGATACAAATTCTTGGCGAACAGCGTAGCAGCGGTGAGAATGAAAATGGCCGCGGGTACCATGGCCGTCAGCGCGCCGGCCCCACCGACAACCCCGAGAAACCAGGGTGGAAAACTACTGCGGACAACCGTCAAGAGCGCGAGATCGCCATTGGGCAAACCAGGCGCGACCAAAACCGCTGTAAAGCCGGCGAAGATGACGAAGGCCAGTGTCAGGGTATACAGGGGCATGACCACGGCGTTGCGGCGCAAGGTGTCGGCACTCTTCGCCGTGAAGGCAGCCCCAAACGCATGCGGCCACATGTAGAAGCCTAGCGAAGTCAGTAACACGGTAGAGATATACCATCCGTGCCCAAGATTGGTGGTGGAACCGGGCATGGTCAGGTGTGCCGGGTGAGAGTGCGCCAAGGCGGCGAACATGGGGCCAATGCCGCCAAAATGGATTAATGGAATACCGATGCCGATGGAGAGCACCGCGAAGACCATCATCACATCCTTCACAACGCTCACCCAGGCGACGGCGCGGACCCCACTCGCAAAAACGAACGCCACTATGAGCGCTACTGAAACCGTCATTGCAGGCGTACGGCCAATGGCATCGAAGCTGGCGATCGACACGATGATGCCCAGTCCGGTCAGCTGCAGCTGCAGATAGGGGATAAAAGAGGCGATACCCACGACACATACAAGCCCAGCCAAATACTTGTTGCCGTAGCGCACGCTGAAGAAGTCGGATTGGGTCTGCATTCCATGCCTTCGGCCCAATTCCCAGATCTGCGGCAGAATAAAAAACGACGCAACGTAGGCCAGCGTCAGGTAAGCCAGGACGTACAAAGTTGGGCCGCCGCGGGAATAGGCCCAGCCGCTAGCACCCAGAAAGGCGAATGTGGTGTATACCTCGCCAGCCATCAATAGGAACATCAGCACCGCGCCGAAGCCGCGACCGCCGACGGTCCACTGTTCCAAGTCCATCTTGCGATGGACGCCGGCCAGAAAGCCGACGGCCGCACCGATCGCGACAATGATAAAAATCGTGGCCAATGAAACAGCAGTGGCGCTCATGGGGTTCCGCTGCCTCGTTCTTTCCGCGCGGTTTCAACTCGGTATGCGGCCCACATGCATACGGGGCTGAGCACGATCCACGAGATCAGCCAGAAAAGATTGAACGGGATGCCAAAGAGCATCGGCTCTATACGGTCCCACAACGGGACCGAGAAGCACATGGCCGCGAACGGAATTAGCCCAAGCAGCAGAGCAACGACTGATGGTTTCTTCACGAGCACAGGTGAACTGATATCATGGCGTCGGACATTTCTTTGTTGTTGCGTCCCCGACTAACCGGGTGCATCACCATTCTTCCGATTGTGGCACTCATGCGGCCGAATGCAAGGACCGCCGGCTGCGGGTCGTGTCGATCGACAACCAAATCAAGTTCTTTTGGCGACGGCTCGGATTTCGACGAGCGTTCCCTCGGTGATCAGCTCAGTAACCCCAATCGCGGTCCAGGCTGGATATGGTTCCGATATGAACTCATCCTTAACTTTGATGAACGCAGTCAGATGACGTCGAAGTCCGACATGGTAAGAAGTCATGTCGACAACGTGTTCGAATCCAAGTCCCGCGACTCGCAGATTGACCAGCAGAAATTTGAAAGCATCGCGAAACTGCGCCGTTGGATCAGCGGCAACCGACAGATTCGGATGCGTGCCGGTGATTCCGGAGAAGAACACGAACTCCCCAGTGTCCAGAACCGGGGATAGATGCCAATCGCCGGGATAGTTCGCGAACTCCGGGGTCGTCATTGTCCGCTTCATGGTGTTCTCCGGATCATAGTTGGAAATACGAATTTCAGTTTACTCTCGCACACTTTAACTTCGCATCGACGACCTTGCGGCTTCCGTGCGTTGACCAATTCGAGTATCTTCCGAAAGTGCTTTCGCTTATAAGAGAAATCGTCGATGTTGCCGTCGACAACCTCGACGAGCAAAATAGGCTCGCCGATGGATAGCGCACGGAATTGGTCGCGTCGGACATTTATCTTGAGAGGCGCGTGCGGTCTGGCCTTCGCGGCCGGCCAAGCACGCCGGTCGGCACATTCGGACACGCCGCTGCGACTCGATGATATGGAATCGGATTTGGGAGGCCGCATCGGAGTCGCCGCCATCGATACTGGCAATGGTGCCCGAATCGCGCATCGCGGCGACGAACGCTTTGCCATGTGCTCTACGTTCAAATGGATGCTGGCGGCCGCTGTTCTGGCGCAGCATGATCATGGCGGCAAAATTCTTGGGCAGCATTTGTCCTACGGACCGAAGGACTTGCTCGCCCACTCCCCGGTAACCCAAGAGCATGTCGGCGAAGGGTCGCTACCGATCGCGGAGCTATGCAAGGCCGCTGTCGAGACGAGCGACAATACGGCCGCGAATATATTGCTGAAGTTTATCGGAGGACCCTCTGCGCTGACGCGATATTTGCGCACGATCGGCGACCATACGACGCGATTGGATCGGGTTGAATTGAGCCTCAACACCAACCTGCCCGGCGATCCACGCGACACGACTACACCGAACGCGATGATCGCCGCGATGCAAACCTTGCTCGTAGGGAACGCATTGTCCGCGACCTCCCGCGAGATGCTGTCCACATGGCTGAAGAATTGCCAAACGGGCCTTCAACGCCTGCGCGCCGGTCTGCCTCCGATGTGGACGGCAGGCGACAAGACGGGCACCGGAGAACACGGCGCCGTGAATGACATCGCCATCTTTTGGCCGCCACAGCGTGCGCCAATACTGATTGCGGCCTACTTGAGCGATTCCCATGCTTCTCCGCAGGCGCTCGATGCCGCTCACGCTCGAATAGGGGCCAATGTTGCCGCGGAATTTTCATGAGTCACGCTACGCGAGGCGAGTACACGATCACAACGGACAGCAATCGCCTGGACCTCGAGGCCATCCACGGTTTCCTGACGAATAGTTATTGGTCTCCCGGTGTGCCGATTGAGATCGTCGAACGAGCGATCGCGAACTCGCTGTGTTTTGGCCTGTTTCATGGGAAAGATCAGGTGGGGTTCGCTCGTGTAATCACCGACAAGACCACCTTCGCCTATTTGGCCGATGTCTATGTGCTTGAATCTCATCGCGGTAAGGGGCTGTCCAAGTGGCTGCTCGAAGTGATTCAAGGCCACGAAGACTTGCAGGGTCTGCGGCGGTTCATGTTGGCGACACGGGATGCGCACGGTCTCTATGTGCAGTTCGGATTCACTGCGCTGGCCAATCCGTCGCGGATGATGGAGATCGTCAACACCGACGTGTACCAAGTGGCGTCGTTGCCGGTCGAGAAATGCCCTTAGTGCTGGCAAGGCGTAGCCGGGAAGCCGGCGTCGATGCGACCCATATCACTCGGGTAAGCTTCCGGCTGGACGCGTTGCGCGTAGCCAGGAAGGAGCCCATTCCGCGGTAACATAGGCGACTCGTGGCTTCGATCGAGCCTGCGTCCCATAAGCATGTCTCAGACATATCGATTGGTGGAAGCGGTGACCGCCGCGCAGTTCGACGCCGCGCGCGCGCTCATCGAGGAATATGCCGCTCAGATCGGCGCTTCGATGGGAGTCGATCTGACGTTCCAAAACCTTGCTGCCGAGCTGAATCAGCTGCCCGATATGTATGGACCGCCGTCGGGCTGCCTATTGCTCGCGAGCCGCGATGACGAATGGGTTGGATGTTGCGCGCTGCGCCGGTTCTCCGACGACGTGTGTGAGATGAAGCGCCTTTATGTCAAACCGACGGTTCGCGGCGCACAGCTGGGGCGCCATCTGGCCGACCGCTTGGTGGCCAAGGCGCGCACGCTCGGCTACCGCCGGATGGTCCTGGATACGCTCGGGGCGATGGTGGCTGCGCAGACGTTGTATCGTTCGCTCGGGTTTCGGGACACCGAGCCCTATTACTTCAACCCGGTCGCAGGAGTGTCTTATATGGAATTGGATCTGGGAGCCGCAGAGTTCACGGCGCCTCGCTCATGAGGCACGTCTCATGCTTGTCGATTATGGCGGTCTACTCATGCGTTCTGGTTGGCGCGACTGCTGATGCGCGCGCAACAACCGCGCGGGCCGCCCGCGCGCCTCTGACTGCATCCAGCGCCCGGCAAGGTATCACCCTCGAGAAGATCATGTCGGACCCTGATTGGATCGGCGCCGCAGTGAATGACGCCTATTGGTCCGCCGACGGCCGCGCGGTTTACTACTCGGTCAAACGCAACGGTTCGCCGATCGTCGACCTGCATCGTATCGACCTGGCCGACCACAAAGATCAAGTCATTGAGCCAAAGGCGATGGCGGCCGCCGACGCCCGCGCGGTCTTCGATGCCGCCGGCAAGCGCGCGGCATTTGCGCGAAACGGCGACATCTTCGTTCGCGACTTAGGCCAAGGCCGACTGACGCAAATTACGCGTACTCCGGAAAACGAAGCGGCTCCGCAGTTTTCCGCGGACGGCCGGCTATTGAGTTTCCGAGTGAACAACGATTGGTTCGTCCATGATTTCGGCACGGGAATCACGGCCCCGGCCGCAGTGGTCAAGACGGAAAAGGATCCGGACGCACCGCCCAAGCCCGATGGTTTGCGCGACATGCAGATGCATACGTTTTCTACCTTGAAGAGGTTGCACGACGAATCGGAAAAGAGCAAAAAATATGCCGAGGAATTGCGTAAAGGCGACGCGACACGCGCGGCAGCGCCGTTCTACCTCGGTGAGGACGTCAGCATTCGCGATGCCGAACTGTCGCCGGATGCACGCTGGCTGGTCGTAGTTACCGTACCGAAATCCGCGGCCAAGGGCTTCGAAGGCAAGCTCACACGCTATGTGACCGAGTCGGGCTATGAGGAATTCGAGACCGAACGGCTGCGCGTCGGGCGCAACCCGCCGGCTCCGCAGTCCTTGGTGCTGCTGAATCTCGTCGATCACACCGCGCATGCGCTTGGCATAGACGGTCTTCCGGGCATCGGCGACGACCCCTTGAAGGCGATTCGCGAAGAGAACGGCACGCGCGAAGTTCAGTCGGATGCTTCCGGCGGCAAGGACGCGAAGCCCAAGCAGCGCGCCATATCGATAATGTCGGACGATCCCGACGGGGGTGCCGGAGGAATCGTCTGGAGCCGGGACGGCAAGGAGCTTGCCATCCAATTCCTGTCCATGGACAACAAGGATCGCTGGATTGCGACCGTGGATTTCACCAGGTATGCGCTCGTCCCACAGCATCGATTGAGCGACCCAGCGTGGATAAATTGGACGTTCAATGAATTTGGCTGGCTGAGAGACAACCGTACTCTCTGGTACGTGTCCGAGGAAAGCGGTTATGCGCATCTGTATACGAAGGCGCCGACCGCGGAGGCGCACGCACTGACGCAGGGTCGATTCGAGGTTTCCGAACCCGCATTGTCCGCTGATGGCCGCTGGTTCTATGTATTGAGCAACGCTCAGGCACTCTATTCATACGATGTCTATCGAGTACCGAGCGGCGGAGGTGAGTTGCGCCGGGTCACGCGCCTCCAGGGCCTGGAGAAGTTCGCATTGGACCAGCGGGGCAAGGATCTACTCGTTACCCACTCCGCTCCCTACGTCCGCGCGCAGCTTGCGGTGCTCAAGGCCGACGGCTCGGACGCTGCCCGCGAGCTCACGGACACGCTCACCGCGGACTATAAATCGATCTCTTGGAATGAGCCGGAGATAGTCAAGATTCCGTCGACGCATTTCAATGGCGTGATCCATGCGAAGGTTTATCGCGGCGCGGCCGACGGCGCTCCGGCGAAACGCCCGGCCGTCATATTCATTCATGGCGCTGGATATCTGCAGAACGTGCATCTGCGCTATCCCTATTACTTCCGCGAACAAATGTTCAACAGCTGGCTGGTGCAGAACGGCTATGTCGTGCTCGACCTCGACTATCGTGCATCCGCGGGTTACGGGCGCGATTGGCGAACGGCCATCTATCGACAGATGGGTCATCCCGAGCTGGAAGATTTGCTCGACGCCAAGAAATGGCTGGCAGAGCAGGCCTCCGCCGATCCGAAACGAGTCGGAATTTATGGGGGCTCGTACGGCGGCTTCATGACCTTGATGGCGCTATTCCGAGCGCCGGGGGAGTTCGCCGCCGGGGCTGCGCTGCGTCCCGTCACGGACTGGATGCAGTACGAGCACGGCTACACGTCCGACATCCTGAATGACCCGCAAATCGACCCGATCGCCTATGCGCGCTCATCTCCCCTCGAATTTGCCGATGGACTGCGCGATCCGCTGCTCATCTGTCACGGCGTCATCGACGACAATGTGTTGTTCGAAGATTCGATGCGTTTGTATCAGCGGTTGATCGAATTGCACAAAGAGGATTTCGCTATTTCGCCGTATCCGCTGGATCGGCACGCCTTCTCGAACGCCGACTCCTGGCTGGATGAGTACAAACGGATCTACCGCCTGTTCGAGGCGCATTTGAAATGATCCTCGCCGGCGCGCCGGCCGGCAGAGTTTTCGGAACGGCCACGGTCGGTTACAACCAGTCGAAATCTCGAACGACTGTGTTTCACTGACCTTGGATTTCCGCAGTGGCCCGCTTCAAGATCTCGATGACGCGCTGTTGTTCCTCGCGCGAGGAATCCCACTTATCGGCGAGGGCTGATTTAAGATCGCGCCTGGCGCGCAGCAATTCCTTTGAACCTCGGCGCTCGTGCTCGGCGTCGGAGCCTTCCCCGGTTTCGTCGGCGCGCATCGCACGCCGGACCCGGTCCATGCGTTCGCCGACTCGGTTGAATTGCGCAAACAGGGCGTCCGCCGTGCTGCGATTGTCGTCCAGGTGTTCCTTGCCCGCGTCGGTGATGTGGTAGAGCTTGCGGGAGCCTTCGACCTCGACCGTGGCGTGCCCGATTTCCTCGAGGTAGGTGAGCGCGGGGTACACCATGCCCGGACTCGGTATGTAGAAACCCTTGGAGCGTTCGTCCAGGGCCTTGATGATTTCATAGCCATGGCGCGGCTTTTCAGCCAGCAGCCCCAATATAAGGAGCTGCAGATCGACCGATGCCAGTTTGCGGCCCATGCCGAAGGCACGGTTGCCCATGTCGCCTTCCATGAACCCCCGGCCGAAGTGGCCAAAGCCGCGACCCCCATGATGTCGCCCAAAAAAATGGTGTATACGATGATGCATGCTATCTCTCGATATATTGTAAAACATATCTTACGATATATATATCTTACGATAGTGTCAAGCCCTTGTCAGTCACCAGCCTAGAATCTCTTACCTATATAGGGCGGCGTCGCCTCGACCCCGTTGAAGGTTGCGCGAAGCGCATGGGAACCGCGAAGCGCGTGGAAATACGCCTCGACCTCGTTAGGAGTTGTATGTGCCGCATGGGAAGACATTGACACCACGTGAGTCGCGCCGCAAAATACGCGGCTCATTTTGAGGAGGGGTACCCAAGCGGCCAACGGGGGCAGACTGTAAATCTGCTGGCTTATGCCTTCGTAGGTTCGAATCCTACCCCCTCCACCAGCTGGGAAGAGGGTTCGGTGCCATTGGCTTTGGCTTCTAGCGGAGTGCGGGTGTAGTTCAATGGTAGAACGTCAGCCTTCCAAGCTGATCACGTGGGTTCGATTCCCATCACCCGCTCCA
>Ga0137409_10007972_pt1 | contig 10833 bp, 12 predicted proteins | sample CZODoug1_16funga_FD_122059 | JGI IMG/M metagenome (GOLD analysis project Ga0137409, IMG submission 122059) | Vadose zone soil fungal communities from Angelo Coast Range Reserve, California, USA - CZODoug1_16fungal (Hybrid Assembly) | ecosystem: Environmental > Terrestrial > Soil > Vadose zone... | reverse complement strand
ATGGCGATGACGACCAGATCGTGCCGTATGCCGATTCGGCGCCGCTGTCGGCAAAGTTGTTGAAGAATAGCACGCTGGAGACCTACAAGGGCTTTCCGCACGGCATGCCCACGACCGAGGCGGACACGATTAACGCCGACCTGCTGACGTTCCTGAAGGCCTAGAGTGCTCAACCATGATCGCCGCCGCTTCCTGAGCAATACGGCCGCGGCCCTGGCCGCCACCCAGCTCGGCATGCTCGGTTCTGCGAAAGGACTGATGCCGCGCATGGAGGGAGAGCTGTCCTCACTCGGCAGGGCGACCGAGTGGCTCAACTCACCGCCATTGACGGCGGCCGGGCTGCGAGGGAAGGTCGTCCTCATCGACTTCTGCACGTACACGTGCATCAACTGGCTCCGCACCCTTCCCTATGTCCGGGCGTGGGCGGCGAAGTACAAGGATCAAGGATTGGTCGTAATCGGCGTTCACACGCCGGAGTTCGCATTTGAGCAAGACCTCACGAACGTTCGCCGAGCCGTGAAGGACATGAGGGTGGATTATCCGATCGCGATGGATAACCCCTATACGATATGGCGTGCGTTCAACAACCAATATTGGCCGGCCCTGTATTTCGTCGACGGGCAAGGGAAGATCCGACATGATCAATTCGGCGAGGGTGACTACGAACAGTCGGAGCGGACCATTCAGCAAATGCTGACCGAGGCCGGAATCGGTGGAATCGGTCGTGATCTGGTTTCGGTCAATGGTCGTGGTATCGAAGCTGCCGCCGATTGGGACAACCTGAAGTCTCCGGAAAACTATCTCGGCTCTGATCGCACCGAGAACTTTGTGCGTGGCGTCGATGCCACTCCCGCACGGTTACGGCTCAATCAGTGGGCGCTTTCCGGTGCCTGGACGGTGGAAAGAGGGGCGATTGTGCTGAACAAGGCCATTGGGCGCATTGCATACCGGTTTCACGCCCGGGATCTGCATCTCGTCATGGGACCGGCGGCGCGGGGGGCTTCCGTACGTTTTCGCGTGCTGATCGACGGACAGCCGCCGGGCGCCGCTCACGGCCTTGACATTGACGACCAAGGAAATGGTAGGGCTAGCGAACAGCGACTGTATCAGCTGATCCGACAACCCGAGCCGATCGCCGACCGGCAGTTCGAGATCGAGTTTCTCGATTCGGGCGTGGCGGCATTTGCGTTCACGTTCGGCTGACCTCCACCATACCATCATCATGGTTCGAACCCACCAGCCAGGCCAGGCCGTTTTCCGATCGGTCCTGCCCGAAGAGATCGACTGGAAGCCATTCCCGGCGTTCCCACCCTCGGTCCGCCTCGCCGTCCTCGTCGGTCAGCCCTCAGAGCCCGGCCTCTACGTGATCAGGGTCAAAGTGCCCTCCGGCGTGAAGCTGATGCCGCACAGACACCCGGAGGACAGAATCTACACGGTCATGTCCGGCGTGTTCTATATCGGCCTGGGCGATCAGTTCGACGGCGATAAGGTGAAGGCGTATCCGCCCGGTAGCGTCATCGTTCTGCCCGGCAATACGTCCCACTTCCACTGGGCAAAATCCGGTGAGTACGTCACCCAGGTAACGGCCATGGGTCCGTTGGGCCTCGAATACTTGGATCCCGGCGACGATCCGCGGAACTGACGACTCCTTGACGCCGTGAGAGGAGTATGAGAAGCCTCTCATAACGCTCGCGCGGTAGATCCGCTGTGCCGGACCGCAGCGTTACTTCCCGAGAACGAAGCAATGGCATGTACAACTCTCGGGAGGTTTCGCTCCATGACGAAGCACCTCGCTTTCCTGGCGCTCGCCACCGCGGCGCTCACCGCGTGCGACCAGAACCGCAGTCTCACGAGCCCCACCGCATCGCTGCAGGCGGCGCGCGACGCCGAGGTCACGCGTGACCTCGCCGGTCCGGGCGCGGTGTACACGCTTACGAACCAAGCCGCGAGTAACGCCGTGGCCGTTTTCACCCGCGGCGCCGATGGCAGGCTCACCTGGTCCGGCAGCGTCGCAACGGGAGGGACCGGCACGGGCGCGAGTCTGGGCTCGCAGGGCGCGGTCTCGCTGAGCCATGACGGCCGCCTGCTGTTCGCCGTCAACGCCGGCTCCAACGACGTGTCGGTGTTCGCGGTGAGCCCGGCAGGCCTGGCGCTCGCGAGCCGCACCGCGTCGGGCGGGGCCCTGCCGATCAGTCTGACCGTGCACGGCAACGTGCTGTACGTGCTGAACGCGGGCGGCAGCGGCAACATCTCGGGCTTCACGGTCGGTACCAGCGGCGACCTCACACCGATCGCGGGCGCCACCCTGCCCCTCTCGGGCTCCACCGTCGGCCCGGCCGAGGTGCAATTCAGCCCCGACGGCAGCCGCCTGCTGGTGACCGAGAAGAACACCAATCTGCTCGACGTGTACGCCGTGGACGCAAACGGCGTGGCCTCGGGCCCCACGACGACGGCCTCCGCCGGCGGCACGCCGTTCGGGTTCGCCTTCGGCCTGCGCAACGATCTGTTCGTGTCGGAAGCGGCGGGCTCCGCGTCATCCTACGTGCTGGACGCGACCGGCACGCCTGCGCTCGTGAGCGGCGCCGTGTCCACGCACCAGGGCGCGCCGTGCTGGGCCGTGGTGACCGCGGACGGCCGCTTCGGCTTCACCGGCAACGGGGCTGGATCGGTGTCGGCGTTTGCGATCGCGCCGGACGGCGCGATCAGTCTGGTGGACGCCACCGGCGGCACCGCCTTGATCGGCGCCGGCATCAACGACATCGCGCTGAGCCACAACAGCCGCTACCTGTACGTGCTGCAGACCGGCGGCGCGCAAGCGATCCACGGGTTCCGCGTCGCGGCGGACGGGCACCTTACGGCGCTCGGCCCGGTCGGGGGCCTTCCGGCCGGCACGAGGGGCCTCGCGGCTTTCTAGGAATCGACGACCACCGTAGGGGCGTGGTGCGCCACGCCCCTACTCTGACACTCACTGAGGAAGGAAGAGAACAATGACTACCCGCAAATCCATACTCGTCGGCACGGCCGTCGTGGCAGCGGCCGCGCTGTGGTACCTATTCCGGCCCGATGCGCTGGTCATCAGCAAGACCGTCAACGAGCCGTTGCCCGCCGCGGAGCACTCCATGTCGGCGATGGCCGGGTCACCGGGCATGACCAAGTCGGAATCAGCGATGGCTGAGGCTCCAGCGATGGCGCCGTCGGCCATGGCCGCTGAAGAGCCCGTGAAGCTCGCCGGTGGCCGGTTCCACACGAACGCCCACAAGACGCACGGGCTGGCGACGATTTATCGCCTCCCGGACGGTCGTCGTGTGCTGCGGCTTACCGAGTTCGCGACCTCCAACGGGCCCGATGTCCGCGTGTACATCGTGGCTGCGGGCGATGTGCAGAGCGAGGACGCGGCCAAGCAGGCCGGGTTCGTCGACTTGGGCGCGTTGAAGGGCAACATCGGTGACCAGAACTACGACGTCCCGGCCGGTCTCGACCTCAGCAGGTACCGGGCGGTGTCCATCTGGTGCCGGCGGTTCAGCGTCAACTTCGGGGCCGCCCCACTCGCTGAGACGATGTGATGCGGAACTCTTCGATAGCAGTGCTGTTGCTGGCCGGGGTCGTCGCGGGCACCACCGCGGCGCTCCGGCCGGCGGACCCGAGCGGTCCTGGGGCGCCGGCGCCCGAGCTCACCAATATGAGCTGGCTCAACAGCGACCAGCCGCTGCGGCTGTCTGAGCTGCGCGGCCGGGTGGTGCTGCTCAACTTCTGGGTGTTCACGTGTGGCAACTGCACGCGCACCGTGCCGTCGCTTGTCGCCTACGATCGCCAATACCGGAGTCGGGGGCTGACGATCATTGGCATCCACACCCCCGAGTTTCCACCTTACGCTGGGGAGCACGACAAAAGCAACGTCGCCCGCGCGCTCAGCCGACAGGGCATCACGTATCCGAATGCCCAGGACAACGACCGCCGGACGTGGGATGCGTATGACATCCATTACTGGCCGAGCTTCATCTTGATCGACAAGCGGGGGATGATTCGCTACACGGGGTACGGCGAGTTCCATCTCGAGGACGCCGAGTTTCGGACGTGGGACCAGCGGATCCAGCAGCTGATTGCCGAATGATGCGGATCGCGCTTCTGGTCGCGGTGCTCAGCACCACCGCATGTCGCGGCCGCCCGCCGCTCGTCGCCCTCGAGGCGGGGCCCCCGCTCCGCCTCGTGGCCGCGCCCGGCGTACAGATTAACGCCCGCCTGAAGCCGGCGCTCGAGCTGGACGACGGGACGGTCCTACGCTTCGACTCACCCCGCCTGACTGCCGACTCGGCCTACTTCGCGGCGGCGCCGACGGCCGCTCCGCCCGAGGGTGCGCGTCGCGGCACCCTCCGAGTGAGCGTCTGTCCGTCTGGCGAAGGAATCTGCCGGTCGCTGGCGATCGCCGTGGCGTGGTAAGATGCATTCAATGAAAGTGATCGTGCTGGGCACCGGCGCAATTGGCACCTACTATGGCGGCCAGCTGGCGCGCGCCGGCCACGCCGTCACCTGTTTTGCCCGAGGCGCCAATCTCGCGGCGATCCAGGAGCGCGGCCTCGAGATCCGGACGCCGGAGGGCGCCTTCCGGGCACGCGTGTCGGCGACGGCTCGTCTCGACTCGGTCGCCCCCGCCGATTTCGCGATCCTCGCCGTCAAGAGCTACTCGCTCGTGGACATCGTTCCGATCGTGCGGCGCTGCGCCGAGCAGGGAACGACGGTGGTGCCGTTGCTGAATGGCGTGGAGACGCTGGAGCGCCTCGCGCAGCTGGATGTGCCGCCCGGCGCCGTGATCGGTGGCCTCACGACGATCAGCGCGGTTCGCGTCGGGCCGGGCATCGTCGAGCGGCGCAGTCCCTTTCAGATCGTCGTCGTCGGCGAGCTGGACGGGCTGATCAGCGATCGGGTCGATCGGATCGCCGGCGCGTTCCGAGACGCGGGGGTGGACGCCCGCGCGTCCGATCGGATCCAGGTGGAGCTGTGGCAGAAGTTCGTGTTTCTTGCAGGCGTAGCGGCGGCGTGCGGGCTCGCCCGCTCCGCCGTCGGGCCGCTGCGCGCCGATCCGCTCGGGCGGCGACTGTTGCAGCGCGCGATCGAGGAAGTCGTTGCCGTCGCGCGCCCACGGGGGATCGGCCTCCCCGAGGGGGAGGCCGCGCGCGTGATGGGCGTAATCGATGGCCTGCCGCCCGGCATGAAGCCCAGCTTCCTGGTCGACCTCGAGGCCGGAGGACCGACGGAGCTCGACATCCTCAGTGGCGCGGTTTCTCGCTTCGCGGAAGAGGCGGGGATCGCCACGCCGATTCACGACACGGCGGCGGGGGCACTCGCTCGGCGAGACTAGCGCCCCTCCGCAGCGGGCAGCCACATCGTGAACGTGCTGCCCGCGCCGGGAGCGGAGTCGACGGTGATGTGACCGCCTTGCAGCTCGGCCAAGAGCCGCGCGATCGCCAGGCCGAGACCGGTGCCCCCCAGATCACGGCTGCGTGACTGATCCACGCGGAAGAAGCGGTCGAAGATCCGCTCCACGTGCTCGGCGGCGATGCCCGGCCCCGTGTCTCGCACGCTCACGCCCACCAGCTTCCCGTTGCTCTCGAGCGCGAATGTGATGCTGCCGCTCGGTGTGTAGCGGACGGCGTTGGAGGCGAGGTTCAAGAGGATATGGCGCGTACGGTCGGCGTCGCCCAACGCCCAGCGCGGCGCAGACGGCCTCGCGCCCACGGCGAGATCTCTCCCGAGCGCCATCGCTTCCGTGATCTCCCGCACCTCGTCCACGACTGCTGTGAGCTCGAAGGGCGCATGCGCCAGCGCCAACTGGCGATTTTCCCCGCGGGCGATCAGGAGCAGCTCCTCGACCAGCTTCGCCGTCTGGTCGAGCACGCGCTCCATTGCCCCCAGCGCCTCGCGTGTCTCCGCCTCGGTGCGGCCGTCGGCGGCGGCCCACTGGACCTGGGCACGCAGGTGAGTGAGCGGCGTGCGCAGCTCGTGGCTCGCATCCGCCGTGAAGGCCTCGAGGGCCCGGTGCGCGCGATCCACCCGCTCGAGCATGCGGTTGACCGAGTCCGCGAGCTCCGTGACCTCCGCCTGCCCCGTGGGACTCGTAAGCCGGGTGCCCAGCTCCGCCGGACCGATGGCGCGCGTCTCGGCGGCGACGCGCTCGAGTGGGCGCAGCGCGCCGGCGACCGCCTGACGGGCGCCTCGGGCGACGGCGAGCCCCGCGCCGGGGAGCAGCAGCGCCGCCGCGGCCGCGAGCGCGCCCAGCGCGACGACGTACGATTCCCGGCTCGCCACGACGTAGATGTCGAACACACCCGCCGCGCGGTGCAGCACGCGGTAGCGCCAGCGGGCGCGCTGCGTGATCGCGGCGAGCAGCACCCGGCGCACGTCGTCCGGTGACGCGCTCGCCGGCAGGCCTTCGAGCCGTTTCGCCGGCATGTCGGGCGACACGAAGTAGACGTCCTGCTTTCCTCCGGCACCGGTGGTGGTGCGGGTGATCACCACCTGGCCCCCCATGGCGACGAGCCGGTCGGCAAGCGCGGAGGGCATGACGCCCCCCGGCTCGCTGGTCGAGTCGCGGTAGGCGCCGAGCAGCGATTGGGTGAGGTCGGCCGCGTGCTCGAGCGAGCGTCGCAGCGACATTTCCGCGGCCACGGCGAACAGCGCGACCACGAGCAGCGCATAGCCCGCGAGCCCGGTCCAGGCCACGCGCGTGAACCGCCGCGTGAGGACTGCGCCCAGCCGGAGTTCGTTCACGTGGCGTCTCCGTCGAGCCGGTACCCGACGCCGCGCACCGTTCGGATCGGCGCGGTCCGGCCCGCAAAACTCAGCTTCTTCCGGAGGTAGTTGACGTACACGTCCACCACGTTGGTCTCGGGATCGAACTGGTAGTTCCACACCGCTTCAGCGATGCGCGAGCGGGACACGGAGCGGCCGGCGTTGCGCATCAGGAACTCGAGCAGGGCGAACTCGCGGGGGCTCAGATCCACCACGCGCTCACCCTGTGTGACGCGACGCGTGAACGGGTCGAGCATGAGATCGCCGACCTTGAGCGTGGCGTCCTGGTGCCGCAGCTCGGCGCGGCGAATCAGCGCGTGCACCCGTGCCAGTAATTCCGGCAGGTCGAACGGCTTCGTGAGGTAGTCGTCGGCGCCGCCTTCCAGACCCTTCACCCGCGCCTCCAGCTCGTCGCGGGCGGTCAGCAGGAGCACCGGCGTGAAGACCCCCCGCGCCCTGAGCTCCGAGACGACACTGAAGCCGTCCCGTCCCGGCAGCATCACATCGAGGACGATGCAGCCGTACGTCCCGCCCAGCGCGCGCTCCAGTGCCCGGTCGCCGGTGTCGGCCTCCGTGACGGCGTAGCCCTCTTCACGGAAGGCCTTGCTCAGGAAACGCCTCAGCTCGCGGTCGTCCTCGACGAGGAGAATCTGCACGTAGCCAAACCTACGGCGGGCCCGCCGGCGCAGGGAGTGTGAGCTCCGTGAGAAAGCTCTAAGAAAGCGGCCAGGCGCTTCACACGCGCGGGGCGCCCGCCTACGTTCAGCCCATGAACCTGCTGCTTGCGCTTGTCATCACGACCGTGCCGCTCGACACCGCGACCTTCGCGGGCGGCTGCTTTTGGTCCATGGAGCGCGCCTTCGACCAGGTCGCGGGCGTCGTGTCCGTCACCGTGGGCTACACGGGCGGCACCGTGCCGCGCCCGTCCTACGAGCAGGTGTCCACCGGCCAGACCGGACACCTCGAGTCGGTGCAGGTGGTGTACGATCCCGAAAAGATCACGTATGAGCGGCTGGTGGACGCGTTCTGGCACGACATCGATCCCACCCAGGCCGACGGCCAATTCTGTGATCACGGCCCTGAGTACCACACGGCGATCTTCTATCGCGACACGATGCAGCACCGTGTGGCGGCGGCCTCGCGTCGCGCGCTCGAGGTACGCTTCGGGAAACGGCTCACCACGGGCGTCGTGCGGGCGACAGCGTTCTACCCGGCGGAAGAGTATCACCAGCACTACTACCGCAAGAATCCGGTGCGGTACGGCATATATCGCGTCGCGTGTGGCCGCGACCGGCGCCTGCGGGAAATATGGGGCGCCGAAGCCCCATCGACGGAGGTACGATCGACCATGCACGACACAAAGCCGAGCGACGCCGAGCTGCGGCGGTCGCTGACCCAGTTACAGTACCAGGTGACCCAGCACGAGGCGACGGAGCCGTCGTTCCACAACGACTACTGGGACAACCACCAGGCGGGTATCTACGTGGATGTCGTCTCCGGAGAGCCGCTGTTCAGCTCGCTCGACAAGTTCGAGTCGGGCACCGGGTGGCCAAGCTTCACCAAGCCGCTCGAGGAGGCGAACGTGCGCCAGAAGTCCGACCGGTCGCTCTTCATGACGCGGACCGAGGTTCGGTCCGCCCATGCCGATTCGCACCTGGGTCACGTGTTCGACGACGGCCCGGCGCCGACGGGCCTGCGCTACTGCATCAACTCGGCCGCGCTGCGCTTCATTCCGGTCGAGCGCCTGCAAGCGGAGGGGTACGAGCGTTACCTGCCGCTGTTCCAGACCGCGCAGCGCTGACCGGTCTGGGCCTCCTCCAGCATGGTCGAGATGTTCACGATCGGTTGCCAGCCGACGCTATGAGACACCATGTTCCCCAGTGACCGGGATACCAACTCTCGAACGTGATGGTCACAATGGGGCCCAGCCCATGAAAGCGTACTTGTACACGACCGGCATGCTGTTCGCCGTCATCGCGGTCGCCCATGTGTGGGAGGTGATCGACCGGTCTCACCTGTTCGCCAGCGACGTCATCATCGTCGCGCTGAGTGCCGGGCTGGCCGTGTGGGCATGGCGGCTCGCGCGCACACGCACCTGAGCGGAGCAGCCGAACGGAGCTCTTCTAAAACACCACGGTCTGAATGGAGTGTGGCCGCGCATTAATCTCGACCGAAACAGCGCCGACGGCGAGGTTGTACGGTCCGCCCTTTGCCGTCGGGTTCATGACGACCACGACCACTTTCCCGTCTTGGTGCACGAAGGCCGTGGTGAGCAGCATGCTGCGGCTCGGTGACGCCAGAATCCGTCTGGCGCCGGGACGGACGAACTTCGAGAAATGGCCGATGTAGTAGTACGAATTGGTGTAGATGAGCTGGCCCGTCCGCGTGTCGGCATGGATCGGTGCAAAGCAGAAGTTCCCCACGTGGTTCGGACCGCCCCGTTCATCCAGTAGAATATTCCAGTCGGTCCATCCCTCGGTCCCTGAATTGAAATCGTTGATCATGGACCGGCCGTACGCCTCTCCCAGGCTCCAGCGCCCATACCCCGTCGAATCGAAGTTCGCCGGTGTGCCCTCGGTAAAGAGGATGTGTTTATCGGGGTAGAGCCGCTGCACCAGCGCCACATTGCCGTACATCTGCTGTCCACCCGACCAGTCCTCATACCAATGAAAGCCGATCCCCCAGGCGTACTTCGCGGCCGCTGGATCGTCGTAGATCGCCTGCGCCCGTTGGACGATGAGGTCGCGGTTGTGGTCCCAGACGATGATGTTGACATCGCGCAGCCCCTGCCGCGCCATCACCGGGCCGAGATGGTTCTTGAGAAAGTCCCGCTCGTCCGCGCTCTGGTAGACACACGATTCCCACGTCTGGGTCGCCATCGGCTCGTTCTGAATGGTGATGCCCCACACCGGGACCCCTTCCCTGCGGTAGCTCTCGATGAACTTCGTGTAATACATGGCCCAGGCAGGGAAATACTCGGGGCGCAGGTGCCCCCCGTGCAGCATGTCGTTGTTGTCCTTCATGTACGCCGGCGGGCTCCACGGACTGGCGAACAGCTTGAGCCGGTTTCCGCTGGCGGCTATCGCTCGCTTGATGAGCGGGATCTTGAACCGCAGGTCGTGCGCGATGGAGAAGGAGCGCAGGTCCCTATCACCCTCCGTGACGTACGTATAGCTCTCGCTCGAGAAGTCGCAGCTGTTGATGTTGGTCCGTCCCAGGGTGTACCCGATCCCCCGGTCGGTGCTGTAATACGCCGCCAATAGCTCTTCCTGACGGGCCGCGGGGAGTTTGGCAAAGGTCTCCGCCGCAGCGTCCGTCAGGGCCCCGCCGATTCCCAGAAACGGCTGGAACGTTTTCCGCGGATCGACGAAGACGTACAGCTTCCCTTCCGACGTCGGCTCGGACGGTCGGAACGTCAGGGTGTCGGTGGCCGTCAGCCGGAAGGTGGTGCTCTCGGCGGTCGTATAGACGACCGCCCGCCTCCCCGCGATCTGCGCTACCAGAAGTAAAGGCAACAGCGTCATGCTAAGCCTCGATTTTTGAGAACCGCCACGCACCGAAGACCACGAACAGGACCCCAACACCCAGCAGCACGGCCACGTCCACGGCGACGCCGAAATGCGTCCGCCCGGTCAGCAGGCCGCGCACCCCGTCGACGCCATAGGTGAGCGGATCGACCCGCGTGAGCGCCCCCAGGACTCGGGGGAGTCCCTCGAGTGGATAAATCGCACCGGAGAGAAAGAAGGTCGGCATCACGAGGAAGTTCATCACCATCTGAAAGCCCTGCATCTCCTTGAGGCTCGACCCGATCGCGGTCGCAAGCGCCGAGAAGATCACGGCGATCAACCCGATGACGAGAAACGCGAGCGGCACGGCGAGCAGGCTCACGGGGCGGAAGCCCGCGATGAGCGTCACCACGAAAATCAGCGTGCCCTGCAACACCGCGACCGTGGCACCGCCCAGCGTGCGGCCGATCATGATCAGCAGGCGCGGCACCGGCGCGACGAGCGTCTCCTTCAGGAATCCGAACTGGCGGTCCCACAGCAT
>Ga0137409_10007971_pt1 | contig 10835 bp, 10 predicted proteins | sample CZODoug1_16funga_FD_122059 | JGI IMG/M metagenome (GOLD analysis project Ga0137409, IMG submission 122059) | Vadose zone soil fungal communities from Angelo Coast Range Reserve, California, USA - CZODoug1_16fungal (Hybrid Assembly) | ecosystem: Environmental > Terrestrial > Soil > Vadose zone... | reverse complement strand
GAATCCTGCTCAGCCACGGCGGCGGCGCGCTGTCCTGGATCTTGCCGCGAATGGACTTCGGATGGTCTCTCGGCCTGAAAGGCCAGATGACACAGCCGCCGTCGCAGGCCGCGCGTCAATTCTGGTACGACACGATCCTCTACGATCCGGCGTCGCTGTCGTTTCTCGCCAAGGCGGTCGGGGTCGAACATATCGTGGTCGGATCCGACTATCCCTTTTCGATCAGGCAGAAACAGCCCGGCGCCTTTGCAACGCGCGCACTCGGCAACGAGACCTTCCTGGCCGAAAATGCGCTCGCCTTCCTCGGCCGCAAGCACGACGTGAAAAAGCTGTATCGCGCGGGAGCGCCGGGTTCCTTGTCAGCGCAAGGGGGCCGGGCAGGTGGTTGAGTGCCGGTCGTTTCCGCAAATGTGCCTGCTCGGTCCGATGCCGCCGCGGACACCGGGCCGCAGCGATGCGCAGGTGCCATCTGATGCGAGCCGGGGTGACAGCAAGTACGGCAGGATAGCCTTCGTCTATTTTTATCAGGACGGCGTTAAGGCCGATCCCCTCTTCGGCCTGCTGGATATCGAAATCGCGATCCAGCGTCGCGGTCCACGGACTTTCCAGTTCGAAATCTACTGCATCGGCGATGGCTATCAGAGCGGACACGGCTCGAGCGAACCGGAGCCACTGGCGATCGAGTTTCTTGTCGGCGCGCGCGTCGTCGCGAAAGCGGAATGGCGCTATCCGACTGTTCTCAACGGCCACATGGACGCCCTGACGTTCTCGGTGCCGATCGAGCTCACCGATAACGACTTCGAGCAAATCGACAGCGCCTTGCTGCCGTCGGTCCGTGCCGAGGCAACGATATGTCTGGAGTGAGCGCCGTGCCCGACAAGACCGTCATGCTCGGCACGCGCTCGGTGTCACGACAAACGCTGCTCGAGCAGAGCTCGCGCGCGGCGGCCGCGCTGGATCAGATCGGTATTCGCGAGGGCGATGCGATCGCACTCCTGATCCGCAACGATCCCTGCTATTTCGAAATCCTGCAGGCCGCAGCCTTTCTCGGCGCCTATGTCGTTCCACTCAACTGGCACAGCACGGCGGATGAAATCGGCTACATCCTGTCGGACTGTACGCCCCGCGCGCTGATCGGACATGCCGATCTGATCGACAGGGTAGCAGGTGTCATTTCCGCCGATCTGCCGGCCTTTGCCATCGCCGACGGCGACGCGGCTACGTCGGCTGCTTCGGCTCCACGCCCGGCGCATCTGCGGGACTGGCCCGGGTTCCGCGATCAGGCTGCGCCTTGGACGAAGCCCGCGCGCGCCCCGCGCGGCACGATGATCTACACGTCAGGCACCACGGGCCATCCCAAGGGCGTTCGTCGCGCGCCGATGACGCCGGAACAGGTCCGGAAGAACGCCGCTCTGCTGCGCGATATCTATGGGATCGAAGAGGGGATGCGGGCCTTCGTCTGCGGTCCGCTCTATCACGCATCACCCGGGGCATTTGCGCGGCAGGCCTTCCAACATGCCGACCTGACCGTGCTCCAGCATGGTTTCGATCCCGAGGACCTGCTCCGGACCATCGCCGAGCATCGGATCACGCATTTGACGATGGTGCCGACCATGTTCGTCCGCCTGCTGCGGCTCGATGACAGCCTACGCCAGCGCTACGACATTTCCTCGGTGCGCTGGGTCACCCATACCGGTGCGGCGTGCCCGCCGGATGTGAAACGCCAGATGATCGGATGGTGGGGCCCGGTCATTCACGAGACCTATGGTGCGACGGAAACCGGTCCCGCTGTGGGTTGCGATTCGGCGGAATGGCTGGCCCATCCCGGCACGGTCGGCCGGCCCATGCCGGGTACGGAAATCAGGATCTACGACGAGAATGCCAACGAGGTCGGGCCGGCCGGCATCGGCGAGATTTTTCTGCGCACCGGGGCCTATTCGGATTTCACCTATCATGGCCGGCCTGACCAGCGACAGCAGGTCGATCGCGGCGGGCTCGTGACATGCGGCGACGTCGGCTTCCTCGATGCGGACGGCTTTCTGTTCATCTGCGACCGCAAGCGCGACATGGTCATCTCGGGCGGCGTCAACATCTACCCCGCCGAAATCGAAAACGTGCTGGTCAATTGCCCGGGGGTGCGCGATTGCGCGGTGTTCGGCATACCGGACGAAGAGTTCGGCGAAAGTCTGATCGCGGCGATCGAGGCCGAGCCGCACGCAAAGCCTGCTCCAACCGACATCACGGCGTTTCTTGAAGCGCGTCTCGCGCGTTTCAAGGTCCCGAAGCGTTTCGTCTTTCACGACGCGCTGCCACGCGAGGCCAGTGGCAAAATCTTCAAGCGCAAGCTGCGCGACCGTTACCTTCAATCCGTCGTCGCACGCGCGTAAGCCGCATGCCCGATCCAACAGGAGATCAAGAGTGGACCTGACAGCTAAATTCATCGACGTCGCCGGAACCCGCACGCGTTATCACGACGTCGGCCAGGGCGAGCCGACGATCCTGATCCATGGCGGCGGTCCGGGTGCGTCCGGGCTCAGCAATTATCGAAAGAATGTCGAGCCGTTGGCGGCCGGCCGCCGCGTCGTCGTGATCGATCTGCCTGGCTTTGGCGAGACGGAAGGCAAGCTCAAGGACGGGCCGATCTTCGAGGCGATGGGCGATTTCGTCCGCGCCTTCATGGACGCGATCAAAGTCGACAAGGCCAGCTTCGTCGGCAATTCGCTGGGCGGTGCGACGTCGCTCATGGTCGCGCTGCGCGCGCCGGATCGTGTCAACCGGCTGGTGCTGATGGGCACCGGAGGCAGCCAGGCGATCTTTTCGCCGATGCCGACCGAAGGCCTGCGGCGGATGGCGACGTTCCATGGCGGCGAGGGACCGACGCTAAAGAAGCTGAAGGGCGTCATCGAACTGCTTGTGTTCGATTCGTCGTCCATCACCGAGGAATTGATGGCGGAGCGGCTGAAGGCCGCGACACGAACCGATGTGATCGATATCTTCAAGCGGCCGCCGATGGACATCTGGCGCGAGAACCTCGCCTCGCTCAAGCACAAGACGCTGATCGTGTGGGGCCGCGACGACCGCGTCGTTCCACTCGACTCCAGCTTCATCCTCCTGAAGACGATGCCGAACGCGCAGCTTCACGTCTATCCGAAGTGCGGGCACTGGGCACAGTGGGAAAAAGCCGAAGAGTTCAACGCGCTGGTCGCCGACTTCCTGGACCGGCCATGAGCGAAAATAACGTCGTGAACGGGCTGGCGACACGGCTGCTGGCCGCGGAAGCAGCGTGTGCGCCGATCGACCCGATCGCCGCCGAGCTCGGGGTCAAGGACGTCGTATCGGCTTATGCGGTGCAGGCCGAAGTGACGAGGCGCGGCATCGCCGCCGGGCGGCGGCTTGTGGGACGCAAGATCGGATTGACGTCGAAAGCCGTGCAACAGCAGCTCGGCGTCGATCAGCCTGATTATGGCGCGTTGTTTGCCGACATGGAAATTGCGACCGCAGGCGAGGTGCAAAGCTCAAAACTGATCCAGCCGCGTATCGAGGCCGAGATCGCGATCGTGCTCGATCGCGATCTTCCGGAGCGGGAGGTCACCCTGGGCGAGCTGATGCGCGCGGTTGCGTATGTCGTGCCGGCGCTGGAGATCGTCGACAGCCGTATCAGGGACTGGAAGATCTCCATCCTCGATACCGTTGCCGACAACGGTTCGAGCGCGCGTTTCGCTCTCGGCGCCGCCCCAAGGCGTCTGACCGATGTCGATCTTGAAGCCTGCGGCATGGCCATGACTCGCAACGGAGCGGTGGTATCGGTCGGCTCCGGCGCGGCCTGTCTCGGGCATCCGCTCAAGGCGGCGCTGTGGCTGGCACGGGCGATGTCGGCCGCGGGCCAGTCGCTGCGCGCCGGCGACGTCGTGCTGACGGGCGCGCTTGGGCCGGTCTCGCCGGCGTCATCGGGCGAATTCTACGAGGCGAGGATTTCAGGGTTTGCGCCGGTCAACGTGCGGTTTGTTTAGCCGCGCGGCTACGGCTGAATGGCTGGTTCGGACGGTCGGACGGATGACTAACGGAAAAAGAAAAATGTATCGGAGGAGGATGTCATGACTTCAATCACCCGTCGTTCCGCCATCGCGGGCATCGGCGCTGCGTCACTGATGGTCGGTCGCTCGAAGCGAGCGCTTGCCGCCAAGAACTACGACGTCGGTGCCACCGACACCGAGATCAAGTTGGGCACCACCTCGCCCTACAGCGGGCCGGCGTCGGGCTTCGGCGTCTATGGCCAGGCCCAGACCGCTTATTTCAGCATGGTCAACGACCGCGGCGGCATCAACGGTCGAAAGATCAACCTGATCTCGCTCGACAATGCCTACACGCCTCCGAAGACTCTCGAGCAGACCCGCAAGCTTGTGGAATCCGACGAGGTATTTGCAATCGCGGGCATGCTTGGTACCTCGCCGAATTCGGCCACGCAAAAATACCTGAATGGCAAAAAGGTCCCGAATCTGTTCCTGACCTCGGGGGCGGAACGCTTCAACGATCCCAAGGAGTTTCCCTGGATCGTTCCATTCTACCCGATCTATGTTGCGCAAAGCGCGGCATTCGGCAGATATATCCTCAAGGAGAAACCGAACGCCAAGATCGCGATCCAGTATCTGAACGACGACCTCGGCAAGGATTTCCTGCGCGGGCTCAAAAAGGGCCTTGGGGACAAGGGCGCGGCCATGATCGTGAAGGAGATCAGCCACGAATTGTCCGAGCCCACCATCGAAAACCAGGTTGCTGACTGCATGGCCGCTGGCGCCGATGTCTTTGTCCAGCTCACGACGTCAAAGTTCGCTGCCCAGGGCATTCGCAAGGCTGCCGCGCTGAACTGGCATCCACTGCATATCGTCAATTCCAATTGCAGTTCGATCGGCGGCACATTGGCACCTGCCGGTCTCGACAATGCGAAGGGTCTGATTTCGGCGTGGTGGGAAATCAATCCGACCGACCCGGCAGAGGCCGATAATCCGGCGGTCAAGGCCTATGCGGAGTTTCTCAAGAAGTATCTACCTGCCATTCACATCGACGACAACACCGCCATTCCCGGCTACAACAACGCCTATATGATTGAGCAAGTGCTCAAGCGCTCCGGCGACGATCTGACCCGCGAAAACCTGTTGAAGCACGCGACGTCCCTGAAGGGTGAAAAGCCGCCGCTCTATCTCGACGGCATCAAGGTCTACAACTCGCCGACCGATTACCGTGCGGTCCACAATCTCCAGCTCAGCCGCTTCGATGGCAAGCGGTGGGTCGCCATGGGCGACATGACCGATCTCGACGATCCGGCAACCTGAAACGCTTTGGGGGAGATGGCCGCAAACGGTCGGATTGGGAAGCGCAGGAGAGCGGCATGGGCAGTCAATTTTCGCGGCGGCACGTTCTTGCGGGAGCGGCGGCTAGCTTGGCGCTGGGCAGAGCAGGACCGGCGCGTTCGGCCGCGTCGAGTCCAGGCATTTCCGCCAATGAGATCAAGCTCGGGACCACGGCCTACTATAGCGGTCCGGCGTCCACCGCAGCCGCTTATGGACAGGCGCAGGTAGCCTATTTTCAGATGGTCAACGATGGCGGCGGGATCAATGGCCGCAAGGTCAACCTGATCTCGCTCGACAATGCCTTCAGCCCACCCAAGGCGATCGAGCAGACACGTCGGCTTGTCGAGTCGGATGAAGTCTTTGCAATTGCCGGCTCGCTGGGTACGCCCACCAACGTGGCGATCCAGAAATATCTCAACGGCAAGGGCGTTCCCAACCTGTTTCTGACATCCGGGGCGGAACGATTCAACGATCCCAAGGAGTTTCCCTGGATCATTCCATTCTATCCGATCTATGTCGCACAGGGGGCATTGTTCGCCAAATATATTCTTCGCGAACGACCCGATGCAAAGATCGCCGTGCAGTATGAGAATGACGATCTGGGCCGGGACTATGTCAGAGGATTGAAACAGGGGCTTCGCGACAAGGCGGCGATGATCGTCAAGGAGCTGAGTCACGAGCTGTCCGACCCGACCATTGATTCGCAGATACTCGATCTCAAGGCATCAGGCGCCGACGTGCTGTTGCAGTTCACGCAGTCGAAATTCGCCGCCCAGGGTATCCGTGTCGCGGCCGGCCTCAACTGGCGGCCGCTGCATATCGTCTGCTCCAATGCCGGCTCGATCGGGACGACTTTCATCCCCGCCGGCGTGGAAGCTTCCAGGGGGGTGATTACTGCGACCTGGGAACGAAACCCGGCCGACCCATCGCAGGCCGATCATCCGGCGGTAAAGGAATTCAGGGCGTTCGCCGCGAAATACATGCCGAATCTGGATTTCAACAATACCGCCGCGCTGCCGGGCTACAACAACGCCTATATGATCGGACAGGTGCTGCAGCGCTGCGGCGACAACCTGACGCGCGAAAACTTGTTGCGGCAGGCAACTACCTTGAAAGGCATCGCGCCTCCGATGTTCATCGACGGAATCGGGGTCTACAATTCACCGACGGACTATCGCGCCATCCATCATCTCCAGCTTACACGCTTCGACGGGACGACGCTGGCGCCGCTCGGCGCGCCGGCGTTGCTAGACGAAATCGGCTGATCGCTCAGACCGAAGACGGCGCCGGGCGTGAAAGCACGCCCTGGTCCTGTAACTCGTTGATTTGCCGCGGGGAGAGCCCCAGAATGGACGAAAGCACGTCGGCGCTGTCTGCCCCCAGCCCGGACACGGCCGGACCTGCCGCCGTTGGCGTCGTGAATTGAAATGGCGCGTTCGGCACCAGGAATTCGCCAGCGCCGTCCTTGATTCGGGAGAGACTGCCGCGTTCTGCCAACTGCGGATCCTTCATGGCGTCGGCGACGGTGAGGAAACGCGAGCAGGGAACGCTGTTGGCGTCCATGATGGATTCGATCTCAACGCCGCTGTGCACTGCGGTCCATTGCTCGATAATGCCCATCAGTTCAGTCCAGTGCGTCACGCGCGCCGCACCGGTTGCGAACCTCACATCCGTCTTCAGGTCGGGCCGCCGCATCGCCTCGGCCATCTGTTCAAAGTTCTTCTGGCTGATGGGGGCGATGATGACGTGGCCATCGGTAGACTTCATCGGTACATAGACCGGGCGCCTTTGCTCGCTCGGAAACTGCGCTTCCTGGCATTCGAACACCATCAGGTTCAGCATTGAATCCATCAGCGACACGTCGATGGCCTGTCCTTGGCCGGTGCGTTCGCGATGGACGAGCGCGGCCTGGATCGCACCAAAAGCGTAAGCGCCGGCAAGAATATCCGCGATAAATATGCCGGTTGAAGCCGGGGTATCCTGTTCGGCCTGATAGGTTAGGTTGGCTGCATCGTAACCGCTCGCGGCATGGACGATCGGCGCGTAGGCGGCGCGCGTGGCACCCGAACCTTGCTGCCCATAGCCGGAGATTGAACAATAGACGAGTCGTGGATTGTGTTTAGCGAGCGTCGCATGGTCGAAGCCAAGCCGCGCCATCACGCCGGGGCGAAAGTTTTCCACCACGACGTCGGATTTCCTGGCCAGTTCGTAGATGATGGTTTTGGCCGCATCGGCCTTCAAATCGATCGCGACGCTTTTCTTGCCGCAGTTGAGTGCGCCGAAATAGGTGCTGCTGCCCTGCCGCAGTGGCGGTCGCGCGCGGATCAAATCTCCCTCAGGTCCCTCGATCTTGATGACTTCAGCGCCAAGGTCGGCCATCAGGCGGGCGCAATGCGGGCCGGCCAGCATCGCGGTGAAATCCAGCACCCGGATGCCCTGTAACGGACCCGACCGCGGCGTCGATGGTGGATTTTGCTGCGCCATTACCGGCTCGCGGTTTCGCGCAAGCGCGGACTGCCGATACGCCTGTGGTAGTCGGCATGAGTCGTAGCGCCGCTGACATAGGTGTCGAGATATTTCGTGAACGAGGTCGCACCGCCGCTCGCCCTGACATATTCCGCAAGATGATCGTCGTCGGCCTCATACAAGCCGCCGCTCGACGTCGGATGCGCCCCGAACGGGGCCTCGACCACGCTGTGGACGAACGCCGAGGGTAACTTGGTCAGGTGATTATCCCGCCGGATGATTTTGGTAGGCACGATACGATCGACCGAAACGATGACCTTCTTTGACGCCTGCGCCATCAACACGTCGAAAAAAACCGGGCCGAAATACTGGACATTGCCGAGTTCATCGGCCTGCTGCGCATGCAGCAGCGTCACGTCGAGGTGAATGGCCGGTACCTTCAGCATCGCGCGCTCGCCGGGGGCATGCGGCACCGGCTGATAGGTCTGTGGATTGACGCGCGGCAAATCCGTGCACATGTCCGGGATCAGGCCGTAAGGCAGGTCGCAGGCTGCAGCGCGCAGGCCGCCGGCAATCGCCGGGCCGTCAAGCTCGTGAATCCTGATACTGCCGGTTTCAGCGGCGCGACGGAAATGTGGCGCCAGGCCGAACTGTTCGAAGCTGATGAACACGCAGCCGGTCTCGACGACGCAGCCGGCGCCGATCAGCATGTCCGGTGCGATGCTGCCGGGCGCCGGCACGAGGCGCAGATTGCGCTTGTTGCGCCGGATCAACCCGCGCACCAGCGCCATCGGCTGCGAGTTGAAAATCCAGCCACCAATGCCGACGGTGGCACCGTCCTCGATGCCGTCGAGTGCGTCGGAAAGGCTCTTGAGCTTGGACATCAGGCTTCCCTTCCCAGCAAATGGCGCGAGATCACGATGCGCTGTATCTGGTTGGTACCTTCCCAGATCTGATTGATCTTGGCGTCGCGCATCATCCGCTCGACCGGATAATCCTTCAAATAGCCGACGCCGCCGAAAATCTGCACCGCGTCTGTGGTCACCTTCATGGCAACGTCGCTGCCGAAGCATTTGGCCATTGAGGCCATCATCGACAACTGGCTGAAGTCGCCCATGTCGACCTGCCTTGTACATTCGAACAGCAGCGCGCGGGCGGCCTCGAGTTGGATCGCCATGTCGGCGATCATCCATTGCAGGCCCTGATTGCTCGCGATCGCCTTGCCGAACGCCTTGCGTTCCTTGGCATAGGCGATGGCGGCATCGAGCGCGCCCTGGCCGAGACCGATCGATGCTGCCGCGACCGTCGGGCGATTGAGATTGAGGATATGCATGCAGGCCTTAAAACCCTGGCCCTCCTCGCCGAGGCGGTTTTCAATGGGCACGCGCATGTTCTCGAAAAACAATTGCACGTTCGGCACGCCCCCCAGTCCCATCTTGCGCTCGTTGCGACCGACCTTGAAACCCGGCGTCTTGGTATCGACCATGAAGGCGCTGATGCCGTCGACACCGCGTCCCTCGGAGGTGCGGGCGAATAACAGCACCCAGTGCGCTACGCTGCCGAAGGTAATAAAGCACTTCTGGCCGTTGATGACGTAGGAGGAGCCATCGCGAACAGCCTTGGTTTTCATCGCGGCGACATCGGACCCGCAATGCGGCTCGGACATCGCGACCGCTGTCAGTGTCCTGCCCTTTGCCGACAGCGGGAGGAACCGGCGCTTCTGCTCTTCGGTGCCGAAATGCAGAATTGGTAGCGCCATGCCGATGGAGTTCTGCCCGGCCAGTATCGAACACGCCATCGAGACCTTGGCGATCTCGTGCTTGGCCAGACACAGCAGCGTCAGGTTTCCGCCGGGCCCGCCATATTCCTCCGGCACCCATTGCTGCAGCAGGCCCATGTCGCCAAAGACCGGGACGAGTTCCTCGGGAAAGCGGTCGGACTCGTCGATTTCAGCGGCAATCGGTGCGATATGCCGCTCGACCATTCGCCGGATGCTGTCGACAAAGACGGTCTGCTCTTCGGTCAGATACATGGACGTTTCCCTTGCATGCTCGCATTATTGGCAAATCGGATTACGCGCGGCGGCCGTCGCGCAGCACGCCGGTAGAGTCGACGTTTTCGCGCAGCATGCGCAATTCTTCGGCCGATGGCATCGACGTCATCGGGGGCGTTCCATCGACCACGAGTTCAAAACCAGTCTGTTTTTGCACCTGCTCGATCGTCACGCCCGGATTGAGCGACATCACCCGCATTCGTTTTGAGACCGGTTCGAAATCGAAAATGCCGAAAGGGCTTAGGACCAGCTTCGGTCCGCCCTCCGGCAGGCCGCGGTCGGTGCGCGACGTGCCGCCGTCAAGGAAGCCGGGGCCGTTGAGAAAATCGACGCGTTCGGGAAAGCTGCCACGGTCATGTCGCGCCATCACGACATAGAAGCGTCGCGCCAGCGCGGTGAGGGCGCTGATGCCGACCGTGCCGGGTCCGCGCAGCCGCGGCTTGTCATGGGGCCCGACGCAGACCGTGTTGATGTTGCCGAAGCGGTCGACCTGGATGGCGCCGAGAATGGCGAAATCGAAGAAATGGATCTTCCAGTCGATGAAATCGACCATCTGCGGCAGGTCCATCATCGCCTCGCTCCAGGCGATATTCTCCGCCCGTGCGGTCGAGCGGATCACCGGCTCGTTGCAATTGACCATGCCGCCGGGACCCGAGACCCACCACAGCGTCGGCGCCTGCCGGCAGCGGGCGAGGTTGCAGGCCGCGACCTGGACGTCGCTATTGGTGCCGACGATCGCTTTTTCGCCGTCGTGCAGGTCGCGCGCCAGCAGCACCGCTTGCAGTTCCGCCATCGAGCAATCGGTCCCGGTCATTTCTGGTTTCTTTGCTTAAGGATCATTGGTCAGACCATACTAGGATCAGGCCGGTTTGAATGTCAAACGGCGGATCGCATGGCACGCCGCTGCGCGGCGCATGGCGGCGTGACGTTGCGGTGCGTGGTCCCGGCCTTGAGGCGTCATTGCGAGC
>Ga0137409_10007970_pt1 | contig 10836 bp, 8 predicted proteins | sample CZODoug1_16funga_FD_122059 | JGI IMG/M metagenome (GOLD analysis project Ga0137409, IMG submission 122059) | Vadose zone soil fungal communities from Angelo Coast Range Reserve, California, USA - CZODoug1_16fungal (Hybrid Assembly) | ecosystem: Environmental > Terrestrial > Soil > Vadose zone... | reverse complement strand
AACCTCTCCGGCGAGTACATTGCGGGCATCCCCGCCGAGCTCACGCCGATGACGGACGAGGAGATCGCTGTCGCGGTGAAGGAGGCCCACGTCCGCGGCAAGCGCGTCTCCGCGCATGCCCGCTCCGCAGAGGCGGTGAAGCAGTGCGTGCGCCACGGCATCGAGATCATCTACCACGCGAGCTTCGCCGACGAGGAAGCGCTCGACATGCTGGAGGCGCGGAAGGACCGGCACTTCGTGGCCCCGGGTATCGCATGGCTGATCAACACCTCGTTCCATGCCGCCGAGTGGGGCATCTCGCCGGACGCGGCGAAGGCCATGGGCTACCACCGCGAGCTGGAGGTCGCCTGCGAGACGCTGAAGAAGATGCACCGGCGGGGTATTCGCGTGCTCCCGGGCGGCGACTACGGCTTCGCCTGGATCAAGCACGGCACCAACGCGAAGGACCTCGAGTACTTCGTCTCCCACCTGGGTTTCACGCCCATAGAAGCGCTCCGCTCCGCGACCTTTTACGGAGGGCAGATCATGCTGCGTGGGGGGGAGCTCGGCCAGGTCAAGGAGGGCTACCTCGCCGATCTGCTCCTCGTGGACGGCGACCCCGTGGCCAATGTCGCCGTGCTCCAGGAGCCCAAGCGCATCCTCGGCGTCATGAAGGACGGCTCCTTCCACAAGGACCCACCGGGCCGCGCCGCGCGCGGTCGCTGGAGCCTCCCCGCCGCCTGAGGCGCGGCCCCGCGCATGCCGACCCAGTTCATCGAACGCATGGCCATCGAGTGCGACGGCGAAGGCGAGGCCGTCCTGATGATCCACGGCCTCGGCGGCACGTCGAACGTCTGGACCCCCGTCCTTCCGGCGCTGGCCCGACATCGGACGATCCGCCCGGATCTACCCGGCTCGGGCCGCTCGCACCGGGTGGAAGGGCCCCTGACGATCGGACGCTTCGTGGAGGCGATGCAGCGCGTGTGCGCCGCTTTGCATCTCGACCGCGTGCACGTCGCCGCGCACTCCCTCGGCACCATCGTGGCCCTGCACCTCGCGGTCACCACGCCGCGACTGGTGAGGAGCCTGGCTCTCTTCGGTCCCCTCGCGAGCCCGCCCGACGCGGCACGGCCAGGCATCCGCGCGCGGGGCGCCAAGGCGCGCGACGAGGGCGAGGCGGGCATGCAGGCGATCGCCGACACCCTGTTGACGACGGCGGTCTCGACGGAGACGCGCACGCGGCGGCCGGTGGCGGTGGCGGCGGTGCGTGAGCTGCTGATGCGCCAGTGCCCCGACGGTTACGCGCGTACCTGCGAGGCGCTCGCCGACGCCCCGCCGGCGGAGGTGGGCGGTATCGCGTGTCCGACGCTCCTCGTCACCGGCGACGAGGACACGGTATCCCCGGCCCAGTCGGTGCGGCAGCTCGGCGGGCGCATTCCCGGGGCGCGCGTCGAGGTGCTGGCGCGCTGCGGCCACTGGACCCCGATCGAGAAGCCGGCGGAGTGCGAGGACTTGTTGAAGCGCTTCTACACCCAGCGCATGTAGAGGAGCGAGCCATGACGAGCGTGCTCTTCACCAACGTACGGCTCATCGACGGAACGGGGAATGCGCCCTATGCCGGCGAAGTGCTGGTGCAGGGAAATCGAATCGCGCGGGTGGCCCGGGGCACCCGCGCCCTTCCCGCCGCCGGGGTGACGGTGATCGACGGCGCGGGCGCGACGCTCATGCCCGGCATGGTCGAGGCCCACACGCACTTCTCGTGGAACGACGCGGCGGGGCTGGCGGACCTCCAGCGCCTCCCCCTCGAGGAGCACGTCCTCTGGTCGGCCAACGTGGCCAAGCGCTACCTCGAGGCCGGCTGGACATCGTGTGTCGGCGCGGCCTGCGCCAAGCCGCGGCTCGACGTGGTGACGCGAAACGCCATCAACCAGGGTCTCATCCCCGGCCCGCGCTATCTCGCGGGCAGCCAGGAGATCACGGTGGCGGGCGGGCTGGGCGACGAGACCCTGCCGCACCTCCCGTTCCCCGAGTTCAGCTTCGGGGTGCTCGTGAGCGGAGCCGAGGAGATGCGCAAGGTCGTGCGCATGTTCCTCAAGTACGGGGTGGACCACGTGAAGCTGAATCTTTCGGGGGACAACTTCACGCCGACCTCGCCCGCGGGGACCACGTGGATGAGCGACGAGGAGGTCGCCATCGCGGTGCGGGAGGCGAAGATGCGGGGCAAGCGTGTAGCCGCCCACGCGCGGTCGTGCGAGTCCGTGAAGCAGTGCGTGCGCCACGGCATCGAGATCATCTATCACGCGAGCTTCACCGACGAGGAAGCCCTCGACATGCTGGAGGCCAACCGCGACCGGCACTTCGTGGCGCCCGGCATCGGCATCCTCGTCGCCATGCTCGACCACGCCGCGCCCTGGGGCATCACGCGCCAGAAGGCGGTGGAGATGGGCTACGAGGTGGAGCTGGCGGCGGCGGCGGAGTCCCTCAAGAAGATGCACAAGCGCGGCATCCGTGTGCTCCCCGGCGGCGACTACGGCTTCGCCTTCACCCCGCACTGCGAGAACGCCCGTGACCTCGAGTACTTCGTGAAGTATCTCGGGATGACGCCGATGGAGGCGCTGCTCTCGGCCACCCGCCACGGCGGCGAGATCATGATGAAGGGCGGCGAGCTCGGCCAGCTCAAGGACGGCTACCTTGCCGACCTGATCCTGGTGGACGGGGACCCCCTCGCCAACCTCGGCATTCTGCGCGACCAGTCCAAGCTCCTCGCCGTGATGAAGGACGGCGTGTTCTACAAGGAGCCCGAGATCCGCTCCGCCCAGTCCCGCTGGGGCCGCTCGGTGGCCTGAGGCCGATCTCGTGTCGCGATTCTGGCGCTGGTTCTGGGTGGTGGTTCTAGGGGTGCCCGTTGCCGCGTTCACCGTCTGGGGCCTCGTCGACAACGCCAAGCTCTTCCTCACCACCGCGCTCAACGGGCTCACGCTGGCCGCGCTCTACTTCCTGGTGGCGAGCGGCTTCACCCTCGTCTTCGGGCTCATGCGCAACGTCAACCTGGCGCATGGCTCCCTGTATCTCCTCGGCGCGTACGTGGGCTACGTGGTCGGCGACAAGACCGGATCCTGGCTCCTCGCCGTCGCCGCCGGCTTCGCGAGCGCCGCGCTGTTCGGGCTTATCTTGCAGATGACGGTATTCCGGTTCATGCAGGGTCAGGATCTGCGCCAGACCCTGGTCACCATCGCGCTCTCGATCATGCTCGCCGACGTGCTCCTCTGGATCTTCGGCGGCGAGATCTATCAGTTCGACCCGCCGCGGTGGATCTTTGGCCGGACGCCGCTGCCGCTGGTGCAGGTGTACCCGACTTACCGGCTGGTGCTGCTGGCGATCTCGGCCGCCATCGGCGTCCTCCTCTGGCTGTTCCTCAACCGCACCCGCGTGGGGATGATGATCCGCGCCGGCGTGGACGACCGCGCCATGCTCGCTGCCGCCGGCGTCAACGTGCAGGCGGTGTTCGCGATCACCTTCGCGATCGGCGCCGGGCTCGCCGGGTTCGCCGGGGTGGTCGGTGGCACCGCGCTCTCCATCGCCCCCGGCGAGGATATCCGCTACCAGCTCGCCTCGCTCGTGGTGGTGATCGTGGGCGGCATGGGCAGCGTCGTGGGAGCGGCCATCGGCGCCGCCCTCATCGGGGTGGCCGAGCAGTTCGGCCTCGCCTACGCGCCCACCTACAGCGTGGTGTTCACCTTCGTCATCATGGCGCTGGTGCTGGCCTTTCGCCCGCAGGGCCTCTTGGGGAGGCGGGCGTGAGCGCGTCCGAGTGGCGCAAGGCCATGAACGCGGGAGCCGGGCGCACCGCCTGGCCGCGCACGGCCGCCACGCCGGCACCCCCGCGTGCGGCCCCGTGGCCCGGACGGGGCGTCGCGTCCGCCGCCACGCGCGATGGGGCGCGCTGGCTCCGCTGGATCGGGGGACGGGTGCGGGCGCGACACGTGCTCGTGCTCCTGGCGGTGCTGGCCTACCCGCTGCTCGCGCCGCCGTTCTTCACCTTCCAGATCGGGGCGCAGGCGCTTGCCCTGGGACTGATCGCGCTCTCGCTCACCTTCCTCGCTGGCTACGGCGGCATGGTGTCGCTGGCCCAGATGACGGTGGCGGGCATCGCCGGGTACATGTACGCGATCTTCGCCACCAGCGGCACCAACATCAGCCTCGGCTGGCCGTGGGGGCTGGCGGTGTTCCTGGCCCTCGCCATCGCGACGGTGTGCGGGATCCTCATCGGATGGTTCTCGGTGCGCACCGAGGGCATCTACACCATCATGATCACGCTCGCCATCGGGGTGGCCTTCTTCTATCTCGTCCAGCAGAACTACTCGGTCTTCAACGGCTTCCAGGGATTCCAGTCGGTGAAGTCGCCGCGCGTGCTCGGCGTGGAGCTTCGCGATCCCGTCCCCTTCTACTATCTCGCGCTGTTCTGGGCGCTCGCCGGCTACTTCGCCGTCAAGTATCTGCTGCGCGCGCCCTTCGGGGTGGCCTTGCAGGGCATCCGCGACAACCCGCGGCGCATGGCCTCGCTGGGCTTCAATGTCACCGCCCATCGCGTCGCCGCCTACGCGGTGGCCGGCCTCATTGCCGCGGTGGGCGGGATCCTCATGGTCTGGTACAACGGACTCGTGTCGCCGGGCTCGGTGGGCACGAGCTGGCTCATCAATATCCTGATCATCGCCGTGCTCGGCGGGATGCGGCATCCCATCGGGCCCTTCATTGGCGCCATCGTCTTCGTGTTGCTCCAGAACTTCGCCGTCGATTTGGTGGACCGCGAGCGGTTCAACCTGCTCATCGGCGCAATTTTTCTGATCATCGTGCTGTTCTCGCCCGACGGCCTGCTCGGCTGGTGGGCGGGAGGCGCCGCCCGCCTACGCGCGGGGTCGGCGCGGGGACGGCTGGGTCGCCGGGTCGAGACAGGGAAGGCATGAAGGGAAGGTTCCACCCACGCAGCCAGCCGGCTGCGTTCACCAGGAGGAGAAGACAATGACGTCACTCACCAGGCAGTGCATGCGGGTGCTGGCGCTTGCGGCGATCTTCGCCGTCGTCGCCGGAACCGCCGACGCCCAGCAGGTGGTCAAGATCGGCCTGCTCGCCACGCTGGAAGGGCCCTTCGCGGCGGGCGGCCAGGACGGGATGCGCGGCGCCGAGCTCGCGGTCAAGCAGCGCAACGGCATGGTTGCCGGCAAGAAGATCGAGATCATCAAGGCCTCCTCGGACGCGAAGCCCGACGTGGCGGTCAACGCCACCCGGAAGCTCGTGGAGCAGGACAAGGTCGATATCATGGTCGGCCCGCTCTCCGGCTCCGAGGGCATCGCGGTGAAGAACTACTCCAAGTCCCAGCCGGGCACGACCTTCATCAACGGCTCGTCCGGCGCGCAGGCGACCACCCTGGTCGACCCGTCACCGAACTTCTTCCGCTTCAATACCGAAGGAGCGCAGTGGATGGTGGGCCTCGGCGATTACGCCTTGAAGACCAAGGGCTACAAGAAGATGGCCCTCATCGCCGAGGACTACGCCTTCCCGTACTCGCAGGTGCAGGGCTTCATGACCGAGTACTGCAAGGCGGGGGGCCGGGTCACCCACAAGGCGTGGGTGCCGCTCGGCGGCAAGGACTACTCCTCCGTCATCGCCAAGCTCCCCGGCGACGTGGACGCGCTCCTGGTGGTCCTCGGCGGCGCGGACGCGGTGAACTTCCTCACCCAGTACGAGCAGGCGGGCGGCAACAAGCCCATGGTGGGCGGGTCCATCACCGTGGATCAGACCGTGCTCAACTTCAAGGGCAAGCGGCGCGAGTCGCTCCTCGGCACGGCGTCGGCCGGCCCCATCGCCGACAGCTACGACGCCCCGGAGTGGAAGAAGTTCGTGGCCGACTACAAGGCCAACTTCAAGGACGGCTTCCCCAGCCCGTCGCTCTTCGCCTACGTCTACTACATCAACATGAAGGCCGCGCTGGACGGCCTCGAGGCGGTCAACGGTGATCTCTCCGCCGGCCACGCCAAGTACCGCGAGGCGCTCAAGAACCTCAAGCTCCAGACGCCCACCGGCGTGGTGACGCTGGACGAGAACCGTCAGGCCATCGGCACTACCTTCGTCACCGAGGTGGCGGCGGGCGCCGACGGCGTCTACTACAACAAGGTCGTGAAGGTCGTGCCGAACGTCAACCAGCGGCTGGGCATGTCCAAGGCCGATTTCGACAAGGCCGGGCTCGGCTCCCGGGACGTCCCGAACTGCCCGTAAGAGCGGTGCGTGAAGGAACGCAAGTGAGCGATGTGGTGGGGGGGCGTGGGGGAGGAGCGGCGCCGCTCCCCCCCCACGTTCAAATGAATACGCCGATCGCGTCGGGTGATGCCCTCGTCCTCGAGGGCGTCACCCGCACGTTCGGCGCCCTCAAGGCCATCGAGGACGTGTCGCTCTCCGTCGCGGCGGGCGAGCGCCGCGCCCTCATCGGGGCCAACGGCGCCGGCAAGACCACGCTGTTCAACGCGGTCACCGGCGACTTTCCGCCCACCGCGGGTACCGTACGGTTCTTCGGCGAGGACGTCACCGCGCTCGCCCCCTACGAGCGCATCCGGATGGGACTGCGCCGCACCTACCAGTCCTCGCTCCTCTGCCGCGAGCTCACGGTGGCAGAGAACCTCTTCCTCGCGGTGCGGGGCGTGGCCCGCGGCCGGTTCGGCCTCCTGCGCCCGCGGGCCTCGCATCCGTCCCGCGCCGCCACCGCGGATCTTCTCGACCGCGTGCGCCTCGGCGCGGTGGCCGACCAGCTGGTGGCCTCGCTCTCCCACGGCCAGCAGCGCCAGCTCGAGATCGGCATGGCGCTGGCGGGGGCGCCCCGCCTCATCCTCTTCGACGAGCCCGCGGCGGGACTGTCGCCCGCGGAGCGGCGGGAGCTGGTGGCGCTGCTCATCGCGCTCCCACCCCACATGGGCTACATCATCATCGAGCACGACCTCGACGTAGCGTTGCGGGTCGTCGAGCGCGTCACCGTGATGCACAACGGGCACGTGCTCAAGCACGGCACGCCCGACGAGATCGAGGGCGACGCCGAAGTGCAGGCGATCTATATCGGCGGAGGGCACCGCTGATGGCCTGGTTCTCCCGCCGGCGGGCGCGCCGGACCGCACGGCCCGTCCTCCAGGTGGAGCGGCTCGACGTCCATTACGGCCGCGCCCATGCCCTCCAGGAGGTCTCGCTCACCCTGGACCACGGCGTGATCGCGGTGATCGGTCGCAACGGCATGGGGAAGACCACGCTCTGCAACGCCATCACCGGGCTCGTCCCGGCCGCGGGCAGCGTGCGGCTTGCCGGCGAGGAGATCCTTGGTCTGCCGCCCCATGTCATCACGGAGCGGGGCGTCGGCTACGTGCCGCAGGGCCGCCGGGTCTGGCCCTCGCTCAGCGTCGACGAGCACCTGCGCCTCGCCTCGCGCGGCGGCCGGGGGCCATGGACGGCGGCCCGCATCTACCAGATCTTCCCGCGTCTGGCCGAGCGACGGCGCAACGGCGGGGCGGACCTCTCCGGCGGCGAGCAGCAGATGCTGGCCATCGCGCGGGCGCTTCTCTTCAATCCCATGCTGCTGGTGATGGACGAGCCCACCGAGGGCCTCGCCCCCGTGATCGTGCATCAGGTCGTGGACATGCTGAAGCACCTGGCCGCGGACGGCGAGATTTCCGTGCTCCTCATCGAGCAGAACCTGGGCGTGGCCATCGACGTGGCCGATACCGTGGACGTCATGGTCAACGGCCGCATCGCGCGCTCCATGCCGGCGGCGGAGCTGGCGGCCGACCGCGACCTGCAGCAGCTGCTCCTCGGCGTGAACACCGGCTCCGACGAGGAGCCGCCGGCCGACGAGCCCGCGCTCCCCGACGGCGCTTTCCCGCTGCGGGCGGAGACCGACGAGGTGCGGATCTACACGGTACGGCGCTCCACCGACGATGCGCCGCCGGGCGAGGCCGCCGCTGCTCCCGGAGGCGGGCCCGCCGACCGGGCGGTGCGCGGTTTCACCCGCTGGAACGCGGCCGACCCGCGGGCCGCGCCGCGCGATCGACTCGTCGACGGGCGGGCGGAGACGGCGGCCCCGATGCCGTCGCTCGCGGAGGCCGCCTCGGCCCTGGCGGAAAGCGGTCGGGACGCCCGGGTGGTCGAGTTCCCGGTGGCCGCCACCACCGGGCGCGCTGCCTACATCGCGGGGACCTTCGACACCAAGGGCCGCGAGCTCTTCTTCCTGCGCAATTGCCTCGAGAAGCTGGGAATGCGCACGGTGACGGTGGACCTCGCCACCTCCGGCAAGCCCTCGCCGGCGATGATCAACCCCCGCGAGGTGGCGCGGCATCACCCGAAGGGGGAGCGCGCCGTGTTCACCGGGGATCGAGGCACCGCGGTCAGCGAGATGGCGGTGGCCTTCGAGCACTTCGTCATCGGGCGGCGCGACCTCGGCGGCCTCATTTCCGCGGGCGGCTCCGGCGGAACCGCACTGGCCACCCCGGCCATGCGCCGGCTGCCCATCGGTTTGCCCAAGATGATGGTCTCCTCGGTGGCGTCTGGCGATGTGCGACCGTACGTGGGCCCCTCTGACCTCTGCATGATGTACTCCGTCACCGACGTCGCCGGCATCAACCGGATCTCCGAGCGCGTGCTCGCCAATGCCGCCCACGCGCTGGCCGGGATGATCGCCTACACTCGCGCCTCCGACGCGCCGTCCGACGCGAAGCCGGCCATCGGGCTCACCATGTTCGGCGTCACCACGCCCTGCGTGCAGGCGGTGACCCGGGTCCTCGAGGAGCGCTACGACTGCCTCGTCTTCCACGCCACCGGCACCGGCGGCCAGTCGATGGAGAAGCTCGTCGACTCGGGGCTGCTCGCCGGTGTGATCGACGTCACGACCACCGAGATCGCCGACGAGATCGTGGGCGGCGTGCTCTCGGCGGGGCCCGGCCGTCTCGACGCCATCGCCCGCGCCCGCGTGCCCTACGTGGGCTCGTGCGGCGCGCTCGACATCGTGAACTTCTGGGCCATGGATACCGTCCCCTCGCAATTCCGCGGGCGCAATCTCTACCGCCACAACGCCAACGTGACCCTGATGCGCACCACCCCCGAGGAGTGCACACGCATCGGCCGATTCATCGCGGACAAGCTCAATCGCATGGAGGGGCCGGTGCGCTTCCTCATCCCCGACGGCGGCGTCTCCCTCATCGACGCGCCGGGCAAGCCCTTCTGGGACCCCGCCGCCGACAAGGCGCTCTTCGATGCCATCACCTCCGGCGTGCGCGCGACGTCGAGCCGCCAGATCGTGCGGCTGCCGCACAACCTCAACGATCCCGAGTTCGTGGACGCCCTCGTGGCGGCCTTCGGCGAGATCTCCCGCGAGCCCGTCGCGACGGCGGGGGCGAGATAGCCATGCCGCGCATCCCGCGCGCGGACATCCTCAAGCGCTTCCGCGGCATGATCCGCCGCCGCGAGCCCATCATCGGGGGCGGGGCGGGCACAGGTCTCTCCGCCAAGTGCGAAGAGGCCGGCGGCATCGATCTCATCGTCATCTACAACTCCGGCCGCTACCGCATGGCCGGCCGCGGCTCGCTCGCCGGCCTCATGGCCTATGGCAATGCCAACGACATCGTGCTGGACATGGCCCGGGAGGTGCTGCCCGTGGTCAAGCGGACGCCGGTGCTCGCCGGCGTCAACGGAACCGACCCCTTCATGATCACCGGGGACTTCCTGCCGCGGCTGGCCGCGCTGGGGTTCTCGGGGGTGCAGAACTTTCCCACCGTGGGCCTCTTCGACGGCACCATCCGCGCCCAGCTCGAGGAGACGGGCATGGGCTATGGCCTCGAGGTCGAGATGATCCGCGCGGCCCACGCCCTCGACTTCCTCACCACCCCCTATGTCTTCTCGGAGGAGAGCGCGGCGGACATGGCCAAGGCGGGGGCGGACATCGTGGTCTGTCACCTCGGGCTCACCACGGGCGGCGCCATCGGCGCGCGCACCGCGCTGGCCCTCGCGGACTGCGTTCCTCTGATCGACGCCTGGGCGGTGGCCGCCCGCGCGGTGAACCCGGAGATTCTCGTGCTGTGCCACGGGGGGCCCATCGCGACCCCGGCCGACGCCGCCTACATCCTGGAAGCATCCAGGAGCTGTCATGGATTCTACGGCGCCTCCAGCATGGAGCGCTTGCCCACGGAAACGGCATTGACGGAAACCACTCGCGCATTCAAACGCATTGGCATCAGGCCGAAGGAGAACGTGTCATGAGCGGGGCCCGAGTCGGCATCCTCATCCTGGCCCTCATCGTCGTCGCGGCACTCGTCGCGATCGTCGTGTGGCTGCTGAACTGGCTCTATCTGCGCTCCTCGAAAGAGCGGGCGTTCGTGCGCACCGGCTTCGGCGGGCAGCGAGTCGTGCTGAACGGCGGCGCGCTCGTGCTGCCGATCCTCCACGAGGTGATCCCGGTGAACATGAACACGCTCCGCCTCGAGGTCACACGGGGCCGCGAGCGCGCGATCATCACCAAGGACCGCATGCGGGTGGACGTCACCTCGGAGTTCTACGTGCGGGTGCAGGCAGCACCGGAGGCGATCGCCGCCGCGGCGCAGACGCTCGGTCAGCGCACCGTGCAGCCGGAGCTGCTGAAGGAGCTGGTGGAAGGCAAGTTCGTCGACGCGCTGCGCACGGTGGCCGCCGAGATGACCATGGAGGAGATGCACGAGAAGCGCGGCGACTACGTGAAGCGCGTGCGCGCCGTGGTATCCGCCGACCTGCTGCAGAACGGTCTCGAGCTCGAGACGGTCTCGCTCACCCAGCTCGACCAGACCGCGATGGAATTCT